>Ga0310786_10004062_pt1 | contig 20599 bp, 23 predicted proteins | sample AusTroGonzalo_MG_FD_203881 | JGI IMG/M metagenome (GOLD analysis project Ga0310786, IMG submission 203881) | Bovine rumen microbial communities from tropical cattle in Woodstock, Queensland, Australia - Gonzalo_03 (v2) (version 2) | ecosystem: Host-associated > Mammals > Digestive system >... | reverse complement strand
CTATATGTTCAAGATGCTCGAAAAGGAAGGCGTACCTACTCACCTTGTTGAGGAGATCAGTGACCGTGAAACTATCGTTAAGAAGGTTTCTATCGTTCCCCTTGAGGTAATCATCAGAAACGTTGCTGCCGGCAGCTTCTCAAAGAGAATGGGCGTTGAAGAAGGAAAGAAGCTCCTTTGCCCTATCCTCGAATTCAGCTATAAGAACGACGATCTCGGTGATCCATTCATCAATGATTACTATGCACTTGCACTTGGTATCGCAACAAAGGAAGATATCGACACTATCGCTAAGTACGCTTTCAAGGTAAATGAGTTCATGGTTAAGTTCTTCAAGGGACTCAACATCGACCTCATTGACTTCAAGATCGAATTTGGTAAAACATCTGACGGTACTATTATCCTCGCTGACGAGATCTCACCTGATACCTGCCGTTTCTGGGATTCTACAACTCACGAAAAGCTTGACAAGGATCGTTTCCGCAGAGATATGGGCGGCGTAGAAGAGGCTTATCAGGAAATCATGAAGAGACTTATGGGAGAATAATAGTATGGGCGGTTTTTTTGGTGCAGCCTCTAAAAACGACTGCGTTACCGATGTATTTTTCGGAACTGACTACCATTCACATCTCGGAACAAGAAGAGGCGGTATGACCTCATGGTCTGAGGAGAACGGTTTTCAGAGAAACATCCACAGTATCGAAAATTCTCCATTCCGTACCAAATTTGAAAATGATGTTGTAAATATGAGAGGCAAGCTCTGTATCGGCTGTATCAGCGATACAGACCCTCAGCCTATCCTTGTACGTTCAAAGCTTGGTATCTATGCTATATGCTCGGTTGGTATAATCCGCAATGCAGATGCTCTCGTTAATGAACTTCTTGAACAGGGCTGCGCTAACTTCGAGTCAATGAGCAGCGGCAATATCAACTCAGGCGACCTTATCGGCGCTCTTATCGCACAGAAGAACAGCTTTGTCGAGGGTATCCGCTATGCACAGGAGAAGATAGAGGGCACTATGTCACTCATTATCCTCACAAAGGAAAGCATAATCGCTGCAAGAGATAAATTCGGCAGACTTCCTATCATCATAGGAAAGAGAAGTGACGGCTTCTGCCTTTCAACAGAGTCATTCGCTTTCCAGAAGCTTGGTTACACAACCTATAAAGAGCTTGTGGCAGGCGAGATAGTTGAGATCACAGCAGATGAATGTAAGATACTTGCAGAGGGCGATCCTTCAAAAATGAAGATATGCACCTTCCTGTGGACATACTACGGCTATCCTAACGCTGTTTACGAGGGTGTCAACGTTGAAGTTATGCGTACAAGAAACGGCGAGATAATGGCTGAAAACGATATCAAGAACGGCAGACTTCCCGATGTTGACTATATCTGCGGTGTTCCGGATTCAGGTACTCCGCACGCTATCGGCTATGCAAACAGAAGCGGTATACCTTTCGCAAGACCGTTCATCAAGTATACCCCAACATGGCCCAGAAGCTTCATGCCAACAAACCAGAGCATGAGAAATCAGGTCGCAAAGATGAAGCTTATCCCCGTTCATGATCTTATCAACGGTAAGAAGCTCCTCTTTGTTGATGACAGTATCGTAAGAGGTACACAGATGAGAGAGACTGTTGAATTTCTCTATGAGCACGGTGCCAAGGAAGTTCATATGCGCTCTGCCTGTCCTCCTATAATGTACGGCTGCAAGTACCTCAATTTCTCACGCAGCACTTCAGAAATGGAGCTTATAGCCCGCCAGATAATCGACGAATTTGAAGGTCCTGTGGGCGTAAAACATATTGAGGAATACAGTAATTCTTCTACAGATAGAGGCCGCAGACTCAGAGATGAGATCTGCAAGAGACTCCGCCTTACTTCACTTGAATTCCAGACTCTTGAGGGTACTGAAAAGGCTGTAGGCGTTGATACCTGCGGACTCTGCACATATTGCTGGAACGGCAAAGAATAACTGCTGAATGATACGACTTCAAACGCAATACACTTTTTGACCGCGTGAGGTATACAACATGAAAAAGATTGCAGTCATCTTATGTGCACTTGTACTGCTCGTTACAGGAGGATTTATATTCTTCAGAGAAAGAGGAAAAATAATAAACGGCAACCGCTATGGTTCTATGGCTGTTATCAACGGCGAATTATACTATTACGCCAACCATTATGTGTATAAGTATTCATCTGGTAAAAGTCAGAAGGTCGAATGGGCTGACAGCTGCTATTTTTCCATCAGCACATCGGGTGGAGATGTGGAATTCAATTACACTGACGAAGCTCCTGCACATACCTCAAAAAATCCTTACAAGGATCTCCTGCCGTCAGCAACAGATTATCCTTCGGTTTATGATGATAAATACGTTTATGTAAGATATCCCGAAGGCGATGCCAAAATAGTCGTATACAAAATAAACGCTCCATCTGCCGACAATGGCAGTCTGGAAAAAATAGACGAGATCACTTTTTGATCTGAACTTATTGTAGGGGCTGGCGTCCTCGGCAGCCCGTAAAATTCATACGCTTTGCGGGACGCCGAGGACGTCGTCCCCTACATTTATTCATGGAGGTAAATTAATGAACAACAGTTTTTCTGAAAGCTACAAAAAAGCAGGCGTTGACGTTACCGCAGGCTACAAGTCAGTTGAGCTGATGAAGGAGCATATCGCACGTACTATGATAAAGGGTGCTCTTTCAGGTATCGGCGGATTTGGCGGACTTTTTGAGCTCGATATGACAGGTATCAGCAAGCCTGTACTTGTTTCGGGTACAGATGGCGTAGGTACTAAGATAAAGCTCGCTTTCATCATGGACAAGCATGATACCGTAGGTATCGACTGCGTTGCCATGTGTGTAAACGACATCATCTGCTGCGGTGCAAAGCCACAGTTCTTCCTTGATTATATTGCCTGCGGCAAGAACTATCCCGAAAAGATAGCAACTATCGTTTCAGGTGTTGCTGAGGGATGCGTTCAAGCAGAATGTGCTCTTATCGGCGGCGAAACAGCCGAGCACCCCGGTCTCATGCCTGAGGACGAATATGACCTTGCCGGCTTCTCAGTAGGTGTTGTTGACAAGGACAAGATCCTCCAGCCCGATACTCAGAAGGCAGGCGATGTGCTCATCGCTATCAAGTCCAGCGGTGTTCACTCAAACGGCTTCTCACTGGTAAGAAGAGTATTCGATGTAAACGAGCAGAACCTCAATATGCATTTCGATGACTTAGGTACTACTCTCGGCGAGTGTCTCCTTACTCCTACACGCATCTATGTAAAGGCTGTAATGAGCCTTCTTGACGCTGTTAAGGTAAAGTCGATCTCACATATAACAGGCGGCGGCTTCTACGAGAATATCCCACGTTCTCTCCCCAAGAACCTTGCTGCAAAGATCGAAAGAAACGCTGTACAGGTACTGCCTATCTTCGATCTTATCCAGAGAACAGGCGATATCCCCGAGAGAGATATGTTCAACACATTCAATATGGGCGTAGGTATGATCGTATCAGTTGACAAAAACGATGCTGACAAGGCTATCGCAGCTATCAAGGCAGCAGGCGAAGACGCTTATATTCTCGGCGAGCTTGTTGAGTCAGAGGAAGGCGTTATCATCTGCTGATAAAGCATTTATCCAAGCATAATTCATAACATTAGCCGCAAAATTATCCGAATTCATTATTTTTGACTGTTTAAAGCAAAAAACACTGAAACCGACAAATGGGGTATGGGATTTGGAAATTTTATAAGGTCGTGATGTTTATGAAAAAGCGAATTATATTGGCTGCATTGCTGCTCTCTGCGGCAATGACAGCTGCTCCTATAAATGGCGGTGCGGCTTCTCAGATCGATATGGACTACAATTCCGATGGTATCGTTGACGTCTTTGATATGATAACCGCAAGGCATGACAGCGAGATATCAAGAGCTGATCTGAACGCTCTTCAGAAGTTCCTGCTTGGTGTCAACGGCAAGACTCCCACCGAATTTGAGGTGCAGACCAACCCTATAGACGAGGACTGTATCCTCGAACCAAAGGGTACTGTACATACAGGCGAGGGCACATTCTACGGCGGCGGATATACAGGCGGTCACGCTATGCTTGACCCTGTTTCCCACGATTACTGGATAGTTGCCATGAATCACTACGATTACAATGAAGCTCAGCTTGCAGGCGCATACCTTGAAGTCACCGGTGAGCTGGGTACTATAAAAATGCTGGTAACAGACGAGCTCCCGGAGGGCAAAAAGGGCGATCTCGACCTCTATACGGACGCTTTCCCTCTCATCGCTCCCGTTGAGAAGGGCAGAGTTCCAGTAAGCTGGAAGATAATCCCCCTTGATACCGCGGAAACAGCCCCTATCTCATTCAAATACAAAGAAGGCAGCACCGAGTTCTGGTGCGGAGTTCAGGTGCGCAATCACCGCTACCCTATAACAAAGCTGGAATACCTGAACAGCGACGGCGAATTCGTTGAGATACCGCGCCGCCCGTACAATTATTTCGAGTCGCGTGATATGGGAAAAGGTCCTTTCACTTTCCGCATAACCGATATATACGGTCAGGTGGTAATAGATAAGGATATCCCGCTATCTTATGATGATACTGTAATAATCCCGGGTCATGTCCAGTTCCCCGAATAATAATGGAGGAAAAAACATGAAAAATATAGTCGTTCTCGTTTCAGGCGGCGGCACAAATTTACAGGCACTTATTGATGCCGAAAAATCAGGCATCATCAAGGGCGGAAAAATAACCTGTGTCATCTCCTCAAAGGAAGGCGCATACGCTCTTGAACGCGCAAAAAACAACGATATACCTACAAGGGTTATCCCTCGAAAGGAATACTCTGACAGTGTGACCTACAGTCAGGCTATACTCAATGCACTTAATGAAGAAAAAGCCGACCTCGTGGTACTTGCAGGATTTATGACCATACTCGATGAGTGCGTGACAAAGGCTTACGCATACAAGATAATCAATGTTCACCCTGCACTTATCCCGTCATTCTGCGGTGAGGGCTATTACGGACTCAAAGTCCACGAAGCTGCTCTCGCTTACGGCGTAAAGGTCAGCGGCGCAACAATACATTTCGTAAACGAAGAAGCTGATGCAGGTGCTATAATCCTACAGGGAGTAGTAAACGTTGAAAAGGACGATACTCCTGAGATACTCCAGCGCAGGATCATGGAAAACGTTGAATGGAAGCTTCTTCCTCAGGCGGTATCTCTTTTCTGTCAGGACAGGATAGAGATAATCGACGGAAAGGCTTATGTAAAATAACGCTATGAATAAGATAAAGGAATTATTGGAAAAACAAACTATCCAGAAGCTTTTTCTGTGCTTCTGGATGTATGCTGTACTCGGCTGGCTTTATGAGGTTTTCCTCGAAGTCGTAGTATACAAATGGGGATTCAGAAATCTTGGAATAATGTTCGGACCATACTGCCCGATATACGCCGTTGGAGCACTTCTGTTCCTGCTGTTCTTCAGTAAATTTATGAAGAAGGAAGGCGGCATCGGCTTGCAGATAGCCCGTCCGTTCATCATATTCTTCGGCTGTATGACAGTTGCCACTACAGTTGAGCTTTTAGGTACATATGTACTTGAATACTTCACAGGCGGCTGGCCATGGGATACATATGCAGACTATGATATCAACTTCCAGGCAAGAATAGCACTCTCCCCTGCCCTCAGATTCGGAATGGGCGGACTGCTTTTCATGTATTTTGTACAGCCATTCTATGATTGGTTTCTCGCGAAACCAAAGAAAAAGACACTCAACATCATCACGCTTATCGTGCTGGTGGGAGTTGTCACAGACTTCGTTCTCACACTTATATTAAGATACTGATAAACCAATATCCGAAAGGAGCAATTATTATGAAAAAGCTTGATTTAGCACAGGAACTCAGCGCAAACGCTTACCCGGGAAGAGGTATCGTCATCGGTAAGAGCGACTGCGGAAAATACGCTGTAACTGCTTACTTCATCATGGGCAGAAGCGAGAACAGCCGCAACCGTGTTTTCATCGAGGACGGCAAGGGTATCCGCACAGAGGCTTTCGATCCTTCAAAACTTACAGATCCACACCTCATCATCTACGCTCCGGTAAGAGTTCTGGGCAATAAGCTCATCGTTACAAACGGTGACCAGACCGATACTATCTATGAGCTCATGGACAAGCAGTACACATTTGAGCAGGCTCTCCGCACACGTGAATTCGAGGACGATGCTCCTAACTATACACCTCGTATCTCAGGTATACTCCGTTTCGGTGAAGAGGGCTTCAATTACGCAATGTCCATACTCAAGAGTGCTAACGGCAATCCCGAGTCATGTCAGAGATACACATTCAGCTACACTAATCCTATCGCAGGTGAGGGACACTTCATTCATACTTACATGGGCGACGGCAATCCGCTCCCAAGCTTTGAAGGTGAGCCTAAGCTCGTAGGCATAAGCGGCAATATTGACCAGTTCACAGATATGCTCTGGAACAATCTCAACGCTGACAATAAGGTATCTCTCTTCGTCCGCTATGTTGACCTTGAAAACAATACTGAGGAGACTCGTATCGTAAACAAGAACAAGTAATTTATTCATGCTTTGAGCATTATGGATAATTATGAAAATATCCTTTGATCTTGATGAAACTCTTTTCGTTAATCCTGCGGAAGTTCCAATTGAACCTGAGCTTAAATTCCCGTATAACAAAATATACAAGGACAAGCTCAGAAAGGGTGCTGTAGAGCTTCTCAAATGGATAAACGGATCTGATACAGAGCTTTGGATATACACCACCTCAAACAGGACTGACAGATATATCCACGGCATATTCAAGCACTACGGCATAAGGATAGACAGTATAGTCAACGCCGTCCGTCACGAAAAGGAAGTTTCCAGAGGAAGAGCAAATTTTCCTTCCAAATATCCCTCTGTTTACCGTATCGACCTTCATGTGGACGATGAAAAGTCTGTCTACGAAAACGGTATCGCATACGGTTTCAGAGTTTATCATATCACTAACGATGATGCTGACTGGGCGGACAATATCCGCAAGGAGCTTGAAAGAATAAGACGGAATTATAACAAATAATTCCTGAAATATTATGAAAATAATAAAAGAAATCCCAAAACATCTCTTGATTTTTGGCAAGAAATATTGGATACCGCTAACTCTTATCTTTTTCGTCATGAACTTAATGACGCTTTCATGGTTTATTGAAGATAAAAGGCTGAACGGCGGTTTCTATCTTTTTGACTATATGACGGCTCACATGGAACGAGGAAAAGCAGTTGACCTATATTATTTCATGTGTGACCTGTCTTTCGGACATATCAATCTATTCTTGATTTATCCCACTGCAATTACACTGGCTTCAACGCTGATATCCATGATATATCATGATATAAAGTCAGAAAAGAAGCATTTTTTTAAGTGTTCGTTCTATGCAATGATAGTTCTCTTTATCTTATTCATTGCATTTATCGCTTATCCAATTGCAGATACAGCATATTGGGATGACATATCAAGTATATAAACTGATTTGATAAGTTCAATAATTATGCATTATGAATTATGAATTAATATAAGGAGGACATGAAAAATGTCAAATGAAATGCAGTTAAAATACGGCTGTAACCCAAATCAGAAACCATCAAGAGTTTATATGGCCGACGGCAGCGAGCTTCCTATCGAGGTGCTCTGCGGCAAGCCCGGCTATATCAACCTTCTTGACGCTTTCAACGGCTGGCAGCTCGTTAAGGAGCTCAAGGCTGCAACAGGTATGTGCGCAGCAACTTCTTTCAAGCACGTTTCACCGGCAGGAGCTGCTATCGGCAGACCTCTCTCAGACGATCTGAAGAAGATCTACTGGGTTGACGATCTCGGCGAGCTCACTCCCCTTGCAAGTGCTTACGCAAGAGCAAGAGGTGCTGACAGAATGTCCTCTTACGGCGATTTCATCGCACTTTCAGACAAGGTTGACGTTTGCACAGCAAAGATGATACAGCGCGAGGTATCAGACGGCGTTATCGCTCCTGATTACGAGCCTGAGGCACTTGAAATACTCAAGTCCAAGAGAAAGGGCACATACTGCATACTCAAAATGAACGAGAGCTACAAGCCTGCTCCTATTGAGACAAAGCAGGTATACGGTGTATCCTTTGAGCAGGGACGCAATGAGCTTGACATCAACCGCGAGCTCCTTGCTAACATCGTTACAAAGAATAAGGATATCCCAGACGACAAGAAGGACGACCTCCTTATCTCGCTTATCACACTTAAATATACACAGTCAAACTCAGTTTGCTACGTAAAGGACGGACAGGCTATCGGTATCGGTGCAGGACAGCAGTCACGTATCCACTGCACAAGACTTGCAGGTCAGAAGGCAGATAACTGGTGGCTGAGACAGTCTCCACAGGTAATGGAACTTCAGTTCGTTGATGATATCCGCCGTGCAGACCGTGACAACGCTATCGATGTATATATCGGAGATGAGTACGAGGACGTTCTCCGCGAGGGCGAATGGCAGCGTATCTTCAAGGTAAAGCCTGCTGTATTCACAAGAGAAGAAAAGAAGGCTTGGCTTGCCAAGAATACAGGCGTTTGCCTCGGTTCAGATGCATTCTTCCCATTTGGTGACAACATCGAGCGTGCTAAGAAGTCAGGCGTTGAATACATTGCAGAGCCCGGCGGTTCTATCCGTGATGACAACGTTATCGAGACCTGCAACAAGTACAACATTGCAATGGCATTCACAGGAATTCGTCTTTTCCACCACTAATAACCTATCTGCTGCGGTCATAACCTGACCGCAGCTTTCATTATGGAGATAATGTATATGAAAAAGATTTATTTCAAAGCCGTTTTTGCAGCGGCTTTAATGGCGGTATCTCTTTTCAGCTGCAACAACAAAAAAACAGCCGCTCCCGAAAAGGAGCAGCCTGCTTCTTCCTCTGCAACTATTGCCGCCTCAGCTGAGACTGTTGAATATAAAAATGGCAACTATATGACCGACTCCTTCTCAATGTATGCAGACCCTAATATATGGGCTTATGACGGCTCAGCATCTGTCACAGAGAGCGGAGCTATGCCTTGCTGTCTGAAAATGGTGACTGACAGGGATTTCACCACCTGCGGTCTGAACGTATATACTTCCGAAAATAGCGATGGAAAGTCCGCACAGGAAGTCATAAACGCCGAAAACAGCAAGGATATTGTATTCACAGGCACAACTGCTACAGGAAAATACACCTTCTATTACTATGAATGGGCAGTAAATGATACACTGCATTGCAGGTATTATCTTGCAGACTTCGGCGACAAATACCTGTGTGTATACGCAGAAAGCTCAAACTTCGGATATGTAGAAGGCAAAATAGCAGAAGTTCTCCAAAGCATAAAGCCAGCTTGACGCTGCCACGCTGTCGCTCGCAAACCTGCTCACTCTTTTCAAAATCGTTGCTTGTACTTCGCTTGTTTCACAACAATTTTCAGAATTTACATATTACCCTTACAGGCAAAGGACTAACAGCTAAAAGCTCAGGGGAGCCCGTGAACGAGCTCCCCTGATAATCATTAACCACTAAAAAACAAGTGCAGTTTTTTTTAGCGTATATGTTGCTTTTTCAATGATTATATGTTATAATGTTCTGTGTATTTATTTATGCGATATCACGCAGCTATACAGATATACAAAGAATGAGGGGGAATATATATGAGCAGCAATTATAATTCTATCTCACTAAAAAAACTCTACATAACCGCAGCAGCTTTTACGATCTTCTACATGGTCATATCAGTTATCGCTTATCTCACCTCGGGACCTGTTTTCAAAGCTCTGCTAAGTCATTCTATAACGGATAATCACCCGGATATCGGTATGTCAGGCAAATGCAAGGCTCTGCTATGTGCATTGCAGATAGCATGGCTGCCGTTTCTGATGTATATATTCAGCTGCGTAGGCTGGGCATTTTCGGCAAAGCGATGTAAGCGAACGCTTAAAGCCGCCCCCACACTATGGCTATTGGGATTTATTGCCGAACATACACTGGCTTTGTTCATATCACATACATCAATGGCTGAAAGCCATATTTCCGAACGCTGGCTCATCCAGCGCACAGAATATGTGACGTTCTTCTTCAGTATACTCCTCGTAGGAGCACTGGTGCTGGTATGCACCGCCGCAGCCCTCGGTATAGACGAGGATCGTCATGTTAAGCATTTAAAATACAAGTAAGGAGCATAACAATGCAGAAATCAAACACACTAAAAATCACATTACTTATCTCATCACTCCTCTGTATCATCAAACTTGCACTTGACATATTCTTTATAATGTATGACCACCTTTCGGTTTATACTGTACTTTTCGGAGACAGCTTCAAAAGCGAGACCCTGCCTACAAATGTAAAATTCGGACTTATAATAGAAGCTCTGATCGTTTCCGTACCTATATGCATAATTGCCTCAGTAAATTGCGTCTATAAGGATATAAAGCGCAAAAGAGGCATAATAACAATAATTCTTGCGGTAATACTTTTCATTACGGACTACGTGGGCTCTATACTGATAAACCGTATCATTTGCAGTGATATCAAGGAAAAATACGGTGACAACATCACGGCGATAGTTAATCAGGTAAACTCTTTAAGAGGTTTTTCGGGATTTCTTGTATGTGCAGCATTTGTTATGGTATGCTGCTGCGCTTCAATAGAGATATACGGCGGAGGCTTGATCGAAAAAGGGGCAGTAGAGTAAAACATTCTGAAAAAAATAAAAATAAAGCCAATATTATCTGGCATAACAATTAAATAAGCTTACAGCGAATGAGCAGAAGGGGTTCTGTGCTATTCGTTTAAAAAATGATATAAGGGAAAAATAAAAAGGGGTAATTTAACTATGAAGAAAATACTAATAATAATCTTCTCTGTCATTGTACTTGCATTTGCAAGTGTTTTCGGTTTTGTTTATTATCATTCCATACCTTCTAAAGAGTATAAAACAGAGCATTTCAGTTTCAAGGTACCCAAAAGCTTCAAATTCGTTTCTAATCCACTCCTTGGAAATAACGAATATTTATTTGAAAGCCTGGGCGCAAAAATATATATACACGATATTAATATCAATTGTACTCCTGATGCAACAGGTGAATATCTCAAATCATTTTCAGATGACAAGAATATAGTGATTGAAAAGCTCACGGATTGTTCTTATAAAGGGTATTTCTATTCAGCTGAAAGCAACACCGAAGGCAATGATAAGCTCCATATGGAATATATTCTCGGAACGAATACTTATTTTCTGGAAATAAGTGTACATTGCATGCCTTCGGCTGAGTCACGTATAAAAAGTGCGATAAACCGTATCGTAAAGAAAGTTGAGTACACATCTGATTATCGTATATCAGCTAAGCCCGATGTATATGACTTCGATTATATAAGTATAAACGCAGGTTCAAAATACATCTGTACTGACAAAACAAAGGAATTTGAAGGAAGGTCTGTCAAAAGAGAGCTTGTTTTAACGATGCAGTTTACTGAAACGGATAATATAAACATACTTTATTATCCCAAACTTAACATCTCTGTAGTAAAAAATCCCGATACTACACCTGCCGAAGATGCAGATGTAGAATATGACTCCGTAAAAGACATCGAGGAAAAAGAACCGGTAAGAGATCAGAAAGAACTGTTCGGCATAAATTGCGAACACGTATCTTTCAGATACAACTTTGCTTCAGATGATGAAGAAAAAGACTGGATCAACTGTGATAAGTACTTTTTTGAAAAAGACGGCATATCTTACTTCGTATCTGCTATTTACCGCAAAGGTTCCGACGAGGCAGATATTAAGGAAATGCTTGACAGCATAACAATTAAATAAGCTTACAGCGAATGAGCAGAAGGGTTTCTGTGCCATTCGTTTTAATAAAATGATATAAGGGAAAATAAAAAGGGGTAATTCAACTATGAAAAAAATCATTATCATTCTGTCATCTGTCATCATCGTTCTTGGTGCAGTATTGTTCGGTGTATACTTCTACAATACTCATCCGTCCGACAAATATGAACTTGACTCTTTCAGTTTTGAAGTTCCTATGGGATTCAAGAAGGCAGACCATAAAGACGGCTATAAGTATACCTTCAAATGTCTTGGCGAAGAAATAGACATTGAGTGTGATCATCTCAACTGCAAGCCCGAAGCTGCAAAGGATCTTATGGTATACTATAACGATGATGAAAATGTCAAGCTTGAAAAGCTCAAGGGATATCCCTACGAAGGATATTTCCGTACATCAGAGAGAACTATAAAAGGTAAAAAGAACGCGCTTATTTCATGCGTTCTCGGAACAGATACATACTATCTGTTTTTAGACTGCACCTGCAGTCCGTTAAAGGCAAAAATACTAAAGCCTGCAATTGAAAAAATTGCAAAAACTGTAAAGTATACATCTGATTTCCGCCTTGCAGATAAGCCTGAGATATATGATTATGATTTCTTTACTGTCAGCACAGGCTCAAAATATGCCTGCAATGATGTTACCGGCGAGCTGAAAAGCGACAGTTTCCTTTGGATAAGAGAAACTTATACAGAAGCTGATGATGTTGAAAAAATGTATCTTCCAATGACTTCTATACAGGTTTTTGATGACGGAAGCTCTCCTGCTGAGCGTGCAGATAATATATATAACCAAAAGGCTGAAAAAGAGAACTCATACTCTGTACTTACACGAGACCAGAAGGATATGTTCGGCTTTAAGTGTGAACATATTTATTATGAGCTCAACAATGAGCGCGATGACGGTGATGTAAGATGCCTTGATAATTATTATTTCTCAGACGATAAATACACATACAGTATCTACGTAACATACCTTAAAGATGCAGATGCTGCAGATGCAAAGGAAATGCTTGACAGCATAACCATTAAGAATAAATAACTTTTTACATACAGGAGGAAAAATCCCAATGAAGAACGTATTAGTAGTAGGCGGCGGCGGACGCGAACACGCTATCATAATGAAACTGGCAGAAAGCCCGAAGGTCGGCAAGCTCTACTGTACACCCGGTAACGGCGGTATCTCAAAGTACGCTGAGTGCTTCAACGTAGGTGCAACAGACGTTGACGGCGTAGTAGCTCTCGCAAAACAGCTCAAGCCGGATATGGTGGTTGTAGCTCCCGATGATCCTCTGGTACTCGGTATGGTAGATGCTTTACAGGCAGAGGGTTTCATGACATTCGGTCCTAAGGCTAATGCCGCTATTATAGAGGGCTCAAAGGTATTCTCAAAGGAGCTTATGAAGAAATACAACATCCCTACAGCCTTTTATGAGGTATTTACAGAGTCCGATAAGGCTATCGCTTACCTCAAGGAGCAGAACAGCTATCCTGCTGTTATCAAGGCTGACGGTCTTGCTCTCGGTAAGGGCGTTATCATCGCTCAGAACGAGGAGGAAGCTGTTGCCGCTGTACACGAAATGATAGACGAGCTCAAATTCGGCAAGAGCTCTGCCCGCATTGTTATCGAGGAATTCCTTACAGGTCCCGAGGTATCAGTCCTCAGTTTCACTGACGGCAAGACCTTAGTACCTATGATATCCTCTATGGACCACAAACGTGCCCTTGACGGTGACGAGGGTCTCAACACCGGCGGTATGGGAACTGTTTCCCCTAACCCATGCTATACCGAGGCTATAGCAAAGGAATGTATGGAAAAGATATTCATACCTACCATGAACGCTATGAACTCCGAGGGACGTACCTTCGAGGGCTGTCTCTATTTCGGACTTATGATAACTCCCAAGGGACCAAAGGTAATTGAATACAACTGCCGCTTCGGTGATCCTGAAACACAGGTAGTTCTTCCTATGCTGGACGCTGATCTCTACGAGATTTTCGAGGCTATATACAACCACGAGTTGGACAAGGTGGATATCAAGTGGCATAATGGCAGCTGTGCCTGCGTAGTAATGGCAAGCGGCGGCTATCCCGAAAGCTATCCCAAGGGCATAGTTATGAACGGCTTTGATGACAAGGGTCAGGTAGAAGGCTGCTTCGTTTATCATGCAGGAACAAAGCTTGACGATAAGGGCCAGTTCCTCACAAACGGCGGCAGAGTTATCGGCGTTACCGCAAAGGGCAATACTCTTCAGGCTGCACTTGACAAAGCTTATGAGGGAGTATCAAAGATAAACTTTGAGGGAGCTCATTTCAGAAAAGATATAGGACAGAGAGCACTCAAGGCTCTCAGCTAAGGAGCAGCTTATGCATGAACGCTTAAATAACGGCATAAAATACTGCTTTATCGCAAATATCCTGTTCTTTGCATTCAGTCTGATATGCCTTTTCTATTACAAGACCTACGAAATGACTTCAGTGTTTTCAAAAATACTTGAAGTTATTGCATACACAGTCGAGATCGGCGGCTTCTGCCTTTTCCTGTGGGGCGACTGGCTCATGGCTACGGCTATGCGTTTCAGGACTATGATGAAAATATGCATTACTATATATATTTTCATCGAGGCTCTTATGATGATCATGGAGCTCAACTCCTACAGACTGTCCTTCTACGCGCCATATTCTCTCCTGCTTGCAATGGTACATTCGGCTTTCTCGGGTCTCACCTGCCTTACATTTTTACAGCTTGACCCCAATAAAAAGAAGCTTGAACTTTTTACTATAATAAGCATAGCTATCATGTTCTGCGGAATGCTCGGAAATATCATCGGACTGCGTATATATTTCAGTATCATGATAAATTCTGTTGCATTTTCTGTGATGTATTTCTCAGTTCGATGGCTTATAAAGCGTGAGGATATCGAAGTGGACTGCCACGGCGATAAAGCAAGAGTTGCGGAATTCACAAGTAAAATAGTCGATGACTGAAAAAACGCCTGCATATGCAGGCGTTTTTTGTGATAAGTGAGTAATTTTCGGGCGGATAATATCCGCCCCTACAAAAAAGGCGAACCTTTCGGTTCGCCTTTAATTATGCATTAAATCAATACATTCCGCCTGCCGGCATTGCAGGAGCTGCCGGAGTCTCCTCCTTGATATCAGCAACAAGGCTCTCTGTTGTAAGAACCATTGAAGCTACTGATGCAGCGTTCTGAAGTGCGCTTCTTGTAACCTTAGTAGGATCAACGATACCTGCAGGGATCATGTCTGTGTATACCTCGTTGTAAGCATCGAAGCCGTAGCCTACCTTACGTGAACGAACGATCTTGTCGATGATAACGCTGCCCTCGAGACCTGCGTTCTCAGCGATCTGACGTACAGGAGCTTCGAGTGCCTTGAGGATTATCTTAGCACCTGTCTTTTCATCACCGTCAAGTGTAGGGATAAGCTTGTTTACAGCAGGCATAGCATTTACGAATGCTGTACCGCCGCCTGCTACGATACCCTCTTCGACAGCTGCCTTTGTAGCTGCAAGAGCGTCCTCGATACGGAGCTTCTTTTCCTTCATTTCGATCTCTGTAGCAGCACCTACCTTGATAACTGCAACACCGCCTGCCAGCTTAGCAAGTCTTTCCTGGAGCTTCTCGCGGTCGAAATCAGATGTTGTAGTCTCTATAGCTGCACGGATCTGGTGAACTCTTGACTCGATAGCCTTCTTGTCGCCGGCACCGTCAACGATGATTGTGTTCTCCTTCTGGATAACTACCTGCTTAGCCTGACCAAGCTGGTCGATAGTTGTCTCGTTGAGTTCAAGACCGAGCTCGGAAGAAATCACCTCACCGCCTGTGAGGATAGCGATATCCTTGAGCATTTCCTTACGTCTGTCACCAAAGCCGGGAGCCTTGACAGCTGCAACCTTGAATGTGCCGCGAAGATTGTTGAGAATAATTGTTGTAAGAGCCTCGCCCTCAACGTCCTCAGCAATGATAACAAGCTTCTTGCCCATTTTTACGATCTGCTCGAGAAGTGGGAGTATCTCCTGGATAGAAGAGATCTTCTTGTCTGTGATAAGAACGAAAGCGTCATCATAAACAGCCTCCATTTTATCTGTATCTGTAACCATATATGGCGAGATGTAGCCTCTGTCGAACTGCATACCTTCAACGACTTCGCTGTATGTCTCGGCAGTCTTGCTCTCCTCGAGAGTGATAACGCCGTCAGCAGTTACCTTCTCCATAGCCTCGGCAATGAGCTTACCAACTGTCTCATCAGCAGAAGAAACTGTACCTACTCTTGCGATATCCTCGCTGCCCTGTACAGCCTTTGAATTGTCAACGATAGCCTTTACAGCTACATCTACAGCCTTAGCGATACCCTTTTTGAGAACCATAGGATTTGCACCTGCTGCGATATTCTTCATACCCTCACGAACGATAGTCTGAGCAAGAAGAGTAGCAGTTGTTGTACCGTCACCTGCTGCATCGTTGGTCTTTGTAGCAACTTCCTTAACGAGCTGTGCGCCCATATTCTCGAAAGCGTCCTCAAGCTCGATATCCTTAGCGATGGTAACACCGTCATTTGTGATGAGTGGAGCACCGAACTTCTTGTCGAGAACTACGTTTCTGCCCTTAGGGCCCATTGTTATTCTTACAGTATCAGCAAGCTTGTCGATACCTGCCTGAAGTGCCTTTCTTGCGTCTTCGCCGTACTTTATATCCTTAGCCATGATTATTAACTCCTTTATAATATTTCTTGATTACGCATTACTTAACTGTTGCGAGAATGTCTTCCATCTTTACGATGATGAACTCTTCACCCTCGAGCTTTACATTAGTTCCTGAATATTTTGATATAAGGACTTTATCGCCCTTCTTTACTTCCATTTTAACGTCAGAAGTTCCGGGACCTACCTCAACGACCTCTGCTACCTCAGGCTTTTCCTTTGCCGAGCCTGAAAGAATGATTCCGCTCTTTGTGGTCTCCTCTGCCTCGACCATTTTAACTACAACTCTGTCCTGTAACGGTTTGATAGTCATGATATATACCTCCTGATAATTATGATCAAAATACCTCGCACATTCACTCACTTACGCTTGCTTCGTGCGGATCGGCAAACAGCAAACTCATAAAATATTACCGTTTGCTATGACAACAAATTCGATTTAGCACTCTTTCTCTTTGAGTGCTAATTATATTTTACCACCTTTTTACAATAAATCAAGCCTTTTCTGCAAGCTTTCACAATTTTTGTCACTGTACACAAATCGAGCCTTGTAAAGTGAATTTTTATGTGCTTTCAGCTGCCTTTTTATTGCTGCTGCCGCCCATTTCCCACATTAACATAACTGTCATCAGCACAAGCATTACAGACGATACTGGTGAACCTCCGCTGTTATTGTCAACCGTCACAACCGATGCCTCGACCGTCTCTTGCTCCATGAAATAAGGCAGTATGAGCCGACATATCCAAAAGCTGATCACAGCTGCTATGATACGCATTATTACAAACGGTCTAAGGGATATCCTGCCTGCTGTTATCGCCGAGAGCTGTAGCATAACGCATATACCGCCAAAGGAAACTAACGCGCTTATGTAAGGCAGCAGCAGCCAGTCGCCGCGTGGAAATGCCGAAACATTGGTTATATCAAGAACTGCGGCGACTGTCGCCTCGCCGCTTTCGCGATCGAGGCAGGTAAGCTTCGCAAGAAGCTTACCTGCTGCTGCTGCCGTCCCTATGCGCACAAGCAGAGCATTCAGCACAGAGAAAGCCGTTATCATAATACATATATCCGCCATAGCCCTGCCGCTTCTCAGCACTGAATCTGTAAGCATCTCCGATGATATACGTAACTTTCTGACTTCGCAAACAGCCTTTGAGTCTTTTCTCAGAAAAAAGGACATAACCAGCGCAAGGATTATATTTGCGTATATGTTTGATATAAGTATCACCGTACCTGCCCTGTGAGAGCTGTAGAGCTGACGCGATATACAGCCAAATGTGAAAGCAGGACCTGCTCCGAAGCACAGCCCTGCCAGCAGTTCTGCACGCCTTTTTGTGAGCCGTCCCGCACTGTATTCATCGCATAGCATTTTTACACCAACAGGATAGCCTGCACACATCCCGAAAGAAAATACAGGAAAGATACTCCCCTCCATACCGAATATAAACCTGCTGATATGCCCGAACCATCTTGGCATAAGCGTAAAAGCTCCGCTCCTGACAATAAGTGCTGAGACTGTCATCATAGCAAAAAGCGAGGGTATGACCACATTTATACAGCGAGAAACACTTTCAGCTACTGCTCCTGCGGCAGCGGCTGTATCAAATGTACAGAACAAAACTGCCGAAACAATTACAGCAAGCTTCACCGCTCCCACGGCCTTTTCAGCAAATTCCCTCATAAACATCACCCCTTTAATCATATTATTGGAAGTGAAAAAATATACAGGAGTGACGCTTATGTTTGAATGGCTTTCGGAGCTTACCCGTGATACTCTGTACCTCAATTCGGGTATACACATTTCCGACAATAAGGAGCTCATAATAGACAACTGCCGCAGGATAGAGGAATACAACGAAGTCTATATGCGGCTTGTCTCGGGGAGATTATATATAAATATTCACGGAAGCGGTCTCAGAGCCTTCGATTTTCGCACAGGCGGACTTGTTATCCGCGGATATATCGAAAGGATAGAATTTACAGAAAGGAGAAAGCACAATGCGGCTGAGAATAAGAGGCTTAGTGAGGATAAACGCACAGGGAAATAAGCTATATAAATTTATAAATCAAATGCACAAAAACCGTATCGAATGCAGAGAACAGTATTGCCGCAGCGATATTCTCCGCGGTGATGTATTCCGCAAAGATCTGAAAAAAATACGCAAACTTGCCGATGAATATGGGATTGAACTAAAAACAGCCGAATACGCCAGCCTTTCCGCAAAACTTCACCGCTATGTGAAACGAGTCGGTATTATTATAGGTATTGTCCTTGCAGCAACGGCTGTGCTTTATTTCTCACGAACCGTTGTAACAATAGAAATAAACGGTAATTCCTCCGTAAGCGATGAAATAATACTTTCAGCCCTTGCAGAGCTTGACGTAAAAGCAGGTACGCCCCTTTACCGCCTTGACCTGCGAGACTGCCAGAACCGCCTGAAAACAATGGTCAACGGTATCGCGTGGGCAGGCATCAGACATACAGGCAGCCGTATAGTTGTACAGATACGTGAAGCAGTACCTAAGCCCGATATGGCTCTTGAACGAGTTCCCTGCAATATAGTTGCAAGCCGTGATGCGGTCATATCCTCTGTGCTTGTACAAAGCGGCGATCTTAAACATATAGTAGGCGATTTCGTCCCCAAGGGCACTCTTCTCATCAGCGGAGTCCGTGACTCGGAAAAAGGCAGATCCTTCGTTTACCACGCTATGGGAGATATACGCGGTATCTATGAGGAAAACGTAAGCTTCTCGGCTCCTTTCACCTCACATGAACTTCTACCAACAGGCAAAGAAAAAAAGCTCCACAGACTGCGGATTTTCAGTCTTGATATCCCGCTTTCATTCGGGGATAACGATTACGGACACAGCAATACCCAACACTCTCAAAAACGCCTTGAGATATTCGGCAAAGAGCTCAACATAGGCATGGACATAACAGATATAACCGAGCTTTCACCTGTAGAACACACCTTCACAGAGGAGGAGCTTTCACAGCAGCTCATGGAAAGAGTCTATCTTTACGAAAATAATTTCCTTGACGAGGATACACGCATTGTCTCACGCAGCATTACTCCCGTAAGGACAGAGGATACTCTGATATTTAACGTAAAATATGAGCTTGAAGGCAGTATTTCTCAGCAGCAGGATATATTTATAAAGTAAAAAAGCTGTCATTTTTTACAAAAAAATATTGACAACGTTCTCTTTTCAATGTAAAATAATAAGCAGGGGGATCTATTTCGCCTTGAAAGGAGAGACTTTCCATGATATCTATCAAAAATGAGGACTTCAGCGAAAACTATGAGCTTTTCGTAAAGCTGTGTTCTATGACATCTGAGCCCTTGAAGCTCATAAACGATAAATGTCAGGATATGATAGTCATGACTGCCGAAGCCTTTGAGCGCAGAAATAAAATACTCGATCTCCGTGAAAAACTCCTCGGCATCGACACAGAACAGTGTCTCAGCTCAAAGAATACCGACTTTAAAAAGCTCGGACAATATATTAATGAACTGGAAAAAAACGGGGAATAAATTTGTAATAATGCGTTCACAGACAGGCATGATAAATGAAAATCAGATGAAATCGTCTGACTTTTTCTTGACAACCACAAAATTATAACATATAATTATCTTGTGGCACAAGGGGTGTGCCTTAAACACATTGTTACATGAAACAGGAGGATTATAAAAATGGGTGTATTCAGAAGATTAAGCGACCTTCTCAAAGCTAACGTAAACGATCTTATCGACAGAGCAGAAGATCCTGAGAAGATGGTGAAGCAGATCATCATTGATATGCAGACAGAGCTTACAAAGGCTACTCAGAACTACGGCAAGGCTAAGGCAAGCGAGCGTCTTGCTGAAAAAAAGTACCTTGATGCTCAGAAGATATCATCTGACTGGGAGTTAAAGGCTAAGGCTGCACTCTCAAAGGGCGATCAGGAACTTGCTAAGC
>Ga0310786_10004061_pt1 | contig 20599 bp, 21 predicted proteins | sample AusTroGonzalo_MG_FD_203881 | JGI IMG/M metagenome (GOLD analysis project Ga0310786, IMG submission 203881) | Bovine rumen microbial communities from tropical cattle in Woodstock, Queensland, Australia - Gonzalo_03 (v2) (version 2) | ecosystem: Host-associated > Mammals > Digestive system >... | reverse complement strand
CGGAGGTGTTGTTGCGATGATACAGACAGGTGCTCTGACGGTACTAGTGAGTTCGAACATGAGCAGCACAGCGAAAAGCTTCTTCATAAATCCCCCTCCGAATGTCCTATACCAATTAGACAGATTAGTTACATATAAAGTCACAAACACCTGCAATCTAAAACGGGCCCCGAGATGGGACCCGCTCTAAAGGAAGGTAAATAGGTAATGACGAATCAGGCAATAATGCCGAATCCTGCACATGTATCGGCCCACTCGGACGAACCGGTGAAGCCTGCGATTACCTGAGCTCGTGTTGTTCCGTTGTTAAGAACATTTACCCAGTTCTCAAGACCGGACTGATCGGGCATGCGGTCGAAGAATACTCTGTAAAGAACAGTTACGAACTCAACGTTGTTAAGGTCGCGGGAAGCGAATTCAGCAGATTTGAAGAAGTCGTTAGCTACTTCAGTACCTGTGAGCTCCTTGGAGTTAAGGATCTCAACCCAGTGAGCGAAACCAGTGGAATCAGCCTCACGGCCTAGAGCGTTAGTATAGAGACGGTTTACGAATCCTTCAGTACCGGACTGAGTTGCTACGAGTGTTGCAGCTGCAGCAGGTGAAGCAGATACTGCAGGAGCAGCGGATACTGCAGGTGCTGAAGATGTGGACGTGTTCGTGGAAACTGCGGGAATTACCGAAACGTTGACAATAGGTGTTACGTCAACTGTAGGGATCTGCTCATCGGAAGGATTCTCATCAACTGTAGGAATCTCATCTACAACAGGCTGCTCATCAGCGGGATACTCCGGCTCGATGGAGTACTCGTCAATAGTAGGGAGCTGCTCTTCCATCTCGCGCTGACGTGCAGCATCAGATGCAGCATACATTGCTATGTCTGATTCTGTTACAGGGTGGAGCTCAATAGAGCCTCTATCATTAATTACTACTCTGAATCCTACGTAGTTGCCTACCTTGATGCCGGAAATGCCGCTATTGAACATAAGGTTTCCGTTATAGAAATAGAAGCTGCCTCTTGTGCATACGGTGGAGCCGAAACTGTTGAAGTAAACTCTGTATGTCTGTCCTTCGGGAAGTACTGTAGGCTCGTGGCTTGCGCGGAGGATGTCACCTGTGTGGTAAAGGAGTTCGTCACCAACCTCTTCTTCCTCAGGCACCTCGGGTGTCTCAGGTTCATCGGGCTCAGCTATAACGATAGTGAAGCCGGGATCCTCCTCTGGTTCTACGGGAATCTCGATCTCGGGAAGTCGAACATCAGGGTTCTCTCCATCAGGAGTCTCTCCCTCAGGCTTCTGCGCCTCTGCCTCGCTGGCCTTGGCCTCTTCCTGTGCTCGGCGGAGCTCCTCCAAGTAGGGCAGGCGGAGATCGTCGAGATTGTCGGGACGCATGGGGATCATGCGGCGGTCTCTTTGGTCCCAGTTGCCGTAATCAGGCATGATGGGTGCGCGTAAATCGGGCTGCGAGCCGCGGTCTGCCATTACTGTCGCGCCGCCGAGCAGCATCGTTGCCGCGATCGTTGCCGCCATTGCTTTACCAATCATTCTGTTAACCTTCATTGTTTTGTTCTCCTTTAGAATTTGAGTTGTTTGCGTTTTGTTTTTGGCAAGACCAATTAAACTCCTGCGGAGAAGGCAAACCAATCGGTAATATAAGGCCTAAATGTTGCTTAACCGACACATCGGTAAGGAAGTGTTGGATAACTCGAAGAAATGCATAATTTGGGTAGTAACTGGTATCCGTTGGCATTATTTCTTTCTGGCTGTTATACCGTAATAGTTTCTCAGTAACACGATCTTTCCTCCAAAGGAATTCTTCGCGATGTATTCGTCGAGCTTCGCATCGTCGAGAGGCTGACCTTCGATTGAGATGCCTTCAAGTATCGGAACCTTCTCGAGGAAGCCTCGCAGAGACTCGCGGTCTGCGAAAAAATCGCGCTCGTGGATCGGCACTAATTCCACATCAGTGAATCCTGCTTCCAATATCGCTTCATAATCGGAAATGCTCACAGGCTGGGGATCATCGAATCCCTGTCCGCCGCCGAATATCAGCTTCAGGCTCCAACAGTCGTACTTGTCCACGCCTCTTATGAGCAGGTGTCCGCCGGGCTTCAATGCGCGGTAGATCTGATCAGGCGCGGTGCAGGTGTGACGTGCGACGACGATGTCGAAGTGCTCGTCGGGGACATCCATGTGAAGGTTGTCCATGACCTTGAAGTTGATGTTGTGTCTGCCGCTCGAGGAAAGAGCTTTTCGAGCGGTGTCGATCATGTGGGGAGAGAAGTCGGTGCCTAAGATCTCGGCGCAGTCGGGGAAGTACTCGAAGATCTTCTCGCCGCCTGCCGTGCCAAGGTCGAGGATGCGCGAGTCCTTGGTCGCGAGCGAGCCTAAGATCTCGTACAGATCCCAGTCCGTGAGGGACTCCGAATGGATGCCGAACTCGTCGAAGCTCCAGTGAGCCATCTTCTCGTAGTAATTGTAGTAGCTTTCGTGAGACATAATAAAAGAACCTCCTTTCACGAACAGCAAAAATTCGCGCACATAGTGCATTCCTCTTTGTCATTCATGATGAGATTCTCAGGTTCTTATCATTATTAACCCCGTCCAACGGACGTCGCGGCCGCAGAACGCGAATAACTAATTGATCTGCAACGTATTTATTATACCACGGGAATCAAGCTTATTGATATAGCAACAGAAGGTTGCGTGTGTTTTGGGCGGGGGAGTAATAGAATATGGACAAGGGGGTAAGAACCATGGAAACTAAAGACGTAATTTACGAATTAAGAACAGGTAAGAATATGTCGCAGGACGAGCTCGCGGAGAAGGTGTTCGTGACCAGACAGGCGGTATCGCGCTGGGAGAATGGTGAGACGGTGCCTAACACGGAGACGCTGAAGCTGCTGTCGGAGATTTTCGATGTGTCGATAAATACGCTGCTCGGGGCGCCGAGGGAGTTAATCTGCCAGTGCTGCGGGATGCCGCTTACGGATGAGCTGCTCGGCAGGGACAAGGACGGCGCACTTAACGAAGAGTACTGCAAGTGGTGCCTGGTCGACGGCACTTATACTTACACGAGCATGGATAAGCTGCTCGAGGTCTGCATTCCCCATATGGTGCAGCAGGGCTTCTCGGAGGAGCAGGCGGAGACGTATATGCGGGGCAGATTACCTGAATTAAAGTATTGGAAGAAATAATACTTGAATATAATTTTTAATCATATTAGCCTTGTTGTCAGGACGTCCTAATCAACTTGTTTGAGAGGGGAATTTATGACAACTGACACACTTCACAAGAGCATCAAGAACAGCACCGGCAACGAGAGTAACATCTGCCAGATACATGTGATCAAGGGCGGCGTCACGGTCTACGACGACTGTTGGCGCGGCTTCACCACAGGCGACGCGGTTAACGTCAACTCCGTCACCAAGGGCGTGATGGCGCTTCTCTTCGGCATCGCCATGGACAAGGGCTTCATCAGCAGCGAGGAGCAGAAGGTCCTCGAGTTCTTTCCAGACTACGAGCCCAAGCGCGGCGAAAAGACTATCTACGACGTCACCATAAGACACCTGCTTACCATGACTGCTCCTTATAAGGGTAAGTCCGAGCCGTGGAAGAAGATTTGCACTTCGGACGACTGGACGCGCGGTGCGCTCGACATCCTCGGAGGCCGTAACGGCATCACGGGTGAGTTCAGATATGCGACGCTCGGTATTCAGATCCTCGCAGGTATTATAGAGAACGCGACGGGGCAGAAGCTGATAGACTTCGCGAATGAGCATCTGTTTAGACCTCTGGGCGTGCATGAGCATGTCATACATGGCGACAGTTCCAAGGAAGATCAGTTCGATTTCTTCATGAACAAGAACCCCAGAAAGCACGAGTGGTATTCCGATCCTCAGGATACAGTCACGGCAGGGTGGGGCCTGTGCGCCTCTGCAGAAGACCTCGCGAAGATCGGCGCGATGGTGCTGCACGGCGGAGTGGTAGGAGACACGCGTGTGCTGTCGGAAGAGTATATCGGTAAGATGCTTACGCCGTACCAGGAACTCGGCAAGATGTTCGGGAATATGGAGTACGGTTACCTGTGGTACAAGCCGTATAAAGACCGCGAAGTCTATGCCGCGATCGGCGACTGCGGAAACATCATTTATATCAACCGCGATGAGGATGTATCCGTGGGTATAACCGGTACATTCAAGCCGCGCATCTTCGACCGCGTCGAGTTCATCGAGACGAAGGTGCTCCCGGCGGTTTAACGCTTCCTGTATCTTCCGAAGAGGATGCCGTCGTCGACGAACTTGAAGGAGTCGGAGACCCAGACGGGGAATTGTCCCGTGGCGACTGCCGTCTGGCCGTTAAGCATACCCGTGTGGAAAGATAAATGCCTGAACTGTCTTAGCACGAGTTCCATTCTCGTGTGCGGGCAGTTCTTCGGTTTCTCGTAGAGCATCTCGTCCGTTAACGAGTCGAGGTAGTCGAGAGTCTTCTTCTCGATCCGGTCGAGGTAGTCGAGAAGCTGTTCGTCGGACAGGACTACGCTCGTCGGATTGTCCGGGTTGTCCATTCCTTCTTCATGGAATGAAGGCTCTTCATAATCGTAGGGATTGATGAACCACTTATCTGCCGAATGAAGTGCGTGGTATGCCCATCTCCAGCAGGGGGAGCCGCAGCATAATGCGTCTCTGTCATAAGTCTCGATGGAAGTTCTGATATTTCTAAAGTTCGGCTGTACTGTTTCTTTGATGATGTTGATCAATTCGTTCATAGAGGTTGCCTCCTTTGCTTGTTGATTGTAGAATAGCATCAAACGGCACATCAGAAAAATTGAAATAAATGAAGATAATATTCAATAAAATCGAACGCACAAAATGACCATCACTCAGCTGACAACATTCCTTAAGATCGCGAAGACCGGGAACTTCACCGCGGCGGCGAATGAGCTCGGGTATGCGCAGTCTACCGTGACGACGCAGATCAAGCTGCTTGAAGATGAGCTGGGGTGTCTGCTTTTCGAGAGGCTCGGGAAGACGACGGTAGTTACGCCGGAGGGCGAGAGGCTGCTCGCGTATGCGGAGAAGATGCTGCAGTTAGAGCGTGAGATCCACATGGATATAACCGAGGGTGATGAGCCGTCGGGTGTGCTTAAGCTCGGGGTGTCGGAGTCGCTTTGTTATAACGTGCTGCCGGAGCTTCTAATGGAGTATAAGAAGCGTTTCCCTAAGGTGGAGCTGAGGTTGCAGTTTATCATGCACGACACTTTCCCGGATCTTCTTAAGTCGGGCGGGCTCGACCTCGTGTATACGTTAAATCCTCTTACCGAAGACGACAATTTACGTATGCTTATAAAGCGCAGGGAGACGCTCGGATTCTATGCGGCGCCAACACATGAGCTCGCGAGAAGAAGGATACTCGAGGAGCACTTGGACGGCGTTCCGCTTCTTCTTACTTCGCATAACTGCAGTTTTCGTAAGATGCTTCTCGATGACTTAAGCGCACACGGCGTCACGCCTAAGATCGCGCTCGAGACTACGAGTAAGGAAGTGCTCAAGCAGTTCGCGGTTAACGGCCTCGGTGTCGCGTTTATTCCAGATATGGTTACGAAGAAGGAAACTGCCGACGGCACGCTCGTGAAGCTTAAGTGGGCCGGCGCGAAGTTCCCTATATACTCGCAGGTATTGGTGCATAAGGATAAGCGTATAAGCAAAGCGATCGAAGGTTTCTGGCAGATGGTGCAAGAGGGGGAGAAATGAGAGCAGTATTAACAAGAGTAAGTGAAGCATCCGTAACTATAGACGGCGAGGTGAAGGGGAAGATCGGCAAGGGTTTTCTCATTCTGCTCGGCGTGCACGAAGACGATGATGAAGAGGCCGCGAAGTATGTTGCCGACCGTATCTGCGGAATGCGCATCTTCGAAGATGAGAACGGCAAGATGAATATCAACCCGAAGGATGCGGGAGCCGAGCTTCTTATTGTCAGTCAGTTCACGCTCTATGCTGATGTATCATCGAGGCGCCCCGGGTTCTTCCATGCGGCCAGACCTGAGAAGGCGATACCTCTGTATGAGCTGGTTATAAATGAGTGCAGGGCGCAGGGATTTAAGGTAGAGACCGGCGAATTCGGCGCTGATATGAAGGTGCAGTCGATCAACGACGGCCCTGTCACTATCGTTATAGATAAGTAATTACAGGCTTTCCCGGACTTTAAAGACTATTCACAATTTTTTTCTGATAATACCTTGACACACGATATACCTCGCGTTATGATGTATTGCATAACAAAGAGTATTGCACGAAGGGAGGTATGACATGGATATTCAGTTAAAGCGCGGTCTTCTTGATGTTTGTGTTCTGGCCGCTATTAAGAATGAAGATTCATACGGATATCAGATCATCAAGGATATGAAGCCGTATCTCGAATTGTCCGAGTCAACACTTTATACCATCCTCAAGCGCCTTGAGGCGGGGCAGATGCTTACCGTCCGCATGGTCGAGCACCAGGGCAGACTGAGGAAGTACTATCACATAACGCAGCAGGGAATAGAACGAATCGATGAGTTCAAGAATGACTGGAAGGATATCGAGGCGATCTATCGCTTTATAACCAGGGAGGACGGTTCTAATGAATAAGGAAGTATTTTTAAGCGAGCTTAGAAAAAAGCTTTCCGGATTGCCGCAGAGTGATATAGACGAGAGAGTATCGTTCTACGCGGAGATGATAGATGACCGCGTTGAAGACGGCATGACCGAGGAAGCTGCAGTCGAGCAGATCGGTTCGGTTGATAAGGTAGTCGAGACTATTATGTCCGAGTATCCGTTGTCAAAGCTTGTTAAGGCGAAGGTTAAGCCTGAGAAGAAGATGCCTGTATGGGCTATCGTCCTTCTCATTCTGGGATTCCCGGTATGGTTCCCGTTGTTGGTATCAATCGTATCTACTGTCGGATCTTTATATCTGACACTGTGGTGCATAGTAATCACGCTGTATGTCGTCGATCTGGCATTTGCATTAGTCTCTATCGGATGTTTGATCTCTATGGTTGCAGGATTCGTAAGCGGCGAAGCGATGTTCGGAATCGCAGCATTCGGATGCGCCCTCGTACTGGGTGCGTTGGCAGTCCTGCTGTTTATCGGCAGTAACTATACAGTTAAGGGAGTTGTCTGGCTCACAAAGAAGATGCTCCTTGGAATTAAGTCATTGTTTATCGGTAAGGAGAAGTAATTATGAAAACGGTAGGAAAAGTTGCTTTAGTAGCAGGATGCGTCCTGATCGTAGGTATTGTCATCAGCGGTGTCGCGATTGCAAAGCTTGCTAAGGATGGATTTAAGACAGCAAATGAGAATATGGTTACAGTAGACTTCGATTTTGATGAAGCGATTTCCAACATCAATGTCGACGCCGTAACAAACGATATCATTGTTAAGGCATCTGATGATAATAAGATTCACGTTCAGTGCATCGACTTCGAGGAGGTAGAGCACGACGCTTATATTGACGGAGACACGCTTTACGTAACAACTGAAATTGAGCGCGGCACAAACAATTTCAATTTCTTCTTTAATAACTCACCTAAGATCTATGTATATCTTCCCGATACAGAGTATGCAGATCTTATTATCAATGCGTTAACTGCTGATATCTCAGTAGGTCCTGAGTTCAGATTCAATAACATTACTATTGATGTTACGACAGGTGATATTAACCTCACTACTCTCGATGTTGAAGACACTCTTGAGATGAATGTCCTTACAGGTGACATCAACCTTACCAATATCGACTGCGTTGATGTGGTTTATAATGGAACTACAGGTGATCTCGACTTCGATAACGTATTGGCAGCAGGCAATATTAATATCGACGTTACAACCGGTGATATCGACTTTGTCGGCGACGCTGCGAATATCTATCTCGAGTGCACTACAGGCGACATCAATATGGTCCTTTACTCAGATAAGGAATTTGATGTAGATGTAGTAACAGGAGACTCAAGCATTCCCAGAGACGGTGATGGTGAAGAGTTAGGCGAGTGTGTTGTTGAACTCACAACAGGTGATATCGACATCGAGATCGATGATTAATAGATAAAGAGGTCAGGCAGGCGTGAGCACAATATTCTATGGAGTATTATTCCTGATATCGCTGTGTTTCGCAGCAGGATATGTGTACATCTGGCATAAGCATTTTGATGTGAATTTCAACATGATCTTCACGCTTGTGCCGGTAGCCTGCCTCGGCTATTATCTGTCAGCTAACGCGGTCAATCTGGAGAGTGCGATTACCGCCCAGAAGATAGTCTATATCGGCGGATGTTTCCTCCAGTTGTTCGTAGTATTCAGTATCTTCAATCTTTGTAAGATCAATATTCCCAAGTGGGTCCGCATGGCGATGTTTGTCGCCTGTGCCCTGGTGTACGGATCAGTACTTACTATCGGTCACACCAAAACTTTCTATACATCGGCTGACTTCGTAATTGCTGACGGGGTACCGGTCCTGACAAGAGAGTACGGCTTTATGCACACAGTCTTCTATGTGGTGCTGGGTATACTCTTCCTGACCGGAATGATTACTCTCGTTTATTCATGGTTTAAGAAGAAAGATGTTCCGAGACGCATACTCCTCCTTCTGGTCGTTCCGGATGTTGTCTGCGTATTCAGCTACTTCTTTGTGCTTAAGGCCGCAGGAGCCGAGCTCGACCTCATTCCTCTGGGCTATTGCATGGCCGAGGCTTTATACCTTCTCATCGCATTCAGAGTTAACCTCTATGATGTAGGAGATACAGTCATCGACTCGATGGTTCAGGAGGAAGAGATTGGCTATATCTCATTCGACTTCGAGATCCGTTACCTCGGCAGCAACGAGGTCGCCCGTAAGATCGTCCCCGAACTGAATGATGTCGCGGTCGACGATCCGTTCGGCTATAAGCCTTCGGAAAGAAAGATCCGACACTTCATCGAGGCGTTCAAGCAAGATCCTTCTGACAACACGGGCCTCATCACGATTCACGATGATGACGGTGATCCCGATAACGACAGGTACTATAACGTCATCGTTAATTACCTCTATGACGGTAACAAGAAGAGGGGTTATATCATCACGTTCAATGATGATACTGAGAACCGTAAGTACATCAAGCTTCTCGACAACTATAACGAGGACTTAAGACTCGAAGTAGAGAAGAAGACTCAGCATATCGTAAGCATGCATGACAACCTGATCATGAGCTTGGCCATGATGGTTGAAAGTCGTGACAATTCCACCGGCGGTCATATCAAGAGGACCAGTGAGGGTGTCCGTATCCTTATCGATGAGATCGTTAAGGAAGGTGTGCTCGACTTGTCTCCGGAATTCTGCCGTAATGTCATCAAGGCGGCTCCAATGCACGACTTGGGTAAGATCGCAGTAGATGATGCTGTATTAAGGAAGCCCGGCCGCTTCACTGACGAGGAATACGAGATGATGAAGAAGCACTCCGCAGAGGGTGCACGCGTCATCCACGAGATCCTTCTTAATACTGACGACGAGCAGTTCAAGACCATCGCCGAGAATGTCGCTCATTACCACCACGAGCGTTACGACGGCTCCGGTTATCCCGAGAAACTTAAGGGCGAGCAGATCCCGATCGAGGCCAGGATCATGGCCATCGCAGACGTTTATGATGCACTCGTAAGCAAACGCGTATATAAAGAGGCTTTTGATTTTGAGAAGGCTAATAATATAATTCTTGAAGGGATGGGTACTCAGTTTGATCCTAAGCTTAAGGAAGCTTACATCAACGCCCGCCCGAGACTCGAGAAGTACTACGCCGAGAAAGCAGACTGATATCGCGGTGTTCCTTCTCTGTAAGGAGACATTATGAACCGCGAGAAAACCATCGTCAGAACCGGTTGGATCGGTATCGCTGCCAACATCTTACTGGCAGCATTTAAGACAGTAGTCGGCCTCATGACACATTCCATCGCCATCGTACTCGATGCGGTAAACAACTTCTCTGATGCCGGCAGTTCACTCATCACGATTATCGGAACCAAGCTTGCAGCTAAGGAGCCCGACAAGAAGCACCCGTTCGGTTACGGCCGTATCGAGTACTTAAGTGCGATGCTCATTTCCATGATCGTTCTGTATGCAGGTGTCACTTCATTCACGGAATCGGTCAAGAAGATAATCAGCCCTGAGGTTCCCGAGTATAATACAGCCGCCCTCATCATCGTAGCCGTGGCTGTCGTGGTTAAGATAATTCTCGGAAGATATGTAAAAGGAGTCGGCGTGAAGGTTAATTCCGACTCGCTCGTCAACTCCGGCGAGGATGCCACACTCGATTCGATCATCTCCGCTTCAACACTTGTCGCGGCGGTCATCTTCATCCTCTGGGGCGTCTCGCTTGAAGCATGGCTCGGTGCCATCATCTCGCTTGTGATCATCAAGGCCGGTATCGGCATGCTTAAGGAGACTGTCTCGAGACTTCTCGGCGAACCTAACGATCCCAAGCTCACACAGGAGATCAAGGCTACCGTAAACGGCTTCCCTGAAGTAATGGGTTCCTACGATCTCATCCTTAACAACTACGGTCCTGACTCATGGAACGGCTCCATCCACGTCGAGGTAAGCGACGTCATGACAGCTTCCGAGCTCGACACGCTCACACGTAAGATCCAGACTGCCGTTCTCGAGAAGCACAGGGTGCTCCTCACGGCCGTAAGCGTGTACTCCATTAACTCACACGACGAGGAAGCCATCGCAGCGAAAAACAAAGTGCGCGACCTCCTCATGGGACGCGAGTACATCCGCGGCGTGCACGGCTTCTACATAAACAAGGAAGAGAAACAGATGCGTTTCGATGTTGTCGTAAGTTTCGATGCGCCTGCCAGACGCGCTGTGTGCAACGAGGCTGTCGCTGCCGTTAAGGAAGCGTTCCCCGAATATGATGTAGAGGCAAACATGGATGCCGATTTCTCGGAGGTGTGAGATGAGTAAAGATCCGCTCGAGTGGGAAGAGGTGAAGGTAGACCACCTCATTAAGAATGAATGGATTGATTTCAGAGTAAGCAGATTCCGTTTCCCTGACGGCACGGAGTTCGAGCCTTACTACAGTTATTCCCGCCGCGATTATGTTGTTATCGTTCCCGTTGATACTGACGGCAACCTGATCTGCGTAAGGCAGTACAGATACGGTCTGCGCGAGGTTACCACGGAGTTCCCCGCAGGCGGCATCGAGAGGACTGACGGCAAGGAGTACGGCGGTGACAAGGATATCAATGCAGAGGATGCTTTAGATGCTGCAAGACGCGAGCTTCGCGAGGAGACGGGATACGCTTCGGATGAGTGGACGCATCTTCTGACAGTGCCTTCGAATGCGACCGTTTCCGATAACTATGCGCACCTGTATCTGGCGAAGAACTGCCGTAAGGTATCCGAGCAGGATCTCGATGACACGGAGTATTGCGCTGTGGTTAAGCACACTCCGGATGAGATCGAAGCTATGATCAAGGACGGCACATTCCAGCAGTCGGTTCATGTTGCTGCATGGCTTCTGGCCCTGCGCGAAGATTTATAAGAAAAGTATAAGTTGGTCCGCGCTTTATTACGCGCGACTCAGATTGTGATATATTGGTCTCGGAATAAGAATTAAGGAGGGACAGATTATGCCACACAGTGGAGGAGGCGGATCACACGGCGGCGGATCCCATGGCGGATCACACGGCGGCGGAAGCTCAAGCAGAACTTCCCATACATATTTCCCCGGAGCGAGAAGATACAGACGTCACTATAACGACGGCAGACCGGACGAGTATTTCTATACCAACGGACGCCCGCAGAAGACGGGTCTTGTCAGTATCATATGCATGCTGATGTTCGGAGGTATATTCACGAGCGTAATGTTCGTAGGATTAAGAAGCTCGGTTCCCAAGGCTCTTAATGAGCGTTATGACCGTCCGGATACACGCATAGTCGATAATATCGGCATCATCGATAATGGTGATGAGATCGAAGAGGTACTCGAGGAGATCAACGACAACACGGGTATCTGCCCGATCCTCTATACGATGTATACCGAAGATTATGAAGGCGATTATGTCGACCTCGAGAGCTTTGCTTATGATGAGTATGTAGATAATTGGTCCGACGAGCAGCACTATCTCGTTGTTTATGCGGTTCCCGAAGATCAGGCCGCAGCATACATGACCGGTGAGATCGATGTTCCCGATTATAGATTCGAAGTAATGATGGGTGATGAGACGGATCCCATTATCACGGAGGCTATCGAGAATGCTTTTGTAGATGAGGTTTACAGCGATCTAGAGAGAGGCAAGACTCCGGGCGAGACTTTCCTTAAGGCGTTCGGCAAGCTCTCCGACAGAACGGAGGCCCGTCTTTCCGACAAGAAGCAGAATCTTAGGTATCTGGTTCCTATCGGCGTCATGATGCTGGTATTCGCATTGCCCGTAATCGCGATGATCAAGTCATACATCAGGGATAAGCATACCGAGATCGAAGAGGTTCCTCTTACCGAGGCTGACAATGGGTTTATCGGACAGTACCGATCCTCATTCGCAGGCAGTCCTCAGACGCTGTCGGAAATGCCGGGTAATGCGCTTACGGTCGTGAAGGTACTCTCACTGGTATTCATGGCTCCGTTCGTCATTATCGGATTGTCGATGACATTCACAGGCTTGGGAGCTCTTATCAAGGGCGGCGATCCGTCAGCGGTATTCAGGCTCATATTCGGACTTATCTGGTCGGCTATCGTATTGGTATCACTGATATCGATGATGAAGGCGTTCGGCAAGATGAAGAAGAAAACCGGCGGCGAGCCCCTTACTGCGGATTATCCGAAGGCGGATATGCCTCATGCGGATTATCCCCAGGCGGACTACCCGTCACAGGAGTATGCGCCGGTCTCCCACGACGCATGTCATTCAAGCCATGAGGAGGACGAAGATAGTATTCGCAAGGGTTACGAGTGATATATAGACCATAATCTATATATAATCAAATAGTTATTTTACAAACCGTTACCTCGACATTATAATTGGGGTAACGGTGTTTTTTTATGGATATTTTTTCTTTTATTACATTGTTTGGCGGCTTGGCTTTCTTCCTTTACGGAATGCATTTGCTTTCCGAGTCTTTGAAGAAGACTGCGGGCGGAAGACTTGAGAAGCTTCTTAAGAAGGCAACAGATAATCCTTATAAGGGACTTCTTATCGGTATCCTTATAACTATTGCCATCCAGTCGTCATCGGCGATGACCGTCATGCTGGTAGGTTTTGTTAACTCCGGCATCATGGAATTGTCTTCCACGGTAAGTGTAATCTTCGGTTCTGACATCGGTACGACTCTTACAGCGTGGATCCTCTCACTTTCAGGTATCAACAGCGAGGGTAACGTAATCCTTAAGCTTCTCGAGCCTAAGTGCTTCTCGCTTATCGTAGCTCTTATCGGTGTCATCATGATCATGGGATCGAAGAAGCAGCGCCGCAAGGACATCGGCATGATGCTTGTGGGCTTCGGTATCCTCATGCAGGGAATGACCATGATGAGTTCTTCCATGGCACCTCTTAAGGATTCTCCTTCATTCGTTAAGGTATTAACAGCCTTCGAGAATCCTCTCCTCGGTGTACTCGCAGGCGCACTCGTAACGGGCGTCATCCAGAGTTCTGCGGCTTCCATCGGTATCCTGCAGTCCTTGTCACTTACGGGAAGTATCACATACGGTATGGCTATCCCGATTATCATGGGTGCCAACATCGGTACATGCGCGACAGCCGTTCTGTCCTCCATCGGAGTTAACAGAGACGCTAAGAGAGTTACAGCAATTCACGTAGCAGTTAAGATCATAGGTACGGTGTTCTGGCTCATCGTATTCTATTCGCTCAACGCATTCCTCGACTTCGCCTTCCTCGATAAGACCGCAGGCATCGTAGGAATCGCAGCGTTCCACTCCATCTTCAATATCGGTAATACTATCCTGCTGTTCCCGTTCAGGAACCAGCTCGTTAAGCTCGCTCATATCGTAGTTAAGGAATCAGACGAGGAGTCGGAGTTCAAGCTCGACGAACGTCTCATGACTACACCTTCCATCGCCGTTGCCGAGTGCGGAAACTCCATGGCTAAGATGGTACGTAAGGCTCTGTATGGTCTTGATAAGGCGACCGACATGCTCCTTAACGGCTACAACGACGAGGACTACGAGTTCATCAAGAATAACGAGGAGAAGGTCGACCATTACGAGGACCTTATCGGCTCCTTCCTTATGAAACTCACGACTACGCATCACCTCTCTGAGGAAGACAAGAGCAGATCGTCAAGAATGCTCCAGTCCGTCGGTGAATTCGAGCGTATCGCAGACCACGCATCCTATATGGCTAACTCTTCAGAGGAGATCAATCGTAAGAAGATCGAGTTCTCACCCGATGCGCAGGTGGAAGTAAAGAAGCTCATCACTGCGGTTAAGGAAGTCTACACCATGACCATCGAGTGCTATCAGACAGAGAACACGGAACTTGCCAAGAAGATCGGTCCTCTTCGTATCGTAATAAGTGAGATGTGCGATGCCTTCAAGGCTAACCACGTTGAGCGTCTCGCGTCCGGCGTATGCACTCCGAACCACGGCTTCGTATTCAACGACATCCTCTACAGCTGCGGCAGAATCGCTGACCACAGCATGAATATCGCGGCTATCGTTTACCGCTTCAAGACACAGCAGAACGGGGACACATACATGCACGACTTCAAGCAGCGTAAGGATCCCGAGAGCGAGGCTCTGTACAAGGAGTATCTCGATAAGTATATGAATATGGAGATCTGATCAGTCTTTCTTAAAGACGATCACATTCCATGAAGCGGACTTAAGCGTCGCCTTCAGCATTCCGTCACTATACTCATAATCAGTCTTCCCGACAGGGGAGACTTTTTCTTCGTCTGCGGAGTTTCTGACTAACATGTCGTCGCTCTCGAGTGCCTGCCATGACACGGGCTTAAACCCTTCGAAACCGTCGAGCTTCACTTCCATCACAGCATCCTCGGAAGTATTCCTGTTTACAGCGAAAAGCGCGAGCTGCGATCCGTCTTTACTTAATACCGATACTGCTTCGACGTCAGTGACATCCTTGTGATTATCGGTATCATGCGTGCCGGTAGTGACGTCGCACTTTATCGCGCTGCCTCTGCCGTAAGCAGACGCGTGCATGAACGGGTAGAAGATAGTCTGCTTCCACGCCTTGCCGTCCTTCTCGGTCATGATGGGAGCGATTACATTAACGAGCTGCGCGAGACATGCAATCTTAACTCTGTCTGAGTGCTTGATGAACTTGATCAGTGCGAGTCCGTTTACGATCGCATCCTCGAACGTGTAGTTATCCTCGAGAAGGTGAGGGGCAATACCCCAGGGTTCCTTCTTCATTCTCTCGTCATCCTGATCGAGAGTGTGATACCAGCAGTTCCATTCGTCGAATGACAGGTTGACTGTCTTATCGGAATTCTTCTCTTTCTTAACCTCATCGCATATCGCGGTTACCGTATTGATGAACCTGTCGAGGTCGTCGATCGATGCGAAGAAATCGTCGGTGTTTCCGGCCTTATTCTCGAAGTACTGATGAAGCGAGATGTAGTCTACGTAGTCGTATGCCTGCTCGAGAACTTCACGTTCCCATGTGCCGAATGTAGGCATATTGATGTGCGCACTTCCGCATGCAACGCACTCGATCGAGTCGTCCATCAACTTCATGGCTTTCGCTGTCTCGCGGGCGAGTCTTCCGTATTCGTATGCCGTTTTCTGGCCAACCTGCCAGGGACCGTCCATCTCATTTCCCATGCACCACAGCTTGATGTTGAACGGCTTGTCGCCGTGCTGACGGCGAAGAGAAGCGTAGTAGCTGTCTGTGTCGAGATTGCAGTACTCGAGGAAGTTCAATGCATCTGCCGTACCGCGTGTGCCGAGGTTTACGGCCATCATTACCGATGTGTTTGCTTTTCGAGCCCAGTGTGCGAACTCGCTTGTGCCGACTTCATTGGGCTCTGTAGTGCGCCATGCGAGGTCGAGTCTTGTGCGGCGGTATTCCTCGGGGCCTACGCTGTCTTCCCAGAAGAAGTTGGAGACGTAGTTGCCGCCGGGGTAGCGGACGATGGGTACATTCAATTCCTTAACGAGTTCGAGCACGTCCTTACGGAATCCGTCTTCGTCGGCAGAAGGGTGGCCGGGCTGATAGATGCCCTCGTAAACGGCCCTTCCCAGGTGCTCGATAAATGATCCGTAGAGTCTGTCGTCGATGTCAGAGATCTTATTGTCTCTGTTAATGGTTATGCGTGTGTCGGACATAGATCAGCCCTCGATCTTCGCGTATTCTTCGTATTCCTTAAGCTGGTCTTCCCAGTTCTTTCTGTCTTCATCGGTGAGCTCGCGGATTGCCTTGCAGGGGTTGCCTGCTGCGATGGTGCGGCTCGGGATGTCGTGAGTTACGACTGCGCCGGAACCTATGATGACTTCGTCGCCTATCGTGACGCCGGGATTGATGGTGACATTGCCGCCGATCCATACATCGTTACCGATGGTGACGGGCTCAGCAATGACAACGCTCTCGCGTCTGATTACAGCATCGATGGGGTGTGATGCGGCATAGATATTTACGTTGGGACCGAGCATTACATTATCGCCGAATCTTACATAGTTCTCATCGAGGATAGTGAGACCTGCGTTGGCATAGAAATGCTTGCCGAAGAAGACGCGGTCGCCGTGATTGAAGTAAACGGGTGCGATGAGGACGAGGTCGTCAGGGGCGCTGCCGAAGCACTTCTTTAGCTTATTGAAAGCCTCATTGTCGTGCCAGAATTCTGATTCATTGAATTCCTTCTGAGCTTTATGTACGTCGTTCCAGGAGTCGTCGAGGATCTTGAACGGGCAGTAAAGCTTGCCCTCGATCATTCTTTTCCATTCGGATTCGTAACTCATGAATGCGTATCCCCCTTCGCATATAAGTCAAATATCTTTAATTATAGGAAGGAAGAGCAAGGAACACAAGTTGTCAGCCCCTGAATATACGGGTGACGAGATTTAAGAATGAGTAGCTTGCCAGCAGGATAAAAAGTATCATGCCGCAGTAGAAGCCTGCAAGGAATTCCGTATCGATTACTTCGTAGCCTTTGACGGCGAGTCTGTCTTCGAACTCCCATGCCTTCATGAACAGTGCGAAGATCGCGAAGCCTCCGGTGACAATGCCCAGAAGGGCCGCTTCGGCAGCGTAGGGTGAGTTGCACATGAAGAAGACCAGTCCGAGTGCGATCAGGACGACTATTCCCCATATGCTGGTGAACATCGATGAATAGTAAGCATCTTCGCCGCATTGGGCCTGGACGCACGGAAGGAAGAGTGTGCCCGCGCAGAGCACACATATAAATCTCATTACACCGGGTTTAATAAAATCATCCATGACGTCATTATATTCGATGCAGAAATGATAATCATTAAAGAACTCTTAAATCTTGTTTTATCTGATATAATCAGCGTGGAATACTAATATAAGGGATAAGGGAATTAGTATGGCAACTTTATGTAAGAACTGCGGCGGATCGCTGGTCTTTCATCCGGAGAGAAATAAGATGTTCTGCAAGATGTGCGGAACGTATTTCAGTGTCTCCGACATCGATATCAAAGACCGTGAGATCCTCGAGACGCAGAAAGCTGTATCCGCACAAAAGATCTACGGAAGCAATGATGCAGACTTGATGGACTGCAACATCTATACCTGCAATCACTGCGGCGGTGAGATCATCATCAACAACACGGAAGTATCCACATACTGCATCTACTGCGGCAATCCCGCGGTCGTATTCAGCAGGGTCGCGAAGCAGAGAAGACCGGAGGCAATCCTGCCGTTTTCAGTAACGCGTGAGAATGCGATCGACATTATGAGGATGAGACTTAAGAATGCTTTCTTTGTTCCAAAGGAGATCAAGGAGTTTAAGCCGGATGCGGTAAGAGGGATCTACATTCCTTACTGGATCGTTAATGCGAGCCACCACAATGCCGCATTCCTCTCAGGTCAGGTTAAGCAGGGTAAGAACTATGTAACCAGATACTATGAGAGAGTAGGCGAGTGTGACTTCAAGAACTTAACACTCGATGCGTCGAAGGCATTAAGCGACTTCATCTCGGAGAAGCTCGAGCCGTTCGACCTTACTGCGCTAAAGCCCTTCGACGAGAATTATCTTGCCGGCTTCTATTCGGATATGAACGATTTAAGTGAGCAGGAGATAGTTAATTCTGCGAACAGACGATGCGATGAGATGTTCAGGGAAGAGGTCGTAAGAGATGTTCAGGCCAGATCAGTTAAGGTGCTCGACAGCGCCCCGTACACTCAGCTTAACGAGGATAAGATCTATGCGATGCTTCCCGCATGGTTCATTACTATAGAGCATAACGGTTCGCCGCTTACGATACTCATTAACGGAGACACAGGTAAGCTTGTCGGAACATTCCCGTTCGATAAGAAGAAGTTCGTCACGCTTACTGCGATTCAGGCGGTACTGTTGTCTGTGATATTCGTCACTTTATCGTTCGCTTTCATCAAGGTGCTGACCTTCAACTTCTCGCGTCATCACGGAGGCGATCTCGCATCAGACATGATGAGGATAGTAATGTATATCTTCGTCGCGGTCGGCGCTGTGCTTACGGGCGTAATAAACAGGATCAAGAAGTTCAGAAACAACCTGCGTCTGACTATGTCAAGACAGACACTAAAGTATGTGAAGAGGAGGCAGGGATAAGATGCTCGGTAATATTATTATTCTCATAATCGCCATCCTTCTCGGAGGCAGTATCGCGACTATTCTGTCACTCGGTACATGGACGAAGAAGCTTGCCAAGTCTAATATCATGGGCGACTCCGCAGGCGGATTCGACGAGTTCTCTGACAGGATCGACTTCTATCACAGAAGAGATAATGTGGCTCTGAGTGATCAGGCCCAGTTCATCAGATACTACGGCAGAGAGATCTTAAGGGAGAAAGGAATCGAGGCTCCCGATATGTCTTTTATCGATGAGGGATTCCCGGATGACGAAGACATCCCCGATGTTGACATTCCTCTGTTCAAACCTTTACAGTAAAGGCATTAGCGGGGTGAGTTAATGAAGCTTGTAGATCTTAAGTGTCCTAACTGCGGAGGCGTTCTCGAGAAGCAGAACGACAATCTTGTATGTCATTCATGCGGCGGTACATTCGCCATGGACTACGATCCTGATGATGTCGAGTACCAGAAGGAGCTTCTGGAGAAGAAGTTCGAGTTGCAGCGACAGGCTGCTATCGAGTCCGACAAGAGAGCGGCAGACCTGGCGCGTAAGAAGGCGGCGAACAATGCCCTGAACAGGCTTTTCGCGTTCCTGCTGATAATCGCCCTCGGCGGTGCGTGTGTGTACGGTGTTTCCAAGCTCTACGACTACTTTAAGACAAACAGCGGCATTTTCGTGGAGAACGGAAGCGTCGGAGAGACGGTGGCGCCCCCGAACTATAATGTCACTCCCGAAGATGTAGTGAGCTCGATGGACGATTTCGTCCAGGCGGGAAGAACTTTGCAGATGAGTATCGAACAGTGCGCTTACTGGGATGGCGTCAGCTCCGTAAAGTATTTCGACAAGACGGATGCGGTGTTCCTCAGGGCCTTCCTCATTACAGATATCCCTAATGTACGAGAGGACCAGAGCAACAGGCTCGTTCTTATCTATGAAGTCACATGGCATAACGACAATCTCGGTGACCAGACGTGCTACGATGCGGTTTATTACTCCGGTCTGCGCGTTAACCCCAACGGCGGAGTCATCAGTAACTTCAATCCCGGCACCATCCTGCGAAGCAATGCGGCATGGGGCTATAGCATGGCATACAGCTTCGAAGAATACGATCAGTGCTACCGCGAGAATGTAACAGCATTCGGCGGCAATGTTACTGAAGTTAACGGCGTCGGCTGATACTCACGCAACCCAAGTTAACATAAAACGTCTCGAAATGTCCGCTTTGGTTGGTGGACTGCCGTTTACTGCGCCTTTACAATAATGTTAATATTAGTTGCAAAGGTGGGATAAGTATGAGAAAGCACTATTTGGACAACATTAGGTGGCTGGTGCAGGTCTTCGTTGTCTTGTACCATGTCTGCTTCATGTACAGCAGCATTATGACGACTTCAACAGCAGGTTCGGTTAACGGTGAGCAGTTCATCCCGGGAGAGATCTTCGAGTATGCTGTCTATCCGTGGTTCATGACGGTGCTCTTTATCGTCGCCGGAATCTCATCGAGACTGTACCTCAACACACATACTCACAAGGAATTCATCAGAAGCAGAACGGTTAAGCTCCTCGTGCCTTCCACGATTGGACTTCTCGTCTTCGGATTTGTTCAGGGCTACCTCAATATGAGCTTTGCTTCGGGAGCATTCGATTCGATCGCTAAGGCTCCGTTTGTTCTTCGTTACCTAATCATGTGCATATCGGGCACCGGTGTTCTGTGGTTCCTGCAGGTTCTGTGGGTGCTCTCGCTGGTTCTCGTTCCCGTAAGAAATGTCGAGAAGGACCGCCTGTGGAAAGTATGCGCGAAGACGCCTCTCGTCGTCCTCGTTCTGCT
>Ga0310786_10004060_pt1 | contig 20610 bp, 12 predicted proteins | sample AusTroGonzalo_MG_FD_203881 | JGI IMG/M metagenome (GOLD analysis project Ga0310786, IMG submission 203881) | Bovine rumen microbial communities from tropical cattle in Woodstock, Queensland, Australia - Gonzalo_03 (v2) (version 2) | ecosystem: Host-associated > Mammals > Digestive system >... | reverse complement strand
TCGGTGCATGCAACGAGGTAAATATCGGCGACAAGGTACTCGTTGACGAAAAAAACATTCAACGTTCCACAACGACCGAAAAAGCCTATTGGGCGTGTAACGGACAAAAATGGGGCAGGCTCAGCGAAGAAATCGAAGCTGTGCAGAATGAACTTGCACGTTTATATCAAAAAAATGTATTTCATACTGAACTGTATTTTATCGATGGGACTAGTGATGTTCAGAAACAGGCAAAAAAACTTATCAATCTTTTATGCAACTTGAGCGATTACAAACGGGCAGAAGGATTGGCCGACACCAATGCCTTTGTTGTCGAAGCGTCTCTCTTTGAAGGCGAAGCTCCGAGGACGTTTGTCGCAAGCGAAACGAGAACGGACTGGCATGAAATTTCAGTGAACGATACCCTTGGCAATTGCGATCAGAGCTTGATGATAAACCAAACCGAGCTCAAGACACTCGGTGAGAAAAAATACAAGTGTAACCTCATTACCGGCGGCAGCGAGTACTACGCTTGGATTTTAGCGGGCAGCCGTGATGAAAACGAGGAACTTGGAATCTGCACGACAAATCGCCTTGGCGAAGTTGTTATAGCCGATAAAACATACTATAAATGTGACGGAAATATATTGGATGAAGCTTGCCGTGACAACCCGAATGCAGATGGATGTGATGAGGGGCACTTCCTGGAATTCCTTAACCACGAACCGACTAGTTCTACATCCACGGACTGGATAATGGTCGATAAGAGTCAATACGTGAACGAAAACGCAGAAAAGATGTTTGGTAGCTGCGAGAAGGGCGATGAAAAGAAACCTGGCAACGAAACTACAGCTATCGCTGACCTCAAGGAACTCGACGACGGAACGATACTCAAGTGCGCTGTACCACTAGACGGTTTTGCATGGGATGGCGCGTGGGTTGATGCCTCCATAGATTTTATGCTCGGCGAGGTTTGCAATACAAAAGTATTGGATGATAAACTAGAAAAGCAGGGCAAAAATTACCTTTGCACGCTGAACGAAAAATCCAAATTGCCAGAATGGATTGAAGTGACGGAGTAATATCACTTATACTAGAACATGAAAAATCCCCGCGGTTGCGGGGATTTTTTATAAAAAGAGATGCCGGGTTTGAACCGGCATCTTTTTAAATTAAATCGCGAATTTGGTAGCGTCGGCGAGCTGCACGCTGGCGATGCGGGAAATACCCTTGATTTCCTGCGTCACACCGTAAAGCATGTCGGCTTCGGCCATGGTACGCTTGTTATGCGTCACCACGATGAACAAGGTCTGCTTACTGAATTCGCGGAGCAGCGCCATAAAGCGGCCCACGTTAGCGTCATCAAGCGGACCGTCAACTTCGTCCAGCACGCAGTACGGAGACGGCTTTTCCATGTAGATAGCGAACAGCAGTGCCGTTGCGGTCAGGGCGTGTTCACCACCGGAAAGCGCCTTGATACCGCGCATCTTCTTACCCGTGGGGCGCACGTTGATTTCGATGTCGGCATCGAGGATATCCATGGGTTTGCCCATTTCATCCACCTTTTCGACAAGGCTCATCTTGGTTTCACCGTTCAGGAACAGCTTGCTGAACACGAACTGGAAGTTCTTCTGAATTCGAGCAAACGTATCGAGATAACGGCTGCGGGCAATATCATCGAGCTTGGTGATGGTGCGGTCCAGCGAGGCGCGGGCGCGATCCAAGTCGTCGAACTGCGCTTCGACTTCCAAAAGACGCTTCTTTTCGTCTTCGTAGTCTTCCATCACATTCACGTTGATGGGGCCCAGTTCCTTAATCTTACCGCGGAGTTCGCGAATTTCACGGTCGGCTTCGGGCTGGCTATATTCCACGCGCTCGATGTCGTCGGGGTTCGCAAGGTCTACACTGTATTCGTTTGTAATACGTTCGGTAAGGCGGTCGAGGTTCGCCTGCAAGGCTTCCTGCCTGCGGCCCACATCGTTCAATTCCTTCATCTTCTCGATCATGTCGTCGCGGAGGCGGTTGACTTCGCTACGCCATTCTTCAAGGTCGCCCGAAACAAGTTCATACTTTTCGCGGGCCAAGTCGCGCTGATTTTCCAGTTCGCGCAAGGCTGAATCCTTGCTCTGCACCTGGTCGGCGACTCCCCTGCCGTCTTCCTCGTTCTTCTGGATGGCAGCCTGGTTCTTTTCAATTTCTGCCTTACGGCCCTGAATCGCGTTTTCCAGGAATTCCACCTGTTCGGCGATGTAATTCAGGCGGTTCGTATTCTGCGTGAGCTTTGCCGTCTTGTCCTGGGCGCTGCGCTCCAGTTCGCGAACGTCCTCTTCCTTTTCACGGAACAGGGTGTCCTGTTCGCTAAGTTCGTCGTTCACGCGGGAATATTCTTCTTCGATCTTTTCAAGAGAAGCCTGGGCGTCCATGAGTTCCTGGTCGCTGTTCTTGGAGGCTTCCGCCGCCTGAATCTTGGATTCGGCGTTCTGCATTTCGCCCTGCAACTGCGCAATTCTGCGGTCGCAACCGGCGATAATGTTATTCTGGATCGAAATGCCGGCGTTTCCGCCGCGCTTCATATCTTCTTTTTCGCGGATTTCGTCGACCAACGAGGCAAGCATCTGCGTATCTTCGTCGACCAAATCCTGCAAGCGACCGATTTCTTCTTCGGCCTGAGCCACTTCGAGGTTCACGCCTTCCAACAGGCTATTCGCTTCGGCAATTTCGTTCTTGCGGCTGAGCGTTCCAGAGGTTGCTGTACCGCTACTCATGAGGCCGCTCGTACGCACAATGCCTTCGGGCGCCACAAAGCAGAGGTCTTCGCCGCGCATGGCTCGCGCAAGGCGCACCGCCGTCGAGAGAGAATCTACGACAAAGTAACGAGAAAGCAGCGCCTTGAGCCAGCCTGCAATCTGTTCGTCGGCAGTCACGTAATCTTTAAGGCAACCTACGACGCCATCGCCCTGGAGCGTGCCGGAATAGGGTTCAGCACCGGCACCCACCAGCGCGAGCACCGCCTTGCCGACGTTTTCGCCCTTCATGGCATCGACTGCGGCAATCGCCGCATCGTCGCTAGCAACGACCACGGCATCCATCAAGTCACCGAGGGCGGCCTCCACTTGAGCGGCATATTCGGGAGCCGCATCAATACGTTCCGACAGGAGCCCACCCACCAGGTCCGCCTTATGCTCCATGAGCCAGCGGCTAGCGTCGGTACCTTCGTTGGCAACGCTCTGTAAAACGTCAATCCTAGAGGTGAGCCTTGCCACCTCGTTCTTCAGTTCCTGCAGTTTCTTCTGGGCTTCGAGCAAGTCGGCGCGTTCGGCATCGAGTCGCTCTTCGCGCGTCGAGCGCTGTTCCGTGAGGCGTTCCAGGTCGGCATCGGCAGCTTCGAGGCCAGCGTTAATATCTGCCAGGGCCGATTCGGCGCTCGCCTTCTGCGACTGCACCTGTTCCATTTCGCTACGCCACTTGGCGAGGTTCGCCTGCAACAGGCCCGATTCGGCGTCCATACGCTCGAAACGGCTCTTGAGGGAGTTCACCTGGTTCGTCTTCTGCAGGCGTTCGTTCGAAAGGTCCCTAGACTGGGCACGCAGGTCATCCACTTTGTCGCGCATGACCTGCAAAATTTCGCGTTCGCGCTCCAAAAGCGCATTCATTTCATCGACGTCGCTGTCGGAACTCAGAACCGCGTTTTCTTCTTCCAGACGGGCGCGTTCTTCGAGCAATTCCTGCACCTTGCCGGTATTGCGGTCAATTTCTTCCTGGGACTTTTCGTTCGCGGCTTCCAAGTTGGAAATCACGTCGCGAATGCGGCCCATGCTGTTGTTCAAGTCGTTGAGTTCGATAGTCGCCTTCTGCACCTCGCGTTCCAAGTCGCGGTAGGCGTTTTCGTCTTCGGCAATCAACAGCTTCTTTTCGTCAATTTTTGCCTGCAACACCGTCGCATTCGTCTTCGAATTTTCCACATCGTGATTCAGACGGCGGGTCGCGGTATCGAGGGTAGCAAGCCCCTCTTTCATGTCCTCGAACTTGTCAATACTGACCGAGAGGTCCAGTTCACGCAGGCGCTTGCTAAGGCGCTTAAATTCGTTGACCTTTTCGGCCTGAGTCTCGTAGAGCTTTACGGAACGGCGCACGCTGCGCAGGTTGTCTTCCACGCGTTCCATATCCATCTGCACGCGTTCAAGCTGCCTGCGGGTTTCCTTGCGCTGCTGCTTGTACTTGCTCACGCCGGCGGCTTCTTCGAACAGCACGCGGCGGTCGTCGGCCTTATCGCTCAAAACCGCCTTAATCATGTCGGCGTTCATCTGAGAATAGGTACTGGAACCAAGGCCCGAGTCAAAAAGCAGGGCATGCACGTCGCGAAGGCGGCATTCCTGGTTATTAATCAGGTATTCGCCCGAACCGTCACGGTGCACGCGGCGGGTCACAATCACTTCGGAATATTCGGAATTGAGCGTTCCATCGCTGTTATCGATCACAATGGAAACTTCGGCAAGGCTCATGGCGGCACGTTCTTCGGTACCGCTAAAAATCACGTCCTGCATCTTGCTCATACGCAAGGATGCAGCCTTCTGTTCACCCAGAACCCAGCGGATAGCATCGGTAATGTTCGACTTACCGCACCCGTTCGGACCCACCACGGCGGTGAGACCCTTTGTCGGGAAGTTGATTTCGGTCCTCTGAGCGAAGGACTTAAATCCAAAAATCTTTAACTTTGTAATCTGCACTTCAAAGCGAAAGATAAAAATGATTTCTCTATAAAAAAGCCCAAAAAATGCATTCAGGGGCATATTTATTCCAATTTGGAGTAAGTTTTTCGTAAAAAACGGAAAAAAATGCCGAGTAATAGATATATTATATGATTGAGAAGGACGTTTAATTCATGAGATTGTTTTTTGCAATTATTTATATCCTGTTAATTATCCTTTTGGAGGTTTGCGGGATTGTTGCACATAAATCGAGCAAATCGATTGGACGTCCCGTATCCTATTTCCTTATGACGCTCATCGTCCCCATTACGGGAAACCTGATTATCGTTCTTTCCCACAACCAGTTTCTTTCGACCATCGGTTGTTACATCTACTTTATCGGCATGACGCTCATGGCGTTCAGCCTGTTTGATTTTACCTTGTCCTACTGCAATATTTCATGGAGAAAGCACTGGAGAAAATGCTACGTCATCTACATGATTTTGACACTAGACATTGTCCAATACTTCTTTAACCCCTTCTTTGGACACGCCTTCGGTGTAGAAGCGATTGTGGTAGATAACGCCCCCTACTATAGGATTGTGCCCTACATTGGGCAACAGATTCACCGAGTAATCGTCTATTCAGCATTCCTCGTATCGGTTTTCATATTCTTTTACAAGACCATTCGCGTTCCCCGCATTTACGCCGAAAAATACGTTGTCATTCTTCTCACCTTGATTCTTGCCGGGGGCTGGCAGTCCTTCTACATATTCTCTAGAACCCCCATTGACCGCTCCATGGTCGCTTTGGCCGTTTGCGGCATGCTGATTTTCTTCTTATCACTGTTCTTCAGGCCCTACCGACTTTTGGACCGCATGCTTGCAAACATTGCCTCCAAAATTCCCGAATCCATCTTTTTCTTCGACGCCAGCGATCGCTGCATCTGGATTAACCGTAACGCAGAAAGACTCATTAATCACCAATCCGACAATCTTGAGCACGTCCAGCAGCGCCTGCAAGCCATGTTCGACAGCCTAGGCGAAGGCGAGGACAACTGGACGGCCAAGCAACAAGTCGGTTCCGGCAAGAACGCCCAGTTCTATTCGCTCGAACGGCACCTTGTTACCGATTCGAAAAACAAGAAAATCGGTTCATTCCTCAACATTCACGACCATACCGAAGAAGTGGTCAAGCACCAGCGCGAAATGTACGAAGCCACCCATGACAAGCTCACGGGGCTGTTCACCAAGGAACACTTGGCAAATGTCATCAAGAACAGGATTTCCAACGACAAGGATACGGCCTACTCCATCGCCTACTTCGATATCAAAGATTTTAAAATGATTAACGATATCTTTGGTAACGCCGCTGGCGATAGGGTGCTAATAAGGGTCGCAAACTGGATTAAGGAAAATTCCCGAGACAACTGGAGCTACGGACGCATTGGCGGCGATGCCTTCGGCATCTGCTTTCCCACAGATACCGTCCGTCTGCCGATTGTCGAAGACAGACTTTCAAAATTCGTTATATCAAACGGCACCATCGACCAGCATATCCTAATGCACGTGGGCATTTACAATGTAACAGACCCGAATATCGATGTATCGATCATGTTCGACCGCGCCCACCTCGCCCAAACAAGCATCAAGAACGAATACAATACGCACATTGCCATATACGACGACAAAATGCGCGACCAAGTACTTTGGGGCCAAAAGATATCGGCAGAACTCGAAGCCGCAATTGACCAGCGTCAAATCGTTCCCTACCTGCAACCCATTGTAGACAACAAGGGAACCATTATCGGGGCCGAAGCCCTGGTGCGCTGGATTCACCCCACAGAAGGATTCCTGCCGCCCTTCACGTTCATTCCGACATTCGAAAAGAACGGCATGATTGCCGATGTGGACCAGTACATTTGGCGATGCGCCTGCGAAATTCTCGCCTCTTGGACCGGCGAAAAAGAAAAACTCTTCATTTCGGTCAACATTTCGCCCAAGGACTTCTACTTCATGGATGTCTTTGCCGAAATTGACAAGCTCGTCAAGGAATTCAAAATCAATCCGAACCGCCTGCGTATCGAAATTACGGAAACCGTCATGATGACCGACGCCGAAAGCCGTATGGCCATATTGAAGCGTTTCCGCGAAAATGGTTACATCGTCGAAATGGATGACTTCGGAAGCGGTTATTCATCGCTCAACCAGCTCAAGGACATGCCTCTCGACGTCCTAAAAATCGACATGAAGTTCCTGAGCAAGGCCGAAGACAACCGAAAGGCAGAAACCATTTTGCGCAACGTGCTCCGACTGTCGAGCGACCTTGGTCTATTCTCGCTCACCGAAGGCGTTGAAACCGAAGACCAGTACCTGATGCTGAACAAGATGGGTTGCAACTTGTTCCAGGGATACTACTTTGCAAAGCCCATGTCGGTTTACGATTACGAAAAGCTTTGCGACGCTCAAAACGAAAGCAAAAGGCACTCTCCTTGGGTTTAAAAACGCCCATTTTGCTCTAAAATCAAATAAAGTAATCTTTTGAACAGAAATTTGTAACAAACGAATTTCGTTAATTTGCCTATATTCACCATATAGAACGTATATAAAACTTATACAGTGGGATTGTGGGCACATGAGAGACGTTTTTTCGATTGTATTTATATTTTTAGCGGTATTGCTAGCTATTTGCGGAATAATTGCCCTCAGATCCAATAAATCTATCGGAAAATCAGTCGCAAATCTCTCTTTTGCCACATTTTTACCGGTTATCGGCAACCTAATTCTTCTCGTGTCCGAAAGCGAAACGCTTTCTATTATAGGGTGCTACACCTATTTTGTCGGCATGACCCTGATGGCCCTCACCCTAATCAATTTCTCGTTTACGTACTGCGATATTGATTGGAAATACCACTGGGTACAAAGAATTATCTACGCCGCCCTCGCTATTGATGTTATTCAATTCGCCTTCAATCCGATATTCGGGCAAGCCTTTAGCGTAGAACCTATTACCGTAGAAAACGCCATTTATTATAGACTTGTCCCCTATATCGGACAAATTTACCACCGAATGGCCGTATACACCGCTTTATTTATATCTCTCGCTATTTTCTTTGTCAAAAGCATTCGCGTTCCAAGAATTTATGCCGAAAAATATTACGTCATCTTCTTGACCATGTTGCTTGCGGGCGCATGGCAGACCTACGCCATTTCGTCGAGATCGCCCATTAACCATTCCATGATTGGACTGAGCGTATTCGTATTCTTGCTGTTCTATTTTTCGATTATCTACCGTTCGTTCCAGCTCTTGGACAGAATGCTTGCAAACATTGCCGCCAACATGTCCGAATCTCTGTTCTTCTTTGACATGAACGACCGCTGCATTTGGGCAAACAGCTACGGCATGAAATTCCTGCAGCTAAGCCCGAAAAGAATGGATTTGGCCCCCTTGATGCTCGCAAACCTGTTCGATGACTTTCTTGATCCAGAACCCGAATGGAAATCAAAGCAAGTTCTCGGCACCGGAATCGACGCCAAATACTATTCCCTCGAAAAGAGAATCTTAAAAGACCTCAAAGGAAACCAAGTCGGATCGTTCTTTAGCGTAAAAGACATCACCAAAGATGAATTGCACCATTTGCAAGAAATCTATAACGCCACTCACGACAAATTGACTGGCCTTTTCACCAAAGAAACCTTGTTCAAGAAAATCAGGGACTTGGTTGACGAGAGAAAAAACACCCAATATTGGATTGCCTATTTTGACATCAAGGATTTCAAAATCGTAAACGACATCTTTGGAAACGCCATGGGCGACAGCGTCTTAAGGAATGTGGCACAATGGCTCCGGGAAAATTCCACCAAGGAATGGGTTTACGGGCGCTTAGGCGGAGACGACTTTGGAATCTGTTTCCCCGCAGGAGACGCAAACCTGAAACAGCTCGAACGCAAGTTCTCTCGCCACGTCATTTCGAACGGATCTATTGAACACCGCATTTTAATGCACATGGGAATCTACAAGATTACGGAGCGCGACATCGATATCGCTATCATGTTCGACCGCGCACAACTTGCCCTGACCTCAATCAAGAACGAATACAACAAGCATATCGCCTTCTACGACGACGACATGCGCGACCAGGTTCTTTGGGACCAAATGATTTCGGCCCAGCTTGAAAAGGCCCTCGAAGAAAAGCAATTACAGCCTTACTTGCAACCCATTGTCGATAACAACGGAATCATTATCGGAGCCGAAGCGCTTATCCGCTGGGATCACCCGAGAGAAGGGTTCCTTCAGCCAGACACCTTTATTCCAACTTTCGAAAAGAACGGCATGATTGCCGATATAGACAAGTACGTTTGGCGTGCGGCATGCGAGATTCTTTCGACTTGGACAGGCGAAAAATCCCACATGTTCATTTCAATCAATATTTCGCCCAAAGACTTCTTGTTTATGGATGTCTTCGCCGAAATTTGCTCCCTGATCGAAGAATTCAAAGTTGACCCGTCTCGCTTGCGTATCGAAATCACAGAAACCTCGATGATGACCGATATTGAAAGCCGTATGTCGATTTTGAACAAATTCCGTGAGAGCGGATTCATTGTCGAAATGGATGACTTTGGTAGCGGTTATTCGTCGCTAAACCAGCTCAAGGACATGCCGCTTGACGTTTTGAAAATCGATATGAAGTTCCTGAGCAGTTCCAAGAACAGCCGAAAAGCAGAAATCATTTTGCGCAACGTGCTCAAGCTTTCGGGAGATCTCGGACTTTCTTCGCTCACCGAAGGCGTCGAAACCGAAGCCCAGTACAACATGCTGAACAAAATGGGTTGCAACCTGTTCCAAGGCTACTACTTCGCAAAGCCCATGACCGTGGGCGAATTCGAAAAAGTCTGCGACACTAAGGTCGCTTAAAAAAGCCGTAAAGCTATTTGAATTCGTAGTGCAGCGAACCGTTTGCACTATCTGAAAGCACCATGTATTCGCTTCCGCCTTCGAACTTCAGGTCTTCGATTTCATAATCCGAATCGAGAGTTTTGATTTTCAAGCGGAATGTTCCAACCCAGTCTTCTTCGTAGACACGGCTTTTTTCACCCGTGCGAATTGTATCTTGAATCCACACTTTATAGTCGGAACCGTCGTCAGCAAGAATACCAACTTCGACAACGGTCTTGCTCGATTTATTTTCAATCTGGAGTCTTGTCGACGAATCAATAAACCAATGCGTTAAACAGCCCGAAAGCGTAAGGCAACAAGCAAGCAATACGGCAAAGATCGAAACTTTTTTCATTGCACCATTCATCAGTTGCCTCCTTCTGTACTACCCGTAGAGCCACCCACCTTTTCGTAGCGGATACCCTTGGCCTCAATTGTCTTGGGAGCCGAGTTTGCATTCAACGGAGTTATTTCGCTATACTTATTCTTGTCGAACGGTTTCACGACACCTGTTTCCATCGGAGCACTGCGGGCAGCGCCGCGGTTAAACAGCCAGCCATCGATAGACGCGAGGTTGAACTTGAATTCCACAAGGAACGTGCCCTTGGCGCCAAAGAAGTTGTCGTAATCGTAGGCAGCATTGTAGGCAAAGCGGGCAAACAGCAAGTCAATTGCACCACCCCACAACAGGTCGTTTACTCCTTCAACCATGTCATCGGAAAGCTGTTTATGTCTGACACGGTTCAAGCATGTCGCTTCAAAACCGATCATGCGGGAAGGATCCGGATAAAACTTGAGGGCCGCGCTATGGAACCAGGTATCGTTCAAGTCAATCGCGACTTCGGCATAAAGTTGCTGGTTATAAAGATTCTGTTCCCAAGTGACTCGCATAGAATCAATATCGCCTTCATCGTCGGCATTGTACATGGCAAGCGACACATTCGGCAAATAAGTCAGCAAGCCCGATTTTTTACCGCCATAAACCGCACGACTTTCCAAGTCAAGCGAAAAGCGGAACAAGCGCCAATCGGTGCGATAGAAATTCGCCTGAGCGCTGAACTTGCTCCAGCGCAAATGAGCCCAGCTGTATGCCAAAGAATCGTCTTCGTGCGGATAAATCTTGCCGCGGTGTTCCAGATTCTGGTGCTGCATACCAGCCGCAATCGTCCAATCCAAATTGGCATCGGTAAAGGTCAAGCCCCAAGTGACAACAGAACGCTGGAGAGAAAATTCATTGTACTGCGGGAAGAATAAAAAGTCTTCGCCATCCCAACCGGAGCGGTCATACCAAAGGAGAGCGCCCATATGGCGGTTCTTGCCCACTTCGCCGGCACCAAAGCCAGCAAAATGATGATTGAACGCAAAGCCGTCATGTTCGCCATACTTGCTGTCTAACGGCAACTGGCTAGAAGTCGGCGTGTAATAAAAGCCGAAATCAATGTAACCACCTCGCCCACCACGCATAATATCGCGGATTTCAGTCAAGTGGCGATCGCGAGTCACCGCACCGTCTTTTGCAAGGGCTTCGGGCTTAATGCCGTCGGCCAAAGCATATCCGACAAGCGCAAGCGAAATCAAGACAGACTTCAATACAAACTGCATATTGGAAAAGTAGTAAAAAAACGTCTAAAGATCCTTCGACTTCGCAACTTTGTTGCTTCTATCCAAAGGGCATAACTCAACTAGAGAACTAAAGTTCTAAGTTTCGTTTAGCTCAGGATGACACTGCGTGTCAGCTCTATTTTTTCACTCTAACAGCATATAGATACAGACTATAACGAGGATTACTATATTTGGCGGCATGAATGAACAGGAAAAAGCTTTAATAGCTGCGTGGAGCAGCCACCCGCGTGAATGGGAAAAAAACACCTGGGTATACCCGGTCATTAGCCGGCGTGCAGGCGGTCTTTCGCTTGGTGTAAATTTAAACCCCGACCACCACTGTTCTTTTTCGTGCGCATACTGCCAAAGCGGCCCGCAAGAAGGTCACAAACGCATTCCCGTCGACATCGATGCTGTAGAACGCGAACTGCGCGAGTTTCTTGGCTACTACGAATCCGGCGAATTTGCCAAGTGCAAAGCATTCGAAAATGTTCCTGCCCAAAACAAGCTCTTGAAAGACATTTGCCTTTCGGGCGACGGCGAATCCACTATTGTCAAGGAATTCCCGGAAATCTGCCAGCGCATGCGTGAAATTCAAAAGGAATTCACGCCAAAACTTGGTGATTTTAAGTTGCGCCTCATCACAAACGCTAGCCACCTCGAAAGCCCTACAGTAGAACTTGGGCTTTCTCGACTGCTGGAAAGTGACGGCGAAATCTGGGCAAAGCTTGACGCCGGCACCGAAGAATGGTTCAAGAAGATGAACCGCTCTCCCCTGCATCTCGCCAAGATTCTAGACAACCTAACCAAAGCGATCAAGATTTATCCAATTTGCATTCAGACCATGCTCTGCGATTTGCAAGGCGAAATTCCAAGCGACCAGGAAATCGAACGCTACATCGAGAACCTGGCAGCGATTCACTCCGTAAGCCCGGACCACCTTGTTGAAATCCAGCTGTACACGGTTATCCGCGACACCTTGCTCAAGGGAGTAGAACCCTTGCCCAAGGATTTTCTGGAAAGCGTCAAAACAAAAATCACCGACGCATTGCCGGTGAAAGTAAGATGCTTTTAAACGAAAAGCGGCTTTTTTTTAAATCAGTTCGTCAGGCGGCAAGTGGTCAACGCTTTCCGGTTCCTGATAGCAAGTTTCAGGCACCTGAACCTGCATCTGGAAGTAGGCCTTGTGAGCGGCAATCACCTTTTCGCGAGCAAAGGCGGCATTCTGCCATTCACCAATCTGAACGTCCTTGCCTTCCAGTTCCTTGTAGTTCTGGAAGAAGTTACGCGTAATGCGCAGGAACATCTGGTCCACGTCGGTAATGTCCTTGATTGGGCGCGGATTGAACACGGGCACGCCCAAGACCTTATAGTCCTTGCGGCCACCGTCAGTCATGTCGAGTGCACCAATCACGCGGCAGGTGCAAACCGTACCCGTCATCATGGAAGCCGGGCTATAAATCAGCATATCGATAGCATCGCCATCGTCGGCCTTGGTGCTCGGGATAAAGCCGTAAGTACAGGGGTAGCTCATGGAGCTCAGCAGGCAGCGGTCCAGGCGGAACACGTGCAGGCGTTCGTCATATTCGTACTTGAGGTTGGTGTCTTTACCGATTTCCACGACGCAGTCCACTTCGAACGGGTACTTGCGACCAATCGGAAGATCCAGATAGTTAATTGCCATTTATACTCCAAAAGGCCCACTTTGAGCCATATTATCTTTTTGTTATAAATATGAGTCCTAATTTAGTATTTATCCAAAATTTGTAAAGGGCTGTTTACTTTATTTGGTTCTCAATTGGCTATCTGCTGCGCCAACGAGACGTCGACACCTTTTCAATCATGCCAAAGAAGAACTTGGGTTCTCCCCTGTCAGGGCTGTACCCCACCTCGAAACGCAAGCGGTCAACCGCGGGCACCACCAGATGGACACCGCCATAGACGGCCCCTTCGTAGTCATCCCAACCGGGGCGACCCGAGCTCCAAAGCAAGCTGCCGTCGAGACCTGCCACCAGTTGCACGCCATAGAAGAAATTCACGCCCAAGATGCTTGCCGGCTGACGGTCGAGCAAGATAAAGCGTTCTTCCAAATTGAGCAAGGCTTCGTGCGCTCCCAAGCGTTTCGAATCGCCATAACGGCCTCGGTAGGAATTCACGCCCCCATGCGAAAAGTAATCGTAGAATTTGACATCGCCCGGGCGGTAGCGAACAAGCGCCGTCGCGCCCGTCACAAAACGACTTACGGAGTAGTAGGCTCGAGCATCGGTCAAAAGTTCCCAGTAGTTTTCGCCACCCATTCCTTCGCAACTTTCGCCATCAGACACATCGCAATCGGAATCTTGATTGTCTCCGGCGCCCACATGGGTCATCATGTATTCGTAATAAATGCCCTTGCGAGTATCAATCTTGCTGTCGCGGTAATCAAAGGCAAAGCCCGCACCAAATTCAGGCAAGAAGGCCGCATTCTTCAGGTTCCTGCCAACAAGCGTTCCCAGAATGTACAGGTGAGGCATGAATTTGTAGTCCAAGTCCAAATCCCAAAGCCAGCTGTTGTCATAATAGCCGCGAATGTCATCGTAACTATCGGTGTGCGAAAATTCAAAATTCCAACCCAGCGGAGTCCCGAACAGATAAGGAGAACTTGCGTAGAAAGCATACTCGTTATTATCGAGGAAATGCCTAGTCGATGTACGGAACTGGACTTCGGCACGGATATCTTCGCCAAGCACATTCAAGTTCGCAAGAGCAAGGCCAAGCATAAGCCCGTCGCGCTCGGTCGTTTTGCCAGCAGGAGCCGGAATCCAGCGGAAGATTTCCTTGAAATGATACGTGAGATTTCCGCCTTCACACCCCACCGAGATCTCGGTAAACAAGTCCAAGTCTTGCAGACGGCGTTTTTCAAGTTCGAACTTTTCGGCAGAGAACGGCGAGCCAGCCTTATTCATGAGTTCGCGTTCCACCACGCGAGACATCGTATGTTCCAAACCTTCAAACTGAACAGAGGAAATAACCGTTCCTTCGGGGCAAGCACTCGTTTCAGCAAATGCCAATCCCGAAAAACAAGCTGTTACAACATATGTAAGAAAAGATCTTTTCAAAAAACTTAGCACAATTATGAATATAGAAAAAGCTTGATATTTCCTAATCACCAACGGACTTCGTCCTACTGTTTACTGTCTACTTCCTACAGTCTACTCAGCTTTTTTCTATATTTGCGGGCGTAAAACAGATCCCCCTGAGGTTTTTATGTTAGATTTTCTCGCCAACTACTGGCCATTCCTTATTGCCTTATTTGTCATCGTATTGGGTGTTTTCGCATTCCGCGGTGTCCGCAAAGCCCTCAAGGAAGGCGGTGGTGCATTCAGTCTTGAAACTATCAAGAAGAACACCGAACCCAACTTTGCCGCTCTCAAGCAGAAGTCTCGCGCCCTGCTGGCCGATGCAGACATGATTTGCGAAGTCAAGGAAGGTTCTCACCTCGTGGTGCCCAAGAAAGAAGACCTCAAGTTCTTCCGCCGCGCCGTGTCTCAGAAGTACAAGCTCGCCATGTTCCTGGTGCCCGGCACCAACAAGGTCGCCTACTTCTTCTGCAAGACTGAACAGGGCCTGCGTCGCCGTATCGACAACCTGGTGATTAACCAGAAGTTCCACGAAGGCAAGAAGCCTTACAACGACGTTGCCACCGGCGAAAAGCTCAAGTTCCCGCGCTAGTTATTGATCTTTAATCAATAGACTTTAGTGAATTACAAAGATTTAGCACTCGCCGAAGAAGAAGGCAAACTGGAAGCCGCGATAGCGGCTTCTCGCAATTTATTGATTGAAGCGCCGACCGGCTCGGGCAAGTCGCTATTTATCCCCTACTTTTTAAGCAAGCATTGCAAAGGCCGCGTGGTCGTATTGCAGCCCCGCCGTATTGCAGCACTTGCGCTGGCGCAGTTCTCGGCAAAACTCCACGGAGAAAGCTGCGGCAAGACCGTCGGCTACCAGTTCAGGCAAGACAGTTGCAAGAGCGCAGACACGCGCATACTCTTTCAGACCTACGGAAACTTTCTGCAAGAGTTGCTGCACGGCAAGCTGGACGCCGACTGGATCGTCTTTGACGAATACCACGAACGCAAAGCCGACATGGACTTGTTGTTTGGGTATTTTAGACGAGAGACGAGATATACGACACTCGGGGCTTTGCCCCGTAGTGGATGTTATCCCCTTTGGGGAGACGAAAGGCGAGAGATGCCGCGCATCGCAGTGATGTCGGCGGCGTTGAACCGTTCCGAACTCGAAACGGTTCTCGGCGTCAAGTGCCTGAGCCTCGGCCACCCGCTCTACCCCGTCCAGATTATCAACCAGACTCCGGCCACGGGGACATCGCTTGTTTCAGGCGTTGGACTTGACGCCGAAGTGGTGCGGGCGCTCCGCACACTCTACCGCAACAACATCTGGCAGACCACGCTGGTATTCTTACCGGGCAAAGCCGAAATCGCCCGCTGCCACACCGCCGCCGCCGAAGCCCTCGGGCAAAACTGCGCCGAATTCCTGGAGCTCTACGGCGGACAGGACCGCGAAACGCAAGACCGCATCTTTGAAGTCACCGAACGCCCGCGTGTCATCTTCACCACGAATATCGCCGAAACATCTATCACTGTTCCGAACGTGACAGGCGTTGTCGACAGCGGCATTGAACGCGTGAGTTTGTATGACGACAGCGAAAAGGTGAATGTTCTGCGCACGCTTCCGATTTCGATGCAAAACGCAATTCAGCGCTCGGGCCGTAGCGGTCGTACGCAGAACGGCTGCGCCATTCGCCTGTGGAGCGAAGAATCCGAAAAGCGCATGCCCCAAGGGATCGTGCCCGAAGTCTTGCAAATCGAGCCCTCGGAATTGCTATTGCAGAAGGCGGCGTTAGAGACTCTCGGCGGGGAAAGGAGATCCCGGAACGAGTCCGGGATGACAGAAGGAATAGTACTTCCGACTGCGATTCCGGAAGCACGCGAAAAGACGGCGACGGCACTCCTCGAAAAATTCGGGATGCTCCAAGACGGAGCCATCACCGCACTCGGGCTCAAAGCAATCCGCACGCCCGTTTCTAGTATTCCGCTCGCGCTGCTCCTCGCGTCGGCCCAAAGCAAAGCGGACCTACCCGACTTGCTCCTCGCCGCGCTCGCCTGGATTCACTCTGGCACAGAGTTCTTACAGAAAGCAAAAGTCGCCTACGACATTCTGACTCTTGCAAGTGATACTTTGTCCAAGAACAGGGATGTTCCGCGAGAAGTTTCGTTCACACTCCGACAGTTGCGCGACTACCGCGACGGATTAAAGCAAGATCCTTCGACTGCGCAACAACGTTGCTCCGCTCAGGATGACACTGTTCGCAGCCTCTTAAAGGCATTCCCAGACAGGCTCGCGACTCCGAGCGGAAACGCATACAAGCTCGCCAACCAGAATGTAATCCGTCTGCAAGTTACAGAACCGCCTTACGCGATTCTTGCACTCAGCATGCTCCGTACCGGCACCACCAAGTCCGAACTCAAGGTCAACCTTTACGCACCCATTTCGCAAGATATGCTCGGCGGTAGCAATGCCAAGACTCGCTACGAGCTCTTGTGGCGCAGCGGACAAGAAAGATTCATCGGAGTCGAAATCAGCGAATCTGAAAACGCCGACGGTTCCACCACCGAACTTTCCCGCAAAGAAATTCTCACGCAAGAGGCATCACCCAAGGTTCTCGAAGAACTCAAGAAGCTCACCGTCGACGCCTGGCGCGAAAAAATCGAGAAAGAAAACTGGAGCGGCAAATTTCTGACCGAAGCCGTGCAGACTGGGCTCATCAAAATGCGCCTTGCCGCCAAACTCTACCCCGAATACGGCCTCCCCGAATTCAACGAAGAAGACATGGAACTTATCTTCGATGAATTCGCAAACGGCAAGTTCCTGCTCCGTGACATTAACGAAAACCGTTACCGCAGTATCGTCGAAGATTATTTCGGCAAGTCCATGTTGCAATGGCTCGGCAAAACATTCCCTGACCATTACATGCTCCCGAACGGCAAGCGCGCCCGCTACAGCTATCAAGAAGTCGCCGTCAGCGACGATGGGAAATCGGTGCAAAGCATCGAAGGCGTTCTCGTCGAAATCTCGGCCCGAATTGAAGACTTGATGCAACTCCGCGGCGAACACAAGATTGCCGACGGCAAATTAAAAGTCCGGTACGACATTCTCGCACCGAACTTCCGCACAATTCAAAAAACTTGGGACTTGACTGGATTCTGGCAGAATACCTACGCCGAGGTGCGCAAGGAATTGCGTGGCCGCTATCCCAAGCATCCCTGGCCCGAATCCGTTATTTAATCGTATAAATCGTCAGGGTCTTGCTGTATTCATAGCCGACAACGAGCAAGGCTTGGCCTGCAATTGGACTCTTGTCAGCCGGAATGAAAAGGATTCCTTCGGGACCGCGGTCTAGCGGATCCAAGTAGTAATCAACCAGTTTCGGGGCTTCCGGGTCCGTAATATCGAACACCGCAACACCGCTCGTGCGTTCCAAGCCCGCAAAAGCATAGCGACGTCTACCGACCTCGCCCACGGTCACGTTTTCGGGTTCGCAGCCCTTATCGCTGCTGCGCTTGTCCATTTTCGCCTTGCCTTTCTTGGAATTCCAGTTGAAGTATTCCGGCGCAATCTTTGCCAAAACACGTTCGAACATTTCACCGGAATCCCAAAGCAATTTACCCGTTTCGCCATCAAAAATGCTCACGGAACGAGAACCGAATGTATAAGCGTAAGGACACTTGCCATTATGGGTACGGTACTTGCCCTCATCGCAGCGTTCCAGCGAACTGACCGAAAGATCTTTCAAATCCGCAGTCATCTTTTCCGTAAACACGCTTTCATCCAAACGGCCTTGTGCCACAAGTTCCGGCACCGTCGTTACATCGGTCCAAACCTTGTAATCGTTTACAGGAGCGCCTTCGTTCGCGGTCATCACAAAGTGCCTATCCCCCGCCATAAAAGCGGCGATGCCATCAGGCTGGCGCAAGCCACGCAGCGGGTAGTAATTCTTGATATCAATCTTTCCATCGCTCACGGCATCAATTGCAAAACCATTTCTGGAATGGTCCACAAAGCCCAGCGAAAACACCTTCTTGATTTTCTTTGCCGGCACATCAATGATTGCCATGGCGTTATTTTCTTGCAGGCTCACCCATGCCAATTTGGAATCATCGGACACGGTAATGTATTCCGGTTCCAGCGACTTTAAAAAGCCCTGATTTCCGGGAGCGCGAACCCCCGACTTCTTAAGCGCATTCGTATCGAGCTTATCAAAGCCCAAAATCGACAATTCTGCATTTTTCCACGATTCAGCATTTGCCTTAGCAACCGACAGGAACGCAATACCGCCTTCGGGGTCTACCGCAAAATCCTGACTAGGCGAACCTTCGCAAGCTACCAGCAAGTTTTTGCCATCGGGCGTAAACTTAATCATATCTGGCTGGCTACAAACTTTGTAGACACCAAGCACTTCCAAGCTGTCGGCATAGCGCATCACCTGCACTTGTCCGTCGCGCCATTCTTCTATTTCAAGCATGCTCACCGCGACCAAGTCACCATGGACCGTCACGCTAGAAGCATTTCCCGGAATCTCTACTTCAGAAATCTTTTTAGCTTCGCTTGGATTGCTCAAGTCTACTACTTCGACAATATTAGCATCGCCCACAACAAACAGTTTTTTCTTGGCAGGCATATACGCCGAAATTTCGGCCGTAGACATTTTTATTGTCGTAAGCGGAGCAAGTGTATGCCCCCACTGGAAAGGCCCTGCAGGCACCGCATTTTTTGCAAAACAAAAGCCTGCGCACAAAAGCAGGCTTGCACTCAAAAGAACTTTATTCATTTACTCCTCGATACGAGTCCAATTACTTCATGATCAGCCACATAATCAATAGGCCGATACCCACACCACCCAAGAACGAAGACGACGTAGCCATGGCTGCAGCCCTGCGGTCATTGTCTTCTTTTTCTTTCTTATTTTCATTCACTCCGATAGACGTGCTTAACATTTGGGCGCAAGTTTCATTATCCTTTTTAACGGTATTGTAACTCTTTTCCCAATTTTCACTTTTCGCTTTTTCGGTTTCAATCACGGAGCGCAAGGAATCTTTTTCAAGCGTGCAAGCATCGCCCTGCACCTGCATCACGCTATCGCGTACGGCAAGTTCCTGCTTGAGTTCCGCTTCTGCAGACGATTCTTGAGCCAAGGCAATGGAACTGCAAAGCGCAAGAGATATCGCGAGAATTCTAATCAAACACATCATGGCTCAAATATACAAAAAAAGGCGAATCCCCGGTTAAAATAGCCGGGGACTCGCTGTAAAAGAATTTTAGGTGATTAAAATCTTACGGCAATTCGACCTGTTTTTTCCAGCGACCGTCTACGCCCTTCACGTAATACACGCCAGGCACAAGTGCTTCGCCGGCCTTGATTTTGGAACCGTCAAGTCTGCGAATTTCGCGAGCCTTGAATGCACGCGGCGAGCTCACCAAGCGGCCAATTGCAGTCGTGTGTTCCGAAGAACTAGATTCCACTTCGGAAGAGCTTGATTGTTCAGAAGAGCTCGATGCAACACTGCTCGAAGACTCTGCTTCAGAAGAACTCGAAGACTTCGCTTCAGAAGAGCTAGAAGATTCCGGCACAGACGACGAAGAAGACGGCACAATCTTCTTGTTCGGATCCGTCAACACGACATGGAATAACTGGTACTGCACCTTCGAAACGGAATCAGGAGTGTGCAAACCATTAACAGCATTCTTGACAGACGATGCCGAATCCATGCCGATAGAAGACGATGTTTTCCATCTAATAGACGTCATTACCTGGCCTTTGTCATTCGTACTTGTCGATTCGGTTTTATATGCCGCATAGGTCAGCCACCACTCGAACTGGAATTCAAATGTTTTTGACACTAGGAGTTCGCCAGCCGAATAACTTCCATCTTCAGGCAGATTTGCAGCCTTTTTCATGGCCAGGATATTATACGAGTTCGACGCATTGTAACCAGCGAATTCAACCATGTTGATATCCATGATGTAGGTCGCATAGCCATCCTGGTCTTCTGTCAAATCCCATTTTTTGCCCGTTTGATTCCAAGCCAGGAACTTGTACGGATTATTCGATGTTTCTGCACATCCGGCCGTAATCGAATAGGGCATATTGATATCAACCTTATCGCGGAAAGGCTTTAAGGTTTCGTAACTTTCATGAATCTTAACGAACGAAGAATCCTTCTTGGAAAGATCCTTCGAACCAAACCACTGCGTTTCAACGATTTTGTTCATTCTGAGTTCAACATTCGGTGTCGCAGAAGCGGGCAACGTATCGCAGATATTGCGAATGTAGGTTTCGGTCTCTTCT
>Ga0310786_10004059_pt1 | contig 20610 bp, 9 predicted proteins | sample AusTroGonzalo_MG_FD_203881 | JGI IMG/M metagenome (GOLD analysis project Ga0310786, IMG submission 203881) | Bovine rumen microbial communities from tropical cattle in Woodstock, Queensland, Australia - Gonzalo_03 (v2) (version 2) | ecosystem: Host-associated > Mammals > Digestive system >... | reverse complement strand
AATCAAAGAAAGGAGGTTTATTATGACAGAAAGTACGAAGAGGACGCTGAAGCGCGTCGTAGATATCGTGATTGCAGTGCTGACGGCACTCATCACCACCATCAGTGCTCATGCCGCAGGTATCGTGCGGTAAGGAAATTGAAATGAAAAATTGAATGAAGCTCCGCCTCGTTATGAAACGTGGCGGGGCTTTTTGTTTATATACATAAGGACCGGGACATATATCTGTCTCGGCCTTTGCATATAAATGGATCGGGCAAAATGTATAGACGTACTTATTATAATATATATAATATGTGAGGGAAGATGGAAGAGGGTAGATGGAAGAGGATTGATAGTTAATAGATAAGAGATAAGAGTTGTGGGCTGAGGAAAGATGTTGTTGCCAAAACTGAGGACCATTTCGTTGAAGTCACCGAAATGGTTGAGCTGGTGGCTATCGGATGTTGCTGAGGAAGATGGGGAAGGGTAGGAAGGAGGGTAGGAACTTGGTGAAGGCGCAGATGGCCTCGGTCTCACTTATCAGTTGCCTCAGGATTTGATTGGGATGTTCGTCGGTACACTTGAGGGCGGGATGGTTGAGCATGGCCCAGTTTAATCTCCCATGCTTATGGAAACGGCAGCGGTCGAGGGCGTCGGCATCGTGGAGAATGTGGTTGACGACGTCGTTGTCGATGAAACCGGAGTTGCCTCCACCGCTATGGCGCGAGACGGCAGCGCGGACATTCGAGCATTCCACATCGGTGAGGGTGTATTTATCCCAGAGGTGATGGAACATATCCCACTGCGCCTGTTTTACGCACGCGTAATTGCGCGTACCTTATTTTTTTAATTTAGGCGGAATTTTATTTGCTGTTTCGGGAGGGTAGTGAAAATGGGAGTTGTGTTTTTGGGCGTTGAGCTGTTAGAAAATGGTAGAAAGTACACTTATTGGTGCAAAAATTAACGAAAAGTGGGGTATTAGTGGCGTGAAACGTATGTTATATAACATAAGTTGACGTTTTTTTAGTTCTTTTCTTGAATAATTTGTAAAATAAGCTATAAATTTGTCGCGATAATGCAAGATGCTTACTTTGCAGTTGAACTAACGGCGCGCCGAAGTGTCGGCGATTTAACCAAAAGGAAATCAAGTAAATAACATATTAACAACAAATGGAAAACAGTTTTCTCAAACGAAGGCTCACCAAAGACGTGAGTCGACTGTTTGCTGCTGTGCTGCTCGTCGGTGGAACGATGGGCTTGTCGTCGTGCCAGGATGACTTGCTCACGGGTACTCCGACATGGCTGGGTAGCAGCATCTACGAAGAGCTGGAGAGCCGGGGTGACTTCCAAACCACGCTGGCCCTCATTAATGATCCAGACCTGACGGAGACGAACTATCCGGAGATGCTGCGCCGCACGGGCAGCGTCACGTTGTTCGTGGCCGACGATGCGGCGTGGGAGCGCTATCTGCGCGGCCGCGGCGTGCAGTCGGTGCACGACCTCTCGAAGGCTGAAAAAAAGAACTTGCTGAAGGGTGCGATGATCAACAACGCATACCTCATCGAGTTGCTGAGCAACAAGCCGGGTAATCCTCCGGGCGAAGGTGTGTATATGCGCCGCGCCAGCCGTGTGGATATCTCGGACTCCATCCCCGTGGCCCTGGCTTCGGAGATGCCTCTGCTGAACCCTGCCCGTACCGAGGTGGACCTCGAGGGCAATGTGCATCAGGTGGACTACTGGCAGTCTGTGCGCGGACGCGGAAGCATCCTGCTCTACAAGGACAACAATGCTCCGACGATGGTGCACTTCACGCCTGACTTCATGATCAGCAATGACTTCGTGAAGGAGGATATCCAGAAGCTGACGAACGGTGCCTGCGAAGATGTGGACCGCTCGTACATCAACGGCCTGCCCATTGCGAAGAACGACGGGCGCTGGGCTGACAAGGATGTGAACACCGACGGCTCGGCAAAGAAATTCCTGCAGGACATCACCTGCCAGAACGGTTACATCCACGTGTTGGAGCAGGTGCCTGAGCAGCTGCCTAACATGGCGGAGATCATCCGTACGAAGTCGCAGTTCAAGATCTTCAGCTCGCTGCTGGAGCGCTACAGCTATCCTCAGTTCATCGGTGTCCGCGAGTTGGACGGCAGGAGCGACTCCATCTTCGTAAAGCGCTACTTCAACAACGGCCGCGACGAGCACGCACTGAATACCATCAGCGAGACGGGATCCACGATTCCTGCCGTGCTGCCCTTCGATCCGGGATGGAACAACTACGCCATCAACACGACGAACGACGAGATCACGTCGAACAACGACGGTGCGGCGATGTTTGTGCCCACCGACGATTGGATGAATTATTATATCACTCAGGGCGACGGTAAGCCCATTGGCGTGAAGTATGGCTACAACTGGGACAACGTTCCCGACGCCATCGTCCTTCCGTTCCTGAAGAACTGCATGAAGAGCAGCCTTATCTCCACGACTCCGAGCAAGTTCGCCAATGTGAAGAACTCGCAGTCCGAGGATATGGGCCTGACGAGCGAGAAGGTGGACAGCTGCTTCATGGCCTGCAACGGCGTGGTGTATCAGATGGGTGCCGTGTATGTGGCTCCCGAACATCAGAGTGTGTTCTTCCCCGTCACGCTGCGTCAGGATCAGGATATGAGCACGATGTACCGCTTTATATCCGACACGCGCTATAAGCCGCCAACATCCGACTACACGTTGAACTGGACCGGTTATGAGAACGAGGCCTACGTTAACTCCATGGCCTCGACCTACAGCTTCCTGCTGCCGAAGGATGAAGCCTACCAGGGTGTTATCGATCCCTTCAGTATCTATGAGAATAAGCCTGCTGCGTACCACTATTATGTGGACACGCAGAGCAAGACGTTCCCCGTTTCGGCAGAGGTGTTCCAGGTGGACACCACGGGCAATCAGATGATTGTCACTAACAAGCCCACGACCTTCCAGCCGACGAGTACGGGTGAGCAGGGTCTGGGTCTCATCAACAACCGCCTGAACGATTTCTTCGACAACTTCATCGTCGTCCATGGCAAGAAGGGCTCGCAGACGTTCCACCCGGGCCAGGAGATCTACCTGAACAAGGCTGGAGGCCCCATCAAGGTGCAGTTCACGGGCGGCAAGGTGACTGGCGTCGCCGGCAGCGCCCAGATGGAGCGCGGCACCTTCATTCCCGTCACCGAGGACCTGACCTTCGACCAGACGGAATCCGGTAACGGTATCAGCTATGTCCTCGACAGCATCCCCGAGTGCACGATGACATCGCCCTTCCAGGTCGTTCGCGACTCTGTGAAGCACCCCGACTTCAAGGTCTTCGGCGATTTGCTGACGCTGAGTTCGGTGGTCAATGCATCGAACAATGTGGACGCTACCCACGTCAGTATCGGTCGTGCCATCAATATCTTGGGTAACTACCACTACACCATCTACGTGCCCTCGAACGCTAAGGTGCAGGCGCTCATCGATGCCCACAAGCTGCCGGGACTGGATGAGTATGACGAGTGGTCGGCCGTGAAGGACTCTGCCAACACGCTGATGCGTGCAGGCCAGCTTACCGCCGAACAGGAAGACTCCATCAAGGTCATTGCAGACTCTTGTCAGAATATCATCATGAACGTGCTGAACAACTTTGTTCGCTATCATATCCAGGACGGCTCCGTCTATCTGGGCGGCGAACAGAACAGCGTCGTCTATGAGACGGCAGCCTACGACGACGAGACCAGCCTCTTCCGTAGACTGACGGTGGAGAACCAGGGCTCGGCCATCAACATCAAGGATGCCCGAGGAACGACGGCACACGTCGTGGTAGGCAACCACAGCAACCAGGTCTCGCGCCAGTGTATCTTCACGAAGAACAACCGCTGGCTCTACACCGCGAGTTATGTTGTCGTCCATCAGATCGACGATGTGCTGCTGTACTCCAACGACCAGCTGCTGCCTGACGGGTTCATCCTTCCCACATACCCCGCACCCTCTGAGGTTAAACGCTATTAAACAGGTCCGAAGATGAAAACACTAAGATATTACATAACGCTCTGCCTGATGCTGGTGTCCTCACTGGCGATGGCACAGATTTCACGCATCAGCGGTACTGTCAGCGATGACCTCGACGTACTGCCTGGTGCCAGCGTGGCAGAAGTAGACGCCTCGAACCGTGTCGTCAATGCCACCGTGACCGATATGAACGGTAACTTCGTGCTGCCCATCAAGAGCGCGAAGAACCAACTGCGCGTCAGCTTCATGGGCTACAAAACCCAGATGCTGCCTATCAACAAGACCACCTATAAAATCACCATGCAGGATGCCACCAAGACAATGACCGAGGTGCAGGTGACAGCCAAGAAGAAGATGAAGACTTCGGGTCTGGCCATTCCCGAGCGCGAGGTCAGCTTCTCGGCACAGGGCATCTCTGCCAAGGAGTTCGAAGGTCTGGGTATCACCAGCGTTGACGAGGCCCTGCAGGGACGTATCGCTGGTCTGGATATCGTGATGAACAGTGGTGACCTCGGCTCCGGCACCTCCATGCGTTTGCGCGGTGCCTCCACGGTCTCCACGCTGACTTCGAACGAGCCGCTGATTGTTGTCAACGGCAACGTGTGGAACGTGGACCTCTCGGACTTCGATGTGGCAACCGCCAACGACGAGAAGTTCGCACAGCTGCTGAACGTCAACACCGAGGATATCGATGATATCAAGGTGCTGAAGGATGCTGCCGCTACTGCAATCTGGGGCTCGCAGGGTGCTAACGGCGTCATTGAAATCACCACCAAGCGTGGTTCGCGTGGAGCACCCAAGGTGACCTACTCCCTGAAGCTGACCATGACGCACCAGCCCGACGGCATCAAGCTGCTGAACGGCGACCACTACACGATGTTGCTGAAGGAGTCCTACTTCAACCCCGAACAGAACACTTATGTGGGCCAGGTGCGCGAGCTGAACTACGACGAGTCCGACTCCGAGTTCCTGATGTTCAACAAGAACACTGACTGGGTGGATCTCGTGAAGCAGAACGGTCTGCGACAGAACCACTACATCAGCATCTCTGGCGGTGACGAGAAGACCCTCTTCCGCATCTCCGGCGGTTATGACCACGAGACGGGTACCATCATCGAGCAGAAGCTGAACCGCTTCAGCACCCGTATGGCCCTCGACTACTATGTCAACGACCGTATCAAGATCATCTCGAACTTCGCCCTCACCTACACGAAGAATAACCGCAACTACGACGGCCTGCTCGGTATCGCTTACAAGAAGATGCCGAATCTCTCGCCTTACCGCTATGAGTACGACCAGTACGGCAACGAATATAACACGGGCGAGTACTATATTGTTCCGCGCTACGCCTTCACGGACCACGGACAGCTTACTGCCGCACAGAGCAATAACTTCAACGACCAGCGCGACCTCCACAACCCGCTGGCCAGCGCCAAGTACGCCAAGAACGACCAGACGACCTACGACATCACTCCCGAACTGGAGCTGGAATACAAGCTCCTGGGTCTGGACGACAACAGCCATCAGCTGCGCTACAACGGCCGCGTGGTCATGAACGTATATAATGACTATACCGACAAGAGCTTCCCCAGCTCGCTGGTAACCAACAACTACTGGGACACGGGTTCTGCCTACAGCTACTCGCGCAAGAACCTCGCCTTCACCACCACCCACACGCTGACCTTCCAGCCCCACTTCAAGAACGAAGACCATTACCTGCTGGCCATGGGACGATTCCAGCTCGTAAGCGGTAGCTCCAGCTCGCAGAGCACCGACGTCTATCGTCTGCCGGACCGCCTGCAGAGCGTGACCTCCGGCGGCTTCGTCAGCGGCATGAGCAGCGGCTTCAATGAATGGCGCTCCCTGTACTACACCTTCTCTACTCACTACAGCTACAAGAGTCGCTACTCAGCAGACTTCTCCATGCGCGTGGATGCTACCACCAAGTTTGGTCCGAACAACCGCTGGGGATACTTCCCTGCACTTTCAGGACGATGGAACATCATCGACGAGCCTTGGATGAAATGGGCACGCGATAAGGTGAAGGTGAGCATGTTCTCCGTGAGCCCCGGCTGGGGTCTCGTGGGTAATCCTCCTGGAGCCGACTATCTCTACCTGAACAGCTTCTCGCAGGGTCAGCGCTACCTAAACCAGGTCAGTATGAACCCCAGCGGACTGAAGCTTACCGACCTCAAGTGGGAGAACATCTACACCTGGAACCTCGGTGTGGACCTGAAATTCTTCGACGACCGCCTGATGTTCCGTCTCGACCTCTACCGCCGTACGACGAAGGATATGCTGATGGCCAATGCCGGTATTCCTACCAGCAACGGCTGGAGCGGCCTGAACTATAAGAACGTCGGCGACATGAAGAACGAAGGTTGGGAATTCCAGATCAACGGCGAACGCCTGCTGAAGAAAGGAAAGTTCTCTGCCGACGTATATGTGAACTTCGCCAACAACCGCAACGTCATCACAAAGATGGATCCCCTGGTGCTGGAGAACCTGAACATCGACTGGACGGAGAACAACCGCAGCGTGCTGCAGCGAGTTCAGCTGAACAACCCCTTCGGTTCCATCTACGGATTCCGCTACAAGGGCGTCTATCAGTATAACTACGACACTGCCCGCGACATCGCACGTGCCGACATCAAGGCTGGCACCGACCAGTTGCAGAAGAACATCGACGAACGCGGATGGACCTATCCCATCGTGCTCAATGCCGACGGAACTTACGTGCGCGACTCCCACGGCGACCCCATCCAGATGCGCTTCGCCTACAAGACCGACAAGGGTACGGGCTACGCCTTCAAGGGTGGCGACGCCATCTACGAGGACATCAACCACGACGGTAACATCAACCAGCTGGACATCGTCTACCTCGGCAACTCGCTGCCGAAGCTGACGGGTGGTTTCGGTTTCACACTCCACTACGACCGCTGGCAGCTGCGCGCCAACTTCAACTATCGTCTGGACTACGACATCCTGAACATGGCCCGTCTGGATATGGAATCCATGATCTCGAACAACAACCAGAGCGAAGCCGTCAACTACCGCTGGCGTAAGGAAGGCGACGTCACCTCCATTCCGCGTGCTATGTTTGGTAACGGTACGAACTACAACACCCTCATCAGCGACCGTTTCGTGGAGGACGGCTCGTTCCTGCGACTGAACTACCTGCAGCTGAACTACAGCTTCGACCCGAAACTCCTGAAGAAGTGGCACATGTCGACTCTGAACCTCTATGCCAGTGCCAACAACCTCTTCTGCCTCACGAAGTACTCCGGCGTGGATCCTGAAATCGGATACGGAGGCTACGGTGTGACCACCGACAACTCCCAGACTCCGCGCTCGAAGTCCTACACGGTAGGTATCACTATTGGTTTCTAATCTAAAGCAAAACGAAGATATGAGACACCTATATATATATATAAAGAGTGCTGCCTTGGCCGCCGTCGTGGCCCTGGGAGCAGCCAGCTGTGCCGACTTCCTCGAGATTGAACCTCGTGATATCGTGACCGAGGATAACTTCTGGAACGAGAAAGCTGACATTGATCAAATGGTCGCAGGATGCTATGCTTCGATGCAAAGTGAGGATTTCATAAACCGATGCATCGTATGGGGCGAGCTCCGCAGCGACAATATCTATCCGGGCGCCAACGTAGAGAATGAACATTACGACCTCTATCAGGCCCTGCGCGAGAATCTGCTCTCCACCAACCAGTTCACCAAGTGGGCCAGTTTTTACACGGTTATCAACAAGTGCAACACCATCATCCGCATGGCACCTGTCGTCAGCGAGAAGGATCCATCCTACCGCGAGAGCGACGTGAAGGCAACCATTGCCGAGATGACTGCCCTGCGCTCGCTGTGCTACTTCTACCTCATTCGCGCCTTTGAGGACGTGCCCTTCTATCGCGAAAGCGTGCAGCAGGAGGACGAGGTGCAGTACCTGCCCGCCAGTTCCTTCGACTACATCCTGAAGGAGATTATCTCTGACTTGGAGGGCGTGAAGGGCGATGCCATCGCACGTTATCCAATCACCAACCAGGACAACATTGGAAAGAGCTACAACAGCAACTGCAACCGCATCACCCGCTACGGCATTGATGCCATGTTGTGTGATATGTATCTCTGGTCTGGCGAGTGGGACAAGGCCATCAGTGTAGCCGAGGAAATCCTCGCGGCAAAGGCTGCGGACTTCAAGGAGTTTTATAGCGAACAGACTGGAAGCTCGAGATCCTCGGATGCTCCGAGAGAGATGGCTCCCGCTCCCTACGGACGTGTGGCATATCTCTATGAGAACACCCGCCAGAGCCCCTCGCTAAGCTTTGATGCTATTTTCGGCACCGGCAACAGTTTCGAGAGCATCTTTGAACTCAGCTTCAACTACAGCTCCAGCAATAAGAACTACGTGAAGAGCACCGGACTCGGACGGCTCTACGGTTCCGGCAATTCAGACAAAGACCTCGGCCCCACGAACCAGGGCAGCGGTTTCCTGACCGTAAGACCCGATATCGTGTCGGACCTGAAGCAGAAAACCAACGCTTACTTCCAGCACGTCTATGACCTGCGTTACTACAACAGCATCCAACCTGCGAACAATGAATTCGGCGAGGGCACCATCCGCAAAGGCGTTGCCCAGCGATTCAATATTCAGGGAAATGCCGGTAGTGCCGATATCCCCTTCATCAACACTGAGAGCTCTAACTTCACGCTCGACCGTGAGTTCGACCGCAACTGGATCATCTATCGCGTGACGGATGTGATGCTGATGGAGGCCGAGGCTTACCTGCAGAAGGCCACCGACGAGGTCAACGAGACAAACACAGAACTGATGCACAAGGCCTTTGACCTCATCTATCTCGTCAACCGCCGTGCCATCAGCGAGGAGAACCGCAAGATTGCGACCAACGCTCCCGCACTGGCCACCCGCGCGCTGATGATAACCTTCCTCATGCAGGAACGTAACCGCGAACTGATGTTCGAAGGCAAGCGTTGGTTCGATCTCGTACGCTACGCCCGTCGCGACGGCAAGCCGGATATCGTGCGCTCCAACGTTCCTTCCTCGAAAACCGTGGGAGGCAGCAGCGCCAACAATGGCTTCCCGAGCATGGCACATCTCTTCTGGCCTTACAACAAGGAAGAACTGAAGGTGAATCCCAATCTCAGCCAGAAGATGATTTACAAGAACGAAGCTACTGAAGGTATTGAAATGAATAAATAAAAGATATCACACAATGAAAAGGATAAATCACTATTTCGCATTGCTGGCAGTCGCACTGGTGACTGCCGTAGCAGGTCTCTCTTTCTCATCGTGCAGCGATGATATGAGCGTGGATGACCTCTACACCTACAAGGCAGAAATGCTCAGCGACTGGCTCCGCAACAACGAGGACTTCTCGGAGTTCGCAGCTATCGTAGAGCGTGCGGGCAAGATGGACCTGCTTTCAACGTACGGTACTTACACCTGCTTCGCACCTACGAATGCAGCCGTCAAGGCGTACCTGCAGTCCATGGGCCTCAGCTCCATCGATGAGCTCTCCGTGGCCGACTGCGACACGATTACCCGCACCGCGCTGATCGACCGTATGTACTTCACCGCCGAACTGGGTGAGGAACTGGATCAGGCTGCCGAGAACGAGGAGTCGAGCTCTGCCACGAAGACCGCCTTCATCGCTTCGACCAACCTGCTCGGACGCTACCTCACCATCGAACCCGTGACGGTCACCGTGAAGCAGGAGGATTACGAGGGTAACACTAAGGAAGTGGAGACGACTACCTACCGTATCAATAAGACCGGTGTCATCATCTATGAACTGGCCAATGACTCTGTAGAGAACGGCGTCGTTCACCCCGTGGACGGAATGGTTGCCAGCAGCTCCGAGACCCTTCCCGTGCTGCTGAAGAACGACCCGCATATTTCCATCTTCTACACCGCCTTGCAGATGTGTGCTCTCGACCAGCAGATGTATCGCATCAAGGATGCCAGCTTCGATCCCTACTACTGGCGCGACGAAAAGAAGATCCAGAAGAAGTACTATTCTGGAGCACAGTGGGACTACTGCTGGGTTCCTGAGGAGCGTCGCTTCGGATACACTGCTTTCTGCGTGCCCGACAGTATCCTGCAGAACTATTCCAATATCGTTCCTGCCTACGGAAAGGACATCAACAATTGGGAAGACCTCTATGAGTATGCATGTACCGTTTATCCCGAAGGAGCAGGAGCCAGCTACTATGGTAAAGACGCTGAAGCCCTGAAGGACGAGCGCAACCCGCTGCACAAGCTCATCGCCTATCACCTGTTGAACCGCAAGGGCGTATATAACAAGCTGTACACCAACTGCTCCATCTACCACCCGCTGGTGAACTCCGTGGAATGGTACTCGACGATGAATCCGCTGTCAACACTTAAGGTGGAGCACGTGGCCGCCACACTCAACAAGTTCCGTGGCGATGCACAGCCCAACACCCTGTATCTGAACCGTATGTACGATCCGGCCCGTCCGCAGCTGAAACAGCGCGGTGCCATTGTCAGCCCGAGCATTGCTCCCGACCTGACTCAGGAAGCCGTGAATGGTGTGTACTACTACATCGACCGCCTCATCGACTACGGCGAGACCACACGCAACACGGTCTTCAACACCCGTATGCGTATTGACTATTATACACTCTTCCCCGAATGCATGAACAACGATATGCGCACCTCCCGCACCTGGGGTAACCTGGGCACAGAAGACCCGAACGCAGATGCCCGCAACTACATCTTCCCTCCCGGATATCTCGAAAACGTGATTCTGGCAGAGGACGGCGACTTCTTCCTGCAGGGCTGCCGCAACTACTTCTGGAGCTATGAGGGCGACGAGTTCAACCTCCGTTCCGACAACGACTCCTACGACATCACCTTCAACCTGCCGAGCGTGCCCAGCGGCCAGTATCAGATCCGTCAGGGATTCTGTGCTATGGCCCGACGCGGTATCGCACAGTTCTACATCGACAACATCCCGCAGGGTATTCCTCTCGATATGCGCAACACCGACGATGCAGTGTTTGCAAAGCGTATCGGCGGTTGGATTGCCATTAAAGACGGCAACCTCAGTGCTGCCGAGAAGGAACGTCTGGATCAGGTGAAGAAAGACATGCATAACCTCGGCTGGTACCACGGACCGCGCAGCACACGCTACGTTACTACGAATGCCGGATCAGTGAAGAACGACCTGCTGTTGAGCACCTCTAACTCCACCTCGGCAGCCAGCGCCGCACGTAATCCCCGTAAGGTAATCTTCGAAGGATACCTCGACGCCAACGTACAACACACCATGCGTATCCGCTCTGTGATGGCCATTGGTGGCGCCGAGTTAATGCTTGACTACATCGAGATTGTGCCTAAGAGCGTTTATGGCGTCGAAGACGAAGAAACCGCTGAGGACGACCTGTAATCGCCGAAACAACGTAATCAACAACCCGAATTTCATAGAACAATGAAAACATCCAGATATTTCACCCTCCTGGCAAGTGCACTCCTGACGGCAGGAGCACTGGGCATCGCCTCGTGCTCTGACGACTGGAACAACCACTACGAGGGCAACGGCACTCAGACGGCGGCCGACCAACCTTCACTCTACGCGCTGATCAAGGCCGACGACAATCTGAAAGAATTTGCACGTGTGCTGGAGCACACGGGATATGACCTGGTGCTGGACGGTCCTCAGTCACTGTCCGTCTGGGCACCTACGATCACGAAAGAGCAGGCAGACAGCATTATCGAGCTCTATGATACACAGAAGCACACCATTATCACGATGCCCGATGGTTCTAACCGATATATTCAGGACAAGGACAACAAGGCCATCACCCAGTTTGTGCAGAATCATATCGCCCTGTACGGCCGCTCGGTCTATGAGAACTATTCCGACTCCATCCGCATGATGAACGGGAAGTATTTGATGTTGCACGAGAACGACCTCGCCGGTGTGCCCTTCAAGAAAAAGAATGTGGTGGCCAACAATGGTATTCTCTACAGTCTCGACGGCTCGCTCGTCTTCATTCCTAATGTTCGTGACCGTCTGGAACTCGAAGCAGACCTTGACAGCGTTGCTGCATTCTACACACTCTTTGACAAATACTCCTTGGATGAAGCATCCAGCGTACAGAGAGGTATCGTTGACGGTAAGATCGTCTATGCAGACTCCGTGCTGAGCCTCTCCAACCAGCTCTACACTTCGCTCGGTTGGATTAACCGCGAGGACAGCGCCTACCTCTTCCTTGCTCCTACCAACACGGTGTGGTCCTCGGAACTGGCACGCTTCCGTCCCCTGTTCAACTACATCAAGGATGTGCAGAACCGCGATAGCGTGGCTATGTTAAATGCCAAGATTGCCATCGTTCGCGGCCGTATGTTCAATTTGAACGACCAGCGTGGCAAGACGGTAGAGACAGCAGACTCGCTGACCAACACCTTCTATGTCCGTCACAAGGACTACTACGGACTGAACGTCTTCCAGCACCACAACCAGGCTGGCGGCATTCTGGCAGGCCTCACTCCCTGGACTTGCTCCAACGGTCGTGTCTACAAGGACAACGAAGGCCGCATCGACCCGAAGCTCACCTTCCTCGAGGCCCGTTATCTGCAGGCTACCACCCCACGTAACTTCAAGCTCTCGCAGGTTGGATATGGCGGTGAAATCGTTCCCTCCGTATCTGCCACAATCCGTACCCTGGTGGATACCATCACCTACGACAGTATTAAGTACGATGTCGCCCAGCTGAAGCGCCAGAACGTTCTCAAGGGCGAGAACTTCCTCGAAGTGTCGCCGCTGACCTATCCGAACCAGAAGTCGAACATCACCAGTAGAATCTACTTCTATCTGCCCAACACGTTCGCGAACCTCTATTATAATGTCTACCTCGTGATGGTGCCGCCTTACCTCTCGCGCGACGGCTACCAGAAGTCCGAAGTGCTGCCCATGCGTTTCGAATGCTACTTCCACGAGCGCTTGGAGGAAGAACGTACTGACAAACAGGACAGTGCCTTCCTGCAAACTTATCCGAATGACGACCTGAAGTACGACAAGCAGCAGAATGACCGTAACTCCACCCATCTGTTGCAGGTGCCAGACGGCGAGACCCACAAGGGTTCCGGCGGTGCCACTAAGTTCGCTACCACAGGTAATGAAATCGATATCATATGTATCGATAAGGCCCGTAAGCCCCAGTTCTCGTCCTACAACTTCCTGAGTGGTAACGACGATACGGTGCTCCGCTACTGTATTGCCTCAGATGCCAGCGCATCCGCGATATCTCGTGGTCAGCAGACGAATATTATGCGCATCAATCGCATTATTTACATTCCGTTCGAGACAGAGGAAGAAGCCAAAAACTTCCAGCTCGATTTGTCTAACCTGAAAGAATACAATATCTCACTATGAAGACAGTAGGTTATATTTGTTTCTCCTTGCTTCTGGCGGCAGTTCCTGTAGCGGGTTTCGCTCAGGACGAGTTCGAGGAAGAAGAAATCGACACCACCGTCGTGCTGCGAGCTCGCAAGGCGGCAGCCAAGAAGCAGGAACCCACCCGTGAAATCTCGGGTAGGGTAGTGAGTCAGCAGGATCATACACCGCTGGCAGGTGTGCTCGTGCAGTCAATAGCCGGAAAGGGCTACTCCGCACTGACGGAGGATGACGGCACCTTCCGCTTGCAGGTACCCCTCTACAGCTCTGCCGTGGAAGTGACAATTCCTGGATATAACACCGTACGCGTGGGCCTCAACGAGAGCGGAAAACTGCGTGACATCGTCATGCAGAGCGATGCTGCACGTCCCCTCTACGGCAAAGATGACAATATCCTCGGTCACGTTCAGGCAACAGGCTTTGACTTCTCTTCCGCCGCTAATATTGCAACGGAAATCGAGAACCAGCTCGGAGCTGAGGTGCGCACGACAGAACGCGGAGGTATCAACGGACTGGGAGCCTACATGCAGGTTTCTGGTGTCAGCAGCTACCTGGCAAACGCACAACCGCTGGTGGTCATCGACGGTGTCATCACCGAGATGCAGTACGACCGCCAGATGATTCACTCTGGATTCTACAACGACATTCTCTCGAACTTCAATGTAAATGACATTGAGAGCGTGGAAGTCATGCGCAACGGAACGGCTCTCTATGGTGCCAAGGGTGCCAATGGCGTTATTCTCATCAAGACGAAGCGCAACACTTCGTTGGCTACGCGCATTGCCGCCTCGGCCAGCGTGGGAGTGGAATTCATCCCAAAGCACTATTCGATGATGAGCGGCGAGCAGTTCAAGACCTACGCCAGCTCGCTCATGCAGAGTACCGGAACGAAGATGCAGACCTTCAAGTTCCTCGACGAGCGGCCTTATAACCCCGCAGATCCGTACAACTACAACTATTATTATAATAAGTACGCCAACAACACCGACTGGACGAAGGAAGTATACAATGCAGCCGTCGCACAGCGCTATGGTCTGAGCGTACAAGGTGGTGGTGATGTGGCCAACTACATGCTCTCCATTGGTTATCTGCACGCAAACGAGGTCATTCAGGAAATGAACTACAACCGTCTTAATGTCCGCTTCAACACGGATATCAAGATTACCGACTGGATTGACGTTCGCTTCGACGCCAGCTTCAGCAACTCCACCCGTAAGTTGTATGACATGGGTGCTCCCGAGGATTATGACCAGAGCACGGTCACCTCGCTGAATTTCCTCAGCTACGCCAAGACCCCGATGCTCTCTCCCTACAGCTTTGTGGCATCGAACAATGGACCTGGCATCATCTCGACAGCTCACCTGGATATCAACGATGAGGATTACCTCTCTGAGATTTCACAGCTGAGGAATGCCAACTACCAGCTGGCTAACCCCACTGCTATCCTCGAGTATGGTACCGCCCAGAACAAGAACTACTACGACAACTCGTATGTCAACCTCTCCATTACGCCTGCATGGCATCCTAACCAGCACCTGAAGTTCTCATCGCTGTTCAGCTACTCACTGGTCAACACCAACGAGAAGCGTTACATCCCGATGAATGGTGTGCCGCAGTTCTGGGTACAGGCTTTCCACCAGAAGATGGATAACATGATAGGATCCCTCTATTCCCGTGAGAACAGCATCCTCAGCGACACGAAGGTGGAATGGAAGAACAGCTACGGCGGCCACAACATTGCGCTGCTCGGTGGCTTCCGCTTTATGAACGAAGGCTATTATCTTACCAGCCAAAGTGGATATAATACAGGTAATGATAAGACCCCGCTGATCTCCGGTACGGACCAGAAGCAAATTGACGGTACACGCGAGAACTGGGCAACCCTCTCCTGGTACGGACAAGCCAAGTACAACTACGCGAACCGATACTACCTCCAGGGTGACTTGTCGATGGAGACCAATTCTCAGTTCGGTCGCGAAGCAGCAGGATTGAAGCTTGCCGGAGTTGTCTGGGGCGTATTCCCCAGCCTGCAGGCAGGATGGGTGATGTCCAATGAGAAGTGGTTCGATGTGAAGGGGATTGATTACCTGAAGCTGCAGGCCGGCTATGGGCTCAGTGGTAACGATAACCTTCCTTACGACGCATCGAAGAGCTACTTCAAGAGCCGCCTCTTCCTCAACGCAACCCCGGGACTGAGCTTCGAAAATATTGGTAATACCGAACTCAAGTGGGAGACAACCCGTCGCTTCAACGCAGGTATTGAGGGACGTTTCCTCAACAACCGCCTGGCTGTGGGCTTCAACTACTTCTATTCCTGGACCAGCGACCTGCTGACCCTGCGCTCCTCCAACTTCCTGACGGGTATCAACCAGTATTGGTGCAACGGCGGCAAGCTCGAGAATCAGGGCTTCGATGTCAACGCTACGGCTCACATCATTTCTGGTAACAAATGGAACTGGAGCCTCGGAGCAAGCATGGGACATTATGTCAACCGCCTCACCGAGCTGCCTGATGATTTAGCTTATCAGGACCACACCGTTCTCGGAGCTACCATCCGCAGCGAGGTCGGAAAGAGCGTAAACCTGTTCTATGGTTATAAGACCGAGCAGACGAATAGTGGAGGCATCGTTTATGCTACCAACGCTGAAGCAACTGCCGACGGCCTCTATCGCCTTGCGGAAGACGGAACCACAAAGACCTACTTTGGTGCAGGTGATGTCAAGTACGCCAACCTTTCCGGAAATGATGGCGAGATCAATCTCGATGACCGCACCGTCATTGGCGATCCCAACCCCGACATCTATGGTAACATCTGGACCTCGTTGTCCTACAAGCGCCTCACCCTGGACCTTGGCTTCAACTACAGCCTCGGTAATGACGTCTACAACTACATGCGTCAGCAACTGGAGTCCGGCTCGCGCTTCATGAACCAGACGACAGCACTTCTCAACCGCTGGAGCTACGAAGGCCAGGTGACGGATATCCCACGTGCTACATACAGCGACCCGATGGGCAACAGCGCGTTCTCCGACCGTTGGATTGAAGATGGTAGCTACCTGAGACTGAAGAATGTCACGCTCAGCTACAAGCTCCCCATCAACAATACTTATATTCAGGGTATCACCGTTTGGGCTAACGCCACGAACCTCTTCACCATCACACGCTATCTGGGCACTGATCCTGAGTTCTCCATGAGCAACAGTGTCCTCTCACAGGGTATTGATGCAGGATGGGTTTCGCAAGGACGAACAGTCAATGTTGGTGTGAAGATCAACCTCTAATGTGTAATCGATATTTCGTTATTTCGATATTTCGTAAATCCGAATCAATGAATATGAAACAGATCAAATATATCCTGCCTCTCGCATTGCTGTCAATGATGGCTTTCACCATCACGTCATGCGATGATATGTTAAATATGGGTAATGACGACGTACTCTACGCTGACGAGAACCACCTCACGCAGGGAACGGACACCGTCAATTCCTATGTAGGTATTCTGTCGCAGTTGCAGAAGATTGCCGTGCGCACCAATCTCTATGGAGAACTGAGAGGAGATCTCGTGGTGGTCAACGAGAATGCCAATGCCGACCTGAAGGACATCGCCTCCTTTACCGTCTCTGACGACAACGCATACAATAATCCCCGCGATTACTATGCAGTCATCAATAACTGCAACTACTACCTGGCCAATGCGGATACGACCCTGCGTGAACGTCGCTATGATGCGACCACGTTGTCGGCCTATGATTTCCGTGTTTTCCAGGCAGAATACTGCGCCGTTCGTGCCATCCGTGCATGGATCTATCTCCAACTCGGACAAATCTATGGAACGAACATTCCTCTGGTAGTGGATCCTGTGCTCTCGCTCGAAGATGCCAACGCCGTTCTCAGCAATGCTCCCAAGAGGAACCTGGAACAGCTCTGCGACTACTTCATCGACGACCTGAAGCCCTACGTCTCATGGTTCGCTTATCCCTACCACCACAACGTGTATGGCTACAGAATGCCTGCTCGAATGGCTGTCTTCCCCGTGTCGCTCGTTCTCGGAGACCTCTATCTCTGGAGCGCCAGCATCAAGTATGATCGCGACCTTGCCCGCGAGGCCGCCAAGTCCTATTATGACTACATTGCATGGCTGCCTACAGAACTGGGTGTGGACAACAATTCAGGCTATAAGCAGAAAACCGTCACCTCCAGCAGTCGTTGCTATTGGGACCAAAAAAGTTTCACCTCCAGTAATTTCTCCTCAACGGTCACAAGCAATGCCTACTGGAGCACCACAGACTTCGGTGCAAAGGGCGATGAGGTCATCACGGCCATTGCGATGGACTCCCTTGCTTCTGACGAGAATTACAATGAACTGCGAGTGCTCTATAACTACGATCTCGAGAATGAGAACAAGGAAGCGAGCATCTCTCCCTCGACAACCTGCAATGAATATTCAGACAATCAAGTCTACGCCGAGCGTTATTTCGACGGCAATGACTACGTGATGGGCTACGTCTCAGCAGGACTCCTGCAGGAGACACAGGTGGCACAGCACTATGTGGGTGACCTCCGCCTTGCTGCCAACCTCAGCAGGAACCGTCGCGGCGACCATGATTTCGAGTCTCAGATGATCTACAAGACTTACTTGCCACAGGACATCATCATCTACCGTATCGGTGACGTCTATCTCCGCATGGCCGAGGCCCTGAACCTTGCAGGTTTCCCCAAGTTCGCCCTTGCTATTCTGACTACCGGTCTCGACAACACCGTTATAGGTCACGATGTGCTGAGCCAGTGCACTTCAGCTGCCGACAGCAGTTTCGTCAACTATTTCGATTTTCCGTTGCGCTATTTCCAGACCCGTGTACAGAGTTACAAATCGAATGGCGAGCCCAATGTTAACAGCGATGAGAACGATACTCAGGTCAACCAGATTGGCATTCATGCCCGCGGTAGCGGTTATGCTATCGCCAATCCACGCTACTACGACCCTGCCAATGATGCACCCACAGATTCCACCGGTTATCCTGTGCAGCCTGTAGAATATGTCTCTCTTCCTGCTTATTCCACAGACTACGATAAGGATCTGAAGACCATTCTGGATAATAATCCAGAATTCATAGTCCTTGCAACTGAAGAAGCCGGCATTGAGGTTATCAACCTCAACGAATACGCAGGAACTGCCGCTAAGACAGAGGCTGTTGCAAAATTCAACGAACAACTGTTAGCTTACTCCAACAGCTTGCAGGATGCCTGGCGCCAGGCTACAGTGGAATGGTACCGCACTTATGGTGTTCCCCAGGTATTTAACCGCCAATTGGAAGTCGTCGACAGCCTCCTTGATGTGGAATCTGCTTTGGAGACTCCCTTCGAGGGCTTCCGCTTCGGACAACTCATCCGTGCTGCTTACCGCAGTAACGATAGAGGAGCATACATGTCCAAGAAGGTTGCCCGCCGCGATCCAGCTCTTGCCGGTCGACTCAGCAATCCTGCGAACTGGTTCATCAGTTGGAAGGGAGTCATCGGACAATAAGACCGGTTGTTTCTCCACCAAAATCCATAGAAAAAAGCCTCTGCCGACTCTCTGGCAGGGGCTTTTTGTTGAAATTTTCGCCATCGCTTATCACTTTTCTTGAAAAAAGTTTGGTCACGTCAGCAGAAAAGTCTACCTTTGCACCCACATTCCGAAAGGGAAGCCCTCAGGAGAGATGCTCGAGTGGCTGAAGAGGCACGCCTGGAAAGCGTGTGACCGGCAAAACCGGTTCGCGAGTTCGAATCTCGCTCTCTCCGCAAGAGCTCGCTTCGGCGAAGCACAAAACGGGAATGTCCTGTACGGCCAGCTCCCTCGGAATCCCCCAGGGCTTGACCGCAGCAAGGGTACTTGGTCGTAGCGGCGCGATGCAGATCGCATTCCCACCCGCCTCTTTAGCTCAGTTGGCCAGAGCACGTGATTTGTAATCTCGGGGTCGTTGGTTCGAATCCGACAAGAGGCTCAAAAAACACTTCTTATCAGTAAAAGAGCGCACTATTCAGGCGCTCTTTTCTCTTTTATGTTAAAAAATACCAAAATACAACCAAGTGCAGGACAAGGAGCGAGAAAAAGCCGTATCTTTGCACTTGAATATTAGAAAAGAAAATGAATATGACACAAACGATTCCTGTATTGTTGCTCACAGGCTATCTCGGCAGCGGCAAGACGACATTATTAAACCGCATACTCAATAACCGCCGCGGCATCCGCTTCGCCGTCATTGTGAATGATATTGGTGAAGTGAATATTGATGCAGATCTCATAGAAAAGGGTGGGGTAGTGGCCCAGAAAGACGACAGCTTGGTAGCCCTGCAGAACGGGTGTATCTGCTGTACGCTGAAGATGGATCTCGTAGAACAACTGCGAGACATCACTCGCCAGCATCGCTTCGACTATATTGTCATCGAAGCCAGCGGAATATGCGAACCCGCTCCCATTGCACAGACCATCTGTTCCATTCCAGCGATGGGACTCGAATACATGCGAGACGGAGTGCCCGTTGTGGACTGCATCGCTACTGTAGTTGATGCACTGAGAATGCGTGATGAATTCGGCAGCGGCCACGACCTGCTGCGCCCGAACCTCGATGAAGACGATATCGAGAATCTGGTTATCCAGCAGATAGAATTCTGCAACATCATCCTCCTGAACAAGGTTTCTGAGGTCACAAAGGAAGAGCTGGGCCGTATTCGGGGTATCATCCGTGCCATCCAGCCTAAGGCAGAAATCATAGAGTGCGACTACTGCGATGTGGATTTCGATAAGATATTGAACACTAAAAGCTTCGATTTTGATAAGGTGGCCACTTCTGCCGCATGGATTGATGAGATAGAGAACCACCACGGCGATGAGGAAGAACACCATCATCATGACGACGATGACCACGACCATGAGCATCATCATGGTCACAATCATCACCATCACCACCATCACGATCACGATGAGGGCGAAGCCGAGGAATACGGTATCGGTACCTTTGTATATTATCGTCGTCAGCCCCTGAATATTGGACTCTTCGATGAATTCGTTGCCCGCAAGTGGCCGAAGAGCATTATTCGAGCGAAGGGCATTTGTTGGTTCTATGGCGAGCCGGATACCTGCTACGTCTTCGAACAGGCGGGACGTCAGGTCTCG
>Ga0310786_10004058_pt1 | contig 20613 bp, 27 predicted proteins | sample AusTroGonzalo_MG_FD_203881 | JGI IMG/M metagenome (GOLD analysis project Ga0310786, IMG submission 203881) | Bovine rumen microbial communities from tropical cattle in Woodstock, Queensland, Australia - Gonzalo_03 (v2) (version 2) | ecosystem: Host-associated > Mammals > Digestive system >... | reverse complement strand
AGCGCCTATTTACACACAAGGAGTTTTTGGAATGGCTACCAGGCTGGAAAAGCTCAAGGAGCTTGAGGCATATTTGCACAGTTTGATGGAATCAGCCGATGTGAAATCGGCTGCTGCTATTGCCAAACAGTACCGGGAAACCATCCGCGAAATCGAGGAGATAGAGGGAGGCCCGACCGATGGCGACGAACTCGGCGCGATCCTTGAGAAGCGCAAGGCTGACGGGAAACCAGGAGCCGTCCGCAAGAATCGCACCAAACTACCATGAAACCGACGGCGGGGACGCTCTGCGAATCCTTGAACTGGGCGGGATAATACTCGACCCGTGGCAAGCCGACATCCTCGACGATTGGATGGGGACAACGAAAAGCAAACGCTGGGCCGCTCAGACTTGCGGCCTGTCCGTCCCCCGGCAGAACGGCAAGACCGCCCTTGTGCAAGGACGGGCATCAGCCGGAATGCTGCTCTACAACGAAAAAGTGATTTATACAGCACATCTCCAAAAGACGGCGACAGAAACGTTTGAGGAGATGGCGGTTTTTTTCGATTCCCCGGCACTCAAGAAGTACGTCAAGGACATCAAGACGGCCCTAGGCCGGGAACAGATCATACTGACCACCGGGGCGCGGATCAAGTTCCTTGCGCGAACCCGCAGCGGAGGCCGTGGACAGCACGGAGACCTTCTGATATACGACGAGGCCCAGGAACTGGACGAGGATCAGCAAGCCTCTTTCCTCCCCGCAATCTCCGCGTCCATCAATCCCCAGACCATCATGCTAGGCACTCCACCCGGCCCACAATCGCCGGGAATCGTTTTCCGTGGCGTAAGGGACAAGGCCCTCCGCAAGCAATCAAAGACTATCGCGTGGACGGAATACTCCGTCCCGGAGATCGGGGATGTGACAGACCGAATCCGCTGGTTTATGACGAACCCGGCGGCTGGTGTGCGCATCCTTGAGAGTACCATCGCCGGAGAGTGCGAACAGATGGCCCCGGACACCTTCGCCCGTGAACGCCTCGGCTGGTGGACACCCATCATCGAGAAGCACATCGAACCCGCGATAGACCCCACCGCGTGGGAGGCTTGCAAGAGCGACGAACCGAAGCCGGAGGGCAAGACCGCCTACGGCATCAAGTTTAGCGCAGACGCAACGGAGGTCGTTCTTTGCGGCGCTGTCTGCCCCAAGGACGGCCCCGCCCGTATCTCCATGATCGAGCGCAGACCCACCGGCATGGGCATCCGCTGGCTTGCCGATTGGCTCAATCATCGAGTATCAAAAGCCTGTTGCGTGGTCATCGACGGAAGGAATGGCGTGGATGTCCTCATAGAGCGAATCCATGACACATGGCGGTTTAAGGATTCTGTCCGCAGACCGTCCGCAAAGGACATGATCGCGGCTGTGTCCATGTTGACCGCTGAGATCGCGGAGCAGACCGTGACATGGTACGCGGAACAGGATGCTTTGAACGATTCGGCGCTGTCCTCAGTAAAGCGCCCCATTTCCGGCGGCTGGGGCTTCGGCGGCGACGATTCCGCGCCCATCGAGGCGGCGGCGCTGGCCCTGTGGGGCTGTCGCACATCCAAACGAGACCCATCCAAAAGGATGAGGATCGGTTAGGAGGTAGTTTATGCTTATTGACATTTACCCGGACAGAGTTGCGGGGCTGACCGACAACGAACGAAGCGCCCTCACAAAGCTGCTGGAAATCTACCGCGCCCATGAAATGAGCAACGCGGAGAAAAATAGGTACTATGAGGGCCGCGTCACCCTCGGAGAAGTAAACCTCGGAATTGCCCTCCCTCATGGGATGCAAAGGCTGGAAATCGGCTGTGCATGGGGCGCGAAAACCGTTGATGTTTTGGCGGCGCGATCCATGTTTGACGGATTCGTGGGCCAGAACGGAGAACCCGTGGATGAACTCTCCGAGATCGTCCGGCAGAATAACCTCATCGCCGCCTACTCCACCGCCGCAAGGGATGAACTCAAATTAGGCTGCACCTTTGCCACCGTCCTCAAGGATGGGAACAAGTGCAAAATCCGTTTCTACTCTCCCGCATCTGCTGCTGGCCTCTATGACGGCGACAAGGGCAGACTTGTGGCTGGCTTCTCCATCGTGTCCACCCGTGACGATTCGGACGGCTATGCCAGAGCGTGGAGGGTGTACTACTACACCGAGGATGCCGTCATTGTCCTCGACAGAGTTGACCGTGACACATGGACGGCGACCAGATTCCCCCACCGCATGGGGCGGCCCCTTATGGAACCGCTTGTCTGGAACGCAACCAGCAACAAGCCGTTGGGCCGCTCCCGGCTGAAATCCCCGATCCGCAACCTCATCAAGGGTTATGTTCGCACGATGGCAAATGCCACCGTCTCGCTTGAATTTTCGACGGCTCCCCAGAAATATATTCTTGGGGTGGACACAGACCAATTTGACGCTATCGTTGGCGACAAATTCAAGCAGTATTGCGGCAACATCATTGCGGCGACCACAAACCCGGAGACCGGGGAAAAGCCTACCTTTGGACAGCTCCAACAGGGAACGCTTGCCCCGCATACCGAAATGCTCCGCGATCTGGCTACGCAGTTCAGCGCGGCTACCGGCCTACCCATCCATGAGACCGGCGTTGTCAACGATGCGAACCCCACCAGCTCCGACGCGATTGAGGCCCAGACAAAGACCCTTGTGGGCATGGCTCAAGAGTTGAACCTCGGCAACGGCGAAGCCCTCCGAACCATCGCGCTCATGGCCCTCGCTGTGACGCGGGATGTTTCTATCGACGAGCTGCCCCCGGAGGATCGGGATATTGTAGCACATTTCAAAAACCCGGCTATGCCCTCCGTTGCCGCCACCGCTGACGCGGCGCTCAAGATTGCATCCATCCGGCCCTCCTTTGGGCAGACGGACGAATATCTTGCTATGTGCGGATTCGATCAAGCCACGATTCGCAGAATCAAATCGCAAGAGCAGAGGGCGCGAGGGCTGGCTTTGGCGGGTGAGCTTGAATGATAAATGCATCCGCATGGCGGCGCTATATTGACCGCCTCGCCAAAATCAGCGACACCGCAAAGGCCGCAATGCTCAAATGGATTGACCAGCACGGGCTTGAGGATATGGCGGGGCTGGTTGACTACGCCTATGCAATCGCCACCAAGTACGGAGAGGCATCCTCGGCCCTGTCAGCGGCGATGTACGACGCTACCGCAGAACTTGAGCATTCTATCCTAGACCCGGCAGAACCCGCAGAAACGGCCTCCTACGCCACCGTGCGCAAGGCTGTGATGGGAACGGCAAAGACCATGAACCCGGCGATTGTTGCCGGGGCCGTGGCGCGGCTGGTAAAACGGGCCGGGGCCGACACCACGCTCAAGAACGCAAAGCGTGACCGCGTTGAATACGCATGGATCGCCGTGGGAGACACTTGCCCGTATTGTCTGGCCCTTGCCGCCGAAGGATGGCACAGAGGCGGCGACATGGACAAGGGCCACGCCGACCACATCCACGCCAACTGCAACTGTGAGTATTCCGTCCGATTTTCAAAGCGCGGCGGCGTTGCCGGATATGACCCAGAGCAATACCGCCGAATGCTTGAGAACGCAGAGGGCGACACAATGACGGAGAAAATCAACGCCCTCCGGCGCGAAGCGTACCACGACAACGGGACAGAGGAAATCGAAATATGAAAGTCATGATCCACGCCTGCCCCAAGCGCCTCTGGTACGTTGAGCGCTACCTCGCCCCGTCACTGGTGGAGCAAGGGCTGGAGCCTGTCATCTGGAACGACGCGGAGGGCTATGGCTGTCTTGCGTCCTGCCTCCGTTCGTTCCGTTCTGCTCAGTGTGAATGGCACTTGCAGGACGATGTTCTGATTGCCCGGAACTTTGCGGAACTTGCCCACAAGTATGATTCCGGCGTTGTTGCCGGATTCTGCTTTGCGCAGAGCGGCGACGATTCCGGGTGCGTGGGCCGTGTGTATGCCCCCGACCTCTGGCATGGTTTTCCGTGCGTCCGCGTCCCGATTGACTACGCTTTGGCCTACTGCGATTGGGTGGACGGCCCCGACCACGATGAGCGCGAATGGTACGCCATTAAGCACAACAAGGGCGACGATTTCCTGTTCCACGAATGGCACGACAAATTCCACGCCCGTGAAATGGTTGTGAATGCCGTCATGGTGGAACACGTTGACTGGCTCATCGGCGGCTCCGTCGTGAACGATTGGCGCGGCTACATCTGCCGAAACGATTTATGGACGGACGAGGCCCTTGTGGACGAACTACGCGAACGGCTGACCACAGAACCCATACCGATGATTTAACCGCCGACGGGCGGTTTTTTCATACAAATTTTGCCCCGGCTGGGCGTAAAACTGCCAACCTCATGGGATGCGACCCCGTAAAAAGCGTAGAGGAGGAAGGACACCAAATGAAACGCGATTTTTTGGAAAGCCTCGACCTAGGCGATGGCGCGAAAATGCCCAAGGCCGTCATGGATGCCATTATGGCAGAAAACGGCAAGGACATCAACGCAGCCAAGGCCGAACTGGAACAAGTCAAAAAGGACTTGACCAAGGCCCAGACCGACCTCGCCGCCGCGAAGAACGGCGACCCGGAAGAACTGCAAAAGGCCCGTGACGAGGCCGCGAACTACAAGAACGAACTCGACGCTATGAAGCTGGCAGAATCGCTCAGAGAGATGCGCGGCAAGGTTGCCAAGGCCAAGAACATCCCCGCCGAACTGCTCACCGGCGGCACCGAGGAGGCTTGCACCGCTCAAGCTGACCAAATCCTCGCGTTTGCCAAAGTACCCGCCGCTCCGAATCTGCCGAACCCCGGCGAACCGAGCGGCTCCACTCCCAAGCCCGACACCGCAAAGCAATTTGCGGATTGGGCGCAGAACCTCATTTGAAAGGACTGAAATAAAATGCCCGACCTCATCAATGTCTATCGTGGCACTCCCGGCGATCTGCCTGCCGATATTTCCGCTGAGATCATCGAAAAGGTGCGCGGCGAATCCGCTATCATGCGGCTGGCCCGTCAGATTGCCCTTCCCGGACGGGGCGCTGTGATCCCCGTCATCACCTCCGATCCCACCGCTGCGTGGGTTGCCGAAACCGGCTCCAAGCCCGTCAGCACCCCCGGCCTGTCCCAGAAGCTCATGCAGGCGTACAAGCTGGCTGTCATCGTCCCCTTCTCCGACGAATTCCGGCGCGACCGTGCGGCCCTGTACCGCGCTCTGGTCGAGCGGCTCCCCGGCGCTCTGGGCATGAAGTTTGACGCTACCGTTATCGGCGCTGCCGATGCTCCCGGCGAAAACTTCGATCAGCTCACCACCGCCACCGCGCAGAGCCTCGTCCCCACCGCTTCTCCCGCTCATACCACCTATCAGGGCTTCACCGCCGCCTATGCTGATGTCGCCGCCGCTGGCGGCTCCGTCAACGGCTTTGCCCTGTCTCCCGCTGGCATGGGTCTTGTCCTCAACGCCACCGACACCTCCGGCAGACCCATCTTCCTGTCCAACGCTACCGACGGCCCCGCTGGTCGTATTCTGGGCCAGACCGTCTATGAGGCCCGTGGCCTGTACAAGGCTGGCATCGCCTCTGCTGGCGGCACTGATCCCGGCACTCCGGCTGTTGTCGGCGTGGCTGGCGATTGGAATAAGGCCCTTTGGGGTACTGTCGAGGGCGTGAAGATCGGCATTTCCGACCAGACCACCCTTCTCATCGGCACCGAACTCGTCCCGCTGTGGCAGCACAATATGTTCGCGGTCAAGGCCGAGATCGAGGTTGGCTTCCGCTGCGATGTCAACTGCTTCAACCGTCTGCTGGGCGCTGTGCCGACCACCTGATGGTAAAGCTCATCAACCCCAACGGCGGCGAAACGTGGGTGCATGAAACCCGAATCCCCGAATACCAGGCGCGGGGCTACTCGTTAGCCCCGCCGCCTCCCCCGCCGCCCAAGAAGAAAACGAAACCCAAGGGGGAATAACTATGGCATACGCCACCATTGAGGATGTGCTGGCCCGTACCACCCAGACCTACACCGAGGACGAGCAAGCGGTCATCACCACCCTTTTAGGGGACGCTGGCCTCATCATCGACGCTTACAATGTCAACGCCTCCCCGGACGCAAAGCAGACCGTGTCCTGCAACATGGTTTTGCGTGTCGTTGGGACGGATGACACCTACCCGATGGGCGCGACACAGGGGAGCATGGGCGCTGGCGGCTACTCTCAGAGTTGGACAATCGGCAGCGGCGGCAGCGCCGGACAGCTCTACTTGAGCAAGGCCGACAAGATGCTCCTCAAAGGCGGCGGCGCTGACAAAATCGGCTCTTATTCGCCCGTGCAGGAGCTGGCCCCGCCCATCCTCATGCCTATCTGTCTGGGGGTGGGCCACTATGATTAAGGGCATCACCGTCCGGCTCATCAACCAGATCCCCGCCGGGGAGAACCCGCTGGGCGAACCAATAACCCTCCCGGAGTGGGAGGATGTGGCGAATGTCCTTCCCGGACAGCCCAGCATGGAGCAGATAGTCACCGACCAACAGCTTTTTGGCAAGCGCACGGCCTATCTCCTGTGCATCCCCAAAGGGGACGAACATATCTGGGAGGACGCGGAAGTCTTGTTTTTTGGCAAGCGCTACCGCACTTTTGGCCCTTGCGTTGAGTATGTCGAGGCCAACACCCCCACCCCGTGGAATCGGCAGATAAGGTGTGAGAGCATTGTCTAAGACAAAAATCGAGATAAACCTCCCCGGCATCAATGCGTTGATGAAGTCTGCCGAAATCCAAGCCGCCGTGGACGCGGCTGGGGCGGCTGTTGCCAAAGCCGCCGGGACGGACTACGGCTCAAGCACCCATCTTGCCAGCTTTGTGGCGATTTGTAATGTCTGGCCCGATTCCCGCGAGGCCGCGATGGAGAACAACCGCAACAACACCCTCGTCAAGGCCGTGGACGCTGTCGGCCTCCCCAAAACTAAACCCCGAATGTGAGGTGAACGGGAATGATAGAAGAAACCATTATCAAGCATCTGAAAAGGACGCTGAAAATGCCGGTTTTCGTGAAATTCCCGGAACCCAACCCCATCGACCATACACCCGTCCCGCCGAAGTTTTACCTTTTGGAAAAGACCGGCGGCGACTATCGCAACCATATCGGCTATGCTACGTTCGCGTTGCAATCCTACGGGAAGGATGTTTTCGATTGCGCGAAAATGTCCCTCAAGGGAATCAACGCGATGGAGGCGGCGCTGGATCTGGACACCGTTGCAAACGTGGATTCCCACGGCGATTACAACTGGCCCGACCTTACACGAAAGCGTGACCGATACCAAGCACTATTTACTATCACGCACTATGAAACGGAGTGATTAAAAAATGACCTCTGCTAATGTCACCACCGGCAAGCGCCGGACGGCTGGCGGCATCTACTGGGCTCCTCCGGGTACGACCCTCCCCACCGATGCGACCACCGCTCTGGCCTCTGCCTTCAAAAACGTGGGCTACATCTCCGAGGACGGCTATACCGTGTCCATCTCCAAGACCGTCAACGACATCAAGGAGTGGGGCGGCGAGATCGTGGATTCCTCGCTGACTGAGCAGAAGCAGGAATTCAAATTCAAGATGATTTCCTTCCTGAATCTGGACGCTCAGAAAGCCGCCTATGGCACGGAAAACGTGACCGAATCCTCCGGCGCTATCACCACTACCGTCAAGGCCGGCATCTACGGCGAGGGCGTGTGGGCCATCGACGAGGCCGTCAAGGGCGGCAGACTCATGCGCACCGTCATCCCGCAGGGAAAAATCACCAGCATCGGCGATATCGTCCACAAGGGCGACGAGGCTGTGGGCTTCGACACCACCCTTCTTGCCGCCTATGATTCCACCATCGGCGGCACTTCCAAGCAGTACATCAGCGCCCCGCCCACGACCTAAGGAGAAACTATGGACAAAGTAACAGGCACGACCAAAACAGGCTTTCCCTTTGAAATCGACAAGGATGTTTTTGACGATTGGGACACTATGGACATCGTTAGAAGAATCCACGGCGGGGACAGCTTCGCTATCTTTGATTTGATCCCGCGCATCCTCGGCCAGGATCAGACGGAGAAGTTGAAAGAACACGTCCGCGAAGAATCGGGCCGCGTCCCCGTTTCCAAAATGAATGAGGAAGTCATGGACATCATGGCGGCATTCAACAAGGGAAACTCCTCCTCCTCGCCGGGTTAATCGCTCTCGACGAGGACGCTTTAATATGCGATTTTTACCAACAATACCGCGTGTCCTGTTATAGGGAACTCCGGCCCAGCTTTGCGGCGACCCTAGCCGCTGGCCTCGGGCCGGATTCCCGCATTATGAGCAGGAAAGCCGGATTGTTGGTACCGCTGTCCATCTACATGAGAGCACAGGAGCTTGACCTTCTGGCCCATATCTCATGGCAGTTGTGCGGCGACAATTCGGCGGCACATCCCGCGTCGCTGGCTGACAAGTACAGGATAGGGGATGCACCGACCAAAGAATCTTTTGCCGACCCGGACGATTTTGAAGCGTACCGGGCGCGGATTTTCGCCCAAGGGGGTGAGTAAATGGCTTCTGGCACCGACATAGCCACAGCATACGTCCAGATTATCCCCAGCGCCGAAGGAATCAAAGGCAAGCTGGAAGAGATCATGGGCGGCGAGGCCGACAGCGCCGGAAAGAAATCCGGCGGCAAATTCGGGCAAGCCTTTGGCAATGTCCTAAAAACCGCCGGGAAAATCGGCGCTGCTGCCATCGGCGCGGCGGCGACCGGCATCGGGGCTCTGACAAAAAGCGCAATCACCGCCTATGCCGACTATGAGCAGTTAGTTGGCGGCGTGGAGACCCTTTTCGGAGCGGGTGGACAATCCCTACAAGAGTACGCTCAATCTGTAGGTAAATCGTCCTCACTTGTCGCAGACGAATACGGCAAGATGATGACGGCCCAGAACACCGTCCTCCGAAATGCCGCTGACGCTTATAAAACGGCTGGCCTGTCCTCCAACGAGTACATGGAAACCGTGACTAGCTTTAGCGCGGCGCTTATTAAATCGGTTGGAGGCGATAGCCTCAAGGCGGCGAAACTTGCAGATCAAGCTATCCGCGATATGTCCGACAACGCCAATAAGATGGGTACGGACATGGCCTCGATCCAAAACGCATACCAGGGTTTTGCCAAGCAGAACTACACGATGCTCGACAACCTCAAGCTGGGCTACGGCGGCACAAAAGATGAGATGACAAGACTTGTTTCCGACGCGGAAAAGCTTAACGCAGAGTTCCGCGTTAGCCGTGACATAAATGGAAACCTTGTCTATTCGTATGCGGACATTGTTCGTGCCATTAACATAGTCCAAACAGAAATGGGAATTACAGGCACAACGGCGAAAGAGGCCAGCTCCACCATCTCCGGCTCCATCGGCATGATGAAGGGCGCGTGGGCCAATCTTGTGGCGGGATTTGGCGACAGCAACGCGGACATGGAGAGGCTATTTGGCGACCTTGTATCCTCCGCTGAAACTGTCCTAGGGAACCTCCTGCCCGTGGCAGAACAAGCCCTCGGCGGCATTGCAAACGCTATCGGGCGGCTTGCTCCTGTTATCGCGGAACGGTTGCCGGGGCTGGTTACTCAAATCCTGCCGCCCCTCATGTCTGCCGCAACTGAAATCGTGACCGCCCTTGCCGGCGCGCTTGTCACCAACCTCCCCGTGCTTCTGCCTGTCGCAATCGACGCGATTCAGACTATCAGCACAGGGCTTTTGACCCCGGAAAACATCCGGCTTTTAGTGGACGCGGCTCTGCTGACTATGGAGGCCCTTGTGGACGGATTCATAGATGCGCTCCCGGTCATCATCGACGCGATCACTACCGTCATTGTCACCATTGCGGAACGGCTGTCCAACCCGGACACCATCAAGCGGATGCTGGATTCCGCGTGGCAGATCGTCAAGGCCATTGCCACCGGCCTCTGGGAAGCAATGCCGCAGATTCTGTCGGCGCTGGGCCAGATGCTTGCCGGAATGCTGACCGGCATTCGGGAATGGTTCCAGCCGGTCATGCAAAAGGGCCGTGAAATCGTAAAAGCCGTCAAAGACGGTTTTATGGAGAAAATCCACGATGCGGTCAACTGGGGCCGCGATCTCATCCAGAACTTTATCAACGGCATTCTGGAAAAGTGGAACAATCTGAAACAGACGATTTCCAATGTTGCCCAGACCATCAAGAATTTTATTGGCTTCTCCGAACCCAAAGAGGGCCCTTTGTCCAACTTCCACACCTACGCCCCGGACATGATGGAGCTATTCGCAAAGGGCATCCGTGACAATGAACCGCTTGTAACGAATCAGCTTAAAAAATCGTTTGATTTCAGCACCGCGATTTCGGCCCCGTCCCCCATCGACATCACCGGGCGCTACGGCGCTGTGGGCGGCTATGGCTACGGTCCCGCCTACAACTACGGCGGCGTGACCATCGTCATCGAGGGCCGGGACAAAGACGCGGCCCAGCTTGCCCGTGAACTGCAAACCGAACTGACCCGCAGAACGGCGGGATTTGACCCGTGGAGGGCTACGGCATGACAGGATTTTTCATTTTCAACGGCGTAAACAGCCGGGATCACGGGATTGTGATTGAAAGCTACCCGCAGTCATGCCACGCCCCCCGGCGCGGGACGCTGTATGAAATCGCCGGACGAAACGGCTCCGGCGTGGACGAGGACGGAACCTACGGAACCTACACCCAGCCCTACAACATCAACATCCGGGAGGGCCTTGCGCGGAGGGCCGACCTCCGATCCTCCGACCTCGCACAATGGCTGACCGGGGAGCCGGGTTTTCTCCGGCTTGAGGACAGCTTTGAGCCGGAATACTACAGGCTTGCCCGATATGCGGGGCCGCTGAACATCGACCAAATCATGGGCCGATGGGGCCGCGCTCAAATTGAGTTTGAGTGCCAGCCGGAAAGATACCTCGTCAAGGGCGAGAGGCCGGTTGACCTCCTCATCTACGATACGCAGACCAACCCCACCGGGCAGACGGCATTCCCCCTCCTGCGAATCGCCGGGAGCGGCACGACCACCGTCACCGTCACCAACAACGGCGTGACCCTCTGCGCGTTTTCCGTCAACCTCGGCACAGGCCGCACCGTGGAGATGGACAGCGAAACCTACACGGCCTTAATCACCGCCGGCCAGCAATCGGACAACGGCTACAACGCCTCCGGCCTCATCTCATGGACGGCTGGCCCGTCTGACTATCACCTGTTCCCGGAACTCCGAAAAGGCACGACCGTCTTTTCCAAATCCGGCGGCACTGTGACCACGTTTGAACTCATCCCAAGGTGGTGGACGCTATGACACCTGTACTCTGGGAAAAGGACGAGCGCGGGTTCCGCTTTCACGGCCTCGGCTCACTCCCCTCATGGCTGGAACTCAAGGTCGTGGAAAACCACGACGAGTACTACCTTGAGGGGACGCTCCCTGTCGGAGCGTACAATGTCGATAATCTGGCAATAGAGCGGATTATCACCGCCGCCCCCGCTCCGGGGAAAAAAATGCAGCCTTTCCGCATCCGCAAGCTGAACAAAACCATGAACGACCGCGCCGTCCATGTGCTGGCCCATCATGTGAGCTATGAGCTGGTGGACAGCATCAGCAAGCCGCCCGGAATCGCCACCAAATCCGGGCAGACGGCGCTTGAGGCCCTCATCGAACAGGGTCACATGGTGCCGCAGAATAACGGGCGTTTTGCCGTCTACAGCGACATCACGACCGCCGACAGCGTACAGGTCTATTGGAACGACCCGCGAAACACCCGCGCCTCCATCGGCGGCGAGGGCGGCGTGGCTGATCTGTTCGGCGCTGAGATCGAATGGGACGGCTATGTTGTCAACATGACCCACCGGGGGCGGGACACGGACAAAGTTATCCGCTACGGACGCAACCTGTCCGACATGGCCTACGACACCGATGTCGAGGGCATCGTCACCGGGCTGTATGGCTACTGGAGAGCATCGGGCAGCAACGCCTACACGGACGCGACATACCCCGATCCTATGACCGTCCCCGCAGGCTACCAGTACAACCGCATCCAGCCCGTAGACCTGTCCTCGGAGCTGGAGCCGGCCTCCGGGAGCCTCACGCCATCGGCGGCAGATATGCAAGCGGCACTGGCCGCTCATGCCGACCTACTCAACGCAGACCTCAAAACCAGCATCACCGTGACCGCGATTCCTGCCGATTTGCAGGACTTGTACCTCTACGACACCGTAACCGTGATCCATCCGGGGTATGACATCCGGCAGAGGGCGAGAATCGTTGAGACGGTTTTCGACCCCATCCGGGAACGCTACACCTCTCTCGCCATCGGCGAGCGTGTGCCGGATATAACCGATTCAATCCTGGCCGTTGCGAAACGGCAAAAGGAGGGCTAATTATGAGCCTGCAAGCCTATAACATCGACGTACCCATTACGCCCGGCTCCATGCCGCCCGTTATCCATATCGGGCAGTACGACACCGGGCGAACGTACATCTGTCACCTCAAAAAAGAGGACGGAACCGACTACACCCTCAACTCCGGCATGACCGCCACCTTCACCGGCTGCAACCCCCGGAAGGAAGTGTTTGAGCTGGATGCCACCGTGGACACCGGCGCGAACACCGTCACCATCTCCCCGGAGGGAGCGGCGACCTCCATGTGGGGTCGATATGGGGCGACGCTCAACCTGTTTTTGTCGGACGAGCGCATGTCCCCAATCACTATCATCATGGACGTTCAGAAGGCCGGGGCGACGGACGACGAAATCGCCGCCGCACCGGATTTCCCGGACGCGGTTAAGTCTGCGGTGGACGAATACCTCGCCCAGGATTTTAACCACGTTTATGCAAGGGCCAACCGGGAGCTCGCGGAGTACAACGCCACCAACCTCCTGCCCAACGGCACGGACGGGAGCCATCGCGGGGTAGATTTTACGTGGAGTACCACCAAATGCGAGTGTGCCGCAGAAGGGGCGACCACGACCTACGCGGCGACAAACTACCTCCTCGGCACGTCCTCCGCTCCGGCGATCCTGCCCGTCGGCATGGACACCGAGACCCCGTACACCCTCACCGTCACCGCCGACGCGGGGCTGTCGCTTGTTATCGGCCTCTATGAGGGGACTACCCAAAAATCCAACACCACATACACCACCGGCACATATACCGTCACCCTCGGGGAAAACATTGACGGCATCAAGGCATATATCTATGTGCCGCCCGGAACCTCTGTTGACGGTAAAATCTCCATGTCGCTCCTCAACACAAAGACCAATCAGGAGCTTGCCGAGGACGTGGACGGGCTGGGGGCCAATGTGACCGCGCTGGAAACCGCTCAGGCGACGATTTCTGAAAACACCGCCAACCTGTTTGACCCATCCGGCATCCAGTACGGCGTGGGCTACACCGGCAGCTCCGCAGCGTACCGTGCAATGGGGCCTGCGATCCTCGTTCCGGCAAGCGGCATTTCCATCATCAGCGGGTATGTGCCTGCCGGAATCCAATTCAAACTTGATTTCTATTCGACCTCTGCCCTCAACGGAGAGACCCCGGCGCGGCCTAGCAATAGCTGGGCGACCTCGGTAAAGACGGAAACCACCGACTACACCGGCAAATACTTCCGCTTTGAATTTGATAAGGCCGACGGAACGGAGCTTAAACCCGCAGATATGGCAGGGATTGAGCTGTCCGTTGTGGCGGGGACGGCCCCTGTGCCGTATCTTCCGCGCATTACTGCGGTCGATTACGTGGCAAGGGCGCGGCTCACCCCGCATAAGGACATGACGCTCTGTACATGGAACACGGGCCTTGCACGATTCGGCATCCCGTCCCATGTGCTTCATCCTGACGCGATCCAATTCCTCCAGGACATGTGCAATCAAATCTGCGCTCAAATCGTCTGCTTCCAAGAGGTAACTAAGGATTTCGGGCAGGCCGAGGGCGTGACGCGATGGGATTTGCTCAGGCCGTTTTACCCCTATATCCAAAAGGAGATCACCGCCGAAACCGCCGCATCCGCTCGGGCGGTCATGTCCCGGCTTCCGTTCCTGGAATCCGGCGTGATTACGCTGGACGCTGGGGACGCAGGGCATGGAAATCGAAAAATCCCCTGGGCTGACATCGACATCGGAGGCAAGGTGCTGCGTGTGTACTGCATCCATCTGCCGTCGGGTGAAGATAACCCCGCAGAAGGGAAATACCCGCTGACCGAGCGCAGAGTGGAGCTTGCCGAGTTTGCGTCCATCATGGAGGCCAACTATGCCGCCGGAATCACGGCTATTGGCATGGGCGACTACAATTTCCTCGGCTCCGCGCTTGCGGAAGAAATGGCGATCCTGACCGACGCGGGGCTTGTCCAGCTCAACGGCGCGGCCTACGGAACCTACCTCACCAACAGCGCCAATCCGATTGACAACGCTTTCGGCACTCCTGACCTGGCCTATTACGGCCTCAAGATGCTGGACGCACGGACAAGCGAATTTTCCGACCACAACCCGCTTGTGTTCCGGCTGGAGGTGGAAGTATGACCGCCGCCGACATCGTTTCCCTCATTTCCATCGTTGCCGCCGTCGCCGGTGTGGTTTTCGGCGTGACTACCATCGTCCGAAACCGAAAGCAGGACAACACCGAGGACGGAAAGCAGACCGGCACGATCTTGACCGAGCTGGGCTACATCAAATCCGGCGTTGATGATGTAAAGCGGAGGCAAGAGAAGCAGGACGAACAGACGCTTGTTTTTCTGAAAGACCTCACCGCCGTGCAGGAATCCGCAAAGCAGGCCCACCACCGCATTGACGGACTGGAGGCCAGAATCGAAACAGGGAGGGCCAATGGAGCAGGTCGAAACTCTTAAAACCGTCATACGTTGGCTGTGTATCATCCTCGTCGTGGTCTGCGTCCTCTGGTGCGCCACAAACGCCTATTGGCTGTGGTCGTGGATGCAGTACGACTATGTGACCGAAGAAACCACCGTCACCGTGGACGCGGAGGACGGAATCGCCTCATACATCGGAAGGGATGGTTTTGTAAATGGCGAAAGTGACCGTCAAGACAACCAAAACGAGCCGGACGAAACCCGGCACGAAGGGAACGAAAACCCGGAAATCCTAAAGGAGGAAACCCCATGAAAATCTTCACTAAGGCGTGGCTGAAAGCCGCCGCCATACGTGCTCTGCGCACCGTGGCACAGACCGCCATCGCCACCATCGGAACCGCCGCCGTGCTGTCCGAGGTCAACTGGATTGCCGTCGTGAGTGCGTCCGTGCTGGCCGGCCTCCTGTCTATGCTGACCTCGCTGGCTGGCCTGCCGGAAGTGGACGAGGGCAAAATCACCTTCCCGGCCTATGAGAATTGGGACGAGAACGGCGACCCCATCCCGGAGGTGAAAAAGTGACCCCGCAGGAAAAGGTCATTGAGATTGCCGAGGGCGAAATCGGATATTTGGAGAAAGCCTCCAATTCTCAGCTCAATGACAAGACCGCGAACCCCGGCAGTGGCAACTGGACGAAGTACGCGGCCTACTTCGACGCGGCGCGGGGAACCTACAACTTCTATAACGGCGGGAAAAATGGCTTCGATTGGTGTGATATGTTCGTCGATTGGTGTTTCTGTCAAGCCTTTGGCATGGACACCGCCCGGAAGATGCTCTACCATCCGATGGAATCCTGCGGAGCCGGTTGCGCTTTCTCTGCGGGGTACTTCCGGCAGAACGGCGCATGGTCTGATACCCCCGCCCCCGGCTGTCAAATCTTTTTTGGCTCCAAAGGCTCCGAATCTCACACCGGCATTGTCGTAGCCGTTTCCAACGGCAAGGTGTACACCGTAGAGGGCAACGCGGGGAACCGCGTCATGCGGCGTGAATTTGCGCTGGATGATTCCAGCATCGCCGGATATGGCTATCCCGATTGGAGCCTTGCCCCGGAAGAGGAACCGGCCCCCACCCTGACCCGTGAGGCGATCCTCGCCGCCCTGGACGATAGATGGGTGGAAACCTTTGCCGATTTGCCCGACTACGCAAAACCCACCTTCCGAGCCCTCATTGAGGCCGGAATCTACAAGGGCGTGGCCCCATCCAGCACCGTGGAGGGAACCGTCATCAGCGGCACGGTCAACACCCATGTCCGCGCCGTTCTGATCGCGGCGGCGATTGCGGAAAGCATCACCACCGACAAGGCCAAGGACGCTTTCCGGGAAGTCATGGCCCAGCTCATCGAGAAGCTGGGCTAGAACTGGTAAAAACAGAGGGGGAACAGGGGAAGATTTCTCCGTTCTCCACAGACTTTTCCACAACTGAAAAAGCGCGAAAAAGTACCGGGAAGGCCCATTTTTAGGGTTTTCCCGGTAATTTTTTTGGTCCGAGTGCCGAGATTCGAACTCGGGGCCTCTTGAACCCCATTCAAGCGAAATCCCTTATTTTATGCGGGTTTTCGCGTATTTGGTAAAAACGGAGTGGGAATAGAACTCAAATCGCGTCCGTGATGGCCCTCAAATCCTCCAATCCGACATCTTGATAGTACCTCAGCATTTCCCCGGATGCATGGCCTATCAACTGCATTTTGTCCTTGTCCGCGCCGGGGACTCCCTTCATCAAGGTTGCGAACGTGTGACGGCATGAATGCGGCGTATATTTATGCCGTCCGTCGATTATGGGATTCTCAACCCCACAGGCCGTCAACGTGGGGTAAAATAGTTTCTCCGTAAATTGCTTTAGGCTGGCCCATTCGCCCCACAGCGGCCCACCAGCGGCCCCGTTGGGGATAAATCGCGCAATCTTCGGGGAGATTGTGACAATTCTCCCCTTCCCGGCTTTGGTTTTCGCGCCCCCGGTCAAGGTCATCCGCTCCGGGTCGAAGCTGTCTCCTGTCAATGCCAGGAACTCCGAGGGCCGAAAGCCTGTGTAGATCATGCACAGGATGACAGCCGCCCCCGGAAGGCCATCGGCCCTCGCTCTGATGGCCTCGACCTCCTCCAGCGTGAACCCGCTCCGATGCTGACCACCTTCGGCGTTGATTCGGAGATACTGCGCGAGATTCATCTCAGCCAATCCCCTCGGAACGGCATACTTGAACAGCAGACCGAGGAGCGCCCTCATGTTCTCCCTTGTGCGCTTTCCGGCGGGGCAATCATCGAGGACGGCCTGTAGCTGGTCGATGGTCAAATCATGCGTGTAGACGGCCCACAGCGGCTCCAGATGCTTGAGCGCGGCCCGGTAACACTCCATCGTGCTTTCCCCGGCCCCGTGTGTCGGCTCCCAGCGGCGATAAAGCCCCAACAGGGTAAGCGGCGCGGGTGCGTCCTTCTCCCCGTGTAGCGCCCCCAGAGCGGCGACAGCCTCCCTCTTTGTGGCAAATGTCCGGGAGCGGGTTTTCCTGTGGGCCTTGCCGTCATCGCCCAAGTAATAGCCGATGGTGACTTGAGCCTTGTACTTGTTCCCTACCTTAATGACCGTCCCCTGTCCGTTGCCCCGTTTCTTCCTGCGTGGAGCGGGGTTTTGTTCTTTTCCGCAAAAAGGGCAAAAAGGGGTGTTTCCGATCGCGTTTCGGCATTTTGCACAGTAGCGCACAGCCCCATCAAATGGTATAATCTTTATAGCCTCTGATTGTGCTTTCTTCATGTGATATACTTCCTTTCGTTCTATTCTCTCCAAGGGAAGGCCCCCGGTATTGCCGGGGGCTTTTTCTATTTTGCGAATGCCTCCGCATTCTGGAGCAACAGGCCGCGCTTGCCCTCGTCCATAGCCCGGAACAGACGCAAAAGCCGTTTTTCGTCCTCCGTGTCGGCTGTCATGTCGGAATCGTCGAAGCCCATCAAATAGGACGGTTTCACATCAAGCGCAACCGCCAATTTCCCGATGGTGCTACGCTTGAGGTTGACGATTCGCCCGGATTCGTACTTGTGGATGGCGGGGAACTCCACGCCTACCTTTTCGGCTAATTCCTTTTGTGTCATCCCGGCGGCGATCCGCGCTGCTTTGATTCTTTCGCCCGTTGTCATGGTGTTCACCTCCCTCTGTCTTTATTGTATCAATATTTTTCTAAAAATCAAGAAATATTTTCTTGACAAGACAGTTATTTGTGATATAATGAAATTGTCCTAAAAAGACAATCCAAAAAACGAAAGGGGGCTGGCAAGTGAACAGCGCACTGCTCAAGAGTTTCATGGTCAAAAATGGCGACAATCAGACCGCGCTTGCGGAATATCTGGGCATTTCCCTGTCGAATCTCAACGCCAAAATCAACGGAAACGGCACGGATTTTCGGCAGAATGAAATCGCCGCTATCAGATCCCGCTACCATCTGACCGCCGATGAAGTGGACGCGATTTTTTTCGCGGAAGAACTGTCTTAAAAAGACAACCCCAATCACACACCAATCACAGAGAAGGAGGCGCAAGCATGGAACCGTATCGGAGCAAGGTCTACACCGACCGCCCGGAATATGCCGATTACGACCCGCCGAGGAAGTTTGACGCAATCCAGAGCATTGTGGCACGGCGGCTTCGGGAACACCCGAACGCGATCTGTTCCTATTCCGGCGGCTCCGACTCCGACATCCTCATTCACCTGATCGAGCGGACGCGGACGATCTTTCCCTTTCTCCCGCCTGTGAAATATGCCTTTTTCAATACCGGGCTGGAAATGCAAGCGACCAAAGACCATGTCAAGGCCACCGCCGAAAAGTACGGCGTGGAGATCACCGAGTACCGGCCCAAGGTCAACATCGTCATGAGTACCCGCAAGCATGGGATTCCGTTCGTGTCGAAGATCATGAGCCAAGGGCTGGGAGAATGGCAGAAAAAGAACGTACCGCTGTCTATCGCTGATGAGTACGAACAGGCCGAGGACAAGGCCGCAAAGCGGCAGGAATTGAGGGAACGCTATCCCAAATGCGAGAGCGTGATCAATTTCCTGTGCTGTTGCAACGCGGCAGGAGAACCGAGGCCGAACATCCAGCTCGTCATCAACTCCAGCAAGTACATGAAGGACTTTATTGCAGAGTACCCGCCGGACTTCCAGATCAGCGCAAACTGCTGTACGGATTGCAAGAAGAACCTCGCCCACCGCGTCCAGAAGGACTACGACATGATAATCACCGGGGAGCGCCGGGACGAAGGCGGGATGCGGTCTGTTCCTCGCAAGGACAACACGGCGCTGTGCTTCACCGAAACGGCATCCGGGCAGTATCGGCTCCGGCCTCTGTATTACGTTTCCGACACCGACAAGGAATGGTATAAGCAGGAGTACGGCATCCGCTATTCGGACGCTTATGAGGTCTACGGCCTCACCAGAACCGGGTGCTGTGGCTGTCCGATCAGTTACAAAGCCATCGAAGATTTGGAGAAGATTCGGCCCTATGAGCCGAACGTGGTAAAGGCGGCGTGGGCCATCTTCGGCAAAAGCTACCTATACCGTAGGAAATACAACGAATACAAAGCTAACCGCATGGGGCAGCTTGATGGACAAATGAATCTTTTTTAAGGAGGCAAGCATGGAACACATTGGCACAACCTACGCCCGAGGCCCGGACGGGCGCAAGCATGACATCGCCGTCCTGCGGGGCATGGGCTACACCGTCGAGATGGACGGCAAGCTGGAGCTGACCGGGGCGACCCATTCCTGCGCTTATGCGTTCATCGAGCGCGAGGCCCGGAAGCGAGGGTGGACGAGATGCTGACCGTGGCACATCAGGCCCTCACCGAGGCCATTGGCTTTATGGCGATTCTGTCCGCGCCCTGTCTGGTGGGCGTGGCGGCTGTTTATTTTTTGAATCGGAGGCGAACATGGAAAACGAAGTGATCAAAAGTTACAAGGGCTTCGACAAGAATTTGAAATGCCGGGATTTTCAATACGAAATCGGCAAGGAATACGAAACGGACGGCGCGATCCGTGCCTGTTCCAACGGATTCCACGCTTGCGAGGCTCCGCTGGATGTGTTCAACTACTACCCCCCATCCTCGTCCCGCTATTGCGAGGTTGAGCAGAGCGGCGAAATCGACAAGGATACCGGCGACACCAAGGTCGCCTCCAGCCGAATCAAAATCGGCGCTGAGATTGGAATCCCCGGATTGATTAAGGCCCATGTGGAGTGGGTTAAGGCCCACGCCACCGAGGAACACACCGACCCGAAACAGGCTACGGCTGGCGACAGCGGCGCGGCTACGGCTGGCGACAGAGGCGCGGCTACGGCTGGCGACAGCGGCGCGGCTACGGCTGGCGACAGCGGCGCGGCTACGGCTGGCGACAGAGGCGCGGCTACGGCTGGCTCCTACGGCGCGGCTACGGCTGGCGACAGCGGCGCGGCTACGGCTGGCTCCTACGGCGCGGCTACGGCTGGCTACAGCGGCGCGGCTACGGCTGGCGACAGCGGCGCGGCTACGGCTGGCTCCTACGGCGCGGCTACGGCTGGCGACAGCGGCGCGGCTACGGCTGGCGACAGAGGCGCGGCTACGGCTGGCTACAGCGGCGCGGCTACGGCTGGCGACAGAGGCGCGGCTACGGCTGGCGACAGAGGCGCGGCTACGGCTGGCGACAGCGGCGCGGCTACGGCTGGCGACAGAGGC
>Ga0310786_10004056_pt1 | contig 20621 bp, 14 predicted proteins | sample AusTroGonzalo_MG_FD_203881 | JGI IMG/M metagenome (GOLD analysis project Ga0310786, IMG submission 203881) | Bovine rumen microbial communities from tropical cattle in Woodstock, Queensland, Australia - Gonzalo_03 (v2) (version 2) | ecosystem: Host-associated > Mammals > Digestive system >... | reverse complement strand
CCTCTTTATAGAGAGGGGGGGTGGGGCATATATAGAGAGGGGGTTAAGAAGGAATAAGCATGGCTACAATACGGCCGTTCCTGTCCATCGTTGTCTGTGCCACACGCCGGTCCATTGCAGGACGGAACATATTGTCAAAATATTTCGGTCCTCTGGACGTGAAGTAATTCTTACTACATTTCTCAGAGCTGGTAACATTGGAGAGGTCTGCCCCGACGAAGCCCCTATCCTACCCGACGGTTTCGAACAGACCCTGCGAGATTTGATTATACCTAAATAGGAGTCCCCGCAACTCCGTGGCGCTCTACATTACCTATTGGAACTTCCACGTCACGCTGCAAAAAATCCATAAATAATGGGTTGCATAACGTTTTCAAATTCGCAAGTGTAACACATAGAGCAACAAAAAACCTGCTCTTTAACATCTTTTTGCATATTCAGACATAAAAAAATGTGTCATTTTACATTTTTCTCGTGTTTTTATTTGGTATTAAAAAATTTTCTTGATATGTTTGCATTTGAAAATCCATGGTGGATGTTGTTATATGGCATCAAGGAAGCGTTCTTACCGCCATTGCATACCCATGCAGACACCACATACATGCCAAAATGATGAGAAGGAATTAATGATGAAGGCGTGTTAAAGGATTTCTTTACATAATAAGGCGTTTACTATACGCTTTGTTCTTGACGAACTGAAACTTCGCAAATTCTCAGGAATAGTCATGAACCAAGCAACGGTAGATGTCCATGATGTGTTTATACGTATCCACATTTAGAGGATACTATATTCATATTGACGTGGGCTCTAGCGTTGTCTGTTCAACTATTCCAGGCAATGCGAAGGCCTCAGTTCGTGGGACAGACAACATGTAGTTCCCACGTCTTTTTTTGTTATATGATACCACGATAAATACTCAAACAACCATATAATATAAACTAACCAAAACTATACCATATGAGATGTAACAAGTGTGGCTATGACGGCGCAGGCAATGTTCCAGGAGGAACATGCGTAAAATGTGGAACCTTTCTAAGCAGTGATGTACCTCCACACGTATCAGGAGTAAATGGAGAATCTGACGACTATCAATCACGTCCTACGATGATAGGAATAAAACCACAAAGCGACACAGATTTGAAGGCAACGGTTGTGGGAGGAAATCCTGAGCAACAAATACAATTAAAGAAAACTGTTGTACAAGGAGCTGTTCCTGCAATGGAGGGAAACCTTAAAAGTACGATTATTCAGAGTTCCTGTCACACCCGACCATCTCCATCCGTTAACGATTCCGGCGAATTGGCATGTCCAATATGTGGATATCCCGTTGCTGAACATTATACCAGTTGTCCAAATTGCGGTGCGGATTTCTCAAACCAGGAAGGAACGGAAGAAGTAAAAGAAGTTGAAGAAAAACCGGAAGTGCCTCAGGAGCAAGAATCCATTTCTGACAAAATCAACAACAAAAACAAAAGAGAAAGCAACCCTGTCACTTCAGGAACAATTACCCTTGGGTCTTTGGGAAGAGATGAGGATGATGTTAATATAATATGTACGTGTGAGAAATGCGGAGAAGAGATTTCTGCTACATATCGTTTTTGTCCGAAGTGCGGAGAAAAGATACATCAGCGAACATTACAAGGGTTCCGCCACAAAAAGAAGAAAGAGGTAGAAGAAGCCCCTCATCCGACATTTAAGGCCGTTTTCGATCTTACAATTGTTCCTGAGGAAGACGAGGATATCAATGCTGAGGCTATTCATTACGAAGGCGCAGAAGTCCTGCTAAACCGTGATAACACAGAACCAGATAACCGAACCATCACCTCCAAGGAACAAGCCGTTATTCTGTATGAAAATCATAAGTGGTATATCGAAAACCGTAGTGAATATGATTCCACCATGATCATCGCCAATCGTAAGATGGAAATCCAATCGGGCGATATTGTAATGATGGGCGACCGTCGTTTCAAGTTTGAAGCAGAAAAATCCGAGTAACACAAAGGACTGTATAACATGCAAGTGGTAGATAGGTGTAATTTCAATTCTGGCGACGTAATAGATCACCGCTACATCGTTCGCAAACTTCTAGGAGAAGGATCCTATGGTGCTGTCTATCTGGTAGAAGACGACCGCAGGAATCAGTATGCGCTGAAACTTCTTCGCCTATGGGAGGTACCCGCAGATATACGAGGTGGATTGGAAGACCGCTTTGATGCAGAATTCCATACAGGTCAGATAGATTGTGACAATCTTGTTCGATCCCTTAGTTACGGGAAAGTAGGCGGTAACCCATACATTATTATGGAGTATTGCCCAGGGGGAGACCTTGAGCCTTATTTAGGAAAGGCAATGGACAAAGCACCTCAGATTTGCAGAGACATCCTAATAGGATTAAATGCCCTTCATGCCCGAGGAAAGGTTCATCGTGACCTCAAGCCCGAAAATGTGCTTTTCAAGAAAAATGGGCGTGCAGCTTTAACAGATTTCGGCATCTCGGGAGATAGAAATCACAGAATGACCCAGCTAGGGTTTTTCGGAAAACCAAATCAGATTTTCGGAACATGGGCATATATGCCTCCTGAACAGGCAAACCGAAGGCGCGGAGGGGCAACCGTATTACCCACAACAGATATCTTCTCTTTTGGCGTAGTTGTCTATCAACTTCTAACAGGATTATATCCATTCGGGAAATTAGAAACTCATAATGACTTGGCAGAATATCTTAAGAAAGGAGAACAGGGGGCATGGGACCGTATTACATTAAACTGTATAGAGGGCGGAAAACAGTGGGAGAAACTTATCGATGGATGTCTGGTTCCCGACTTTAAGGAGAGATTCCAGACCGTCAAAGATGTTCTATCCTATATACCACAGTCTTCCGGACGGAAATCATCAGAATCTGTTATACATTTATCCCCCGAATTCGTTCCTAAAAAAACGACACGCGGGTATCTGCTCAGAGTTCTTCAAGGAGAAGAATATGAAAAAGTCTATAATCTTACTCAGATGACAATGTCTGGAAAAAGAGTTCTTACTTTAGGAAGACAAACAGATAACAGTATTTTCATCAAATCTACACATAGTACATTTCTTTCCCGGTACCACTGTACCATAGAAACCAACAAAGATTTCTCAGAATGGATAATCCGTGACGGACAATGGGACAAGAATAGTGGAGTTTGGAATCCCTCCAGAAATGGGACCTTCATCAATTCCCGCCTGATATCAGGACGTCAGATATTCTATCTTAGGCCTGGTGATATAATCGCCATTGGTGATGTAACTCTGCGTTTCGAGAATTTTTAAACAAGTATTATATTGGAAAAAATCAACCTAATTTACATTTACCTTAAATTAATTAAATAACCTAAAAAAATTAAGTATTATGGCAAATCAAAGCAGTTACAAGCGCACCGTAGCAGGCTCAGTTGGAGCTGGTATCGGAGCCATTTTTAATGGTTCTGGGCGCACTTATTACATTTTGGAACACAAGACAAGTTCGAAGTATCACAATGCTGGAGAGTCTCAGAAGATTATCATCGACCAGATTGAAATGGGTCGTGATTCTTCCTGCCAGGTTCGTTTTGATGAATCTTTTGAAACTGTAAGTCGAAAACATGCTGCTATCGTCCGTGATGGCGAAAACTGGCAATTGGTTAATCTATCCAACTCAAATCCCACTTTGGTAAACGGTCAGCCTATACGGGGACATTACTATCTACAGTCCGGCGATGAGATCCAACTTTCTGTAGGTGGCCCACGACTTGGTTTTATTGTACCTCAGGGCAAGCAAGGTCTCACATCTAGTATCCGTCTTACAGAACGTATGAACCTCTTCCGCCAACAAGCACTTGCACCATATAAGCGTGCTATCTGGTCACTTGCGTGCCTGCTCATTTTGGCTGTCGTAGGTTTCAGTATCTGGACATACATGCTCAATAAGGATCTGCAAGCGCAAAAGGCACAAGCAGAAGCTCTGCAAGAGCAAGTAGCCAACTATGACAAACAGATTGCAGAATTAGAACCAATTGTTAATAAGACTCCCGAACTGGAAGCTCAGTTAGCAGAACTAAAAAATAAGCGCGCCCAGGTTGTACATCATTATAATACTATCATCCAAGATATCAATGGGAAAAAACCTGGCATAATGCCTGAGCCTATTCCTGAACCAACTCCTGTAACTAACAACGACGATGATGATGATGATTCCACATCAGGTGACAGTCCCGCAATAGATGGCGTTAAGGATCTTCGACAGTGTTATGAAAACATTTATAGAATTATTATAGAGGAGATTACTCTGGAAAGGGATGGTATGTCCAGAAGTGCTGGAATAGCATTGAATAACCTCGATTGTGGTACTGGATTTATTTTGGATAATGGAACATTTGTAACAGCGCGCCAGAATGTTCAGCCGTGGATTTATATTAATGGTGTTGCTCCGACAGGGTGGAGAGCCCGTTTAGCTCAATTTGTAGCCATGGGATTTGACGTAAATATTAAATTCTCTGCATATAGCACATCAGGTCCCGCTCATAAGATTGACATCAAGAGTCGCGACTTTGACCTACCTGAAGAAGGTGATGTTATATCAGCCACGATATCTCTTTCACGTGATGACTGGGAGTATGTTCAAGGACTTGGTTTCGTTGTCAGCAAAGAGGATCTAAAACTGACGGGAAGCAACTTCAAGTATAATGCGGCAAGAGGACGTTCATATGCACTCTATCATGGTACAGGCCGTACTGGAATTGTTACGAACAGTGGAATATCACAAAGCATTTCTGGCGCACATGACATTGAGATTTGCGGATATACCAACAATAACGTTCAGAATCTATCCGGAGCTGTTGAGTACTTCAAGACCTCTACATCTAATGCAGATTTGAAGCAAGGTACTATCAAGATTCAAAATGCGCCAGCAGCAGCTGGTTATTTAGGCGCACCTGCATTTGTCAAGGACGAAAATGGTGTATATAGTGTAGTCGGTGTTTATGCTGGTGGTCATAGTATCGTGCCTATTAGCAGATGCCAGTAATTTCAATGACAATAAAACTATCACATGGCAGAAATCAAGTATAGATTGGCAGCAGGCACCAACATGGGCCTCGTCCGAACTAACAATGAGGACAACTTTGTTGTCTGCCCCGATTTGACTATCAACGATTGGAGAATCCCCCAGGTCAGCAATTATGCTGACTTGGGCCCCAATGGTACTTTGTTAGTAGTGGCCGATGGAATGGGCGGTGCGAATGCCGGTGAAGTGGCCTCAGCAATTGCGGTAGATACCATTCAGGAATCATTTTCACCTGACAATTTGAGGAACATTATCCATGATGACAAGGCTGTACAAGAATTCATGAAGGAAGTCGTAAAAGCGGCAGACTTGCGTATCATTGAGAAGAGCAAACAAGACAGTAATACCCGTGGTATGGGTACGACTGTAGTTATGGCATGGATTCTTGAAGAAAAACTCTATGTTTGTTGGTGTGGCGACAGCCGTTGCTACATGCTTAACAAGCATAAGGGGCTGATACGGTTATCCAAGGACCATAGTTATGTGCAGGAACTCATAGACCGTGGAGAGTTGGATCCTGATTTAGCTATGAACCACCCGTATTCCAATGTGATTACAAGGTGTCTGGGTGACATGGAAAACAGGGCAATACCAGATACCAGAATATTCCAGCTTCACAATGGTGATACCATACTGCTATGTAGCGATGGCTTGTCTGGTTTGTGCACCGACATGCAAATCCTGGATATTCTAATTAAGTATCGTGACGATCCAGAGGAATGCAAAAACCAACTGATCTCTGCAGCTCTTTCCGAAGGAGGGCATGACAATGTCACTGTTGCTCTATGTAATATTAACATACCCGGCGAAAAGGAGGATAAAGAAGACGACACCTTACCGAAAGGAACATTACCACCAAAGATAGAAAAATCGGAATTATCTGAGACGTTGCCATCTGATAGTACGGGCTCAAAAAAATCCACAACCAATAAACCTAACACATGGAAGTGGTTATTCTTCTTCCTGCTCTTTGTGATAGTTGCATTCTCCTTCTCAAAGTTGATAAAAGTTGGCTTGCAGCATCATACAGATGATAGTTTGAAGACTGATTCTACAGAAATACGCAAAAAAGCGGATTCAGCAGAATTTGTTCCTGTAACGTTGGAGCCGACGAAAGAGGATGTAAAGAAAGAATCCGCCGAAGTAAAGAGTAAATCAAACTCACGCAAGGAAGATGAACCCAAAGTGTCAGAAGTATCGGAAACATCAGAGTCAACCCCCACTTCACCTGATGTTGAACATGCCACTGAGGAAACCAAGGAATCTCCCGACACAACAAAGCAAAGTTAGAATTCAAATCAATTATCTAATTAGAACAAAAATGAGCACAACGAGAAATAAAATAATGACTATTGCTGTAACATTATTTATGGCAATCAGCCTTGTCAGCTGCGTTACAACAGTACAGCCTAATGCTAACAGATATTCTGTAGTTACCAAAGAACGTCCTCTAGGGAAGTGGACAGACTGCCGTATATGCAATGGTAAAGGCTCCTGTATCGACTGCAAGGGAACAGGCAAGATTAAAGGAAATAAATGTAAAATATGTTCTGGTACAGGTCGGTGTACAACCTGCGAAGGACAAGGCGGCTTTAGATCTGAAGAGTAATCAATTATTAAAGACAGAGGATGTGCCGTTTCTGGTGCATCCTCACTAACCTGACACGATGGAACTAATTGACGGAAAATATAAGCAAGAAGAATTGCTGGGGACAGGCGCTTTCTCCGAAGTATGGAAGGTATCCTATGTACAGACTGGCGTAACGTTGGCAATGAAAATATACAAACCCAATGCCAGCATGGACAACGATGGTGTAAAGATGCTAACGCACGAGTATGCCCTAATGGTAAACTTGAACCATCGCAATCTGCTTAAACCTCAGTTTTTTGATGTATATGATGGACGTCCTTACCTTATTCTTCCCTTTTGTGAGAAAGGTAATATCAACAACATGATTGGCAAGTTGACAGAAGAAGAAGCCTGGAAACTCCTACGAGATACCGCCAGCGCCCTTGATTATCTGCATACTCGCAAGCCCCCTATTATTCACCAAGACATCAAACCAGCTAATATCCTTGTAGCAGATGATGGAACCTACATGCTAACAGACTTTGGCGTTAGCACTAGTCTGAAGGCTACATTAAGCCGCCTGTCTATCGACGAACAATCATTGATGTCTGCAGGTACTCTTGCCTATATGGATCCAATGAAGTTCTCGCGTAAAAATCTCCCCATCATGGCTAACGATATATGGTCGTTAGGCGCCACCGTTTTTGAGATGCTGACAGGTGAACTTCCATTCGGCAATAGCGGAGGACTTCTACAGAAGAAAGGCGCTGATGTTCCAGATATTCCTGATAATTTTTCTACTCATTTAAATGACACCTTGCGCAGTTGCATGGACGAAGATCCCGCTAAACGCCCATGGGCTTCGAAACTATATGAGATTGCACAAGAAGCTATCCGGAATCCCGAATCGACAAAGAAGAAAACTACCGAGGAAATCAAAGTCAAAATAGTGGAACCTGTTTCCGATAATATACAACCAGACCCGAAATCCAAATCGCGAGCCGTCCCCGACCCTTATATGGAGAAAACTCAGTTGATTGATAAACCGTCCCTAGAAACTGACGAAGATCCTTACACAACTTCTCTCTCTACAACCGCCTCGTCGGATTCGTCAAAATCCTCAATATTACCATGGATTTTGGCAGTAATCATTAGCGGCACATTAGTTGGTGTACTATTGGCATATTTTATATAGTAACTAAAATTAAATAGCAATGAAAAACTATACATCCTACATCCTTACAACCGTTATATTCCTTGCTGGTGTTGCAAGCATACAAGCTCAGGAAAAGAATGGCACCATCTCTGCAACATGTGAGTTAAAGGCAGAAGATAGTAATAAAGTCATTGGGAACAAATATGCTATAAAAGGAACTATCTTAACGGCTCAAATAAGAAGTTCCAAACCAGATATTGAAGGAAAGCAAGTAATTGACAGCACATTTTATCGCATATATAACAATAACGAAGAAATTGTCAAATTAGCTGAAGAAGGGATAGATTCATTATCAGAGCTGAATGTGGGAGAAGAACAAACATTAAAATATAAAGTCACATATACGCTCAAAGATGGCAATAGTGGCGAAGAGGCTATATACCCAAGTAAAGATGACCCAGAAATTACTACAGGTGAATTCAGCTTTTCAATATATAACGACGATGGTTACAATTTTGAATTTGGTGCGCAACCTGGTGGTGAAAACAGATACACCTACAAAGGATGTGAGAAAGAAGTCAAATATTCCATAAAAGTAGAAAAAAATGAAGATATCATCCTCCCACCATACCGCATTGATTGGATAATAAACAACGGAGAAGCTGTAGTAAACAATGGCAATGATTGCACCTACCAACCGGATTCTGCTGGAAAATTCACTTATAAAGCCCATATTGTTTTCCTAAACCCTGGGGAACAAAACAAGGAGTGGTTTTCTGGTAGTGAAATTGAATCTGATACGCTTACTGTATACCCTAAACTTACTCTAACAGAGATTATAAAAGAAGAACCAGGGGACATAAAAGAACACACCACATATTGCGGGAAAGAATGTAAATATAATATAACTGTAGAAGAACCACAAAAATTCGGAAATATAGAATTTGAGTGGTTTTTGAACGATGTAAAACAAGAAGAAGAAGCCAACACATACACATTTACCCCCGGAAATAATGATGGAGTGGAAAAATATTCAATCTCTGCCAAAGTTGTTTGTAAGAACCCATATAACGAAAGTGTTACTTGGTATACCGAAACTATAGAATTTGATAGTTTAACAGTATACCTTAACCCAAACAGTATAGATTTTGATGACAAGCGTATTTACAGCTACCCAACAGGAATTCAACGATATTCACATACTGGGCAGAACCAAAGTGACCGGGAAAAAGAATATAGTATCAGTATACCCGACTCTATTAAATACGGTAGTTGGAAATACAAATGGACGGTAAAAAAAGATGGTCAAGATTATAACATACCAGAAGATTCCAAAAATAAACTTACAATACCAGGAACTATTGAACCAGGCACATATACAACTTCATTAAAATTGACATGCTTCAATCCAAAAGATCCAACAAACGAATGGTATAACAAAGAAATATCCGACTTTGAAGCCTGTATTGTATACAACAAGCCTTCCACCCAATGGAAAGATCTTCACATTGATGGCTATGGTGGAGAGGAACACACTTATAGTACGTACAAAAACCTGCAACTTGATTGCAGAAAGCTATATACTATAGATAATAATTATGGCGGTCTAAATAACACATCCATATTTATAATGGAAGGTGAGAGTTGGAAAAAACAGAGTAATAACACCATTAGCTGGGAAAGCACAGGTGAAAAACAACTTAAGATAAAGGTCGAGTATCTCATTCCAGACGATAATAATGGACATCCATGGGACGATGATTCATGTAAAGACAGTATTGAATACACCATCAAAGTATATGAAGAACCCACATACGACATCCAATTAAAAGTTGGAAATAATGTTATTGATGGTTCTGAAGTTGATATCATGTACAATCAAGAACAACAAGTTGAAGAGAAAATAACATTTAACTTCATCCTCAAGGGGGGGAATTCTAATAATTGGAATGTGATTGCAGATGATACGTATCAAAATAGCGAATATCTTGAAATAAGCAAAGACACAGCAGAACCTAACCTATTTGAAGCAAAAGGGAAAAAAGAGATAATGGAATCTTCTGCAATAAAATGCACGCCAAAGTTTGAGATCACAAACACGCCTCCAGATATTATTAATGAGCATAAATATAACACAAAAGTTAATAATATAACAATTAATCTATGGAAGAATTTAGGTATCAATATAGAAAAACTAAAGAAAAATAATAATGGCCATTATGTGATGGAGGTATGTAACAATCTTAAAGACAAGGAAGTAATTACATTATCAAACGATGGAGGATATTATAATAAATGGGATATAGTATGGAGTAGCGAAGACACGTATGCCCCCTCTATTCCCAATGGCTACACGGCAACTTTCTCTGATCTTACGGTTAATGAAGATAAATCTATTAGGACATATCATTACAAAGTTGGCACAAGTTATGACGGTGGAAGACACCCTGAAACATTTTATATTGATATTATCGTATACCCTATGCCAACAGTTGACATGACAATAAAACTAAAAGAAAAAGAAATTAATACCGATGAAATAACATATGAGATTAAAAACCATCCTTTCTCTAGCGACACGAAACTAGTAGAAGGTAAATGTTATGAAAATGATATAATTGAAATCGTGTGTCAATGTGATGGAGGAATGCCAAGTGCGCAAGGTGCATGGAAATATGAATACGACCACGAGGGAAAGAAAGACATAGAGAATGGCACAATCTCCATTTCATTTGAAAATATCAAAAATTTTGAAAAAGATTTAGCAATATATTACGAGCATCCAGGCGAAAACTACACAAGCGAAACTACTTGGTACAAAGGGGTTAAACATGTGCTGAATTTTGAAGCATTCCCTAGGCCTGAAATTAATCCAGCCTTGACGGATTCGACAAACATCATATGGAGTAAAGACAACAGAGTTGACGTTTATGCTGGAGGCAAGCCAGAAAACAATGTTAATTTTAAATATAACCACATAAATGATGGCTATCCAGAAGGTTGGGCATGCACATGGACTGTTGTTGATAATAACAATGGCGTAGACTCTTATATAACAAAGGCTACAGAGTGGAGTTATGTCCCTACAGCCGAAGCTGGAAGCGAAGAGAAAACTATTAAAGTACATATAGAAAATAGAATCGGTAACAACAAGGGTCTTGTGAAAGAATATGAATATCCTATAAAAGTATGGAGAAAAACAGATTTCCCAGACATCCTAAAGATAACAGACAAAGAAAACATTCTAAGAGACGAAAATAACCAGTTTGTTTATGATATAGAGGGGGCAATAAAAAAAGGAAGAGAAATATCAAGCAGCGATGTTATTTTCCAAACTCGTGACGGAAATCACATTAGTGGTGTTATTGAATCTATGATGCACGGATATATAGACAACAACAGCTACAAATACAAATGGAATAGAATAGAATCTGGCGCCAAGAATACAGAGGTGGAAAACGAACTAACTTGGGAAACTGATGTTTTGTATTCCCCGGATAATAACTCCGAGAAAGGTATTATAACCCTAGAGTATGAACTTGAGATGATTAATTTAGGACCCTATGGAAACACGTGGGATTGCAAAAAAATACCATATGAAATTAAGATATACAACAAACCCAAAACACCTACATCAATTATTCAAAAAGGAGATGGAACAAGTCACACAATGACTGCAACTGCAAGTATTTCTGACCAAGATCTTCAAGGGCATGAATATTATCTGGTTTTTGGTTATACAGATGAAGACGGAAAGGAGCACGACTTTAGCAGTCGCCAGCAGTTAACCCCAGGCCAGGTTAGATGGAGTGCCCAGTTTGACAATCAACAACAGATGAAGAATGCGTATGTTTATGCAGTATGGAAATATGGTGACGGCGTAGAAATCTCTAGTGGAAAGTGTTTACGAAGAAATGATAGTTCAATAGTAGATACTGAGTATGACTCTTCCACATACAACGGGAATACTCGCGCGGCAATATATAATGACTATGCAGATGTCATAAATACAATTCACAATCACAGTCAGATACGAAGTGTTTATAATCTTAATGGTATCCGCGTAAGTAAAACGCTTATGGGACTAAAAGCAGGAATTTATATTGTTGAGTTTGCAGATGGAGCGACTAGCAGAATTACCCTAAAGTAAATAAATGAGGAGGAACAAATATGAATAAAAGAAACATCATACTTTTCATAACGCTCTTAGTCATGGCTTCCATTACTACTATGGCGCAACAGAGTAACATCAATAGACAGCGACGTGCCCTTAACGCTGCATTGACAACCGTTGATAACTATTTTGTATGGTCAACAATTTATAACGATGAAGCATACTATGAGTTCATAGATTTATTTGAAAGCAAAGAAACATTAGTTTATAATGACTTACTTGGCATAAAACAGGGCCCCAGTTTGACAGTTGAAGAATATGCCAATATTACACGACACAAATTAAGAAATAAGAAGATATTCATCAAAAATGTAAATAATGAAGGGGTATCTTATGAAAACGGCAGAACTATTGTCAGGATTTCCATGGACAAATCTATTTCCTATATAGATAGTTGTGGAACATATTATTCAAGTTCTGAGTTTTATGATGATCGAGACTATCGGCTTAATGCGACTCTTGCTTATGATTCAGCTAAAAATGTCTGTAAGATTATAAGTATCAGCGGAACGATGGATTCGCCATCGACACTTGGTGCCAGACATTTTGCCTTCCAACGTACAAATTCCCGTGATAATGATTTGTATTACAAAGGAAAGTTACTGAAGTTCAACACTTATGACCAAGCTCTTCTTGAAGGCGAACGTGACCAACAGTCTTTAAGGAAGAATTTCAGTTATAGCAGTCCTGATATGGAATTACGTCCGCAAACCAATGATTGTCAGGTTTCGATGAAATACAAAACACGCCGTATGAGTCTGCGGCCGTATTTTGCTTTTGGTTTGGGCAAGGCCCTGTCCCGTGATGGAGATGATGTATTTAATGACAGCAAGAGCACAGGGTATTCCTTTGGCGTTGATTTTGGAGTAAGTGTTCTTTCCAAACGGGCTATTTCTTTAGGTGTGTTTGCTGGTTTGGGTCTTAGTATGTCTACTCTGAACCTAACATATGAGGAAGATGATTATAATTATATTTCCGATGATGATGTGGACGGAGATACTTATGTCCGTCACTATCAGGATCTGAAGCTGAGCCAGAAAATGAAGTTCAGCGAACTTAACATCCCGATATATCTTGACCTTAACATTAAATTAGTTAAGGCTCTGTCTCTTTACGTGGATTTAGGCGCTCGCTTTGATGCAAACATGAGCCATAAAGTAAATGAAACAGAAGGTAGCGCATACGTTTATGGAATATATCCAACGTATAATGATTTGAGACTGGATGATCATTGGGGCTATAATGGTTTCGGGGCACGTCGATTTAATAATTCGGATTTAGTTTCAACAGATCTTCTTGATGTAAATAAGATTACAGTTAATGCTATTGGCGGTTTTGGCCTAAGATACAATCTACCTAGGATTCCTATTTCCGTTGAGGCTGGGATGAATTTTGTAATGGGATTTAATAATATTATAAAAACATCTTATGCATCAACTCAGGACCCTTTGGTTTACAACACAATTAACGGAACTGAGAGCACAGAACATGTCAAGAACCTTACTGAAATGCTAAATGGTGTGAAACGTCAGCAGCTAAGGATTCATATAGGTGTGATATATAAATTCTGAGAAAGATATGATAAAGAAATTTGAATGTAAGAATTGTAACAGTCAATTCGAAGCGGATGATCAGAGAACGGTCGCATGTCCTCATTGTCATAGCGACAATGTAGAACCGGCAGGTCGTCATATTTCCGCAATTGCCAGGAAGAGTATTTCGGCAGTTATTCTCGTAGGTTTATCATGTGGAATAATTCTATTTTTAAATTCACGCTGTAATACTACAGAGAGTATTGCCGAGCCAGATTCTCTTTCTTCCGATAAGTCGGAATGGTGTCCGTCGGATCCTCCAACGGTCAATGTTAGTCAGCCGTTGTTCAATGATAATGGAAAATACTCTGTAGATGTAGAGGGTAAGAATATTCCGGTTGGGGCAGATTATTATTATGTCATGCTCAGTCATTTTGACCAGAAGGTACTACAGAAGAATAAAGATGGACATTTTAGTGATATTCCTTATTGCGAAGAAGACGGACACAGTTATGATTTCGCAATCATGGATAGAAAAGCTGATACGATGATCTGCCTTCCTGTTGAACAAACTGGATTTGTTAAACAGATAATCATTGATAGCAGCAAAAAGATGACGCAAGATCAATTACAAAAACTTATTGATACACAAGATAAATCACTCAACGGGGTGGGAGAAAGTGACTACTTGGCTCCAGATTATCAAATGAAAGTTTCTGGTCTTCCTTCAGATATAGAAAAACCCAAGTCATGGACAGAACTGTTTGAAATGATAGAGTTCGAAATAATAAAAGGCGCTACTGTCAGTCAAATAGATTATGATGATAAGAATCGTATTAAAGTCATCAAAATAAAGGTTACTATGCCGTAGAAGATAATAACACGAATACTAATAATCAACATTAACAATATGAAAAAATTATATATCGTACTATTATTTATTATTAGTGTATTGGTCGCTTTCTTTGTGACCAGATCCATTTCCGAAGATAAAAGCCCTGTTTCAGAATCTATTGTTCTAGAACCGGAGTCTCCAGAAGTTGTAGTAAATCCCGTAGATACTCCTTGCAGTCCAGAGATTTCTCAACCCCAAACAATCAATCCACCAAACAGGAATCAAAAGAATAAAACAGAAGGAATGGTTACGAATCCTCAAAAGAATCCAGCACTTCCAATCGTAAAGCCAAGAGAACCAGGTAACGTTGACAAACCAGATACGATAAAAGTTAAGCCAAAAAAACATGTAACAATCACTCCTGCAGAAGTTAAAAAACTAATTATGACAGGAAGGTATACAAAAGACAAACGAATAGCTAAAAATTACAGCATAGAATATGTCGATGTAAGTGATGATGATATAAATGCAGGCCTTCAACAGAATCTTCAGTATGTACAAGATCGTGTAGAATACGGTGAAGATGGTGGTGGGTGGCGTGGTTTCGAAGTAGTTGATTTAGATTATAATTCTGAGACAGGACTTGTGAACCGTATTATTATTAGGCCTATCTATTAACATGTATTATATTATGAAACGTATTATTTTATATTTGCTCTTCGGTATCACGGGAACCGTTTGGGTTACGGCCCAAGATAATTCCAAGAAAAATTTGCAGTTGGTATATATTGACCACGAAGTTTCAACACCAACTAGCGTATTGAATGAACGTATAACAACGCGCTATTATGAAGTGGTTCAATATCCAGAGCAGGAATCAATGATTTTATATCTAAGTAACGGACGTTTATCGCCTGTGGCATTTGTTAATCTGGAGGATTATGCAACGGCTGAACAATTGCCAGGTAACACTAACTCAAGCCAACGGCGTGATACGGAGGATGCTTTTAAGGGTGTATTGGAAACAATGAATAAGGCTAATTCTCATACTGTTGAACCGCTTATAGACATAAATAATATATTGTCTATCCTGGACCAACAACAGGTCTTTGATGAAAACGGGAAACTGAAATTCAAAAGACTTAGATTTGATTTCTATGTCGGACCTCAATTCTGGCAATTATTTAATAACGAAAAGGTCATTGCCCGTCTATATGCAATCATACAGCAAGGGCTTCAAGACAGTGACAAAAAGAAGATTTCCTTCAATGTCTTTAAACCTAAAGATAGCCATCTGGATTACCCCGAAGGGAGACCTTTCGGAGAGTTTAATCTAAATGGAATAAATGAGATACTAAACATTATGGAATATTAAAAGAATTTAGTGATATGAGAGCAAAACTTTTAACCATTGTTTTCGGGTTATTTGCCTGGATGAGTGTATGTGCAGCCCCGCAATTGCCAAGTGATCATCGAGTAAAAGCCTGTAAGCCAAAGGAATTTAAACGTGATATTATAAAGATGTCAGAGCTGAAGCAGTTTATGAAAACAGGTAACTGGGGACAAAGCACTGACACGAAGGAGTACTGGAATGTATGGAGCGATCGTAGTAATAATCAAACCTATAATGGTCCATCTGAAAGTTCGGGGGAATGTGAAAAGCTTAAATTTAATCAGTCCTTGCGTATTGCTAAAATAGAGAAAGGATATGCACTTGTCTATGAAGAACCAATGAACGGAATGACATATCCCGTTATTTCACAACAAGCTAGATGTATGGGATGGGTTAAGATGGAAAATCTCCTATTATGGGAAAACTGTCCCACGAACGATTTGGGTATATACCATAAGGCCCTTATTGTTGCCAATGTAGAAGGATGGAGCAAAGCTGGCAACCTGAATTATGACAAGAGTTACAAAAATCCCGTAACGAAAGACGGGCAAGAAAACGTAAAAACCGACATGACATTTTATTTTGTCATGAAAGAGATGGGCGAATATGTGCTTTTGGCAAGGTCTTCAAAGATGAGTAAAGGATCTACAGATCAACATCTCTATGCTTGGGTGAACAAGAACACATATGTTCCATGGGACCAGCGTACCTGTTTGGAGGGAAACTGGAGTCCTGCAGTGGCCGACAATCTGAAAGGCGAGAAAGTGGGCGTATATAAGGGTGAAAAAAAAGGAACAGAAATTACATTGGGACGTGAGAATGGAGCTACAACCAACCCCGCGACCAAGTATCGTTTCCCTAAGAAAAGACTTCGTTTTCCGCTTCTAAATATCACAAATACAAAATATGAGCTTACAGCCTTTGCTACTCCTGACGGGAAGGCAAGTGAGTTCGTTGAAGACGAAGCAGAATTGGATCAAGCTTCAAAAGCAGAACAAGTAAAAGAAGACTTAATGGAAGAAAACAACAAGATTAACTTGATTGTTGTTATTGACGGAACCAGTTCAATGGGTAATTATTATAAGCCCATGCAGGATGCCATTCAAAAAGCTTACGAAACTTTCGGCCATCAAAATGGTGTAAAAGTAAAGGCAGGAGCTGTAATCTATCGCGATTATGCTGACGGAAAGTATATGATTGAAAGTGTACCGATGACAGATCCTAATGATGAGAAACTTAGAGAATTCTTGGCTAATGGCGGCGAATATGGAATCAAAAGCTCGCCTAGGGACCGCACATCGGCTGAGGCTCTTTATCAAGGATTAAATGCAGCCCTTAATGCTGAGAAAATGGGATACTCAGAACGAAACAGTAATCTTATGTTCGTGGTTGGAGACTGTGGAAATGACGTGAATGATAACAGAATAAGTCAACAGGATCTTATTGAAAAATGCGCAAAACTGAAAATCAATCTTGTTGCCTTTCAGGTACGAAATAAAGATGATGCTTCGTTTAATGATTTCAGGCGCCAGATGGGAGCCATTCTCCGTGGCAATGTGAAAAAACAATACAAGGAAGCGCTAAAATGGAATGTATTAAGTGACGGCATTGTATTGGGAGCTGTTGAAAATGTACAGGCCACCGTAATGGCAGGCTTGAGAAATGCGGATAAGGGTGAAGATATGAGCCCGCAGAAACTGAATGATATAATAAAAGACAATTATATCAAATTTGAAAACGTGATAAAGAAAAAGGTAGATGTAATTAATCATGCGGAAGATTATTTTGTAAAAGACTTTGATCAAATTAAAGATGCCGACGAAATGGCAGAGAATTCAATGGCACTAGATTTCCTAAAAAGCAGTTTCACACCTGAACAACAAAAAATAATTCTGAAAAGGGGGTTAGTAACAGCATTTAATGGTACTACTGCCCAAAAGGCCTCAAACGGTCAAGACTATTGGAAACCGGTATTGTTTATTACCGGTGATGAATTTGCCAGTCTAATGGAAACGCTTAAGACGGTATATGAAGGTGCCAAGGTAGGAGAGCGTAAAGCTTATGCGAATTCCTTGAAGAAAATGATTCAGACAATATTGCCAGATATTACCGATGAGGAGATGAATCATAAGGACATCAAGGAAGTGATGGACCTAGTTACAGGACTGATTGTTAAAACAAAGTCCTTGAGCAACCATACAATACTAGAAATCCAAGATGAGAAAATCGTCAGCCAATCAGAATTTGACGGTATAATATCTGATTTCAAACAGAAATATGATCACTTGAATAACATCCGCACAAGTACCTATGAATTCTCCGTTCAAGTACAGGGCGTAAGATGGTATTGGCTCCCTGTGGAAGAAATGCCGTAAACAAACTTACAGACAACATGGAGAGATTATTTGAAATACAAAACTTGCGCTGCTCCTACGATAAAAAATATCGTGAGGGGCAGTCAAGGGTTGTGCTTGAAATAAAGCACCTTGTTATCCCGCGGGGAAAAAAAATCTTTATCGTGGGAGAATCGGGTATAGGTAAGAGTACCATATTGGAAACCCTGGGTATGATGAATAATACCATTGTACCAGGAGACAATACCCGGTTTGTATTCTATGATGAAAAAACCAAGGAAACAAACCTGAAAGATCTGTGGAATAAGAGCGACAAAGTATTGAGCGACTTTCGCCTCAAAAACTATAGTTTCATCTTCCAAAGTACCAACCTGATGAAAAACTTTACGGCATTCGAGAATATTGCCTTTACAAGGATGCTGCAAGGATTCACCAAGTACTCATGCTTTCAGCGCACAAAGAAAATTCTTGAGGACCTTGGCCTTGAGCATGTGGAGCCTACACGTATGGCTCAGGAGCTATCAGGAGGACAACAGCAACGTCTTGCATTTGCTCGTGCTATCCTACCCGATTTCACAGTGCTCTTCGGTGATGAGCCAACAGGTAACCTAGATGCTGAGAATGCCATACGTGTTATGGAAATCCTGGACAAGAAACTGTCGGATCATGAAGGAGCTAGCGCTATCATTGTCAGCCATGATATGCATCTGGCAGTAACTTTCGCAGATGTAGTGGTTAAGATACGTAAATGCATACGACCCAAGGCGCATGAGGAAGACGAAGATATAGCATTCGGTGTTATAGAAGATGATTGTATATATATGCCCAAGGATGCCGATAAAAAAGAATGGACGAACGGCAAGGACCATTTTGAACCTGCTGAATTTGAAACATTCTTGCGAAAAAGATAAAGGAAGACAAGCGATGAAACAGTATTTGAAACTATTAATGGCCCGAGAGGGTAAAGAGGTACTTGGCAGAAAAGGCTCAAACCTGTGGATTCTGACGATAGTTTTGGTGGCAACCTTTGCAAGCATAGCCTTTAGCGAGGGGAGCATGATATATCTGCGTGATAAAATGGCAGATCCTTTCACCAACTGGGTCAGTATCAATAAAGATACTATAAGTAATGTCAGGTTCAACACGTTTAGGGAAAAATTACAGGAATCAGAAATAGCGGATAGTTTTGACTACCGTGATGTACTTATGGATCAATATCTGGGACTTAATATCCAAGAACCGGATGGTGATAAGGTGGAATACTTATCTATCCGTTTTTTTGAGCACTTGCACACACCCCTCGTAAGTACAATTCTGAAAAAAGAGAATCTTGCTAATGGTTGTAAGGTCGATTCAAGCATTATTATAGATAAAACGCTTGGCTTTATTGTAACATTAAAGGCATTAGAGCGTTTAGGATATGATAAGGACGAGATACCTCCGTACATTCACTTCCTAAGCAGTATGAAGGAGGAGCATGCCTATGACATTAACACAGATAGTCTCGGACTGAACCCACTTGTAGTTAGTCCCACTGTCAAATTCGTTCCTGTGGCATTGCCCATCCTGGCTGTAGTACGCAAACTGCCCAATAATGTAGATATGGTGTCAGCTAATTTCTTTTATGAACAATACCATTACAACGAAAGCACCAAACCGTTTGATGTGGTTACTCATGAAGCTGATTATCTGCACCATCTGATATATTGGGTGAGCGATGAGGTGGGATATGAGGTTTTTTGCCAGTTCATTAAACAACAATTTAAGAATATATCCACATATGACGAAAGCAAGAAATACCTTGCCATGAAGACATGGAAAGATGGAAAGATGATTTCGATAGATGTCGGTGGTGAAAATTTACCTATTGAAGTCTTTAACAAGGTAGATAAGGTGATTTGCAGTAAGTGGAAAAGAAACCAGGTACAACGTGTTTATCGGATGGATACAGATGAGTCCGTGGAGGCACCTCGTAGTGATTTCCTGTCCGTTGAGTTTCGCTCTTTAAATCATATTCGGGAATTTGAGGCTTTTGCTGCCAAATATGGCATTTCTATAGAAATGGAGAAGGTACATAGCCTAGAGAACTTTAATGCTGTTGCGATAATGGCAGCAATCCTTTCTGCTGCTATGGTTATCTTCAGTATTGTCTGTATCATTATGTTCCTTGTGAATATGCTACAGAGCTATTTCCAGAAAGTACAACGCAACCTAGGAACATTCAAAGCATTCGGCATGAATACCCGTGAACTGACACAGGTTTACATTATTATTCTTATTATCATTGTCCTGGCAGCCGTAATTATGGCTCTGATGCTTACATGGACTATACAAGGTATTTTACCACTTGTTGGCGTTGAAAAAGAAGGATTCAACTACCTTTCTCTATGGAACACAACAACATATATTGCCACTGCAGTAATATTAGCATCTACCATACTAACTGTTATTGTTGTTATGGCTCGTATGTTGAGCCAAACACCTGGTGATTTAATTTATGACAGAAATTAATTTTAAATGTTTAAATCA
>Ga0310786_10004055_pt1 | contig 20622 bp, 15 predicted proteins | sample AusTroGonzalo_MG_FD_203881 | JGI IMG/M metagenome (GOLD analysis project Ga0310786, IMG submission 203881) | Bovine rumen microbial communities from tropical cattle in Woodstock, Queensland, Australia - Gonzalo_03 (v2) (version 2) | ecosystem: Host-associated > Mammals > Digestive system >... | reverse complement strand
CTTGTCATCTTCCGGACAACGCCGGACACCCGTCGCTCGAAGCGTCCGACAAAGGCGACGCTGGGCCTCGGAAAACGCCCGAAATCACCTTAAGTTAGCGGCATTCAGCTCTGACCCTTTTGAGCTGCCAAAGGAAAATCAAGGTGCGGCTATGCGTTCTTGACACTGCGCTCGCGCCATGCGGACGGCGAGAGCCGTGTCGCCGCGGCGAACGCGCGGGAGAGGTATTCAAGCGATGAGAAGCCCGACATGGTTGCTATGTCCTTGACAGGAAGAGATGTCGAGACAAGCAGTTCTTTCGCCTTTTCGATCCGCATCTCGGCAATCTGGCGCTGAACTGAAGACGAAATGTTGTCGCGGAAGGCGCGTTCGACGAGCGTGCGCGAGAACCCGACGTGACGGAATACGTCAGACGCCGATATGCCCTTTGTCGCGTTGTCGCGTATGAACGAAACAGCATCGGTGAACCATCGCGGGGCGTTCGGGTAGGTGTTGGTCGATTCGCGCGCAATGATGCCTCTTGGCGGGACGACGGCTGCTGGCGGATTCCTGGCCGCGGACTCGTCTTCCAGCATCTTTGAAAGCGTCTCTGCGGCAACTCGCCCTATCGTGGTTGCGTCGGGGTCGATGCTTGACAGGCGCGGCGTAGAGAACATGCAGTAGATAGAATCGTTGTCTACGCCGAGGATCGCCACGTCCGAAGGGATCGAGAACCCAAGTCCGCGACATATCGCAGCGAGGTGGGAGGCCCGAAGATCGTCACAGCAGAACACGCCGACTGGTTTTGGAAGCCGAGTTATCCATTTTGCAAGGTCTTCCTTGTCCGGCGGTGACTTCACGCTGTCCCCGCGAAGGAACTCTCGGCCAAACTTGTTTTGCCGCCTAAGCGGCGGACGATAGATTGCAGGCCTCACGCCCAATCCCTCAAGATAAGACGCGAAGGCGTTGCGCCGGCGGTCGGAGAATGCAATGCAGCGGTATCCGCAAAAAGCGAAGTTCGTGAAATGGCGCTTGAGGAGATGGTCGGCGGCGAGGCGTCCGATTTGTTCGGCGTCCGTCTTGACGGTTGCGAAGCTCTGCTCATCTACAGCACAGAGGCAGTCGACTACCGGGCATTTGAATTGGGCGAGCGCCTTCGCCGTTTGGCCGTCCGCGACGCGGCAAATCCAGCCGTCGAATCCTTCTGCGGCGGCCACGGTGGTTGATTTTGGGTCGATGAGCGCGAGGTGCCATTCTGGATGCCGTTCTGCAATTTCCGCTACTCCGCGTATGAAGCTGCGCCCGTAGGCGCTCGACCGCTCTGCAGCGATGGCGATCTTCTTCTGTCGTTTCATGTCGCGTATTATACCAAACTTTTCGCAGCCTGTGGCGTTTTGTGCAGACGAATTGTAAAAAGTACAGTTGATTTCCATCGGGAGCAAAGTGTATAATTATCGCCAAAGGAAGGACTGTCATGACGCACAAAGAACGCAAAGAGGAAGTGCGCGAGATTCTCGCGCTGGACACTGACGAACTGGTAAAGCGCGCGAAAGGGCAGCTGGTGCTGTTCCCGACGCTCGACGAGGTGTACGACTATCTCGCGGAAGAGATGGTGAAGGAATTCGCCAAGGCCGCGAAGGGCAAGAAGATCGTGAACTTCATCATGCCCGTCGGCCCCACGCAGCCCTATCGCCTGATGGCGGAGAAGATCAACTACCGCCAGATTTCGCTCAAGAACGTCCGTTTCTTCTTCATGGACGAATATGTTGACGACGAGAAGGACGAGCTAATCCCGAAGTCGAATCCGCTCTCGTTCCGCGGACAAATCGGGCCATTGCTCTTCAACCGCATCCGCCCCGACCTCATGATGCCGAAGGAGCAGATCATCTTCCCCAGCCCAAAGAACATCAAGGACCTTCCGAAGATGATCAAGGACCTGGGCGGCATAGAGGTCTGCTACGGCGGAATCGGAATTCACGGCCACGTCGCGTTCAACGAACCCGGCCCGGGCGTCGCCGAGTCGAATCCGCGCATCCTCGAGATCAACGAGTTCACGCGCACGATCGACTCCACGCGCCATTGCGGAGTTGGCGGCAACCTCGAGAACTTCCCGCGCCGCGCGATCACGATGGGCATGAAGCAGTGCCTTGAGGCTCGCAAGATGCTTCTTATGACGCGCAACGAGACGACGGCGTTCCTCTGGGCGAACACGATTCTCCGCATCGCCGCCCTCGGCAAGCCCGGCGACGACTACCCCGTCACACACGCGCGCTACCACAAGAACCTCCGCATCGTCTCGGACTACGGCACCGCCCAAAAGCCGAAGTTCAACATCTAACCCGCTGCGAGCGCATGTCCTACTTCAGCCTCCCCGCCGTCAAGCCCCCCGTGCTCATCCCCGTCATCGAGGTGATGCTGAAGGATGCCGCCAATTCATGCTATCGCGAGGAGGAGAGAAGTCGCGAGATATGAATGCCGAACGCATAGAGCGGAACGTCCTTAACAGTTTCTCCGTCATGATGGGGCTGGAGCGACGTTCGGATTGCGTATGGCGGACGGAAAAGTTCCCTGTAGGCCTTGAGGCTTTTTGCCTTGGTGTTTATTCCGGACTTGACCTCGACTGGGAATATGTCGTTTTCGCCCTGAACGACGAACTCGACCTCTGCGTTGCCGGAGTCGGACGTCCAGTAGCTTGGCTCGATTTCTCTTGCGGTGAGTTCCTGAAGGGCGAACTGCTCGGCAAGGGCTCCTTTGAAGTTTGTGAAAAGCGCGTCGCCGTCGAGGAGTATGGAAGGAGACGTTCCGGACATTGCGCCGAGAAGTCCGACGTCGTGCATGTAGAGCTTGAAGGCGGAGAAGTCCTGATACGATGCAAGCGGCAGACGCGGCGGAGAGGCGCGAAACACCTGGTTGATCATTCCCGCGTCGTCAAGCCAACTGAGTGCAGCCTCGTATTCGCGAGCCCGCGCACCGCTTTTGAGGGCGGTGTAGATGAATTTCTTGTTTTCCTTTGCAAGTTGGGCCGGGATGTTCTTCCAGAGAAGCCTGATCTTTGGAAGAAGTTCCGGCGGCGCATGCTTGACGAAGTCTGCATCGTATGCGGTAAGTATCTCGGTTTGCGTCCTGCGAACCGCTGCATAGTCCCCGGACTCGGCGAAGTTGGCGACGGCTTCGGGCATCCCTCCCACGAAGAGGTATTTTCGCAGAAGGGATTCGAAGTCCTCATGCAGCGTCTCGACCAGTTTCCAGTCGCCGTTCTCAAGCGCCTTGAGTCTGAAAGGATTGTCTATGGCGCGGACAAATTCGGAAAAGGACATCGGGTGGACGTCGAGAAAGCTGACCTTGCCGACAGGGAAGGATCCCTGCGTCTTGCGTTTCTTGCGCTTGCGGGCGTCCTCGGATTTGCCAACGGCAAGTCCCAGAAGCGACCCGGCGACGACTACGGCCAGTTCGGGCATTTCCTGATTGAAGTATTTAAGTGCATTGAGCCCCTTGTGGGACTCCTGTATCTCGTCGATGATGAGCAGAGTCTTTCCGGGGATGATTTGTTTGCCTGTAGAGGCCTGGATGAGGTCGATCATCGTCTTGGGGTCGATGTTAGATTCGTCGATCCTTGCCCGCAGAAGATCGTCTCTCTGCAAATCTACCTTGACATGCGAGTTGGGGTAGAATTCGTTCGCAAACTCATCCATGAGCCAGGTCTTTCCGACCTGTCTTGCTCCCATGAGGATGAGTGGCTTGCGTTTGCTGCTCAAGTTCCAATCGATAATTTTCTGAAAGACGTCTCTTTGCATCTTTTTGCCTCCGGCGCGTATTATACCATAATCGGATCACATTATTCAATCGGAAAATGTGGTTGTCAATCACATTATTCCATCGAAAAATGTGATTCGTTAAGGAGGGCGGCATGATGACGCAACTACACGATCTACACGTTCTACACGGCTAAAAACAACAAACAAGGAAAAATAAAATGAAAAATATACAACTCGGATTCCTTCGGCTCATCGCGGCCGCCATCGCCCTGTTCGCGGCAGCGGCGTCGCTGAACGGCTTTTGCGCGACGAACATCACCGGGAATGTCACGCTGACTGCCGACGCCGACTGGCGCGGACTCGGACAGGTCTGGCTGGCCGACGGTGCCTCGATCGACCTCGCCGAGCACGCGCTCAAGGTGGACGGCTTCGCGCAGTCGCCCCTTGGTGAGGACGCCACGTCGCCCTCCGGCGTGGTGACCGCCACTGAACTTTATTCTTCTTCCGGCCTGCCGGAATTCCTCTTTGACAACCGCTTCTATTACTCGACCGGGACGCCAATCAGCGACCCGGACAAGAACCACAGGATATTGGGCAACGTGCCATGTGCCGTCACCTACGATTTCGGAGCGGGGAACGGGGAATGCATCCAGTCCTACAGGATTTACCACAGCAGCGTCCAGCAGGTGGAAGGCAATCGCGCGCCGAGAGCCTGGACGTTCTACGGCTCCAACGACAACGAGAACTGGACTCCGCTCGACAGCCGTACCGGCCAGACCGGATGGAGCAAGGGGGAGGCGCGGACGTTTTCCTTCGTGAATGCGGCGACCTACAGATACTACCGCCTCAAAGTGACGGCAGCAGTGGGCGACACGTTTGTGGAAATGTACCAGTTGGAGTTTTTCCGCGGATCGGAGTATTATTGCACCGACAGGACGGTTCCGGGCGCGGAGCGCGTCACATCCTCCATGCTCAGCGGCGGCAGTGTGGCAAGCCTTTTCGACAACAACTTCACGCACAATTTATACCATCGCCTTCTCGCTCACCGCAATAACTTTCCCTGCGACATCGCATATGATTTCGGCTCCGGCTGCGAGACGGCGCTGAACGGCTATAGGATCTACTACAAGCGCACCGATTCGGACAGTGCCGACCGCGCGCCGACAGCCTGGGAGTTCCAGGGATCCAACGACACCAATGCGCTCTGGACAACGCTTGACAGCCACAGCGGGGAAACGGAATGGACAAGCGGGGCTTCGCGCGAATTCCAGTTCGTGAACGGGACACCCTACCGATACTACCGGCTACATGTGACGGCCTGCGGATCGAACAATTATGTGGAGCTCTACCAGCTCGAATACCTCGGCAGGCCGTCGGTGTTCTCGAAATCGGCCGACCCGTCGGGAGTCGATCTCACCGAGCCGGGAGCCGGACACGCGAGCGGGTCGGCCACGCCATATAGGGGCAGCGTGAATTGTCTTTTCGACAACGACATCCGCTACGATTTCAATAACAACCACCGCATTTGCGTCGAAAGAGAGAAGCAACCGTTCGACATCGTTTACGATTTCGGGGCCGGAACGAACGTCAACGTGACATCCTACAAAATCTATTACGACTCCACGGTGGGAACCAATGAACGGGCGCCGAAGAAATGGACTTTCGAGGGATCGAACGACGGCACGGCCTGGGATCCGCTCGACAGCCGGGAAAACATCACGGACTGGCCTGCGCCGCCCTGCGAGAGGACTTTCTCCTTCGCCAATCCTAACTCCTACCGCTTTTACAGATTGCATCTCGAACAATCGGTCGGAGACACCTACATCGAATTCTACCAGCTGGAATACTTCCACGACAAGGTGTTCGGCGAACTGACCGTGGACGTTGCCTCCGGCACCGCGCAGACGAACGGCGTCATTGCGTTGGAGGGCGACCTGCGGCTCGTGAAGGAGGGGGCCGGCAGCTTCATGGCGGCATGCCCGAACCAGACCTACTGCGGCGGCACCGTTGTCTCCAACGGGACGCTCGTCGCCGGACTGTCGGGCGACGCCGCTCCGCTGGGAGCGCCGAACGGCACTGATTCGGACGATTCCGCCGTCACCGTCTGCACGGGCGGCGTGTTTGACGTGAACGGCCTTGGCGGCTGGTGGAACTACCCGGTTGTCCTGGACGGCGGCACGCTCCGTTGCGCGATGCCCGCGACCGGCGCGCCCGAAGACACGTTCCGCTACATCGCCCTCGCCTCCGATTCGACACTTGAGGTGGAGGGGGGCTTCGTCATGGGCGACGGAATCGGAGAAGCGGGTTGCCTCGACCTTGGCGGACATGTGCTGACGACTTCCGTTTCGTCGAATGGGCTGTGGACGCTGGAACTTCCCGCCGTTACCGCCGGGGCAATTGCCTTTAACCTTGCGAAGGATGATGCAAAAGGCGTAAAGAAGGTTTTGGCGTATGGCGCCAGACCTGCGGACGTGCAGTTCACGAAGGCTTCGGAGAGTTATTACAAAGTGGCTGCGCAATCGGACGGAGTCTATGTCGTGCCGAGGGGAATGGTCATCATTGTTTACTGATCGCAAAAAGGAAACATCCCATGAAGATCGCAAAGAGGAAGCATTCGATGAACACGCGTCAGATTATTGGGCCGGCCCTTATGGTCGTCGGGTTTGCAGCTGCGGCGATTTCCGCTGAAGGCGCCTGGCGGCGAATCGACTACCCGGACTATACGCGGCGGTGGCCGCAGATGAAGGGCGTGATGCTCGGTTCTTCGACCGAGAAGGAGTTCAAGGACCTGCGCGCCATGGGCGCCAACCTCGTTCGCTACCAGATGAACGCCGGCTGGAAGCAGTTCGCCGACGATATCGCCTACGCGCAGTTTTTGCACGATGCGTCTGAAATCGGCGTCGAGCACCATGGCAAGGCAGTGGAACACAAGCAGGATTTCTACGAAAGCGGCTGCGAGCGCAAGTCCTATTTCAAGCTCCCCGCCGTCAAACCCAACGTCCTCATCCCCGTAATTGAGGTGATGTTGAAATGAGGGAATCTCTTCTACATCCGTTTGAGCCAAAGGCCGAAGAATCTGTCGTAGACGACGTAGCCCGCGTCCGTCCTGTAGAGAAGGTCGCGTTCCGTCAGCTTGGCTGCGGCGGAGCGGACTGTGGAAGCGGCCGGAAGAGCGTTGCGGCTGATGAAATCCCCGCCAGATATGGACTTTGCAACACCCTGTCTGCCGACCGCCTTCAGGATGGATTGTTCGGCGGACGTCTGGCTTCGCAGAAGGTCGAAGTAGAACGATTCCGATTCCGCAACGAGTTCATCCACGGTATCATCGACCTGTTGGACGGAATCGAGTCCGCTACCGTGCGTCCAGACGCGGTTGAGGATGCTTTGGATGTACCACGTTATTCCCTCGAAGCGTTCGTAGAGATGGCGAAACGCCCCTTCCGAGAAGGTGCGTCCTTCGCGGCGGAAGAACCCCTCGGCGAATTGCCCGTACTTTCCGGCGTCGATGGTGCCGAGAGCCATGAGCTGCGTGCTTTGGTAGAAAGGGCCCTTGGGCGAGACGAACATGGCGTCCATCATGTGTTTCCTGGAGCCTGCGAATATGAAATGCGCGTTCGGAACGAATTGGATGTAGCTTCTGAGAAGCGCCTCCGCCCCCTTTTCCGGAAACTCGCGAACCTGCTGGAACTCGTCGATGGCAATCACGACCTTGCGCTTGCGCGACGCGATGTAGTCGAAAGTGTCCTTAAGCGTGGCCTTGGCCTGCGACGGCGTGAGGTCGAAGGAAAAGGAGAAGGATCCGTCGTTGTTCGGCGTAAGCGTCGGACGGCAGCTCTTGAAGAACGAAAGAATCTTTCTCCCGACGCGCTCCGCCGGGGAGTCGAGCCTGTCGAGGACTGTGGCGGCGAACGTCTGCACGAACGAAGTGAGGTCTTCGATAGCGAAGATGTCGAGATAGACCGTCGCATGGGTCTTCTCGAGTATCCGGAAGGCGTTGTGGACGAGACCGGTCTTGCCGTAGCGGCGCGGCGCGACGAGCGTCACGTCCCTTCCGTTGGAGATCGCGGAGACGAGCTTTTGCGTCTCTGCGGCGCGGTCGCAGAAGTACTCAGGCCCCGCGTAGCCGCGTATCAGAAAAGGGTTGTCGAGTTTCATGCGCAATATTATATCAAAAATTCGCACGTTGCGACGAAATTTTCGCGACGAAATTTTCGTCGCAGAAAAGTGGTGCGTTCAAAATCGTCTCATATTTCGTGTATTTAGTGTGTTTCGTGGTTGAAAATGTCATACAAACAAGGAAAAATAAAATGAAAAAGATACAACTCGGATTCCTTCGGCTCATCGCGGCCGCCATCGTGCTCGCGGCGCTCGCTGCGGGCGTCGCGCAGGGCGCGGACGCAACATGGAACTACCGCGCCGGTGTCGGGACATCCCCGGCGAACCCGGCGCGCTGGGACGATCCCGCCAACTGGCGCGGCGGCGAGCCGCCTTGTGGCGAAACGGCCATCGCCACGTTCGACGCCGACGAGTCCCACGCCAAGGAAACTGTCTGGGTGCAGCTGCCGGACGACTTAGCCGTCCAGCTCGGCGGCATGGTGCAGAAGGCCAATGCGCCGAAGTTCCGCTTCATCGGCGGTAAGGGCTTCTATTTCGTCAATGTCCCGGGCGATGACAGGAACAGCACCGGCGGCGCGCAGCTGAAGGCCGACGCCAACTACCGCTCTATCATCTACTCGCCGACGAGGGTCAAATACTTCCTCGACCTCAGGGGCATCTCGCTCGCCTGCCCGCTGGCGTTCGACCGCTCCGACGCCGTGCAGCTCATATTCAACTGGCCCAACAGCGACCTCATGGACAACCTCTATGCCTGTCGAGGAGGCGAGGAGCGCGAGTTCTGCCCCGGCCTCGAATACCTCAGGCTGCGCCATGCCGCGAGATTCATCGTGCCGGAGAACAATGACGCGCACACGGGCGCGTGGGTCGCGACGGCGGGCTCGAAACTGCTCAAATGGGTTTCGGGGACGAAGGGCATGAAGCTCGCCGTCGGACAATACGTCCATGCGGCTGGCGTCATTCCCGAGGGCGCGTATGTCGAGCGGCTCTATACCGACGACTACATCGAGATCAGCAAGCCAGCGCTTGCGTCGTCCGCCGATCCGAAGGCCGGCACGTCCATCGCCTTCGACCACTGCCACTACAAACTCACCCAGCGTCTAAAGCGTCTGGACGAATACGGAGTGGGTAGCCTATATGCGACGCAGAGGGACGGCGACAACGTCGCGTCCATCCATGCCGACGTGTTCCAATCCAGCGCCAACCGTTTCGTTTCGCTCGCCTATTTGGGTCACAAATACTGGGATAACGGCGAACCCGAGTCCGCCATCGACAAATTCCCGCAGCCGGCGCGCCTGCAGGCGGGCGACATGTCGCAGTTCTCCGGCGGCATTTCCGTTTATTCCGGGCATCTCGTCCTCACCAACACCGCGCCCGGCAAGGCCGACATCCCGAAGCTGAAGTTTGGCACTGCTTTGGGCGGAAAGGCGGACCGCTTCTTCCGCTGCGTCTTCGACACGGCGGCGGGCGTCTCCTCGACGGTCTCGAACTGCGTGAACGCATGGACCGGCACGATCGGCAAGAAGGGGCCGGGGTCGATGACGGTTAGGACGTCCGAACCCGCCCATTACCGCCTGCGTGTCTATGGCGGCCTCTTCACGCTAGACCCGGCTGCGGAGGATGCGACGATGGACAAGATCACCGTCAAGGAGGGCGGCACCTTCCGCCTCGCGGAGAACCGTTCGCTGGCGGTTTCGGAACTCGTCATCGAGGCGGACGGCCGAATCTGCATCGCCCCCGGCGTGAAACTTGCCGCGCCGAAGAAGCTCGTCTTCGCGCGTGGCGGCGTCATCCGCGTGGAGGCTGGAGCGACCCTCGACGTCACGGACTGGGACCTCCCATACGGCACGGTCTTCGAGGGCCCCGGCACGGTGACCGGCCTTGCCGAGGACAAGGCCGTCGAGTGCTTCTTCTTCGATGGCGTCAAGGTCCTTAAGTAATTCGTCAATAACCTTTCAACCTTTCAACTTTTCAACCTTTCAACAGGAGCAAGACCATGAACAAACAATTCGCATTCATCGCATTCGCGGCGCTCGCCGCGGGAACCGTCATGGCGCAGGACGCCATCAAGGCGGCGCGCGGCGCGCGCCGATTCACCGACATCGCCGCGCTGCCCGTCACCGACCCAGGCGCGCAGATCCACTACGAAGGCTCGATCGACCGCGGCGGCTACAACGGCGACTACTTCTGGGGCACCTACCAGGACAAGCACGGCGACTGGGTGCTGATGGAGACCGACAAGCCGGGATGCCTCTACAACTTCGTCCAGCACCGTTCCCTCAGCCCCAAATGGGAAGAGTGGGAGGGCGCGCCGGTTTTCAAGTTCTACTTCGAGGGCGAGGACGAGCCACGCTTCACCATCTCGCGGCCGGAATTCGGCGAGAAGGCGCCGTTCCTCCGCCCGCTCAGCGGAATCCAGTTCGGCGGGGGAGTGCGCGGATTCTCCATCGTCCGCGCCTTCTGCCCGATGGAGTTCCGCAAGGGCTGCAAGGTGACGAGCACGGTCAAACTCAGGGGAAATACCGCCAGCTCCACGAACAGCCCGAATTACGGCGCCGGCGGATGGGGGCACATCATGTACCACACCTATCCCGACGCCGAGGGCCTGAAGACCTTCGACCCGAAGGCGGACTTCACGGAGGTGGAGCGCCTCTACGAGGGTGAGCTGAGCGCCGGATTCGACGCCGAGGCGAAGACGCCGGCCGCGCCGCTCGCCTCCGGGGAACGCCGCGTCGCCTACAAGGCGTCCTCGCGCGGCACGATCACGGACATCGAACTCGCGCTGCCTGACTTCCGTCTCCCCGACGCCCCCGAACTGGGCGGCACGCCCTTCAACGACCCGCTACTGACGAACATCTGGGTCGAGCTTTCATTCGACGGGAAGAAGCGCGTCGAGGCGCCGCTTGCGACCTTCTACGGCAGTCACATCGCCTTCCTCAAGCACCCGCAGCCGAAGGGCCGCGAAGATTTCGCGGGGACGAACGGCAACATGCGCACGGCGCTGCTCACTTTCGACATCTCTGGAAAGAACGGGCGCTTCTCGAACCGCTTCCCGATGCCGTTCTGGGAATCTGCCGAGGTGTCGTTCGTCAACCGTGGCACCGCAAAGGTCAAGCTTGGCGATGCCTGCGTCCGGACTAACTCCCGCCTCGTGTATGACCGCAAGACGACCGGGTACTTCACGGCGGACGCATACCAGCCGCTCAAGCCGTGCAAGGCGAAGGAAAACATCTTCCTCGGCCAGCTCGTCGGACGCGGGCAGCTTGCCTACAGCGCGTTCGCGGGACTCGCCTACAAAGGCGAAGCCAGTTGCGAGGGCGACGTCCGGCTCTTCCTCGACAGCCTTTCCGCGCCGGCGGTGCAGTCGGATGGGACGGAGAGCTGGGGGAACTGGGGCGTGGGCTTCTTCTACGGGCCGCGCCTCAACCCATTCTCCTTCTACCTGACATACGGCTACGTGAACAAGAAGCACAACCAACCCCCGAAGGTCCAGTTCTTCAGCCGCCTGAAGGGGTGGTCGCTTATGCGCGAGACGGTGGTCGATTGCTGCTACTTCGATCATTTCATGCGCTTTGAGCTCGAGCACGGCGAAGCTAACGCGGAAGACGAGGCGGCCCTCTACGGAGGCCAGGTCTTCGCCTACCTTCTGGAACGGCCGTGAGGAATGTGGAAGTGTCCAATAACCAATAGCCAATAACCAGTGCCAATTGGATATTGACAAAATTCTCACAACAGTGGAACTACCATGAAAACGACAAGCATGACGGCAATCATCACGTTAGCTGCGTTTGCCGCAGGCATTTCGCACGGCGCGGACGCGGCCTTCTCGGTCGCTGGAATCTTCTCGGACCACATGGTCCTTCAACGTGGCAGGCCGGTGCCCGTCTGGGGCGAGGCCGCGGCGGGGACGAAGGTGTCGGTGCGCTATGGCGACGCCTCGGGCGAGGCGGTCGCCGGGGCGGACGGCGAATGGTGCGCGACGCTCCCGGCCATGCGCGCCCGCAAGGAGGGCGGTACGCTTTCCGTGAAGGCCGCAGGCGGTGCGGGCGAAGCGGTGTTCACCGACGTCCTTGTCGGCGACGTGTGGCTCTGCGGCGGCCAGTCCAACATGGAGCTTGCCACCCATGCCGTTATCGGGGCAAAGGAGGAGGCGGCGAAGGCGGCGGACTTCCCGAACGTCCGTGTCGTTAAAGTCTCGCAGTGCCGCGCCTTTCATCCAGTAAAACGCATCCTCTGCACCCAATGGGATGTCTGCACGCCGGACAGGCTGCTGGCCAAGGCGTCAGGTGTGTCGGCCATCGGCTACTACTTCTCACGCATGCTGAACCGCGAAACTGACGTGCCGCAGGGCTTTATTCATGACAACTGGGGCGGCTGCCGGATCGAACCCTTCATTCCACTCGAAGGTCTGAAGGGTGTCCCGCAGTTCAAGACGCTCGTGGAGGAGGTCGAGAAGGCGGAACGCAACCGCACCCAGGGAAACCAATGGTCGTGGAACCATCGCCAGGAGTGCGCGATTCAATACGGCAAATATCTGGAAGAGTGTCGCGCGAAGAAGGTCGAGCCGGAATACCTTCCGAACACGCGCGAGACCATGCAGGGCTACGAAATGAACCCCACGGCGATGTTCAACGCAATGATCGCGCCGCTCGCGCGCTTCCCCATCGCCGGCGTCCTCTGGTACCAGGGCGAGTCGAACGTCGGCGAGGAGACCTACCCCCTGAAGCTCAAGGCGCTTGCGGACGGCTGGCGCAAGGCGTGGGGTTACGACTTCCCCTTCTGCGTCTTCCAGCTTTCGTCCATCGGGCAGCCAGACCCCGACCCCGCGCAGAACCAGGCCCGCCCGAGGATGCGCGACGACCAGCGCCGTGCCTCGCAGGAGATTCCCGACTGCGGCTTAGTGGTGACGACGGACGTGGGGGCGACCTACGAGCATCCGCTCAACAAGCGGGACGTCGGCGAGCGCGCGGCGCAATGGGCGCTGCACCGTGTTTATGGGAAGAAGGACGTCGTCCCGAGCGGGCCGATGTTCGCGGGCTACGACCGCGAAGGCGACAAGCTGCGCATAAAGTTCGACTATGTCGGTGGTGGACTCGTCGCGGCGGACAAGGATGCCGAGAAGCCGGGTGAGAAGCCTGTCGTGAAGAAAACGAAGAATGTGAAGGGCTTTACGATTCAGGACGAGAGCGGCAATTGGCACACGGCCGCCGCAATAATTGACGGCACGAGCGTGGTGGTTTCCGCGCCGGGCGTGAAGAACCCGAAGGGTGTTCGCTACGCCCACATGAACAACACGATGGGCCTTGCGGACCTCTACAACGCGGAGGGGCTACCCGCCGCCGCGTTCCGCACGGACACGGGCAAGGCGGGGGCGAAGTAGGTTGACGTTCTGCACTCTATGGAGGTCAGAAGGGTCAGAGCACATCGAGGTGATGTTGAAGGACAAATGATGTTAAAGCAACTTGTAAAAACAATGAAATGAAAAACCAAGCTATGATAATGAGGCGATAAAAATGGTCGATAATGAGGCGATGAAAAAGACTGTCTGTGGAATTGCGTGTGCCCTTGCCATTGCGGCGGTTTCCGGTGCGGCGCCAAAAACTGCAAGCGGCAAGGTCGAACTCGCCAGATGCGAGGCGGCCATCGTGCCGGTTTCGCCGTCTGGCGGGGAGGCAGTCGGGCTCCTGCCCGCCGAGCTGAAGCAGGTCATGTCCGTGCCGACGCTGGAGTCGCGGTTGAAACTCTTCGCGGACGACAAGGCCGGAAGCAAGGCCCTCGCCGATTTCAAGCGTTGGAGGGCGGCCGTGCCGCTCACCCTCAAGTGGCGGGCGACCTCCGGGGAGACCAGCCCCTGGATGATCGAGATCGGCAGGGCGCCGGACTTCTCCGACGCACGGCGCTGGTTCGTGGAAAAGCCCGCGCAGGACGGGGACGGCGGCTTCTCCTGGTCCGTGCCGAACGCGAACCTGGAAATAGGCCGCGAATACCGCTGGCGCGTAACGACGCGCGGGCGCTGCGGCCCCGGCTGCACCGGCAAGGGCCACGGGTGCGAGGCCGGCAAAGCGCTCGCCGTCTCCCCGGCCGCCACGTTCCGCACCGAAGATGTCCCCCCGCGCTGGATCAAGGTCGGCGGGGGCGTGGAGAACTTCCGCGATCTGGGCGGCTGGCGCACGGCGGACGGCCGCCGCGTGAGGCAGGGGCTGGTCTTCCGGGGGCAGCAGCTCAACATATCAAGCCACTTCGGCAAGTGGCCCGGCAGGACCTACCTCGGCATGGAGGACGTCAAATACCTTACCGGAACGCTCGGCATCCGCACGGACCTCGACCTGCGCAACGACGAGGAGACGGCCGGCCTCACGGCGTCGCCGCTCGGCCCGGACGTCCGGTTCGTCCAGCGCTCGTCGCAGTTCTATGCGGGGATTTTCAAAGAGGAAGGCAAGAAGACGATGGCGGAGAACTTCCGCCTCTTCTGCGACCGCCGGAACTACCCGATCTACATCCACTGCGCCGGGGGCGCCGACCGCACCGGCTCGCTGGCCTACGTGCTGCTCGGGGTTCTCGGCGTGGACCGCCACGACATCGAGACCGACTGGGAGGCGACCTTCTATCCGAATATCCCGGACGGAAACCCGAATTCCTGGATCGAGCGCCGAGAAGCCGCCTTCAACGACGGCTTCGCGAAATACGGCAAGGATGGCGACAGCTGGAACCGCCGCATCGTTCTTTATCTTCTTGACTGCGGCGTCACAAAGGAGGAGATTTCCGCTTTTAGCAGGATCATGCTGGAAAAGCCTGAAGGGGGCGACAAGAAAACAAGAAAGGACAAGAATCAATGAACAAGAAAGGACAAGAATCAATGAAAACAGGGAAAACGCTTAAAGTGATCAGTGGGCTTGCCGTATTTGCCGCCTATTTGGCGGGCGGAGGTCTTTTCGCGGCGACGGGGTCGGGGGGCGATGGCGCGTGGAAGCCCATCCGGTACCCGGACTTCATGAAGAGCCGGCCTCAGCTCAAGGGCACGATGCTCGGCGTGTCGCGCGAGCAGGAGTTCAAGGACCTGCACGAAATGGGCGCCACGCTCGTGCGCTACCCGCTGCACGCGCACCGGGGCTGGAGCCAGTTCACGAACTCGACGGACGATGTCGCCGCCTTCAACGTCTGGCTCGACGAGAGGCTCGACCACCTCGAGGAGATGCTGCCGTGGGCGCGCAAATACGGCATCAGGATTTGCGTCGATCTCCACGTGGTGCTCGGCGGCGGCTGGAAGCACTATGGGGAGGGCGTCAGCGACTACGCCAAGTCGGAGCCGATCTTCGTCGTGAAGAAGGCGGGCGACCTGCTTGTGGCGACGTGGGAGAAAATCGCGACGCGCTTCAGGGGCAACGAGGACGCCATCTACGGCTACGACATCTACAACGAGCCGATGGACCGCGAGAACAAATACACGGTGACGACGTGGCGCGAGCTTTTCTCACGCACGGTCGAGGCGATTCGCGCCATCGACCCCGTGACGCCCATCGTCATCGAGCCGAACTGCCACGCCTCGCCGCGCGGCTTCGACGTGAAGAACATCTACGGCCTCTCCGGCTTCGAGCCGCTGCCCTACGACAACCTCATCTACTCCGTCCACGTATACCAGCCCATCGACTACACCCACCAGGGGCTCCACAAGAAGGCGGAGGACTACGAGCCGCGCCCCTGGCCCGGCTGGAGCCGCAAACTCGATGCGAACCGCGTCCGCTTCGCCGGCGACGATGGAGGCGCCGACGACACCGGCGCGGCGGGCGAGCGCTGGGACAAGGAGTATGTCAGGAAGCAGATTCAAAGCGTACGCGACTTCCAGCTCAGGACCGGCGCACGCATCTTCGTGGGCGAGTTCTCGGCGGCGGCCTACGCCCCCGGCGCGGAGAGGTATATTGAGGACCTGTGCGAACTCTTCCGGGAGTACGGCTGGGACTGGACCTACCACGCCTTCCGCGAGTCAGAGTGCTGGAGTTTCGAGCGCGAGGGGCCGAGTTTCTACGAACTGAAAAAGGTGAAATCCACGCCGCGCAAGGCCGTTTTGGAGAAGTTCTTCCGGGACGGGACCCCATCCGGCGGCGCGGGGCGGCCGAACGCGGCGAAGGCGAATCCTGGGGCCGTGCCGCTGCCCGCCGAACGGAGGTTACAGGGGGGATACGAGCGCATCGGCGGCGGCAGGTTCCGCGTCCTCATCTACGGGAACTCCATCGTGTTCCACGGATCGCACCCGCCCATCGGCTGGACGAACAACTGGGGCATGGCGGCCAGCGCGAAGGAGAAGGACTTCGCCCACCTCGTCGTGAAGGGGCTTGAGGAGATGAGAGGCGAGCCGGCCGACTACAGGCTGGCCAACATAGCCGGGCTGGAACATACGTTCGCGACGAACGCCACGCAGGTCGCGAAATCGATGGCCCAGGGCGTCGCGTTTGAGCCGGACTACGTGGTGATCGCCGTGGGCGAAAACTGCGGGGTCGACTTCAAGCAAGGCCGAGACCTGGAGGCGTTCAAGCGCTTTCTGGAGAATCTGGCCCGCCCCTTCGCGGAAAGCCCGAAACACCCGAAGATCGTGCTGCGCTCCTCGTTCTGGCCGGATTGTGAAAAGGCGAAGGCGACAAAGGAGGTTGCCGACGCGGTGGGCGCGACGTATGTGGACGGCGGAATCGGCGGCATCGATGAGAACAAGGCGAAGGGCCTGTTCAGCAACAGCGGCGTGGCCGCCCATCCCAGCGATCTCGGAATGCGCCGCCTTGCCGAAATCGTCCTAAAAGGATTCGCGAAGTGACTCTCCTGTTTTAACCACCGCGCGCGCGAGTTGCAAAGGCAAAGAAAGGAAAAGCCAAGCTATGACGAAAGCAGTTCTACTTTACAAGGAGAGTCGCAAGATAGCCTGTCTGGCGGTTCTGTCCGCGTTCTGCATCGAATGCGGCGCCGCGCCCTCCGGCGAACAGCCGCCTGAGCAGTTCCCGATCCGGGTGAACCAGGCCGGGTATCTTCCGCGCGCGCCCAAGTGGTGCGCGATGCGGAACCCGCCGAAGGACACCTTCCTCGTGCAGCGGGGCGACACTGACATCCAGTGGCATACCGTGTACGAGGGGAAGTGGGTCGACGCGCCGTCCGGCGGCGGACTCAAGCTGGGCGACTTCTCCTGCATCACCGAGCCGGGCGACTACCGCATCCTCTGCGGCGAGCTGAAGGGGGACGAGAAGTTCCCGATGCCGGACTGGCGTCCGGCCATCCAGTCCTTCCACTTCCCCGTGCGCGAGGGCGTCTACGACATGGCCGAGCGCCTGTTCGTCATGTACGCCACCCTGCAGCGCTGCGGGTCGAAGAAGGGCTGGGCGGGTCTGTGCCACATGGACCCTGTGCCCGTGAAGGACGTCAACGGCGAGACGGTGCGCCACATCGACGCGCACGGCGGCTACCACCAGAGCTGCGACCTGCGCAACTGGCACGACGGCATCTCGCTTAGCATGTACATGCTGCTGCGCTATGCCGAGCTGAAGAAGCCCATCTGGGATGACGGCGAGATCGCGGAAGAGATCCGCTGGGGCTGCGACTACTTCCTTCGCGTGATCGCGCCGGAGGGGTACGTCTATGACGCGCAGTTCGCTCCCATCGGCTGGCAGCCGCGCGACTACTATCTCGCGCCCGCGACGCTCGGCGCGCAGTGCAACGTGGCGATGCTGCTCGCCCGCGCGTCCAGGTACTTCCGTCCGTCCGACGCCGCCTATGCCGACAGGCTTCTCGCCGCCGCGCGCCGCGTGTGGGACGCGATCGAAACGAATCCGTTCTTCGAGAAGGCGCAGCCTGCGCCGGCCCCGAACCTCCCCGCCGGCGCGCAGCCTGCGGAGCGCTGCTACTTCCAGCAGTGGCGCACCAGCGTGAACGGGATCGCGGAACGCGCGATGGCCGCGCTTGACCTCTATCAGGCCACTGGCGAGAAGCAATTTGCCGACAAGGCGAAGGCGCTGGGTACGGAGATGGTGACGCATCTCGCTCGCGAGGGTGAGAACGCGGGCTGGTACCTGGCGGACGACGGCACGCGCGCGTTCCGCGACTGGAGCTACTGCTGGCGCGCTTCCGGGTACAACGTGCCGATCGAGCTCTGGCGGACGTTCGGGGATGCCACGTGGAAGGACGCGGCCCTGTGCGTCGCAGAGCGCATCGCGCGCGACATTGAGAAGGGCGACAACTGGAACGCCGACAGGAACGCCTACAAGGGGCCGCCGTTGGCGCTGTCCTCGGACGCCTGCTATCTCCTGGACTGCGCCGAACTCTTCGGACGCGGCGACTTCCTCGTGTGGGCCCAGAGGTCGTTCGACTGGATTTTCGGCATGAATCCGTGGAACGCAAGCTATGTAGAGTGCGTGGGGCAGAACCAGTGGCAGCGGCCCGTTTTCGGGCAGTTCTTCCCCTCCACTCCGCAGATTCCCGGCGCTGTCCTGCATGTGCCCCACGGCGAATACGACATGCCGGCGGTGATGTCGACGCTTCTCGCGTCTGCGCTGCTTGGAAAGGAGGGACATTGACATGGTGCGCCAAATGGAGCGGTTGTTTTCTCTCGATCTGCTGCGCGGGATAGACATGTTCCTCCTGACAAGCGGCATAGGCGGCGTGATGATATTCGTCTGCAATCACGTCGGGCTCGCGGAATGGGGCGCTTACCACATCGGTCATCATGCCCCGTGGGAGGGGTTTTCATTCTGGGACATAATCATGCCGCTGTTCATCTTCATCTGCGGCGCGGCGGTGCCGCTGGCCCTTGAGAAGCGTCTTGCGCAGGGCAAGAAGGCGTTCTGGAAACATGTGGCCGGGCGTGTTGGGCTGCTGTGGATCTGCGGGATGTGCGTGCAGGGCGGTCTCCTCAGCTACAACCTGATGGAGATGAGGTTTTTCAGCAACACCCTTCAGGCCATCGCCGTGGGCTATCTTGTCGCGGCTTTCGTTATGTCTTTCCGCAGACGCTGGCTGGTGCCCGCTACTGCGGCAGTCCTCGCGGTCGTGTATGCGCTGCTGCTCCACTTTTTCGGCGACTACTCGTTGAGGGGGAATTTCGCGTACGCCGTGGAGATGAAAATCTTCAGATTCGTGTGTCCAGAGGATGCGGCGCCCGTGAAGATGCTGATGAAGTACGGCTACACGTGGATCCTCAGCTCCATGATGTTCGGCGCGATGACGCTATGTGGAATGTTCTGCACGCAGATTTTCATCGGTGGGCTTTCACCGTGGCGCAAGGCGGGAATGGTCGCGCTCTTCGGTGCGGGGCTGTTGGCCGCGGGATTCGCCCTGCAGCCGTGGATCCCCCGCATCAAGTCGATCGCCACCTTCACGTTCACTGCGCAGGCAATGGGATATTCTGTCCTTGCATGGGCGGCGTTGTATGCGCTTACGGATGTCTTGCGTTTCCGCAAGGGGCTGGGATTCCTTATCCTCTTCGGACAGAACGCGCTTTTCGCCTACATGGTCACGCATATCTTCGGACGGTTTCCGTATGCGATTTCGCAGAGCTTCTACGGCGGACTGGAGCACTTCTTCACCCCAGAGGGCTGGAAGGAGTGGCTCCCTCTCATCCGAGGGCTCTTCAACATGGCGACAATGATTTTCCTCTTGCGCTACTGGGTTCTTGTTAAGAAGGGCAAGCGCGCGGTTGAAACGGAAAGGCGGGACGGCTACTTGGCGAGGACAGACCCCGCGAAACCGTCGTAAAACGGCCATTTGAGCGTCAAACGAAAGTCGCAGTTCCCTCATTGCCAATCAGTCAGAAATATCGTATAATACACACGAATAAGCGATAGTGTCGAAAATCGTTTATTTCAGATTATTGAAAGGTATTGGCAGATGGACAGAATCAGAAATCCGTTTACCCCCGGCGCGGGATACTTGCCTCCGGAGTTGGCAGGGAGAAATCAGATTATTGACGATGGAAATGTTGTCGCAATGCGCACGAAGTTACAGCGTGCTGAACGAGGCTTGATGCTGATCGGCCAAAGGGGCGTTGGGAAGACAGTTTTGCTGAAGTACCTGTCTGAACGTGCACGCGAGAACGGGATAATTCCCGTTATCGCAGAAATAAAAAATGACAAAAGCGACTTGGAGGAAATTGTGCTGAAGCTGAGGGAGGCCCTGAGTATCCTTGACTTCAAGTGCAAAATGAAATCCTGCATTCAGGAAGCGTTTTCGATTCTTGGAAATTTTGTCAAGAAGTTCTCTTTGAACATCGGTGATATTGGTGTGTCCATTGAACCTCGTCGTGGTTTTGGCGAATCCGGCAACTTGGAGTTGGATCTTTCGCAGGTTCTTCTCGCGTCCGCACGAGCGGCAAAGGCGTCTTCGACTGCGATTGGCCTTTACATTGACGAACTCCAGAATCTGAACGAAGAAACCATGCGTGGTGTCGTCGTTGCATTGCGTCGTCGTTGCATTGCATCGTTCCGCGCAAGAACTTCTGCCGCTCTACTTGATTGGATCAGGCCTCCCTACGATTCGTACATTGATTGGCAAAAGCAAGACTTACGCTGAGCGGATGTTTGTCTATGAGACAATCGGGGCATTGGATGAAGATGCATCTTGGGCAGCAATTGTGAAGCCGTTTGAGGACAATGGGGTTTCTGTTGAAGATGCCGCTTTTACGGAAATATTCAAGGCCTCGGCTGGATATCCTTTCTTTCTTCAGGAATGCGGGTATCAAGTATGGCAACATGCAGAACATTCGCCGATTTTGGCAAGCGATGTCATATCTATACTACCAAGGGTC
>Ga0310786_10004053_pt1 | contig 20623 bp, 19 predicted proteins | sample AusTroGonzalo_MG_FD_203881 | JGI IMG/M metagenome (GOLD analysis project Ga0310786, IMG submission 203881) | Bovine rumen microbial communities from tropical cattle in Woodstock, Queensland, Australia - Gonzalo_03 (v2) (version 2) | ecosystem: Host-associated > Mammals > Digestive system >... | reverse complement strand
GGAGAGGGCCTGGGGCAGCAGTTTGACTTCTGCGCGGCACTTCGAGCAGCCGGGCTCGTAGAAGAAGAGCAGCGTCGTTTTGCCTTTGGCGGGGATGTCCGCGCGGCCGCCGCAGGGCTTGCGGAGCCGCAGGACCGGAGCGTCCATCCCGATGAGCGAATTGCGGTTGAAGCGGGCGAACATATCGGCGTCCAGCGCATCGAACTCGCTGCGCATGGGGATGCGCTTCGTCGCAAACCATTTGTCGTAAATGCGAATGGCCACTTCTTCCTCGCCCATCAGAGAGGATTCGCGGTAATGGTCGAAGAGCGCGAGGGCGACCCGCTGGCGCGTGGCGCTGTCATTGCAACTCTCGATGAGGAAATCGCATTCGCGTACCTTGTCGGCGTTTTCCAGCGGCAACATCGCCTCGCAGTAGCGAAGCAGCAGGGAATCCAGGGCAGCGTAGCGTCCGAGGGTATCCGGCGCCGCAGCGCGCAGGGAAAGTCCCAGCGCCAGAGCGGCCAGGAAGGTCAGCAGCCGTTTTCCCACAGCGCGCATCAGGCCGCGTCCGGTTCGGGCAGCACTACGCCTTCGGGCATAAAGAGGGAAGTGTCGCCGTGGTGCTTGAGCAGGTCGCGGACCGCCGAGGAGGAGATGTGCGCGAACTCCTGGGCCGTCGGGATGATGAGGGTCTCGATCTCGGGGGCGAGCCGCCGGTTGGCGTCGGCAATGCTGCGTTCCGCCTCGAAATCCAACATATTCCGTACGCCGCGGACGATGTGGCGGATGCCCATTTCACGGCAGATATCCACCGTCAGTCCGTCGTAATTGATGACTTCCACGCCGTTCAGGCCAGCCACGACCTGGCGGATGATCTGGATTTTCTGCTCGGTGCTGAAATAGCCGCGCTTGTCCTGGTTGACACCGATGGCGATGACGATACGGTCGAACATCGTAAGCGCGCGTTTCAGGATATTCAGGTGCCCGGCGGTAAAGGGGTCAAACGAACCGGGGAACAGGGCTACAGTTTCCATTCTATCGGGGTTTTGCCTGCATTGAGCAGGATTTCATTGGTCTTGGAGAAATGCCGGCAGCCGAAAAAGGCACCGCCGGCGAGCGGCGAGGGGTGCGCGGCTTCCAGCACGGTATGGCGCGAAGTGTCGATGAGGGCGCGCTTCGAGCGGGCGAAGTTGCCCCAGAGCAGGAATACCAGGCCGTCGCGCCGCTCCGAAAGGGCGCGGATCGCAGCGTCGGTGAACTCCTGCCAGCCGATGCGGCTGTGCGATGCGGCCATTCCGCCCTGAACGGTCAGGATGGCATTGAGCAGCAGCACGCCCTGCCGGGCCCAGGGCTCGAGGTTCGGGCGGCCGGACATCCGGATGCCCAGGTCGCTCTCGATTTCGCGGAAGATGTTCTTGAGCGAAGGGGGAGCGGGGACGCCGTCCGGCACGGAGAAGGAGAGGCCCATCGCCTGGCCGGGATTATGATAGGGATCCTGGCCCAGGATGACGACTTTCACCGCGTCGAAGGGAGTCAGTTCAAAGGCTTTGAAAATACGGCCGCCGGGAGGGTAAATGACCTTCCCGGCCGCTTTTTCGGCGTGCAGGAAAGCGACCAGCCGCTCGAAGTACGGCTTGTCGAACTCGTCCCGCAGGACTTCTTTCCAGCTGTTTTCTATCTGAACGTTCAAAATACGAAATTGATGACGTCCTGTATGGTCTTTACATAGTGGAACTCCAGGCCCTGGATGTACACGGGCTTGATGTCTTCCACGTCCTTGCGGTTTTCCTCGCTGATGACGATGGTGTTCACGCCGGCGCGCTTGGCCGCCAGGATCTTCTCCTTGATGCCGCCCACGGGCAGCACGCGGCCGCGCAGGGTCATCTCACCGGTCATGGCGATACCCTTGCGGATGCCTTTCCCGCGCAGGGCGCTCACCATCGAGGTCACCATCGTGATGCCCGCCGAAGGGCCGTCCTTGGGCGTGGCGCCTTCGGGAACGTGCACGTGGATATCCTTCTGCGAGAACTGCTTGGAGGTCATTTTCGCCATCTCCGGGTGCGCCTTGATGTACTGGTAGGCGATGGTGGCGGATTCCTTCATCACGTCGCCGAGGTTGCCGGTCATGCTCATGACGCCTTTCCCGTTGCTGATGGAACTCTCCACGAAGAGGATTTCTCCGCCCATCGAGGTCCAGGCCAGCCCGGTGACCACACCGGGGCCCTCGTTGCCTTTCTGCAGGTCGTGGAAGGCCGTGGGCAGGCCCAGGTATTCCTTGAGGTGCTCCTTCTTGATGACGGAGGGGGCTTCCTCGCCCAGGGCGATCTTCTTCGCCGTCACGCGGGAGATCTTGGCAATCTGCTTCTCCAGGCCGCGGACGCCGGATTCGTGGGTGTACTGGTCGATGATCTCGCGCAGGCAGGACTTGTCGATGCGCAGGGTCTTCGGCTTCAGGCCGTGCTCCTTCAATTGCTTGGGAACAAGGAACTTGCGGGCGATTTCCATCTTCTCCTCGGCCAGGTAGCCCGTGACGTTGATCACCTCCATACGGTCCAGCAGCGCCGGCTGTACCGGGGAGATGCTGTTGGCGGTAGTGATGAAGAGGACGTTGGACAGGTCGTAGTCCAGGTCCAGGTAGTTGTCGTGGAAGGTGGTGTTCTGCTCCGGATCCAGCGCTTCGAGCAGGGCCGACGAAGGGTCGCCCTTGAAGTCGGAGCCGAGCTTGTCGATTTCATCCAGCACGATGACGGGGTTCGAGGTGCCCGCCCGGCAGATGCCGTTCAGGATACGTCCCGGCAGGGCGCCGACATAGGTCTTGCGGTGTCCGCGGATTTCCGCCTCGTCGTGCATGCCGCCCAGGGCGATGCGGATGTATTTGCGGCCCAGTGCCCGGGCGACGGACTTGCCGAGGCTGGTCTTGCCCACGCCCGGAGGCCCGTAGAGGCAGAGGATAGGGGATTTCATGTTCCCCTTCAGCTTGAGCACCGCCAGGTATTCGATGATGCGGTCCTTCACGTCGTCCAGCCCGAAATGGTCGTCGTCCAGCACCTTCTTCGCATTGGCGAGGTCGAGGTTGTCGACGCTGACCTTGTTCCAGGGCAGGTCGAGCATGAACTCCAGGTAGGTGTACTGGATGCTGTAGTCGGGGGAGTTGGGGTTGTGCTTGGTCAGTTTCGTCAACTCGCGCTCGAAGGCTTCCGCGATGGCCTTGGGCCAGTCCTTTTCCTTCGCGCGGGCGCGCAGTTTCTCGGCATCGCCGGTATCGTCCATCCCCAGTTCCTCCTGGATCGTGCGCAGCTGGTTGTTCAGGTAGTATTCGCGCTGCTGCTGGTCGATTTCGCTCTTGACCTTCTGGTTGATTTCCTGCTTGATTTTCCCGAGCTGCACCTGCGTTTCGAGGATGGTGAGCAGTTTCATCGCGCGTACGCGGACATCGTCGTACTGGAGCAGTTCCATCTTCTGACGAAAGTCCTCCGCCTCGACGGTCGTCGCGACGAAATTCACCAGGAAGTGCAGGTTGTCGATGGCGCGCATGGCGTTGATCCCCTCGCGCCAGCCCATATTGGCGTTCTTCATCACCGTGACGGCCTTTTCCTTGATGGATTCCATCAGGGCGACGATGTCGTTTCCGTTGCTTTCGGGCACGATTTCGGGCCGATAGCGCACGCGGGCGGTCAGGTACGGGTCGCTGCTCAGCAGGGCCACCATCTCGATGCGGCGCACCGACTGCACGATGGCGGTCAGGTTGCCGTCGGGCATATCGAGGGTCTTGAGCACCCGCGCGACAGTTCCGAAGCGGTAGAGGTCGGCTTCGCCGGGATCCTCGACGGTTGCGTCATATTGCGGTATCGCGCCGATGAAGAATTCGCTCTTCTCGGCTTCTTTGACCAATTTTACGGATTTTTCCCGTCCGATGGTGATGGGGAAGATGGAGCCGGGAAACAGCGCGACATTGCGCAGTGCCAGCACCGGCAGAATGTCAGGGAGCTGCGCCTCGTCGATTTTCATGCTTCCTTCGTCCTGCATCATCGGTATCACGTTCACCTCAGCCACGGCGGGAAGGGCGTAGTCGTATTCTTTCCTCATAAGATTCTGTCAAAATGTCAGTAAAAGACGTTTATTTAATCGTCTGCTAATATAGTCAATCTCCGTGCCAAGTCAAAAAAAAGAGGTTCATCGCAGAACCTCTCCTTTTTCATTCAGAAATTCATACTGCAGGATGCTGAATTCCGTGACTTCGGTCAGGCGGATCTTGCATTTGTACTTTTTCTTCCATTTCGAGATGAACGAGTGCCAGCCGCGCGTGAGATAGGCGCCCAGGATGGGGCTGACCCGCAACTCGACCTTCCGCAGTTCCTTTTCGGAGAGGAGGTCGGAGAGTTCACGCTCGATCTGCTCGTCGATGACGACCGTCGAGGCGATCTTGCCCGTGCCGTGGCACAGGGGACACTGCTCGGTGGTGTTAATTTCCGTGACGGGGCGGATGCGCTGCCGGGTAATCTGCATCAGGCCGAACTTCGTGAGCGGGAGGACATTGTGCTTGGCACGGTCTTCCGCCATCAGTTCTACCATGTACTTGTACAGTTCGTTCCGGTGCTCTGCGTTGTCCAGGTCGATGAAGTCCACGATGACGATGCCGCCCATATCGCGCAGCCGCAGCTGCCGGGCGATTTCCTCCGCGGCGAACTTGTTGACCTCGAAGGCGTTCTCCTCGTGGTCCGTCGTCTTGGTGCGGATGCCGCTGTTGACGTCGATGACGTTCAGGGCCTCGGTGGTCTCGATGACCAGGTAGGAACCCTGCTTCATCGGCACGACGCGGCCGAAGGAACTCTTGATCTGGCGCGTGACTTCGAAGTGGTCGAAGATGTTCTGACGGCCATCGTAGAGCTTGACGATTTTCTCCTGTTCCGGTGAGATCAGCGACACATACCTGCGCGTCTCCTCGTAGACTTTCGCGTCGTTGACATAGACGTTCGAGAAGCTTTCGTTCAAGAGATCGCGCAGCGTGGCCGTGGTCTTCGAATACTCGGTAAACAGCAGTCCCACCCCTTTCCGGCCGGCGACCTTCTTCCAGGAACCTTCCCATTTCTCGATGAGGGAGCGGAGTTCCGCGACCAGAACGGCCGCGTTCTTGCCTTCCGCCGCGGTGCGGATGATGGCACCGTAATTCTTGGGGAGGATGTTTTTGACGAGGGTTTCCAGCCTTCTTTTCTCCTCCTTCGAGGAGATTTTCTGGGAGATGCTCACCTTCTCCGCGAAGGGGAGCAGTACAATGTTGCGTCCTGCCAGTGAAATTTCCGCGCTCAGCCGGGAGCCCTTGGTGGAAATCGGTTCCTTGACGATCTGTCCCATAATCATCTGGCCGGGCTTGAGGATGTCCTCGATCTTGCCTTCCTTGCCCAGGGGCTCGCCCAGGGGGATGTCGGCGTAGAGTTTACCCAGGTCCTTACCGGGGCGGCTCTCCTTGACGAATGTGTCGAAGGCGCTGAAATAAAGCCCCAGGTCCAGATAATGGATGAATGCGTCTTTGCTTTCCCCGATGTCCACGAAGGCGGCGTTCAGGGCGGGGAGGAGTTTCCGGACTCTGCCCAGATACACGTCCCCCACCGAGAAACTGTGTCCCTCGGCCGACTCTCTGCCCAGTTCGATGAGCCGATGGTTTTCCATCAGCGCAATACGAACCTCTGATGGGGATATGTCCACCACCAGGTCTTTGATTTTGTCGGTCTCCATCGGAAATTTTGGTTGGACTAGAAAAAAGGCCCGGCGGATCTCCCGTCAGGCCTCTGTTCGACTATTTCTTCTTGTGTCGGTTGAGGCGCAAGCGCTTTTTACGCTTATGGGTCGCCATCTTGTGCCTCTTATGCTTCTTTCCGTTAGGCATAATGATGAGTTTTTATTTCACCTTAACCTGAGCTACGAAACTCTTGGCGGGTTTGAACGCGGGGATATCGTGTGCAGGGATGGTGATGGTGGTTTTACGGGTAATATTGCGTGCGGCCTTCTGGGCGCGATGCTTGATGATGAAACTACCGAAGCCCCTCAGATAAACGGGCTCACCTCCAATCAAAGATCCCTTCACGCTTTCCATGAAAGCTTCAACAACTGCCTGGACTTCCACCTTCTCAAGGCCCTTCTCCCTGGCGATTTCGTTTACGATGTCTGCTTTAGTCATTTTAGTTATGTTTTTGAAAATGTAGTCGTTTCGAAAAACGGATTGCAAAAATAACTCTAATTTTTCAATAATCCAAACCCCGTGGCCCTTACCTGTTCCGCGCAATTCCGATGTAATAGAGGAGAGTGGCGAGGGATCCGATAGCGGCAATCACGTAGGTGTAGGCGGCCCAGTGCAGGGCATCTTCAACCATCGGACGTGTCTCCGCATCCGTAATCCCTTGCCCTTCAAGCCACTCGACAGCCCGCTTGCTGGCATCTACCTCGACGGGGAGGGTGACGAAACTGAAAAAGGTGGTGGCGGCGAAAAGGAAAATGCCGAACCACAGCAGGGCGGGGAAGGCGGTGACGAAGATCACGCCGGCCAGCAGTACCCACTGGACGATGTTGCTGGCGAAGGAGACGAAAGGCACCAATGCCGAACGGAGCCGCAGGGGAGCATAGCCCTTCGCGTGCTGGATGGCGTGTCCCGTCTCGTGGGCGGCGACGGCGATGGCGGCCACGCTGCGGCTGCCGTAAACCCCTTCGCTGAGGTTGATGGTCTTGTCCTGAGGGTTGAAATGGTCCGTCAGTCTCCCTTGGGTAGAGATGACCTTGACGTCGCTGATACCGTTCTGGCGCAGCATCAACTCGGCGATCTCGGCGCCCGTGTAGGCGGCGGGGACCTTCGAGTACTTGGTGAATTTGCTTTGCAGGACCTGCTGGATGATGAAACTCAGCAGCATCACCGCAATCATAATGATCCAGATAAGGGAATTGCTCATTTTTTCGTGTTGACTTTTATCAATTCGTATTCCCGGCTGCCGATGCCGAGTTTTTCCGCCTGCTCGAAGCAGGACTTCCAGTCACTTTCAGGGTGGAGGTTGTTGAAGAGGTTGCCCTGCTCGTGGAAGTGCTCGTCGTGCAGGGCTTCCCAAAGTTGGCTGCCCGGCAGGGGTTCCGCCTTCATGCAGGCGTCTACGCAGGCCTGGTCCAGCGCCAGCGGGTCGGTCGATGCGAACATCCCGATATCGGGCAGCATCGGCGTATCGTTCTCGCAGTGGCAGTCGCAACTCGGCGAAATGTCCATTACCAGCGTGATGTGGAAGCAGGGGCGGCCGTCCACCACCGCCTTGGCGTATTCGGCGATCTTGCGGCTCAGCAGTTCGTTCGCTTCGTCGTTGGTGAAGCCGATGGCGTCGAAGTTGCAGGCGCCGAGGCACTGTCCGCAACCCACGCATTGAGCCTTGTCCACCTGCATCTTTTTCGTCTTTTCGTCGAAGTGCAGGCCGTTGTTGGCGCATTGCTTGAGGCACTGGCGGCAGCCGCGGCAGAGTTCCGGGTCGATTTCGGCCTGTCCGCTGCTGTGCATCTCCTTCTTGCCGGCCCGGGAGCCGCAGCCCATGCCGATGTTCTTGAGGGCGCCGCCGAGCGAGGCGAAGTTATGGCCCTTGAAGTGGTTCAGGCTGATGAAGACGTCCGCATCCATGACGGCGCGGCCGATTTTCGCCTCCTTGACATATTCCCCGCCTTTCACCGGGACGGCCACCTCGTCGGTGCCCTTGAGTCCGTCGCCGATGAGGATGGGGCAGCCGGTACTCAGGGGTGAAAAACCGTTCTCCCAGGCGCAGAACAGGTGCTCGATGGCGTTCTTGCGGTAGCCCGGATACATCGTGTTGCAGTCCGTCAGGAAGGGTTTTCCGCCGAGTTCCTTGACCACGTCGGCCACGGCCTTGGAGAAGTTGGGGCGCAGGAAGGCGACGTTGCCCAGTTCGCCGAAATGGGTCTTGATGGCGACGAATTTGCCGTCCATGTCGATATTCCCGATGCCCGCAGCCCGGATGAGGGTCTGGAGTTTCTTGGGAAGACCGTCCCCGTATTCGCGGGTACGCAGGTCGGTGAAGTAAACTTTTGCTTTTGCCATAGAGTACAAATGTATGAATTTTTAAGAAAATCTTGTACTTGGGGCACTCCGGTCTATCCCTTACAGATAGCTAGACCACTCGTCCGGATTTACGGCTACGGGCGGGTCCGGAACAGGAGCATCTTCCCAGCGAGGCTCAGGGCCATCCTTGGGCTCAGCGGCATTTTTCCCTCTGTTGACGGCATCGTATTCGAAAAACTTCTGCCAGGACCAGGTGTCTCCGGATTTTTCCATTATACGTTTGAAGATGGCGTAACGGGACGGGGCATTAAAGTCTCCATACATATGGTTCATACAGCTTTCATAGGTGGGACGCCATATTCCATAGGCATACCCATACCCGCCTTCATAGATCCCTGTGGAGGAGGAATAGTCGGAATCGCTCAGGAACGCGGACCATCGAATGGAGGAAGCGTCGTTTGTAATATCCAGATTAGGATACCAGCCGTATTGGTTGTAGGTACTGGTGATCTCATCCTTTTCCGATTGGGAGATTGTCCCGGAATAACTGTATTCATCGCCCAAATTGGCAAAACCGTGACCTCCGGCTTCATGATGAATAACAGTTTCAAAAGGATAGTATGTACCCGTTGACATCGGGCAAAAAGCTACCGAAACCGTTTGCCCCACCATATAGCAAGTCCCGGCATACCGGGTGGAGTTCATCACCACAATAATCAAAACATCTTGAATGGTACCGAATGCACTATACGACCGATTGAAGGCCTCTGAAAGATTTCCCGTAATGTGTGAGCCGCCGGCATAATATGACTGGAATGCCGTTCGTTTCAGCTCGTCAAAAACGGACGTTTGAGAAACGACACGCATATTCACCACATCGAAGCGGTTCTTGTAGGTCTGATAAGGTTCGATGTTAAAGAAATAATCCGCCGCCTTCTGCATACTTGCATCATAGTGGCCGCTGGCAATGTCCTTGTCGGTGAACCCATCCCCCACAAGCAACACTTTGATCCCATTCCCAACGCTATGATGCAAGAGTTGGACAGTTGTGCCATCGGCTGAATAATCCGTTGATTCATAGGGCTTTTCGACGGTGATGTCGTCGCGGACGGGGCGGATTGAACCGGCAAGTGCACGGGAGTAGTCCGTGCAGACGGGCTTCACTGCGCCCGCATAGAATTGCAACAGCCTTCCGGTATAATAACCACTAGGCTGGGCGGCATAATAATAGGCGATATTGGTCAACTCCTTTCCGGTAGCGGCGTTTAATCCACCGAATGCTTTATAAACGACGGTGTTGCCGCCATCGCCTGTGTAAAAATAATATGCGTTGCCGTTCGAATAGAAAGAATAGTAATATGGATTCGGGCTGTTTATTAAGCTTTCGCTTTCCGTATTCTGGCCCGTTGTCGTAAAATTGGTAAAAGCATCATCCGGGGGGACCCGATAGCCTGCCGGGCAGGGATCATAGATGGTTTTATTCCCTTTCAATGTGGCACCGGTGCTGGAAAAATTACTCGTCGTGCAACCGGCGTCCCACCAATCCGATCTGGACTGCGTACACCAATCGCCGCCGCTGGAGGAGAAGAAAGTATCCGGCTGTCTGATTGAACTTTCCAGGCTACCCTGCCCGACCAGCTTCGTGACATCCTTTTGCGGGAAGGGATCTTTGCGGCCGAACTGATACAGCAGCGCTTTCCCGTTTACTTCTCCTAATGTGCGGGCCATCATATCATAGGACCGGTTTTTTTCGTAGTTCTTTACCTTTACATCTCCCTGCCCAAGAACATAATCTGTCGACCAGATGTGCCAGCTCCATAAAATGGTATCATCTGCATCCGTCACGGCAATCACGGCATTGCCCCTTCTCCAACTGGAAGGGGTCTCAAAAACGACGTTGCCTTTATAAACGCCCACATTTTCTATAATATCGGCATCCTGCCATACAACTTGGGCATGAACGGCTCCGGGTAGATCCGCAGTATCCCCGCTGATAATCAGTCCATTGTACCCATTCCCTTTAATGATGGGAAAACGATACGCTCCGGCCTTGTTGACGAGATAGCAGTTTGCGGTTTCTCCGTTCGTCGTTAAATCCGTATAGTCTACAAGCGCATCATAAACACCCTGAACCACTGCTATTTCCACAATGACCGTCCCGCTCTCGTCTTGAACGGAGATGGTGCCTGCCCTTTCCTCTTCATCCAAATTCTTGGCAGCCGAAACCTGCAATATGTAAGGCATAAGGGCCTTTGAGGAAGGAGATAGTTGACAGTTGAGCCACTCTACTGAAGATATGGCAGAGATAGCCAGATTGCTTTGAATCTCGACAGAAACCGACCCGCCTGCTCCTTCAAACAGGATAGACTGCACGTCGGCCTTGATTTCTCCCTTCTCGAAAGAGATGATGCTCATAATGGTGGTGCTTTCCCCGTCGTATACCAGAACGACAATCTCGTCATCGGTCAATTCTTCCGGAGCCGTCACTTCAATGACGCCCTTCACGGAGGTTTCCGGCATCACTCGCGCCCTCCATCCATTGGAGGCGAATGCTTTCACCAGAGAAGCCTCTGAGCCGCTGGAGACGAGATATCCGATGTGGCGAGTTTCGTTCGGCAGAATACCGAGCCCTTCTTTCACATCAAAAGAGATGCTTATTTTCTTTTTCTTTTCCAGCGTGATGGTTGTCCCGTCCTTTAGCACGATAATGACGGCATCTTCCGTGTCCGTGACACTTTGGAAGAAACTGTCTCCATCTTGGCCGTCCTGACCGTCCTCCCCAGTTGCTTTCTCCAACTTGTTCCAGGTAATTCCATTATCGTACGAGACATACCAATACCCGTCCATTATGGTCAAAGAGGGGGTGATCCCATCCGTACCATCTGTGCCATCTTCTCCGCTTACTGGCATCATATTGCCGGCGTTATCCCTTATCCACTCCCCGTCCAATGTCCAATACCACTTCCCGTCTATGTACTGGCCAATGCTCAGCAGAGGAGAATATCCGGCTTGCCCATCTTTCCCGTGATATAAGTAGATGTCATCCCTGTTGGCAAACGAAAGGCGATAACCAATTTGTTTTCCGTCCAACATGACAGTGGAAACCCCCGTAATATAATCGCGTTTCTTAAGTGCTTCCACGATGGAGTTAAGGGATTGGATATTCGTGTTCAATTGGCTGCATAAGGTTTCCAATTGTGTAAGCCGAGCCTCATGGCCAGCTAACATGCCCCGGATTTCACTGTCGTCGTAACGGGTGCAGGAGGCGACAAGCAGTAGAAGAAAAACAGGAAAAAATCTTTTCATAGTAGGTTATGTGATTCTTCAGAACAAATACAAAGATAACAAAAGGATTTCAAGTACGAAAAAAGTTCACAGGCTGCCCAAAGACATATGCGTTGAAAAATTTTTTCAACGGCAATGAAAGTATTATATTTGCTTGTTGCTTCGCAATGTTGCTGCCGGAAGCTGTCTGCTCCCTGTTGCTTCGCAACCCTATCCGGGGAATTGAGCGACAAACCGAGTGATGCGGAACTCGTTCTGACATCCGAGGTGCGAAGCTCAGAGCCGTTAGGAAAAGGTCGCAGACGGCAATCCATCAGCAAACTGATATTGCGAAGCAACGATAAAAAAGAAGAACTATGGAGAAAAAACTTTACAGAACTACCTTGTCCGATAGGCGGATCGCCGGTGTTTGCGGCGGTTTTGCCAAGTATTTCGAGCTGGGCGATGCGACCTGGCTCCGCCTGGTCTGGGCCGTCCTTCTGCTGGTGGCCGGTATCAGTTTCTGGGTTTACCTCATCTGCTGGCTGGTGATGCCGGAAGAACCCGCGAGCCCGGGCGCTCCCGAAGAACAGTAATCCTGTCGTGAAAAGGGGCTTTGCGCTGCTCTCCGTGGCTTTTGCCCTGGGAGTGGCGGGGGCGGCGGCAGCTCCGCTGGAGGGCGGCGCGTACGCCGTTCCGGCGTTCGTTGCGTCCGCGCTCTGCGCGCCGCTCGCCGCCCTGTTCCGGCGCGCCCGCGCCGGAAGCGCCGCCCCCGCCGCCGTCTTCCTGTATCTCAGCCTGGGCGTCATGGTGTACTCCACTTCCGCCCTGACTGCGCCCTCCGCTACGCTCCTCCCTGTCATCCCGTCGGCGCGGGGCGCCCTGCGGGCGCTCGTCGCCCGCATCGAAGCCGCTCCCTTCGCAGGGGCGCATACCGCGCCCCTGCTCCGCGCCCTTCTCGCGGGCGACCGGGCGGCGCTGCCCGCATCGGTCACCGCCGCCTTCCGCGCCTCCGGGGCCTCCCACCTGCTCGCCCTCTCGGGCCTTCACTTGGGTGTCCTCTACCTGATTCTCTCCCGGCTGCTCTCCGTTTTCGGGAACAGTCCGGCCCTTCGATGGATACGCAGTGTCGTCCTGGTGCTGCTTTGTGGATTCTATACCTGGATGACCGGCGGGAGTCCGTCGCTGGTGCGGGCCTTCCTCTTTGTCCTGATTGCGGAGACGCTCCGGCATTTTCCCGGCCGCCGGCACGGCCTGACGACCGTCCTGAGCATCGCCCTCACCCTGCAATTGCTCTTCGCCCCGCGGGTGGTCTCATCGCTGGGGTTCCAATTGTCTTATCTGGCGATGGCCGGCATCGCCCTGGTCTATCCGCAGTTGCGGGGCTGGTATCCCGGCAGCGGGCGCGCCAACCCCTTCCGCTGGATGTGGAACAGCGCCGCGCTCTCCGTCTCCTGCCAGGTCTTCACCGCGCCGCTCGTGGCCCTGCGCTTCGGGACTTTCGCCCCTTACTTCCTGCTGACCAACCTGCTGGCCCTGCCGCTCACCGAGGCCCTGGTCTGCTCTGCCGTCGCCACCCTTACCTTCGGTGCCGTGGGCCTGCTCCCGCCCTTCCTTGCCCCGCTCACCGATCTTCTCGCCACCCTGCTCGTCCGCTCTTTGGAGATTATCTCCACAATGTAAATCCGCCCGCCCTCCCGCACCCCGTCCTTCGCACCCGGGTCCCGCTGATTTACGTTTTTGGCACAAAAAATGAAACGCCGGGGCCCCGAGGACCCTGGCATTTCACAAAACAGCCCCGAAAATGAAACGCCGGGGCCCCGCAGACTTTTATGCAGACTTTTATGCGTCGCCCATCGCGATTCAGGCGTCGCCCATCGCCATTTATGCGGCGTCCATCGCCTGGCAGGCGGTGATGGCGATCATCTTGTAGATGTCGTCCACCGAGCAGCCGCGGCTGAGGTCGTTGACCGGCTTGGCGATGCCCTGGAGGATGGGGCCGATGGCGTCGGCGCCACCGAGGCGCTGCACCAGTTTATAACCGATGTTGCCCACTTCCAGCGACGGGAATACCAGCACGTTGGCCTTTCCGGCAATCTCGGAGCCGGGGGCCTTCTTGCTGCCCACCGAGGGGACGAGCGCGGCGTCGGCCTGCAGTTCGCCGTCGATCTTGAGTTCCGGGGCGAGTTCCTTCGCCTTGGCCGTGGCGGCAATCACCTTGTCCACGACTTCGTGCGTCGCGGAGCCCTTGGTGGAGAAGGAAAGCATCGCCACGCGCGGATCGGCGAAACCCGCTACGCTCTTGGCCGTCTGTGCGGTGCAGACCGCGATCTGCGCCAACTGGTCGGCATCGGGCACGGGAGTGACGGCCACGTCGCCCACGACGAGCACGCCGTTCTCCCCGTACTGGGCCTTGTCGGTCACCAGCAGCATGGCGCCGCTGACACAGCTGATGCCCGGCGCGCATTTGATGATCTGCAAGGCGGGACGCAGGGTGTCTCCGGTGGTGGAGAGGGCGCCGCTGATCTGACCGTCCGCATCGCCGCTCTTGATGATGAGGCAGCCGAAGTAGAGCGGATTCAGCACGAGTTCGCGGGCTTTCTCGATCGTCATGCCCTTCTTCTGGCGGAGTTGGAACAGCAGTTGCGCATATTCTTCCGTCTTGAGCGAGGTCGCAGGGTCGATGATGGTCGCCTTGTCGATGTTTTTCAATCCGAGTTTTTCGGCCAGCGCGAAGATTTCCGCGGGGGCGCCGATGAGGATGATATCAGCCAGTTTGTCGGCCAGCGCCTTGTCCGCGGCCGTGAGGGTGCGTTCTTCGAGCGATTCGGGAAGAACGATGCGCTGCCGGTTCGACTGGGCACGCGCGATGATTTGTTCAAGGAGTGTCATATCAGCGGTTATTTACGATCTGCATGGTTTCGAGGGCGATCATCAGTTCCTCTTCAGTAGGGATGAGCGCCACTTTGACGCGGGAATCGGGGGTGGAGATCATCGCCTCCTTGCCGAAGGCCTTGCGGTTGGCTTCCGGGTCGAGCTGCACGCCCGCGAAGCCCAGGTGTGCGCAGACTTCCTCGCGCACCTTGCTGTTGTGCTCGCCGATGCCGGCGGTGAAGACGATCAGGTCCACGCCGTTCATGACGGCCATGTACTGGCCGACGAGTTTGGCGATGTCGTAACTGAGTTTCTCAAGCACGAGGGCGGCGCGGCGGTCTCCGGCCTTGGCGGCTTCTTCGAGGTCACGGGCGTCGGAACTGCGGCCGGACAGGCCCAGGAAGCCGCTCTTCTTGTTCATGATGTCGGTCATCTGGTCCGGCGTCAGGTTCTCTTTCTTCATGACGTAGGGGACGATGTTGGCGTCGATGGTGCCGCAGCGCGTACCCATGATCATACCCTCGAGCGGGGTGAAGCCCATCGAGGTATCGACGCACTTTCCGTTCATCACCGCCGTGACGGAACTGCCGTTGCCGATGTGGCAGGTGATGATCTTGGACTTGTTCAGTTCGAGCCCTGCGAACTCGGCGCCCCTGCGCGAGACATACTTGTGGCTGGTGCCGTGCGCGCCGTAGCGGCGGATGTGATGCTTGGTGTAGTACTCGTAAGGAAGCGCGTACATATACGCGTAGTCCGGCATCGTCTGGTGGAATGCGGTGTCGAAAACCACGACCTGGGGCACCTTCGGGAGCACTTCGCTGACCGCGGCGATGCCCAGCAGGTGCGCCGGGTTATGCAGCGGGGCAAAGTCGCAGCAGATGCCGATCTTCTCGAGCACGTCGTCGTCCACGAGGACGCTGCCGGAGAAGAAATCGGCGCCCTGGACGATGCGGTGGCCGACGGCCTGCACGTCGTCAAAACTGGAGAGCACGCCGTGGCGCTCGTCCACGAGGGCGTCCATCACCATCTTCATGCCGATTTTATGGTCCGGAATGGGGCATTCGGCGACATATTTCTCTTTCCCTTCAGGCTTATGCGTGAGGCATCCGTCCGGAAGGCCGATCTTCTCTACCTGGCCCTTGGCCTTCACGCTGTAGGACTTGGGGCTTTCCATATCCAGCAACTGGTACTTGATGGAAGAGCTGCCGCAATTGATGACAAGAATAATCATTTCTGAACTGTGGTTGGTTATCGTATGCAAAGATAATATTTACTGGAAAAAACTGAAATGCACGCGCCCGTATTCCTTCTCGCGGAGGAAGTGCGGATGCGTCTTGAAGGAATGTTCGCTACCGTGTTCGAGAATCAGCCAGGCCTCCGGATGCAGGATGCCGGCCTCGAAGACCTTGTCGGGAATTGTCTCCAGCCCTTCCAGGGCGTAGGGAGGATCCGCGAAGACCAGGTCGAATTTCTCCGTGCAGAGGGGCAGGAAGTCGAAGACGTTGGCGTGGACGGCGGTGACATTGTCCAGGCCCAGGCGGGCGGCCTCGCTGCGGATGAAGGCGGCGTGCTCGCGCCGCATCTCCACGCTCCAGACGTGCCCGACGCCCCGTGAGGCGAACTCGAAGGACACGGCGCCCGTGCCCCCGAAGAGGTCCAGCACCTTCAGGTCTTCGAAGTCGTAACTATGGTCCAGGACATTAAAAAGCCCCTCCCTGGCATAATCTGTCGTAGGACGGGCTTGATAGTATTTCGGCGGGACGATGGTCTTCCCCTTCAGTTTTCCGCCGATAATCCGCATTACTCCCAGTTACCGGCGTTGTTGTTAGGCTGCGAAACGGAGCCTACCTGCAGACCCTCATACTTGTTCTGGTCCTTACGCTCGGCATCCAGATTGATACGGAGCTGGTTGTCCATCCCCTTGAGGAGTTTCTTGTAAGGCATACGGGCCTCGAAGAGGGGAACCTGGACACCGGAAACCAGACGGGAATCCGCCTCCATCTCCACTTTCTCACCACCGGAGAAGGGAATGAACGCGATGGAATCCACGTTGAAGGAAGGGGTCAGGTCTTCCTGCACGGCCTCTTTCACGGGCACCTTGCTCTCGATGGCAAAGACGAGGTCCTTGTCTCCGGCCAGATACATCTGATAGAGGTCTATCGCCTTGATCTTGGGATTCTTCTTCTTGATGGCGGCGGTGTGGGCCACGGCCAGGGAGTCGTCATTGGAACCGATCTGCATGATCACGGTCATCTCTCCGTTCTTGTAGAAATTCTGCAGGGAGTCCAGCGTGGAGACAAAGCGGTTGTGCGTGCCCTTGAAAGCCACCTGCAGGGTACGGATGTCCTTGAGGCGGGAGATGGCGACACTCTCGCGGAAAGCCTTTTCCTTATTGAAATTCACGGGTTCCATGATGGAGGAATAGATGCGCCACACGAGGAACACCGCGAGGCAGAAAAGCAGAATGCTTAAGCAGATTTTCCAAAAACCTTTCATATCACGTTTGTTGTCTAATTCACAATCCTTGCAAAAATAGGAAATTGTTTTCGGATTCCAAAACAATTCAGTAATTTTGCAACCTATGCCATTCGCGCGCGAAGATATCCTCAGGCTGGAAGCCCTGTTGTCGGCTTCCGGTCATCCCTGTATCGTCTCGCATCCCCGTCCCGACGGAGATGCGGCGGGTTCTTCCCTGGCGATGGCCTCGTACCTGCGTTCCCTGGGGAAGAGGGCGGCGGTGCTGCTGCCCGATGCGCTCCCCGCCAACCTGGGCTTTCTGGAGGGAGCGGGCGATGTCCTCGTCTTCGCCAATGATCCCGAGGGCGTGCGCCGGGCCCTGAGCGGCTGCGATCTGCTCCTCTGCCTCGATTTCAACTGCCTGTCGCGGCTCGAGGGAATGGAGCCGGCGGTGCGCGAATGTCCTGCGCCGCGCGTGCTGATCGACCATCACCTGAATCCGGAGCGCGAAAACTTCAGCCTCGTCTTCAGCGAGACGCAGATTTCCTCGGCGAGCGAACTGCTTTACCATCTGCTCAAGGCGCTGCCTTCCGTTTCCGGCGATATCGACCGCCTGCCGGCGGGCTGCCGTACCGCACTGCTGACGGGCATGACCACCGATACCAACAATTTCGCCAATTCCGTCTGGCCCACCACTTTCGCGATGGCCTCGGAACTGATCGCCTCCGGCGTGGACCGGGACTTCGTGCTGGACCGTCTCTACCACGATTTCAAGGCGGCCCGGCTGCGGGCGATGAGCGAAATCCTCCTGAACGAGATGGAGATTACGCCCGAGGGGGCGGCCTTCTTCATCATCCGCGAGGAACTCTGGAAACGCTATGGCCTGGAGGAGGGAGACCTCGAAGGGCTCGTCAACATCCCCCTCAGTATCGGGGAAGTGCGGCTGAGCGCATCGCTCAAGGAGACAGCGGACGGCCCGTACCGGGTGTCCCTGCGCTCGAAGCGGGGCGTGTCGGCCAACCGCATCGCACGGGAGTGGTTCCACGGCGGCGGTCACGAACAGGCCTCCGGAGGCAAACTTTTTGTAGGGGAAGATGTCGCTTCGCGCGAAGAAGTCCCCGACTATGTGCGCAAAGCGCTGTCCAAGTTATGAAGAAATTTACGCTATATTCCCTTGCGGCGGTCCTGTTGTTGGCCGCCTGCGCCAAGACTCCGACTACGCCGACCAACGCCGCTTCGAAGGCTTTCTTCGACGCCTGGGTCACCATCAACGACGATGGTTCCTGGGTGAAGACCCCGCTGGGCGCCTACATTATGGAGGACGAGCCCGGTACCGGTGCGGTCGTCGAAGCCGATACCACCGCGAACCACTATCTCTGGATGGAGTACGTGGCTACCACGCTCAAGGGAAGCGTCTCCAGTTTCACCTTCTCGGAAACCTACCGCTGGGCGGCGGAGCAGATGAATGCCGCCAAGTCCTATTACTACTTCGGTCCGCGCATCTGGCAGCGGGGCGAAAATACCCTCTTCGCCGGACTGGACGATGCCCTGGTGGGGATGCGGGAAGGCGGACGGCGAAAGGTGGCCCTGCCCGGCTGGCTGAACACCTATGCCCGCTATTCGACGCCGGAAGAGTACTATGACAAAGCCTCCGGAACGTCGGCCATCTACGACATCAAACTCGTCAAGATCATCCCGGAACTGCACGACTGGGAGGCGGATTCCCTGCTGAACTACGTGCGCCGCCATTTCCCCGGCGCCGATGAGAAGACGGGAAAAGAAACGGGCCTGTACTACATCCGGCGCATCCCTCCCCGCGGCGACGTGCCGCTCTCTGTGGATTCCACCTACTATGTCCATTACATCGGCCGCTGCCTGGACGGGCGCGTCTTCGATACTTCGATCCGCGACACGGCGATGTTCTACGGCATCTGGTCCCCGTCCCGGACCTACGGCCCCGTTTCCATCAAATGGGCGGAGAAGGCGGCGGACTTCAAGATGAACGGGGAGTCCTCCGTAATCACGGGCTTCGCCGGCACGCTGCTCCAGATGGGCCGCTACGAAGGGGGTACCGGCATCTTCATCTCCTCGATGGGCTATGGTTCGCAGGGCTCGAGCGACGGAAATATGATTCCGCCTTTCTCGCCGCTCCGTTTCGATATCCAACTTTGCGATAAAGACGACTGATGGCTGCCGTCTCTTCCGCTCCGCTCGAACTCGGGACCCGGAAAATCAGCCGTCTGCTCCGTGATTACGCCGTTCCGGGCATCATTGCCCAGACGGCGGCATCCCTGTACAATATGGTGGACAGCATCTACATCGGGCATATTCCCGAGGTAGGTTCCTCCGCCATCAGCGGCCTGGCGGTGACCTTCCCGCTGATGAACCTGTCCATCGCCCTGGGCACCCTGGTGGGCGTCGGCGCAATGACGATGATTTCCGTGATGCTGGGGCAGAAGAACTACGAGACGGCCCGCAGGGTGCTCGCCAATACGCTGAGCCTGAATGTCATCATCGGCATCCTCTTCGCTGCGCTGTCCATCACTTTCCTGGATCCGATCCTGCGTTTCTTCGGGGCCAGTGACAATACGCTGCCCTTTGCGCGCGACTATATGCTGATCATCCTCGCGGGCAATGTGTTCACGCACCTGATGCACGGCTTCAACGGCATCATCCGGATATCCGGACATCCCAGGACGGCGATGGGCCTGACCCTTTTCACCGTCATCTCCAACGCGGCGCTGGATCCGCTTTTCATCTTTGTCTTCGGGATGGGCATCCGGGGTGCGGCCGTAGCGACGGTGCTGTGCCAGATCGTCGCGCTCGTCTACACGATGCGCTTCCTGGCCGACCGCAAGCGCTTCCTGCATTTCCCCAAACCCCTGTTCCAGCTGGACTGGCGGATTGCGCGGCAGTCGATGGCCATCGGCCTCGGTCCCTTCCTGATGAACGTGGCCGCCTGCCTGGTGGCGCTTTTCATCAACCAGCAGTTGCGCCGCTATGGCGGGGATACGGCCATCGGCGCCTACGGCATCGTGAACCGCTTCACGCTGCTCTTCATCATGATCTGCATGGGCCTCAACCAGGGACTCCAGCCCATCGCCGGCTATAATTACGGCGCCCGCCTGTACAGCCGCGTCCGGGAGGCCTTTATCCTCACGGCTAAATGGGAAATCCTCGTCACCCTGGTCTGCTTTGCCATTTCCATCGGCTGCCCCCGTTTCGCGGTAGGGCTTTTCACCACGGACCCGCAGTTGCTGGACATCGGCTCCCGCGCGATGCGGATCATGAACAGCGGCTTCGCCCTGGTGGGCTTCGGCATAGCCACCTCCAACCTTTTCCAGTGCCTGGGGATGGTGAAGATCTCGATTTTCCTTTCCTTGAGCCGGCAACTGCTTTTCCTGTTGCCGTTGATATATACCCTGCCGTTTTACCTGCGGGAGGACGGCGTCTGGCTGGGTTTTCCCATCTCCGACGTCGCTTCCGTCATCGTATCGGCGTTTTTTATCCTGTCCCTTTTCCGGAAACTGGGCCGCCTGCAGGACGGCGAAGATCCGGTAATTTTAGGCAGTAATATTAAATGATATGGAAAAACTGATTATCTGCATCGGACGCAGGGTGGGAGCCGGAGGAAAACGGGTTGCCGCCCTCCTCGGGCAGCGGCTCTCCATCCCCGTCTACGATAACGAACTGGTCGCGGAAGCGGCCAAGGAAAGCGGCTTCAGCCCCTCCCTTTTCAAGGAAAGCGACGAAAAACGCCACTTCTCCCTGATCGGAAGCATCTTCGGCTCCAACCGCTACGGTTCCTTCACCGGCAACGCCATCAACGAGGGAGAACTGTTCAAGATCCAGAGCGAAGCGATACGCGGACTGGCGGAAAAAGGCTCCTGCATCTTCGTCGGCAGGGCCTCCGACTACATCCTGCGGGAACTGCCCTGCGTGGTGAGCGTCTTCCTGACCGCGTCCGTCCCCGTCCGTGCGGCGGAAGTGGCACAGCGCGAAAACATC
>Ga0310786_10004052_pt1 | contig 20624 bp, 23 predicted proteins | sample AusTroGonzalo_MG_FD_203881 | JGI IMG/M metagenome (GOLD analysis project Ga0310786, IMG submission 203881) | Bovine rumen microbial communities from tropical cattle in Woodstock, Queensland, Australia - Gonzalo_03 (v2) (version 2) | ecosystem: Host-associated > Mammals > Digestive system >... | reverse complement strand
GTTTCTTCCTACGAACCAGATATAACCATCCGGATCTCTCCATGCAGTATCGCCTGTGCTGTAGTCAGCGCCGGGCCACTGTGATTCCATTGCTTCAGGATTCTTGTAGTACTCACGGAAGAGACCTGTAGGACGTGAAGAAGCATTCTTGATTACGATGTTTCCAACGATACCGTCCTCAACCGGAACGCCGTTCTCGTCAACCAGCTGAATGTCGTAAATAGGAGTGGGCATACCTGTTGAACCGGGCTTTACGTCAATCCAGGGGAAGTTAGCAAAGAGAACGCTTCCTTCTGTCTGACCGAAGCCCTCGCGGATCTCAAGTCCTGTAGCCTTCTGCCACTTGTAGAAAACCTCAGGGTTCAGAGGCTCGCCTGCCATGGAGCAGTGCTTGATTGAAGAGAAGTCATACTTTGTGATGTCTTCCTGGATCAGGTATCTGTAGATAGTAGAAGGTCCGCAGAATGAATTGAGCTTGAGCTTTTCCATGATCTCGAGCATTCTTGATGCTGTGAACTTCTGTGTATCGTATGTAACGTTAACTGCACCGCAGATCCACTGACCGTAGATCTTACCCCATGCAAACTTAGCCCAGCCTGAGTCAGCCTGTGTTAAGTGTCTGCAGCCGTCGTAAACCTGCTGCCAGTACTTGGCAGTAACGATATGGCCCAAGGGGAGGGTATAGTCGTGGAGGATCATCTTAGGCTCACCGGTCGTACCTGATGAGAAGTAGATGAGCATCTGGTCGTCGTTATGTGTAGCTTCGTCACCTGTGGGACGCTCGAAGACAGGAGATGCGTTGTCGATATCATCTGTAAGAGATCTCCAGCCTTCAGGTGCCTCGCCGATAACGCTGCAATACTGAACAGTCTTGCAGTCGGGACGTGCCTTGTTAACGTGCTCAATGATCTGCGGGTCATCAGCGCAAACGATCATCTTAACGTCTGCTGCGTTGCAGCGGTAAACGATGTCGTGATAGAGGAGCTGGAATGTAGCAGGGATAACTACTGCACCGAGCTTGTGAAGACCAACCATTGTGAACCATACTTCAGGACGCTGACGGAGCATCATGAGGACTCTGTCGCCCTTTTTAATGCCGAGGCCCTTGAACATGTTGGCTACACGGTTACTCTTCTCGCTGACATCCTTAAATGTGAAATGTCTCTCGTTGCCGTCGTCATCACACCAGATGAGTGCTTCCTTCTCAGGATCTTCCTTTGCATAAACGTCAACAACGTCAAAACCGAAATTAAAATCTTCAGGAACTATGATTTTGAAATTCTCTTTAAAGTCCTGATAACTGTCAAATTCAACTCTATTTACAAATCTGCTTAATAAATCCATGGGTATATACTTCCTTTTCTACTTCAAATTTTTCCGTGTTTTTGGGGTAGAACTGCTAAATCACTCGTTGATGATGGTGAGGAACTTAGCAGTCTCCGTCACGGCTCTCTGTCCGTGAGGCTTTTCCGGATTGAAGTAAATGGAGTCGCCAGCTTCCAATGTGAATTCTCTGTCTCCTACGACTACCTTGATCGCGCCCTCGATCACATAGTTGAACTCCTGGCCGCCGTGGCGTACGAGCTCAGCTGTCTCGGACTTGGACAGGGTAACGATCATAGGATCCATCTGTCTGTGCTTGTAATTGAAGGCAAGAGCGCTGAATGAATAGCCGGGATAACGCTCAACCTTGACGCCGTTACCGCCTCTTACCACTGTATAATCTTCCATTCTCGGAACATCGCCTGTCATCAGGACTGTGGGGTCCACCTTAAACACGCCAGCCACTTTGTACAGCAGGCTGATCGGGATCTCCTTCTCGCCATTCTCATATGCTAAATACTCTTCCACGCTCACGCCGATGTTTGAAGAAACTTCTTCAGCTGTTAAGTCAAGGATGTCTCTAAGCTCTCTGATTCTGTCAGAAATCTGCTTAATGTATTCGTTCATAATGGCCTCCTGAATATCAGTGCATTTCTACTTATAGCGATTAAGAATTATACCAAATATTATAATAAGATGCTCGTGCGCGTGTTTATTAATATCAATAACATCAACAGGATATGGCAATCGATTTTTGTTGAAAGTTCGGTTTTTCGTGTAGGTAAGTCACCTCGAAAGGCAGATGTTAGAATTGACTAACTCAGGAACCCGTTGCTAAAATCTTGAACATTGAGGGAGTAGCAGACGCTGTTTGGCGTTGTTTAAGTCAACATACTGGTGATAATACCTGGCTTATTCTTCTATGTGAGACTCAAGGCAATTATTAGTGTGCCTTGGGTTATTTTTTTGCCCGGGCAGAGAGGACGAACAAAGTGGTACAACTGATAATCAACTCGTTGCTTCTGGGTATCGGACTTGCGATGGACGCATTCTCCGTTTCAATTGCAAACGGCATATTAGAACCCAACATGAAGAAGGGCAGAATGTTCAAGATTGCAGGCGTTTACGCTGTCTTTCAGTTCCTCATGCCCCTGATAGGCTGGTTTCTGGTAACGACACTCGAAGGAATCTTCACTTCGTTCAGCAAATTCATTCCCTGGATCGCACTTATCCTGCTCCTTTTCATCGGCGGCAAGATGATCATCGAAGGAATTAAGGAGCGTAAGGGCAAGCCTGAAGAAGAGACTAAGGAAACAGCACCTGCGAAGCTTACATTCGGTGCCCTCATCGTACAGGGTATTGCAACCTCCATCGACGCCCTTTCGGTTGGATTTACGATCTCTGAATATTCTGTTTTACAAGCTTTTGCCTCATCTTTGATAATCGGCGTTGTAACTCTTGTGATATGCTTAATTGGGTTGATCTTCGGCAAGAAGATCGGCGGGAAAGTATCGAGTATCGCAACGATAATCGGCGGAGCGATCCTGATATTTATCGGAATAGAAATTTTCGTTAAAGGTATATTCGGCCTTTAAGATCGGAGGATTAATATGGCAAAAGTTGCAGTATTCATTGCAGACGGAAGTGAAGAGGTTGAGGCTATCACGCCCGTAGACCTCTTGAGAAGGGCAAAGGTAGACGTTGATGTTGTTTCTATCATGCCTTCATTGGAGATAACAGCTTCCAGAGACGTAAAGATTACGGCTGACAAGCTGCTCGAAGAGATCAATTTCGACGAATACGACCTTCTCGTTCTTCCGGGCGGCGTTAGAGGCACAAACAACCTCAATTCTTGCGAAGAACTTAAGAAGCAGATCGTTAAGTTCAATGACCAGGGAAAAGGTATCGCAGCTATCTGTGCTGCTCCTACGGTTTTTGCAGGACTTGGCATTCTTAACGGTAAGACATCGACATGCAATCCCGGTTTCTGGGATGAGCTCCGTGCAGGCGGTGCCAATGTCATCGAAGATTCAAAAGTAGTCGTTAACGGTAACATTATCACCAGCCAAGCTATGGGAACATCGGTTGATTTCGGTCTCGCACTCGTTGGTTTCCTTTGCGGAGAGGCTGAAAAAGAGGCTTTGAAGTCAAACATCAGATTCTGATGCCTGATGCCCGAAAACCTTTATTTTAAGCGCATTTAACATTGTTACATCGTATTTTCTGTTGAATAATCAGCGTAAATCATTTACAATATCGTGCGTTTGGAGACGTATCGAAGTGGTCATAACGGGGCGCACTCGAAATGCGTTAGCCGGGTAACCGGCTCGAGGGTTCGAATCCCTCCGTCTCCGCCAAAAAATGTTAAACGACCGGATGAATGTCCGGTCGTTTTTTGGAAATATCTAATCAATGAATTCAATCGGGTTTGCTATTGTTATTGGTTTTATTAATGTTGTGAGTAAGTTCAATTAATTGCTTTAATTGAGCCTCATCGAAATCCTTAAATTGTTCAACAAAAGAAAATAGAATTGGGTTTTCCTGTCTGTCAATTACTATGTAATCAGGAATAGCTTGACTGCTCTCACCGGACAAATATTGGACAGAAACATTGAATGCTTTAGCAATTTCTTTTACTACGTGGATAGAAGGAGACCTAACACCTGCTTCATAGCGTTGATAAGCAGGTTGAGTAATACCGATCAGTTTAGCAGCTTCCGCCTGCGTTATTCCAAGCCTGTGACGGCAGGTTAAAAGTCGTTCAGCAAGAATAGTTGATTTCATGATTGCCCCCATTCAGTTTTCATTATTCTAACATTAATGTATTGAATATACCAACGGTATATAGTATAATCCTAAAAATACCATTGGTATATTACCGCAGAAAGGAGGTTTTTATGGGAGTTTGGCTAGGTGCATTAGGAAGACTGAAAATTATTCCTGAACCTGATGATGAATTGATCAAAGAGTATCTGCATTTCAGCAGAAATACTTGTCCCAAGGGTTATAGAGAGGATGAAGTATTTAGAAACACTTGGTTTTTTGATAAGAATAACAATCTGATTTCGGGAATAGGAAAATTCGCAGAACCATCAGTTTGGTACGATCACCTCAAAGAAGAATTCTTTCATAAACGCGGTTATGAAATAATTGGTGATCCCAAAATAGTAGGTGAGTTCGATCTGGATTTGTGGAGTCTGGGCGATGCTCGTTATGAAGAATATATGCAATGGGAAAAAAGAGTACAAAAGCTGATGGAATAGAATAAAGAAGATGAGATAGTAGATTGTTGATAACAATTGTTGTGGAATGTATAATTACGGCATAAGTGAAACTAAGTTTCATTTGGGCTGGTCGTAAGACCCTGGTCCACCAAGCGGCGGGGATATACCCCGCTTTTTAATTTTTTATGGAAAATGTTTTAAGTATATTCATCGACGAATCAGGTGACTTTGGAAAATATACAAAGAATTCCCCTTTCTATATGGTGGGTATAGTTTTTCATGATCAAAGAATTGATATATCAGAAGACATAGCGGTTTTAAATCGACATATCAAAGAATTAGGATTTCCTCTTCATGCTGTACATATGGGACCTCTTATACGAAGGGAGTCTTTATACATTAAATATGATGATAAAAAAGCACGGGCGAAGCTGCTTAATGCGATGTATAACTTTACTCGAAAGCTTGATATTCATTATATCTGTCCGTATGTTGACAAATCAAAGTGTCCGGACTGTATAACATTAAATTCTATGTTGTCACGAGATATATCTGACAAACTGAATAAAAACATAGATTACTTTCGGCGGTTCGACAAAATCATTGTATATTATGATAATGGGCAACACGAGTTGAATAAAGTGATTACTGCTATTTTCAGTAGCTTGTTTTCGAACGTTGAGTTTAAAAGGGTTCAGCCTTCTGATTATAAATTGTTCCAAGTTGCTGACTTGATTTGCACATGGGAATTATTGGCATTGAAATCCGAATGTGGAGAATTTACAGAATCAGAAAAATCATTCTTTGATTCACCGTCGAGATTCCTTAAGAACCGCTACAAGTTAATAGTAAAAAAGAAGCTATAAATATTCTATCAACTCAGGACACACTGCGTCCTGAATTGAGTATCGTAACCTTAGGTGCGAATCTCACCTGAATAGGAATACCTGAGTTCTTATTTCACTTTGATTGCCATCTTCACGGTCAGGAAGTTATTCCTGGCCGTTTTTTGTGTGCCGAATTTTGAACTTTACAGTCAAAAAAGTTCAATACATAATAGACTAAGCAGGTTTGAAAAGTGAGAAGGGTAAATGCCACAAATCAGTCTTAACCGAAATCAGATAAAATACATAGCCATCATCGCGATGATCATTGATCACATCGGGATGTTTATGCTGTCACCCGGGATAGCTGAAGCGGCGTGGCCTACTGTTGCCTTATATGCGACGATGCGTGTTATCGGCAGGCTGACTGGTCCCATCATGCTTTTCTTCCTGGTAGAAGGATTTATTCATACTTCTTCACACGTAAAATACGCTTTGCGCCTTCTTATATTCGGCCTCGTATCACAGATCCCTTATGCTCTGTCACATTACAATACGCTATGGGTTTTGGATTTTAACGTAATAATTACTTTGTTTATTACTTTTCTGATTCTGTTGGCAACAGAGAGGATCAAGAACCGTGTTTTAAAGATATTGGTTACTATCGCGCTTATTTTGATCACATACTGTTGCGACTGGGGTTTAGTAGGTCCGTTTATGGCATGGCTGTTTTATCAATACAGAGACGATCGCAAAGCACAGATCAAAGCCTACTCTATTGTATGTGGAATACTGGTTATATCAGACGTGCTCATACTTGCACTTAATGGTTATCACTGGTATGGCGAATTGTGGCAGGCGGGAGTGTTCCTTGTTATACCATTTCTTCTTGGATATAACGGGCAGGCAGGGAGCCGTACTGCAATCAACAAGTGGATCTTTTACATCATTTACCCGTTGCATTTGCTTGTGTTTTGGGTAATAAGGTTTTTACTGAAGTAATCGGATGTCCGAAGAAACCGCAACAGAAATTAAAACACGTTATTGATCAGCCATTCGACACCGGATTCTTCTTGATGGACCCCGGGATTCTGATTAACCATGACGACGTCTGCCTCACCGGTGCGGTAATTGAACTTCAGCCTTGACTGACCGTTCTCGCCCCAGCCGCTGAGGCTGAGCTTGTTCTCACCATCCATGAAAATGCCAAGGCCTGCCCACGGGAATCTCTCTGAAGGCGTAGCCATTTTCAGAGCAGATTCTGCCTGAAGTAAATTGCTCTCACCGTTGCATGCTTTTGTGAATTCTTTTGCGATCACGAGAAGATCGTTCGGTGTGGACCACAGTCCTGATGCAGCGAGATCAGGCATTTGCGGGAACTTGCCGGGAATAGCCTGGCCATTTTCATCATAGCCTGTAGCCATCGTGATTTTCTGCTCGTAAGAAGAGAGGTTTTCAAGCGATGCAAAGAAAGTGTAGTTCAGATTTAATTGTTTAAAAACAAACTCATCAGCAATTACCTCATAAGGCTTTTGCTCTATATCTTCTAACATCATTTGCAAAACGCAGAAGCCGGCATCAGAGTATTCAAACTCAGTTCCATAAGGATTATTCTCGCGAGCCGGGCGTTTGTTGTAAGATGTCTTACCATCAAGTACATCCATCAGACTGACGTACGGATCACTTCTGCGTAGTCCGTAGAAACCGTCTTCGTCGTCAATTATTCCGGATGTGTGGTTCATAAGTGATCTTATTGGTGCATCGCTTTCATCTCCGGATGAAGTAAGAAGTTTCCAACTGCGAAGATAAAGATTGACGGGCTTTTCAATGTCGATGCGGCCCTGCTCGTATTCCTTCATTACGCATATCGCAGTAATGAATTTTGATATTGAGCAGGCAGGAAAGGCGGTGTTCTCATCCACCGGTTTATTTGCTTCTTTGTCCGCGAAGCCAAAGCACTTTGTTGTGACTTTACCGGCAGCATCTCTATGTGCGCAGCTTATTCCGGGGAATCTGTTCCTGATAGTTTCTAAATCGTTCATGGTATTTATTCCTTGATTTATCCTCGATTAAGGCGATTATAACATGAAGAAATTGATTGTTGACAAGGGTATAATTATCCCATGTGAATGAATGGAGCGGACAGCAGAATAATGAGTATTTTCGATGATGTAAACAATTGGGAGAAGAAAGAAGGAGCAGAGCTCATTTCTTCAATGATAAGTGTATCTGATCCGGTGATCTTAGATTACGGTTGTGGAGCAGGTAATTATTCATTTGCAGCGGCATATGCGTTTGGTAAGAAATGCAAAATCAGTGCAGTTGATATTAACAGGCAGTGCCTGGATTATGCAAATGAAAAAGCGTCAAGCGAGATGCTTGATTGTATAACTACAGTCATGGGTAGAGAAGACTATAAGCACGGTTTTGAAGATAATACTTTCGATCTTGTTATCTATGCAGACATGTTTCACGGCGAGGAGAAAACTTACGGTGGACTCCACCGTTTTGTGATGGTCGAAGAAGCAAAAAGAACGTTGAAGAATGGTGGCATTCTTGCCGTTCTTCCGTTTCATCTCTCGAACTTCAGAGATAAGGACAAGAAGAAAGCAAAATATACATACAAAAAGCTTATCAGTGAGATAACCGGCTATGGTTTCACATATATCGAAAAGAACCTGGAAGGAATCCATTTCGAAAAAGTATACAGTCCTTATTACCAGCAAAAGGGCGGAGTGACTTTCGACAGTTTGGAACGTAGTAAGTTCCTGATATTTGAGAAATAAAACTCAATATTATTGCTTCTTGGTTTTTGCCTTGATTCCGATTATCGATACGATGAGAACTATCGGGAATACGCATGCAACAAGCATGCCGGCCTTGAGGTCATCGTTTCTGATCTGTGATGTGAAACCGACGAGCCAGGGTCCGAATGCTCCGCCGAGATCTCCCGCCATAGCAAGAAGAGCAAACATTGCCGTTCCTCCGGTTGGAAGTCTTTTAGATAAAATGCTGATCGTGCCTGGCCACATTATTCCGACTGAGAATCCGCAGAGAATACAGCCGGTCAGACATATTACAGGATTATGAGATAAGGCAGCCAGAATATAGCACGCCAGACATAAAGTTCCTGATCCGAGCATGTATTTTGTAAGCTCGATTCTGCTTCCGGATTTGCCGTAGATAACGCGGCTGATTCCCATGGTAACGGCGAACAGACACGGTCCTACGAGATCACCCGTTGTCTTGGATAATCCGAGTGCTGATTCGACGAATGCGGATGCCCACTGTGCCATGGACATTTCCGCTGCACCGGCGCAGACCATAAGCACTATTCCCAAAAAGAACATCGGAGTTTTGAATAGAGTGCGGATAGTCATGCCTTTGCCGTCTTCGACGAGAGGTTCAATGGGACATGTCGCGAAATTATAGACGTTGTAAAGCGGGATAAGTGCCCAGATGCAAGAGACCCATCTCCAATTCTCGAGTCCGAAGACTGCAAAGAAAACAGTGGACAACAGGATAACGCCAACACTTCCCCAGCAATAGAAAGAGTGAAGAAGACTCATTACCGCTTCCTTATGATCGAAGGGACATGCTTCAACAATCGGGCTTGCGAGGACTTCGATGAGTCCGCTTCCAATGGCGTAAATTATTACGCTGATGATTATTCCAATAAACGGGTCTGGAAGAAGCGAAGGCAGGAACGCCAGGCATACCAGACCTGCTGCTGAAGCTATCTCTGATGCAACAGCGCATACTCTGTAACCTATCCTGTCAACGTATTTCGCGCAGATAACATCCACTATCAGCTGGGTGAAGTAGAAAGCTGTCGATACAAGCGCAACCTTTCCAAGCGGAATACCCATGCTCTTATGAAACGTGAGGAACAGAAGCGGAGCGAAATTCGCCGCAATAGCCTGCGTAATAAAAGCAAGGTAACATGCTATAAGTGTTTTACGGTATTTGTTGTCAGATGCCATAATCTTCTTAATCTTATATCGGTAGCTTCAGTTTCTTTCCTCAAGTGTACTATGTTTTAACGCATATACTAAATCAAGATTATTGGCTTATTTGTAAAATAGCTATGTTTGTTTATTGGTGCGATTACTATCGGTGTTTTGCTTTCCGTGTGTTATAGTGTTTTTGATTCAAGCATAAAGGTGAGAGGAATTCTGTTCTTGGATATTTCAGCTTTAAATAAGTCTCAGAAATACGATCTTTGCATAAAAGTGTTGAGCGCTTTAAGAGGTTATCTTAAAGGCGATGAAGCAGCTTGTGTTGATGGTGCCCTGAAAATATGTCAGGCATGGAATAAAGATCACGGATTGGATATAGCAGGAGAGTTATATAACTATATTGATGGTGAAGAGCGTGGCTTTACACTATATCAGGAAGCTGAAGAAGACGTGAAAATGATTGCTCTGTGGAATTGCATCATTGATTCGGCTGCTTATATTTGCCGTGGCGCATTTGAGTCACAGGGAGCAAAATACTTCCCGGAACCTATTGAACTGGTTGATGAAGATATTTTCATTCATCTGGAGGAATCTTTTCTGCAGTTTAGCGGGAACAGGGATGAACTTGATAAGATGATCTCCGATTGCATTAACTGATGTATCTATATCACATTGTGGTGTAACTGACGCAGCATATTTCTATCTGTAAAATCTGTAATGTTATAATGAAACAGTCTGAGGTTTTATCTCAGGCTGTTGGTTTTGATATGAGGGTTTTTGGGGTGAGTTATGAATAGGAAGAGAAACAGGAAAGCCATAATTATCACGGCAATAGTAATGCTGCTTGGAATTCTGCTGGTGCTGGCAGGAGTTTTCGGCGGCTGGTTTATGGGCCTCTTTTATGAAGATTTCGATTATAAGAATATAAAGCCTGAGGATCTGGGCAAAACGATCAATACGGATATTCAGGTCTATTACGAAGACATCGACCTGCCGGATAAGACGTTGCAGGTTGTGGGAAGCATATCAGATGAAGATGCCAGATTAATACTTTTTGACGTGTCTGCTTTAAGCGAGGCCGATAAAAACTCATACTATTCAAAATCGCTTCAGTACATCACCATTACCGGAACCCTGAGGGCTGTGGATGATGCTGAATACAAAGAATTAAGTGACAGTGTTTTCAGATTCTACGAGGAAGTTTACTACGAGATCCTGGATAGGGAAGGCCAGGAAGACGCACCTGAAAAAAGAGAATATTTCTATCAGATGATGATGGAGCCGGTTATCCCTTACTGCATCGAAGTCAAATCAATTGAAGCATTCAACTGGATACCATTCATAGCGGCAGGAATTCTCGTCTTCGTTGTTTCGTTTATACTTGAGATCTGTCTGGTATTTAAGCTTAAGAAAAGAATCGTGCTCCCGATAGTATACGGACTCATGATCGTGGTTCCTGCAGTCATGTTTTTCAATCACATCAGGACAATGCTCTCTGTGAACAAGGTGTCAGACAGCCTCTATGTAATGAAGAATTACGAGTGTACCGATACCAAGGCTATGCTTGATTCAAATTCTGACAGTGCCAATAGCTTTTTGAGCTGGGTCCTCGATAATCACATGTATGGCATGCCGAATTTCTTTAATATCGATAAGAGTCATGTCGGTTTTGGATGCGCAACTTTTGCCGCGGTAACACCTGAGGGCGAACACGTATTCGGAAGAAATTTCGATCTTATGGAGACAGATACGCTCCTTATCTATTCGCATCCTGAAGGTGCATATGAATCAATCGGTATCGCTGATATCGGCATCTTCGGTGTCAGTCAGAGTTCTGCCGTTAGTCCCGACTCGCCATTGGGAAAATTCATTATGGTCATGACGCCTTATTTTGTTGTCGACGGCATGAATGAGAAAGGCGTTGGTGCCGGCATACTCCAGCTCACCATTGAAGAACCCCATCAGGATAATGGTAAGCCGGACCTGCTGGTCTTCTGTGCAATAAGAGGAATCTTAGACTACTGTGCTTCTGTTGATGAGGCGCTGGTTCTGCTCGAATCTTACGATATCCATTCTGATTTGGGTAACTACCATCTGTTCATCACGGACAAGTCTGGCAGATATGTTGTCGTTGAGTGGCTTGACGGTGAGATGGTCGTAACGGAACATCCATGCTGCACCAACAGCGTTATCGCTCCCGGTGAGTTTTACGACATGGGTGATCCTGACAGCAGAAAGGGTACCATTGAGAGCTGCCTCGGTTCTGATCATGTTGTTACGGAAGAGGAAGCAATGGAGATTCTTGATAAGGTTCACAATAAGAGAATGACCGAATGGTCATGTGTATACAATCTCGAAGATTTCACGGTCAGTATATGCCTTGATGCCGATTACTCCAAAGTTTATACTTTCGGTGTGGAAGATCTCAGATCTTAAAAAGGGGGATGATTATGGACAGACAGGAAACACTTAAATTATTAGATGATTACATCGCCGCTCTTAACACAAAGAAGGAAAATGAAGAGCGGATCACAAAGCTTAACAGGGACGTAGGTATTACATATGATCCCAATGACGGATATGCCTTGATCAGATTCCTTTGGCCGTTCCTTGTCGGTGCTCCTTTTGGCGCAGCTCTGTTCGTTGTGCTCCTTATGATTCTGACCAGAGTTGAATACGGCTCGGAAGTGTATTTCTGCTACTTTTTCGGCATCATCTTATACTTCGTTATGGCATTTGTAATTGCCACTCTTCTGCGTAAAAACGCAAACAAAAAGCTCTATAAACAGAGAGTTGAAGATCAGGAACACGAAGATGCCAAAGCCAAGGAAATGATCGCAGATCTTAAGAGAGACATCGACAAAGCAGATGAATTCATAGCTGCTAACAAAGAGCTTATTCCAGCCGCCTGCAGAAATGCAGAATCGTTGAAGCGTATCAGAAGTGATATTTTCAGAGGCAAGGCAGAGTCCATCGAAGATGCAGTGAATAAGTGATCCGGATATGGGTAAGAGAAATTACTTCCTGGATTTCTGGAAATTCATAGCTGCGATTGGAGTCATTATCGTACATGTTCCGTTTAATAACATAGCAGGAACTTTGGGTACTGCAGTCGGTACATGGGGATTGGGACTTTTCGCACTGATTAGCGGATATGCCTGCTATGGCGGGAAAGACGTGATGTGCGGTAAGGTTATCAGGAGACTTAAGCGTAACGGCATCATCACGGCAATATCCGTTGCCGCTTATCTGGTATTCAGTTATTTTATCTACCGCGGCGACGGCATGAAGGCTGCGTGGGTGTACCAGTTTAAAAAGCCCATGACTTATGTAAACATGATATTTGTCGGCGATCTCGAATTCTTCTACGGCTCGGCATTGTGGTACATCATAGGACTTTTGTGGTGCTATGTAATCTTCTATATCCTGTTGAAGATCAACCGTAAAAATGTTTTCTATATTCTTCTGCCGGTATTCCTGATCCTAAGGATCGTCGTTGACACTTATGTAAATTCTTATGGTGCCAATTGGCACTACAGCGGTAATGCTTTGGTAGGAGTGCTCCCAATGATGCTCCTCGGATATGTGATAGCCGATAAGAAAGATACGCTTATGAAGATCCCGACATGGGTGCTCATTTTATCCGCGGTAATATCTGCTGCGGCAATGTTCTTAAGCGTCTGTTACGATGTTGCAGGACTTAACATCTCACAAGTGTTCAAGATCATCTGTGCAACATTTGTGTTCCTTATTGGCATAAAGAAACCGGACTGGTACGTCATAAAGCCGCTTGCGTTTTTGGGCAGGGAAGATTCGCTTTATATCTATTTATGCCACTTCATGATCTATGTAGGACTGGCTACGTACATGTACAGCAAAATGGTTCCGGAGAGGATAATCGAGAAGCAGCTGACGTTTGCGGTAATCATCGGATCTGTTATTGTTGCAAGACTTATCTCATTGATCATCTATTTTATAAAACTGTCTTTCGCGAAGAAGAATGCTTCTATGCAGAAATCATAAAGTAAACCTGACATGATTGGTATAATAGCTGTGACGGATAAGGATAGAAGAAGGGTATTTATATGAAAAAGATTCTTGCATCGTTATTAATAGTGACAGTTTTGTGTGGAGTCTGTTCCTGCAAAATATTCGAAAAACAAAAGGCTGAACGTGATTTGCAGAGCTACAGCGAGATTTACCAGGTCGGTGGAATTGGAACACCTGTAAATACCGAATATGATGTCAGCCAATACAGGGTTCCCAAGGGGTTTGATTTCTTTTCTTCAGACATAACCATTGGTGAAACAGAAATTGAAGAATTTGCCGGCAGGCTTGAGACAATAGATAAAAAGACCAATTCGAGCATCAGGGGAAAATACCAGGATTACAATTTCCTGATTGTCAGAAGAGACCGTTATGATGAATTCTCAAAATATAACTCTATAGGTGGTATCAGTTATCCGGATGGATATGCTACAGTATCGCGTGAGGTTGAGTGGGAGTTTTCTGCGTTCTTTACTGTAACTACCGATGTGTATAAGGATCCTTCTGATAAATTCATAATCTTTACTAATTGCAGTGATTACAAGGTCATTACCGAATTTTTCGGATAAGGACTGATATAATGGTTATGTGTTTCGGAGGATAGTTTTTTGGATTTTGATGCTTTTGTAAAAGATATAAGGGATAATTCCTGGAATGTTTTCGGCGTGGAGGTTTATGAGAGAGGTAAACTCATCCAGTCCTATGGCGATACTACCGAGAACCTTCATAAGATCTATTCTGCAACCAAAACGGTTCTCTCAGTTGCGGTGGGAATTGCTTCAGATGAGAACAGGTTTGATATTACCAGACCTGTCATGGATTATCTGCCGGCAGATAAAACGAACAGCCTGTCACAGGAACAGAAAAATATTTTCGGCAGGATAACGATCCAAAGACTTCTTACAATGTCAGTAGGTGATTTCCCGTTCCGCGCTGAAGGAGACAGCTGGCTGGATTTTGCATTGAATACCAAGTTCAATAATCCTGATGAGAGAGTATTCAATTACAGTAACATAAGCGCATATCTGGTTGGCGTTGCATTAACAGAAGCACTTGGAGAGGATCTCGGTCCGTTTATCGAGAAAAGGATCTTCAGCCCGCTGGGTATTGAGAGATATGAATATTCCAGATGCCCGGAAGGTTATTTCTATGGCGCATCCGGCATGGATCTGACAGTTAACGGTCTCAGCCAGGTGGGATTGCTTCTATATAATAAGGGAATGGTTAACGGACAGCGAATACTGTCTGAAGAATATATTAGTGATGCAACTAAAGTTCAGCAGATGACACGTGAGGGCGGCTACGGATATTTCATTTGGAAATACCGTGACGGTTTCAGCATTAATGGTAAGCTGAAGCAGAAATGTTATGTGCTTCCCAAACGTGATCTTGTAATAACATACCTCTCGCATATTGAGGATGATTCCCATGGTCTGGTTGAGAGCATGGAGAAGCACATACTCGGTTTATGATTTAATTAGTAAGCAAAGGAGTTCGTTTATGGGATTGTTTGATTTTATGAAGAAAAAAGAAGCTGCGCCTGCAAAAGCAGATAACGCAAAACCGGCTGCGGCTGTAAATCCTGCAAGCCTTGAGAGCTATAGCGTTAAGGTAGCTGATGATCAGATTCCTTTCCATGACTGCGGTATCGACATGGATGTTAAACTCCTCGTGAGAGCTGAATTCATTTTCAAGGGAATAAAACCTGATGAGAGTGCTGTAACCGAAGCTGCGATAAAGAGTTTCAAGGATGCCTTCTCGCAAATTGAAGGACAGGTTCCCGTAAAGGAATTCACCAAAAACATTAATCCGCTCAAGAAGGCAATGCGTGAATCCATGATCTCACAGGGGTTTGAAGTATGGTCTGTCTCGCTCGACTGGATGAGCTATAATAAAGAATACAAAGAGATCGTAAACGGATTAAACCTCCCGTCTTAATAAGGGCGATTGTATGCTGATTGCAAAATACGGTAATGGTTCAGCTGAACTTGTAAGTGAATTTGAGAATCGTCACGGCATAGAACTGGACGAAGAATACCGTTGCTTCCTGATCAAATACAATGGCGGAGACACCCCCAATACTCATGTCGGTATCAGGGGATGCTCGACCGATCTCAGATATCTGTTCGGAATAAATACGGAAATGAATATCGAAGATTATCTTCAGATACCGGCAAGTGAGAATAAGCAGTATTTACCTGTAGGAACGGATTGTTTTGGCAACTACTTTGTCATTGGATTATCTGATGACAATAAAGGAAAGATTTACTTTTGCGATCACGAGAAAGGTTTCTCCGTAAAGCAGATAGCAGATTCTTTCAAAATGTTTTTGAGCAAATGCAAAAGCAAAGAGATCAATCCGCATGCCAGACAGACGGTTGAAGAGCGCGAAGCGCGCTTGATCGCTAACGGCAGGGGCGCTGTCATAACAGACGGTCTTCGTGAGATGTGGAAGAATGAATACGAGAAATATAGGGATATGGTTCAGGAAGAGTTAATCCTGTAAACAGGACCGGAAAATGGGGAGGCAGGATTATGAGATTCGATATTAATGATACTGGTAAGTATTTCTTTGACCAGAGACAGAGTATTACACCGCAAGAGAATCTCGAGCTTGAGAAAGCCTACTATGAGAAATTGAAGGCCGACAAATCACTTTTGAATAAGAACTGTTCGGTTGTTAATAACGCTGATAAGGCAAATCATATTGCAGGATATTTTATCGTAGGAATAACAGTCATTGTTCCGCTGCTCATGTGGTTTGTTATCCTGGGCGGAATGACTGGAATACCAAAGATATTCCTTACCATAGGTGTTCCTTGCATAGGTATCGGAATCGCATTGTTTGTGAAGGTATATCTGAGATTTACCGTAAAGAAACGTGTTTATTCCGAATCCGTTGATGCCGAGTGCATCGGTTATGCCAGATATTATGAGTCTTCAGGCGGCAATGACGGTCCCATTATCGCCAATACTTTGGTTTCTCCTGTCTTTACATACCGATATGAGGGAACTCAATATACAAGCTGTTATGATGGTTTTGAGCTGACAAAAGACAGTAGCGTACCGCTTGGTGCTGCGAAGATCAACATATCTCCGTCTAATCCGGAATCAATCTTCAATCGCGGCGCACAGGAGAATAATGTGGTCGTATTATTTGCGGTGGTATTCTTTCTGACCGGTATCGGATTTACAATTGCGGGTCTGATGATCTAAGAACTTCCGATCAAAAACATAGTGACTTCTGATCGCATATTCAGTTGCGTTTATAACTGTGACCGGAACAGCGAAAATATCTTCTCCGTTATTATTAGTCCTCGCTGGAGCAATGGTGCTTGCAGCGTCAATCGGAATTAATTACGCATGCATAAAGATCAGAACCAGGAAGGTGAAGAGGTGCCTGAGCACAGAATAACAGGCAGAGCAGCCTTGACATGATGTGCTGTGTGATATAAAATGACACCGTGTCATTTTTATAAAACGGAGATTACTATGCCGAGAGTAAGTGAAGAATATTACGAGAAAAAGCGCAGAGAGATTATTGATGCTGCTTACCGTGTTTGCACCAGGAAACCGATCACGTCGATCGACATGAAGGACATCATCGCGGAGACGGGCTTCTCGCACGGCGTCATTTACAGGTATTACAAGGATCTCGATGAGGTGTTTAAGGATCTGGTCATATCGATCAATTCTGAGAATAAGATCGACGACAGGCTTGAAGAGATTCTCGCTCAATCTGATATCAAAAAATGGGAGAAGACCATTTATGACATCTGCGGGATGCTCGCAGATTACATGAGAGAAGTCGGCACGGATATGCTGAAGGTGTCTGTCTATGGTGACATGCTCGCGATGAGCGATCCGGAACGCGCGATGAAGATTTCTTCAAGACTCGGTAAGGACGAGCAGAGTCCGCTCCTTTATGCAACCGAAGTGATGACGGAGTTCCTGACAAAGGTGGTTAAGGAAAACAAGTTAAAGCCGGCAACGTCAGTTGATGAGATCATCCAGTTCTTCATCGTGAACTATCACGGGATTCAGTCAGGATATGTGCTGACGGAATGCTTTAAGGTTCAGCACATTGAGGGCAAGTATAAGCTTGATGACATGTATAGGAATCTCGCTACAGCGGTGGTGCTTATGCTGGGCGGAAAGGCAGTAAAATGATCTTCCACACTTTCGGAAATAAAGAGAACAAGGCTGTCATGTTAATTCACGGAATGCTTCATTTCATGAACGATAACATTCGATGAATAAGGATAGATTAAGAAGAGGAAAAAGGAATTATGGGAATGAGAGATTACTTAAGAGAAAGTTTCAGCTATTTCGGATTGGACAGGAGAGTCAGGAAATATCCTAAATACACTACTGCAGAATATCAGAGTTATGGCTCTGATAAAGAACAGTATTTTCTGTATTACGAGCCTGCGAAACTTATAAGCGATAAAATCATCTTCTGGGTTCACGGCGGCGGATGGAATGCAGGCAATCCAAAGTATTTTGACTATGTCGGACAGAGCATCTCAAACGAAGGATACCGTATTGTTTCTTTCGGCTACAGATTGTCGCCCAAGAATAAATATCCGATACAGACCGAAGATGTCGCAGCATGCTATAACGCGGCAATAGAATTCCTTCAAAAGAAAAATATTGATACCTCTAAGATCGTTCTTGTCGGACCTTCGGCTGGTGCTCATTTATCTTCCATCCTCTGCTACAGCGACAGGGTTCAGGAAGAATACAACGTGGATATATCCCATGTTATCGGATATGTAGGATTCGGCGGCCCATACAGCTTCAGAGCTGACCAGGGCAAAACACTGAGTATTCTCTTAAATCAGGTAATGCCCAAAGGCTATGACCGCAAACAGGCTGAACCCGTATCGCTTATGTGCAAGAGCAATATCCCGATGCTCCTGATCCAGAGCAGACATGACGGCCTCCTTGAATATGAGTGTGCAGAGGATTTCAGGAAAAGAGCTGATGAACTCGGAAATAAATGCGAACTTTATTCTGTAGGAGGTGAGAGGAATACTCACTCCTGGTATACAGCAGGACTGTTTCTTTTATCCAGGCAGGATAACAAGGACATAGATAAGTTTTATAATTGGATTGAGAATCTGTAAGTCGCAGGAGGCATGGCCTTGTATCTTTATCACTATTTTGACAAACGTTCCGGTCCGTTTAAGAGCCTCACTGCTCTGGCGGAGGAAGATGCTTTCTCGGTGCTCGAGAGAGTTAAACATGAACGTCCGTCATCCTTGGCAGCTCAACGAGATACAGACTACGTAACCAAGCGCATGAACTGCGAGAGGATAGTCCGCAAAGAAGCAGAAAACAAAGGAATTATCATGGATATTCCTTCGCCTCATTATATGGTGGTGGAACACAGTCCGTGGCTTGATACATGGTTCGAGGAACCCGGAGTTATTAAGATTCCGATAGAGGAATTTGATACGCGAAAGATATCATTCACTTATGGCGATTCCATGCCGACATTCAGTCCTCGTGTCACTGATGGAAAAGAATACAGGAAAAAGGTCTATACATATGAAGAGATCCTGGACGTCATCGCCAGACACGGATTGCCGCAGGAATGGAATAACGATGGCGCACATGGTCCCGAACGCTATATCGAAGCACAGGTATGGACTGATGATCCGGTAATGAGATATAAAGCTCCCGGATAAGATTACAAGCTATCCAGGATGTCTTTTGCAATGTCCTCGTACTCAGCGTATTTCTTAGCCTTGTTCATGCGTTTGATGTCACGTTCTCTGCCGTCAAAAAGCACCTGCCAATAAGACCACAGTTCTCTCATCTTATAGAGAACATTGATATCAGGTGACATGACCTTCTGATACTCGTGATAAACTGTGTCGTGCAGTTTCCTGAACTTAACGAAGTCGGTTTTTGTTGCAGTACCGTTAAGTTTATCCGCAAGTGAAGGATCTGATATCAGACCTCTGCCGAGCATGACAGTATCAAGACTGCAGTTAAACTGTCTGACTAAACTGTCGTAGTCGTTGGTGTTAAATATGTTTCCGTTATAAACCAGCGGACACTTTGAATGTTCCAAAGCATACGCGTAATATTCCTTGCGAGGTTCGCCCTTATAGAAGTCTGATCTTATCCTGGGGTGTACTGTCAGCTCGAATACAGGGAAGCTGTTAAAGATGTCGAGGAGGTCGTAGAACTCGTCAGGGTTGTAATAGCCGAGTCTCGTCTTGATAGATATCTTCATGCCTTCGGATTCTGAATAGGAGTAGATGGCATCAAAAAATCTCTGCAGTTCAAGTGTCTCCGGCAGGAAACCTGCGCCTTTTCCTTTGGCACAGACGGTTCCGGAAGGACAACCGAGATTCAGATTTACCTCAGTGTAATCCATTGCATGAAGCTCTCTTGCTGCTTCGATAAAGCATTCGGATTTGCAGGTGAGTATCTGCGGAACCAGATTTATACCGGCATTGTTCTCAGGTGCGAGATCCTTTCGCTCCTTGGGAGTCAACGCGCATTTTTCAGATGGCGAGATGAACGGCGCATAGTACTTGTCTATGTGGCCGTAGATTCCGTTGTATGCGTTGCGGAATATGTAACCTGTAATGCCTTCGAGCGGCGCGAAGTATATCTTCATTCGGTGCTGACTTCTTTCGAAATGATCATTTCACATATTCTATCACTGGGAGAGGTTTTTCCTGATGCCCTCTGCAAACTAATACTAATGGTAGAAAATAAAATATCTAAATAGTATTGGCAGTTGGTTCAAATCCAGCCTCTTATCCGCTATCATATGGGCAAGATAGCTTAAAGGAGCGTCACGCAATATGGAGATCAAACTGGCTGAAAACATTAAGAGAATGAGGAAGGAGCGCTCGCTCACACAGGAAGCTCTGGCAAATGCTTTGGGCGTAACGGTTGGAGCAGTCTACAAATGGGAGGCGAATCTCTCATCACCAGAGATCGGGATGCTCGTCAGGATAGCGGATCTGTTCGACACTTCCGTGGATACGCTTCTCGGATACGAGATGGCCGATAAGCACAAAGGTGCGGTTACTGATCATATATATGCGCTGCTGCAGAAGAAGGACCGTTCGGCATTCGAAGAAGCAGAGAAGGCGCTTGTCAGATATCCGAATGACTTCGGCGTGATCATGGCTGCCGGCAATGTGTTCTCGGCATTTGGTACAGAAGAAAAGAATGTAGATATGATGAAAAGAGCGATATCTCTTTTTGAAAAAGCCCTG
>Ga0310786_10004051_pt1 | contig 20625 bp, 21 predicted proteins | sample AusTroGonzalo_MG_FD_203881 | JGI IMG/M metagenome (GOLD analysis project Ga0310786, IMG submission 203881) | Bovine rumen microbial communities from tropical cattle in Woodstock, Queensland, Australia - Gonzalo_03 (v2) (version 2) | ecosystem: Host-associated > Mammals > Digestive system >... | reverse complement strand
TCCAAAAACATTACTATCCACAGTCGCACCAAACATACCAGAATATATGTATCTTATACCATCTATAACAAAAGAATATTTGACTTTACCACCAAAACGAATATCAGTGTCATTATCATCAATTTTCATTACCCTATAATTTTGTAGCACAAATCCAACAAACGGAGAAAACATTAAATCAGACGAAAATTCATAATCATAACCAGTATCTAATGCCACATATTCAGAATATCCAAATGGATTTCTTGTAAGCTGTTCATCATGATAAATTGTACCTGTTTTATAATTTACCAAAGATAATCCCGCTATACCATGAATCCAAAACTTATCTATGTATTTTTTAATTTTAATATCAGCACCATAAGAAACACCTTTGAAATTATTAGTGTAATTTTTATACTGAAATTGATTGACATGTAAAGATGCACCTAAATATAAATCTTTATATTTGCCTTTGATATCAAAATTTAACCCAAAGCCACTGGTTGTATCTGATACTATATAAACCCCAGATAATCCGCCGTATAGCAAACCTTCATCAGATAAGAAATCGGATAAATAAAATTGATTGATTGTTTTAATTGGCCGCATCAAAATTATAGGATTAAATTGATAAGACGTATGCATAATACGCTCTACTTCTTGCATACCTTGTGCTTCATTCAATTCTTTTAATAAATTATTATTAGTATCTGAATCCTGTATTTCTTGTAAAACATCTTTACGTTTATCATCAAACAATTTGGAAACGTCTGAATCTTGATTAACATCAACAGAAGATGCACCAGTATCATTTGACAAAGTCACCTTTGATGTTTTATCGGCATCTAACAATACAATATGCGTTCCATTATCTGTGAGAAATTTTATTGGTTCACCAGAATTGATAGTGTTAGATTGTCTTACATACAATGTATTTACACCAGTCAAAGATACATCTTGATTCCAATTACGCCAATCAGCAAAATCATCAATAATTATAGAAGAATTGTTTATAACAACACTTGTTGCATCAGCAGTGATATTTTGTAATACATTCAAATCTATACCGTCTTTAACCCCATCAACATTAACAACAAATTCATCAGCATTTTCTATTACAATTTTATTCAACATAGATTGATTTGAAATTTTTTGATTTATATATGCATCGTCATAATTATAAATTTTTCCAATTGTACCATGATTTAAAACAGTCAAATTATATCCATTTGTATGAATTTCGTTAATTGTACCAAAATTTTCAATTTCCATATGATTATCTAAATCAATTCTATCTATCACAGCGTTATAAATCTCAGCAAAAACATTTTCTGCAAAACAATTTGCAAAAGCAGTTATCAACCAACAAATAATTCTATGTCCTTTCATAATATGATTATGCTAGCACATAGGATTTTTTTCAGACAACAAAAAAATCCCGTTAATACGGGATTTATATAAAATGCGCAAATATTGCTTAGAACATATAACGCACCCCAATATCACCACTGAAATTATGCATTCCAGAAGCAACATCAATATAGTTATAACGTGCTGTGACATCAACTGAAAAACATCCAAACGGCATATCCAGTCCCAAAGCACCCATAGCAGAGAATTTAGTATGATCTTTGCTAGCTGACATACCCGCTACTTCGGCTTTTGTATCAATAAATGCAAGACCTGCACCTAAACCAGCAAATGGTTGAATATATTTAAAATGTCCAATATTCATATAAGTATTAGCCATCAATTCAATATTTTTTGCAGAAACATTTACATTTGCTACATCACCAAAATCTTTGGTCTTTTTACCTTTGGTAAAGAAAGAACCTTCAATTTCAAAACGTGCTGCATCAGCCATTGTTAAACCCAAAGCTGTACGAATTTGGTACATATTCATACCCAAATCTTCTTTGACGTTGTTAAAATTATAATTCAAATTACCGTATGTGGCGCCACCACGTAATGCGATATACGGCAAAATTTGCCAACCCAAGAAATCTTTTGGTTGTTGTTCATAAGCATATCCACCTGCTAGTGCTGGTGTTGCTAATAATACTGCCATTGATCCGGCAATAAGTTTTTTCATAAGTTTCTCCTTTTGTTGCTGATTCATCTCAACACTTGGTATTCTAGCAGACAATATGCAATATTTATATAGGCATGTATCCATAGGATAAATGTCTTAACACCTTGTAAATCAACGTATAGAGAACTTTATACAATCAATTTTTTTATAACAAAATCGGATAACATCAACCCAAAACCACCTGTCACAGTTATTACAGACCCAAATTCATGCCCACCATTTATTTGTGGTTTTGGTGATTCGGTTGAATATACAACTGGAAAATTTGGTATATCTAGATCACGTACCAAATGTCTGATTTTGGATGCCAATGGGCATACTGTTGTCTTAGATATAGTAGAAATCTGAATTTTTGTAATATCTGTTTTACGTGCCGCCCCCATACTAGACACAAAAGGAATATTCTTTTTTGAACACCATTTATACAAAGCAATTTTTGATTGAACTGTATCTATGGCATCTATGATAAAATCAGGTTTTATTTTTAAATCCACTGTTTCATCAAAAAACACATTTAATATATCAACTTTGATATCAGGATTTATATCATATACACGTTTTTTTGCTATTTCTACCTTTGATAAACCAATCGTAGAATCCAAAGCAAATAATTGTCTATTGATATTAGATTCTTCTACTTTATCAAAGTCCAATAATATCAAATGACCTATGCCACTGCGAGCTAATGCTTCACATGCAAAAGATCCAACAGCACCACACCCAACAATCATCACCGTAGATTGTCGTAATTTATCAACAGCTGTTTTTCCAAACAATAATGTTATCCTGTTTAATCTATCCATTTTGTATAATCCTTTGAGTATTATCAAAAATAAATTTATCTATGTTATCTATATTCTTAATTTTTGCGATTTGCTTAATATTATTGGTTAAAGACACATTAGATTTCCCATCTGTTTCAACCAATATTTTATCACATGGAATTCGTTCTATACGACAATTTATACCGTTTATACCAATAGAAAATTTTATAAAGTCATATCGCAACAACTTATCTAAAATATCTTGATTTGCATTAAAATTATGCGCAACAACGAACGGCAATTGCAAACTATTATATTCTTTAAAAACATGTAATATTTTATCCCATGCACCAACACAATGTAAAAATACAGTACGTTTCAAACTAACAGCCAAATCAAATTGTTTAATAAATATATCTAATTGTTTATCTATATCTGGTTTATATTTATCAATACCTATTTCTCCGACCATGTAATTCGAATCAGATTGTAAAATCTTCTTTAACTTTATATCAAAATCATCATTGACACTATCCACGAACCAAGGATGTATACCAAAAGCACCATATATATATTTATCTTGATTCATTAAATTGATTAACTGTGACCATTGTCGCTCTTCTGTGGTACAACAAACAGTACCAACAACATTTTTTTGGTAAATATGTGTTATGTAATCAATATGACTGTGTGCATCTATTATTTTCATATCAAAAATCTAATCACAAATATAATTTTTTGCAAATCAAAATCTTTGTTGGAAAGTAAATTCTGTTGTATATTTTTCATACTCACGCGCATGTACATTTGAATCTTTTTTGGTATAACTAAACGTTATTGTTGGCACAAAGCCCCATAATTCCAACTTATTATTAGATAAAGACACTGAATATCTTTGTAAAAAATCATGTTCTTTGACCGGCTGATATGCAGAATCTTTAACTACCCAGCGGTCCCCATCGTAATTTACCCATAAAAAATTAGGTTCCAAGTATATATGGAAACCATACAATAATTCCGAACCAAAACCTATACTGCCACCATATTTACGATTAGAATAAGCATCTTCTTTTGCAATTTCTCGTTCAATATTACCACGCAAAACTATGTATTTTGTAGCATCCAAAGAATAAGAAAAATGTGGTGTCACTGTATAACTTTGTCCATCAAGAATATTGCCATATTCATCATATTTATTATCCATAACACGCAACATAACCCCTGAAGACAATTTTCGTGTCCAATCATAATTAGTATCTAGCTTTGCACCATATGCCCAATTATATTTATCCCAACCATACCAACGACGACTAATGATGCCAGCCAACCATATATCACCTGTTTCCCACACATAACGTGGGCCACTAGACGCAGACAGATATAAATCATCATATTTATGTTTATCATATATGTTAGTATAAATAATACCATCATTTTTCCATCGCCAATGGTCAGACAATTTGAATTCATAATTTCCACCCAACATAAAGTTAGTACCTAATGCCTTTTCTGGTTCAGGTAATTCTCGACAAAATGTACCCCATTCATTAACTATACATTCCTTACCTCCTGTTGCCTGATTTATATTATTATCAGGCGCAGCACCTATATTAAACCATACATTCCAATTTTTATTTTTACGTGCAACATAGCGTAAATACATCATCTGTTGCTTAATTGCTTCTGGTATATCTTTACCAGCCATAGCCAAACGCAAATTATAATCTGCACGATACCATTGTTGTTTAGCCATATAACACAAGGCTAATTCATATCTAATTTTTGATAATTCAGGCTGATCATCTAATATTTTACGGTATATCCTAATAGCTTCATCAATATTACCTTGTTTTTGCTCAATCTGCGCCAACAAATACCAACGTTCTATTTCCACAGGCAAACTGTGCGTTTGTGGCATCTTAGTCAAAATCTGCCAAGCATGTTCATAATCACCACTTTCGACCATATTGCCTGCCAACTTTACAGCATCTAATGCAGTCATTGTTATTTCACGTGTTTTTGGTTGTGTGGATTTGCTGTTTTTAACCCCAGTTTCGGACAACGCAACAAAAGGCTGAATTATAAATACTAAAAATAAAACTATTTTTTTTAACATATAGAAATATACCTGATTTACGTCCTATGATAAGCACTTATATAAATAATAACAAGCTAAAAAATCGGTCTGCAAAATAATACAGACCGATTTAATAAATATACTGCAACATTATTGTTTTTTCATACCATAAGCAGCCTGAACTTCGTATTCACGACGAACACCGTCTTCAAAATTACGTTCAGAATACAATTGTGCCGTACCCGCAGCTTCGGATGCTGTATTAACACCATAATAACCAGGTTTAAAATCCGATTTATCAAAATCTACATACTTAAATTCACCTTGGTCATTTGTATCCAGCGCATCATAAGTTCTGTACATAGCATCAATTTCATTTTCATTAGCTGCAACAAAATCAAGACGTTTCAAATCACCAGCTTGTTTTTCAATTGTAATGTCATAGAATTTGTCTGCAGTTGCACTTTTGGTATAGAAAGGCATAACCAAAGTCTGCTTTGTACCATCAGCACTAATTTTCATAGTGGCATCCTTGGTCATATATGCTTTGGCCATATCATGTCCATCACCAGTTATACCATAGGCTGCAAAATGATCGGCACGTTTTGCCCCAGTTCCCTGAATAGACGTATAAACACGACCAATAGCCATACCTTTATACTCTGCCCCATTATCCGGTGTCAAAGTATCTTTCATATTTGTACCTTGGATTGCATACCCACCAGCAAACAACTGATAGTCTTCTTTGGCTAATTCTTCATTAAATTGTTCATCTGTACGTTTTTTATCAAAAGCTTCGCCTCTTCCTGGGTCTTGGTCATTTCTAATCTTAGTCAAAACTTCTTCGTTCAATTCTTTATTTTTTTGCCTATACACAGGATTGAAATGTCCAAAATCAGAATATTGTAATTTTACACCATTACCAATATCTTTGCCGTATGTTTCGACATCCATTCTTTCATCTACCCTATTCCAGTGACCACCAGACAAATGATTTTGGGGTTCTAACGCAGTCAAATCAGACATATTCTGACCAGTATCTACAACACGATATAACGCCCTGTCATCACCATCTGCAACGTATTCAAATATTGGACCTTCAAAAACACGTGAATCCGTTTCAGACCGAACTGTGCGCCCACTTTCTGCATCACCAACTTTCATTTTAATAGCATCAATACGACCTGTCTCTTCATTTAATTCTAGCTGTAGATAAGAACGCTTTTCTGGATGTGCATCATCTTCATTCAAATCTTCTGCTGTGTATAATTTGACATCATCTAAACGATACGAAGTAAAAGTCACGCCATTTTGTGTCACCGTAGTTGGAACACGAGCCATCACAGGACTATTTGAATTTGAAGCAACAACAATTTGAGATTTCATACTAGTAATTTCTGTGTTTCCATTTGCAACAGTCTCTGATACAGCAGCGCTACGCATAGATTCTGGAACTGATACCACAGGACTAACCGGACTTTCAACACTACTGCCCCCACCAGAACCACCGCCACAAGCAGCCAAAGCCAAAACAGATGTTAAAATTGCAAAATTCTTCATGAATGCCTCCTTCATTTCACTATGGATACATTATATCATACAAAATATAGGTATCAAAAATAAAAACCACCCTTTTGGTGGTTTTAGTTTTTGGTGGACGCACAGGACTCGCTCGGGCAAAGCCCTGCGCGCAAACCGTGACGATTTCACCACGTTATACTTGTGAAATCTACTTGTTTTCGAACCTGCAACTGCGTTGCAAAGGGATTCTCGTCCCACTGTGCCGTCAAAAATAAAAACCACCCTTTTGGTGGTTTTAATTTTTGGTGGACGCACAGGGACTCGAACCCTGGACCCACTGATTAAGAGTCAGTTGCTCTACCAACTGAGCTATGCATCCAGAACTTTTAAACTTGCTTGATTATAACTGATTTTGCACCAAATGCAAGTATTTATACACAATCTGTTTGTTATTTACATAATCACAAAAAAATGTTGTAAAACCGTTTTCCCGGTATATAATCAAAGCCGTAACACAAGATATTTAGCAAAAAGAGTTGCAATATGCACCATGAAAAACAGGCTTGCGAATTAACCCAGCAGTTCATTATAAAAAAAGCAAATAAAATAACATTATGGCATGTTGCAAAATCCAATCTTAAAAACAATGCTCCAAAAGGTTTTTTTGTTAAAAGAGATGAATTTGATACAAATAAAGTTTTTGATAATCTGAAATCATTTCTTGATAATGGGATTATGCCAACAGGAAAGGGATATGGCGGGCAACAAGATGGTTTTTACGTATTTAATCACAAACATATTGCATATCATTATTTTTACAACAGATTAACTCAATACAAAGATAAAGAACACCCAGAATGTTTAATAAATTATGCTGGTGAAGCATTACTTGTTTCTGTGACAATAAATAAAGATGAATTAACCTATCCAAACTGGCAATTTGATTTAGAAGGTTGTGATGTACTTAGTCCTTTGTTATATAAACACAAAGATTTGATTTGCAGTACAATATTAAAACACAAAGACAAGGCAGAAATTATATCATTTAAGAATGCTGATAATTCTACACCAGATAATTGTCTTATAACTAAAATAACAAAAACACCCGAATCTGAATCACAAGAAATTATCCGTATCGGAAATATGAATCAAAAATATACGCGCATTTTTCAAGAACTTTGTGACACAATGTGTGCAAATCAAGAATTCCAAAAAGATTATAATATGCTTTTACGCGAATCTGCAAACAATTATCTAACATTAGCCCAAATGAAATATTGCGGGAAACAACCATTACCTGTTGATGAAATATTGTATCTGAAAAAGGATGACAAAGGCACTATGATTGAAACACCTTTGTATTTATCAACCACTTGTTCTATGTGCAAAGAAAAGCACATATGCCCGTTTCTTAAACTGAAAACCGCAAAAGAAAAGTTATAAAATAATTATTTTTATTTAATATTTCTTTTTTTCTGCTTCCTTACGGAAATCAGTAATTGTTTTGTGTGCCCACGCGGCATTCCCAACGGTGTCTATAACGAAATCAGCCAAAACTTCTGACGAATTATCAGTCGGTTCAGATTCGCCATAACGTTCTTGTTCGGCTTTGATACGTTGTCTGTCTATTTTCTGTTCACATTTTTTTAGTGTCTGATTAAATTCAGATTGTTTTGATTTTGGCAATTCATTTTTTTCATAAATATAAAGCAGATTTTTATAACTAACTTTATTATATGTTTGGTGTGCAAAACACTCGCATTCACTTACTTGGTCCCAGTGTTCATGATTACAAAGACTATACAATACCAGAACGGCATTCAAACCTGTCACATTTTTTGTATCATCATCACACAAATCACCACAGTAATTTCTATCATACTTACCCAAAATTGTATTATTTGCCTTTAAAATTTCACTGAACTTAAATTCTGGTAAAAACATTTTTGCTTCTTTGGGAATCTCTGGCAACATTCCCTGAATTTTTTCTTTTAAAACTTGTTTCAAAGACTCTATTTTAATATTTCCATAATAATTATCACTTATACCTTTTTTTAAATAATATTCACAATCTTGTTCTTTTTTACACATTATTGGGTGCATCGAAGAATCCAAACCACACGGATGTGCCGCAAACGGTATTGCCCCCACAATAGTCATAACAGAAACAAATGAAACTAACCTGAATGGAAAATAGAACAATGTTTCTAAATCATATTCATCATAATATTTATCACGACAATATTGTTCGCTTTTACTCACGATTTCTGCAGAATTATCATTACATTTATACTTATCAACAATCATATAATCAATATTATATAATTTATCTATATCCGACACATCTTGTGGATACAAACCCAATAATGGCAATATATTTGCCAAATCATTCGTTGTCGGCGCTTCCAGTTTTGTAAATTTATATAATTGTCCTATTTTTTCACAATCCGGTGATTTCACACGCATGGACGATAATTCCATAGCCTTTTCCATGTTTTCTTGGTCTTGTAAAAATTCTTGCTTTGTATCAAAACCAGCACATGCACCCAATAACAACGCACCGGATATAGCTAAATATTTCATATTAAAACCTTTATTTTTTTAACCATTCATAACAAACACCTGAGATCACCCCAGGTGTTTATGGTTTAATCCACATATTTTCCGTTGATTGGTTTGTTTAAAAAATTCATTACTTTTGCAAAATTATTTAACAACATAACGAATACTAAAGAAACAGCAAGTACAAACAATGAACCATCCCTTAACATTGAGCCAAAATTTAGGAAAAACCTACCGACATCATCACCGTATAATAAATACACACCCAATTCTAAGATCAATATAAACATTGCCACGCCAGCAGATGTTGTAAATACATTTTTAAAAAATTCTTTCATATTTTACTCCTTTGTTTGTTAGTAAAAAAATACCGCCGAATCACAAAGATTGACGGTTGGATGTTGGAAACAATATCAAACTAATTGTGTGGCTTATTCAACATATTCACCACCATCCAACCATAACAGGTTGGAGCATTTAACGTCTGCGCAGACGATTTGATATTGGGTTTCCACACCCAGAACCATTACTATACGATTCAAACCATATAATAACATCTATAAATCTAAAATGCAAATAGCAAAAATACTTATAACAATATAAGGTATGTACCCTATTTTTGTAAATATGTTGTTGGGTTATATGCCTTTGTTCCTTTACGTATCTCAAAGTGTAATTGTGGTTTATCAACTTTACCAGTCATACCAATTTTGCCAATACTCTGACCAACCCCAACCGTTGTTCCACGTCTGACAGACATAGAATCCAAATGAGCATAAATGGTCATCCATCCATCACTATGTTGCATAATAATCAAATTACCCATACCTTTGACTTCATTACCAGCATATGCAACAACACCGTTTTCAGCAGCTTTGACATCTGTACCTTTGGCTGCAGATATATTTATTCCATCATTAAATAAACCATTATTTTTTGCACCGTATACAGACAGAATTTTTCCACGTACTGGCCATGCAAATTTCGAACCTGACCGAGAAGATATCTTTGGTAATTGCTGTTTTGGATTTGATGAAATCTTAGCCTTTGGTTGTGTTTGCTTTTTATCTGTATCCGGCGACTTTTGCGGTGTTTGTGATTTTTCGGTTTTTTTATCCATAATCTTTTTATCTGTTTTAGATATCGATTCTTTAACCTTAACAGCAGGTAATGTTTTTACTTCATCTAATTTTGGAACTTTGATTGTTTGTCCTACAGACAAAGTAAATGGAGCAGATAATTTATTCATCACTGCTAAATCATTTACTGGTATTTCATATTTGCGCGACAGTGAATACAAAGTATCACCCTTTGCCACCGTAATTTCTTGTACATCAACACGTTTAGTTGTATTTGGTTTAACGGTTTCTGGTACAGCAATTTTTTCTGCTTTGATTTCTTTAACTTTTTCTTCAGAAATTACATTTGGAATCTTAGTTTGTGATTGCTTTGTATATAATCTTTGACCAATAGACAGTAAATATGGTTCTTTTAAATTATTTAATTTTGCAAAATCTATGACTGTCATACCATACTTACGCGACAAAGAATAAACAGTGTCCCCTTTTGTCACCACAATAATATCATTATCAGATTGTTTTTTATCATCTTCTTTAACCTCAGAAAATCCGCCGTATACCGGAACAATCAAATAATCTTGTTGAATTTCTTGTTCAATTTGTTTTTCTTCTGCCTTGATTTCTGATTCAACTTGTTCATTTTCTGGTACTAAAACATAATCATCAACACTGGCATACATAACATAATCATTTATGTTTTCTGAGCCATATAATTCTGGTGATGCATAAACACCATAATCAGTCACCGCAGAATTATAAATTTCAGGTTGTGTTTCTGGGTCAGCCAACAAAGCAGGAAATCTGTCCTGGATAAACGCGCCGACACTGTCCGGAATAGAAGCAATTTTGGGTTGCAAATCACATCCCAGCAATGTGATACACGCAACAGACAATATCGTAAAAAAAACGCGATGAGTATTCATGTGTTGAATTATATCATAAATTTTACACAAATAAAAATATTAAGAATCATTTCGCATAAACAATAAACTGATTTCAAACAACATCCACATTGGAACAGCTAATAAGATCTGAGAAACTATGTCAGGGGGCGTTAATACAGCAGCTGCGATAAAAATAAAAACTATGACATATCTGCGACATTTACTAGCAGATGTTCTAGATAAAATACCAATTTTATTCAAGATAATCATGACCAAAGGCAATTGAAATGCAACACCAAAAACTTTTAACAAATCAATTGCAAAAGACAAATATTCCTTAGCTGCTGGTAATAACACAGTAGGCAAATTTGTCGTTTTACTAATTTCTAAGAAAAATTTGAATACAAATGGAAACAAAACATAAAATGCAAACCCAACTCCAATAATAAACAACATCGGAGAAATAAAAAATATAGGTATCAAAAATTGTTTTTCATTTTTATGCAGTCCTGGTGCCATATACGCCCAAATATGCCATAATAATACAGGAATCGTTATAATCAAAGCAACCAACGTAGATAAAGAAAAACGTATCATCAAACCATCTGTCAATTTAGTATATAGTAATGTTGCACCATCCCATATATTTAACAATGGTTGAATCAAAAATAATTCTGTATATGGCGCAATAATCCACCCAAAACAAAACGCAAAAATAAATACAAACACAGACCACAACATTCTGCGACGTAATTCAGTAAAATGTTGCATCAATGTCATTTTCATTTATTTTTATTCCTTTTTTGTTTTACAAATTTTTTCTTTTGTTTTTTTGATTTTAATTTTACATCACTGAATATTTCATTTTTTGCACTTTCTAATAAATCATCTATGGGTTTTTCCAGATCTATACGTTGTTGAATTTGTTCTGATACATCCGTTATACGCCAAATAATCTGCCGTATCCATTTAAATACACGACCAAAAAAACGCGCAACATCTGGCCAGTTTTTAACCGGCACCATGCAAATTGCAACCAAAACAATCACTAAAAATTCAGTCCAACTGATTCCTAACATTTTTCATAGCCTAATCATAAAAATCATCACCACTGTTTGTGCTAGCCGTTTTATGACGAGATAATTGAAAATAATTTTTTCCAAAATCTGTTTTTGATTTCAAATTATTAAATACAACATCTGTTTTATTACCAGTTGCATCTATAACAGACCACGAATTTAATTTGACGGGTTTTTTATCAAAATTTACAATCATATAACCCAAACCTTCTTGATTACGCAAATTCATTTTCAAAGTAAAAAAATTATTATTATTCAATGTTTCTGACACATTTATATCCGAATTTTGTAAATCTATTTTTTTTCGGACCAATATACCAGCAGGCGTACTAGTCAAAGGCACTGTTGTAATTTGATCCAAAGATTTATCATAAAAATATAAATCTTTACCATCAGAAATTAACTGTATTGGCGCATTTTTATAATCTAACCTAACACGCCCAGGTCTTAACATAGAAAACAACCCTTGCTCTGATTTACCATTAGCAGTCTGAACAAACGCTCCTTGTAATCCTCCAATGGAATTAAGATATTTTTCAGCACTTTGCACCAAAGCTTTATCAACAGCCGCATTAGCTGCAATACTTACAGCCAAGCTGCAAAGTATCATCAATATTTTTTTCATTTCCCATCCCTTTAAAAGCATTTATGATTTTTGTTTTAACCTTTTCAAAATCATCTAATACGACAGCTCCAGCAGCACACATATGACCACCACCACCAAAACTTTCAGCTATTTGATTTATCGGAATATGTCTGCTGCGAATTGAAATACCAATTTGACCTTCTTTTTGTTCTTTTAACAACACTACGAAATCAACACCATGAATCTGCCCCAATAAACTTAATACCAATTCACCACGACCATCCAATTTTTTATAATCAGGTTGTCTAATTGCTGCAACAACCAATCTACCACGCATAAAAAACTCTGCGTGTGAAATTGCATCAGATTCAACCAACACTGTCTTTTTATCTCGGTTATCCAATAAATGTACCAAATGTGGCATACTAGCACCCTTATCTACCAATTCAGCAACATCTCGTAAAACATCACTGTTTCTAACAAATTTAAAATTGCCTGTATCTGTAATAATACCTAAAGTTATTAAATCTATTACTTCTTGATTTATAATAAACCCTGCATGACGTACAACATCATATATAACCTGAGTTGCAGATGCCTTGTCAGCATCAGAAAAACTTAAATCTCCAACAATATCTTCATTAACATGATGATCAAATTCAATCACATACTCAGCCTCAGCAACATACTTTTCTGCACCACCCAGATGAATCCTAGTTCCATAATCTACCAAAATATACAAATCATATTTTGCATCTTCTGGAACATGTGTATAAAAACATGCGCTTTTACGCAAAGGAATATAATCCAAACAACGCGGTATATTACCATCATAAATGACTGTTGCTGTTTTATCAAAATTCAATTCAATGATTTTCATCAAAGCCAAAGCAGAACATAAAGAATCACCATCTGGATTTTTATGTCCAGATATAGCAATAGATTTAGCGTTTTTTATCTTGTCTATCAAAATTTTTATTTTTTCGTTCATATTGTCATATCTTCCAAATTAAATTGTATATTTACGCGACCATTGTATTCATTTGCCTTTAACTTGCCCAACATTACTATTTTAGTGTTTGTATTTGCTTCGTCCAGTAAAAAATCACCAACAGGTGTTCCAACTAAATTAAAACCAACAAAAGCCAATTGACCGCCATTACTGGTCTTTACAACACCACGTAAATGCGAACCATTACCCATAATTGTTGCAAATTTTAAAATTGCTCCATGTAAAACCAATGTCGGCTCTGGATTACATTGTCCAAAAGGTTCTAAATCAACCAACTTTTCAACCAACTGCATATTTGCGCCAGAAGCATCAAGTTCTGCATCAACGTATATTTCAGGAACAGGACAACTTCCATTTAATTGTTCTCGCACAGCCTGTTCCAAAAAAGCACAAAAATCATGTTCTTTCTCTGCCATCAACGTAAATCCAGCAGCAGCAGCATGTCCCCCACCTTCGGATAAAATACCAGCAGCCAAAGCATCATGAATTATTTTACCCAAGTCAATTTCTGGTATTGAACGTCCAGAACCATTTATTACCCCATCACACCGTGTTGCCACACAGGTAGGCAAATTATACTTGTCTTTTAACCGACCGGCAATTATTCCCATAACACCACCATGCCAATTATCACCACAAACAAATAAACTGCATTGACCTGTTTGACAATATTGTTGTGCTTTGTCTGTTGCATCTACCATAATAGCATTTTGAATATCTATCCTATCTTGATTCATTTTATGCAATTTATTTGCCAAATCGTTTGCAATCAGAGCATTATCAGTCAATAACAATTCCAATGCTGGTGTTGCAGAATCTAAACGCCCAGCTGCATTTAATCGTGGTCCCAGCGCAAACCCTGCAGCATATACCGAAGGATGCTTTATACCAGCTAAATCCATCAAAGTCTTTAATCCCAGGTTTTGACGTAACCCCATTACTTTCAGACCAGTTGCAACAAAAGCACGATTTAAACCAATCAATGGCATAGTATCACAAATTGTCCCCAAAGCGACCAAATCCATATAGTTCAATAAATTTATTTGCTGTATATCGCTATCAAAGATATGTCTATTTTTTAATTCACGATTTAATGATACCAGTGTCAAAAAAGCCACCCCTACACCAGCAAGAAAAGATAACCCAGAATCATCATCAACACGTTTTGGATTTACCACTGCATCCGCCACAGGTAATTCTGTATCTGGTGAATGGTGATCTGTGACCACAACCTTTAACCCTAATTGCTTTGCGTGTTTTACTTCCTTTATACCACTGATTCCACAATCCACCGTAATCAATAAACGTACCCCATCTTGAACAATTTTGTTTATAGCATCAATATTCAAGCCATAACCCTCGCCTTCACGTGTAGGCAAATGCCAAGATACATCACACCCCAAAGCCCGTAAATATTTCACAAACACAGCAGTTGAAGTAATACCATCGACATCATAATCACCATATATTGCAATCTTTTCATGCGCACAAACAGCATCTGCGATAACATTTGTCGCGATATCCATATCTTTTAATACATTCGGATCTGGCATATATTGTTTAATAGAAGGATGTAAAAATTTTTCGATATCATCAGCACCCACAACACCGCGAGATTTTAAAATATTCACGACTAATGCTTGTGTGTCGTTTGAATCAGTTTTTAAACCATAATCATCTGACGAAGTCCATACCTTGCCCAGCATGGATTTTTCTACTATCTTACGCACGCTATTACTCTTTTTTTTATTATCACTGTTATTATAATCTAAAAATATTAAAATAGCAATGGCATGATTCCATCAAGAATTGCACCAGCTGTTGGCACGGCATTCCATGCAGCAGTTTTCCATCCACCAGATTCTTTAGTTCCCTGCGGTTCATCTAAAATAACTACTATTACATACTGCGGTGCAGACACAGGAAAAATTCCTGTAAAAACAGTCGTATTTTTATTCTTATCTATGATACCTTTGATACGTTTTTCTGCTGTTCCTGTTTTTCCACCTATGTCAATTCCTTGCACCCTTGCCTTTTGCGCCGTAGTTTTTTCTGCGATATTAAACATGATTTCACGCAATTTTGCAGATATACCAGAATCTAAAACACGTTCCCCTCGGACAGCACCGATACTTCGTTTTAACAAAGTTGGATATATATAAATTCCACCATTTGTCATCGCATTAACAGCTAACAATAAATGCATTGGTGTCACTGCAATTCCATGTCCAAATGCAGCCGTTGCTCGCTCTGTTTGTCCCCAAGTATTATGTGTCAGTGCTTTTTCGGTTTTACCAAATTCCAATTGCAAAGGTCTATCTAAATTCAATTTATGAAAAAATTCTTTTTGTGCGCCATCAGGCAAATCCAAAGCTATACGTACGCTACCTACATTACAAGAGTACAACATAATATCTGGGGCAGTCAATTTCCTTAACCCTTTCTTTTTCACTACATCACGTTTAAATGAAATAACATCATCTATTGGCTTTTTCATGGCAGGACGACCAAATTTGTCATAAATCATTATTGGTTCATCAACCTTGTATTCTTTATCTTGCAAATTATTTTCAAAAGCCAAGGCTGTATTAAATATTTTAAACACCGACCCCATTTCAAAATTATCACGCAACAATTTAAATTTACGATTAGTCTCTGGACTAGAATTTATGTTATTCGGATCAAAATCTGGCAATTGAACCATAGCTATCATTTCACCAGTAGTAGAATTCATCAACATACCCATTGCACCTTTGGCACGATATTTATTCATAGCAATTGTCAGTTGCTCGTGAAATATATTTTGAACCCGAGAATCAATAGACAATTTCAATGCATCTTTGTTTTCACGCAAATATTTATCGTATGTAAATTCTACACCCTCTAAGCCAGCATCTTTACCAGCAAAACCAACAACATGCGCAAATACATTTCCTTGGGGATAATGACGTTTAGCAAATGGGACTATTTCAAAACAATTGTATTTTTTATGTGCCTGCTTAATCAAATTGATTTGTTCTTCCGTCGCTTGTGTTTTAATGAATACACCATTTTTCCCAGAATGAATCAAATTCAAAGCATCACTTACACTATAATCCATAGGCGCTATTTCATGAACCAGATTAGCAACATTATTTATATGTTCATTTTTAACACGTGACGGATATAATTTAATACTGCCAAATTTAACGCTTTTAGCTAATACTACACCATTTCTATCAACTATATCTGCACGTCTTTCAATTTCCGCACTTTTACCATTATTTTTACCCATATCATTATTCTGCAGTCCCAGTTGTATTGTTCTAAAAGCAAAAATTAAAAAAACTACCGCAAAAAAATTACGTAAAAAACGCAAGCGTCCCAAACAGGCATGATTATATATAGCGCCTTTGTATTCATGTGGTAAAATGTCAAACCCTATGTTAAATTTCATTGTGCATCCATCGGTATAGTATCAATATGAATTGTTTTACTGAAAGAAACGGTTGCTGCATGTGGATTCATTCCCGTCACAGAACTACGCAAATAATCCCCGGAAGACAATTTTGAAAATCTTGTTTCTGCCAACGCATAACCATGTCTAGTATTTTCTAATGAATTACGCACAGCACGCAAATTTTCATTTTGCACACGATAACAAACCTGTAAAAAAACAATCATGCAGATAACCGCACCCAACATAAACAAGCCAACATTAAACATTTTTTCATCATCTCGCATAAAAAATCCTTCCTTTTTCAATTATGCATTTTATCATAAATTCTGAAAAAAACTAATCATAGATTGAATACCATTTAATCTGCCCGCCCCAAAATTCAAATGCAAACTATTAAATTCAGTAGCCAAATCCATTTTTTTTATCTCTTCAATACTTTTTCCATTTACCATAGATAAAATTATCGCGACAATACCACGAACCATAGCAGAATCTGCAACACCATAAAACTGATTTCCTTTTCTACATATCTGAACAAACGAAGCACACCCCATAATTTCAGTGCATACGGCAGAATCTGGGACTTTTGTAAGATTTTTACCCAAATCCATAACCATATCTAATTTATCTATGGGATCTTGAATCAAAGACAAAGCATGTTTAATTTCTACGTAATTCATTATTACCAACCTTGTTCAGTTAAATCTAATTCCGCACGCGCTGCATCAGACATACGTGATATATCCCAAGCTGGTTCCCAAACCAAATTAACCTCAACTTTCTGACCTTCGGCAACAGATTCTATATTTGATTTTACTCGGCTTAAGATATCTTCCATCATTGGACATGTAGGACTGGTAAAAGTCATGTCTATTTTTATACATTCATCACTTATTTTAACATTATATATCAACCCTAAATCCCAGATATTTACTGGTATTTCTGGGTCATAGACTTTTTTCAATTCTTCTATAACAATTTCTTTGGTCACAGACATTTTATTTCACCACTTTGCGAATCGCTTCGATAACATATTCTGCGTCTGACATTGTGTTCCATGGTCCAACAGAAATACGAACACTACCGTCAATGTTCAATAATTTATGTATCCAGCTGGCGCACATATTACCAACGCGAATACAAATACCATGCAATCCCATCATAACCCCAAAGTCCAATACATGCATATTATTAACAATAAAACTTAACACAACAGCATCACGTTGTGTTAAAATCTTTATCTTTGGAATCTTAGATAATTCATCATACATATATTGTATTAAATCAGATTTTTTATTTTGCCATTCAGATAAATGTTCAAGTGAATTTTGTAATCCAATAATCTGGGTCAGAGGTAATGTACCAGCTTCAAATTTTTCTGGTGACTGATTTAAAATTAAATTATTTAATCCTGAAACACGATTAACCATACCACCACCAAATTTATCCGGATTAAATTTATCTGGATTACGAATATACATAATCCCAACACCGGTATCTGCACCTATTTTATGTCCAGAAAAACACAAAAAATCACATCCCATTTTTTCAACATCAATCTTGTTGTGTACGACAGATTGCGCCGCATCTACAATAGTTATCACATTTGGATTTTTTGCACGTGCCACCCTAATAATTTCACCAACATCTTGCTGCATCCCCAAGACATTAGACATAGCGGTTATCACAAAAATATCACATTTTGGTATTTTATTTATATCAATATTGAAATATTTATCTAATGGACAAACAGTTATAGAACATAACCCGCAATTTGCCAACGCAACCCACGGTAATCTTGCACTGTGATGATCTAGGTCTGATACAGCAACAACCGGCTTACCTTGCCATACAGACTTAGTGTTTTTAACAATATTTACGATTCTGTTCAAAGCGTCTGTTGCACCGAAAGTAAAAACTACATTTGACGCTTTGGCGCCAATAAAATCAGCAACTGCATACCGAACATCTGCTATCTTGTCATCAACCTGTACCGCCCTTTCACAAACACCGCGTCCTGCATTAGCATAAGAATTAGTTAGAAAATCAACCTCTGATTCTATTACTGATTGTTGTTTCAACCAACTTGCTGCTGCATCCATATAAACGATTTTTTTCATGTGGTTTTTCTCTTGCTTTTTGCTATGATTATAATAGAGTAATTATAAATATCAACGCAAAAACAACTAAGGAGAAAAAGATGGCTTTGAAACATGCTGATGATAATACGTTTGATTCTATGATTTCTGATGGTTTAACATTGGTAGATTTTTGGGCTTCATGGTGTGGCCCTTGTCAGATGTTTGGTCCTATTTTCGAATCTGTATCTGAAAATGAACAAGATGTTAATTTTGTAAAGTTTGAAATTGACGAAACAAACAGACGCACACCCGCAAAATTTGGCATTCGCAGCATACCAAGTGTGTTGGCGTTTAAAGATGGGGAATTGAGAGAGGCTCGCACAGGGTTGATGGACAAAGAAACCCTGACATTATGGATTAAAGAATTAAAGGAGTCCTGATATGGTAAAGAAAAACTTTAAAAACATTGAATTACCACCAAAATACACCCCTAAAAAATCAGAACCATATATGTGTCCTGAGCATTTGGCATATTTTTATCAATTATTGACTGCAAGACGCGAAAAATTAGCAAATGAACATAACGAAATATTAAATGATGTACGTATGGCTGAAAAAACTGAAAATGACGGGGTTGGTGACGACCAAGATCAAACAACCTTTGAACAAGAAGTAGTCATGAATTTGCGTATGTCACAACGCAACGCTAATCTATTAAAAAAGATTGATGCTGCACTGGAACGTATAGAAAATGGTACATTTGGATACAGTGTGATATCTGGCGAAGAAATTGGATTGCAACGTTTAATGGCACGCCCATTAGCAACCAAAACAATTGAAGAACAAGAAGAAATCGAAAAAAACGAAAAATAAATATATCTTAGAAAAAAACAAAATCTGCTGTTTTATAACAAGACAGCAGATTTTTTTTACGTTTTGTTATTTTTTCTAGACACACAAAATTTAAAAGACAAGACCACTGTCTATTAAAGTATACTACGACTTAATCCACCAAGCTCTAAAATATTTTTATTTTGATTATTTTCAACATTTGGTTTAGCAGCTTTGTTTTTCTTTGATACAACATCTTCCTTTGCATCTAGCGCATCAAATTCAAAAACAAATTTGACATTGCCAATCCAACAAGATATAAAATCATTACCAACCAAATTAATACTAGTTTCACAAATTGACATATTCACAGGTGCTTTTGAAAACCATTTTTTGACACGTTCTTTTCCCTTCTCTTCAGAAGTATAACGTTCATTACTTAAATCAATGCTACAATCAACAAATTTATAATCCGGTTTTCCCCCATTGTTTTTACAATATTTATCTAAAACATCTTTATCACTTACACATTCGCCATTAAATTCATAATTTGGCGATTGACACTTGCCATTCCCTTTTTTACTAGGTACCGAAACGGGTTGTACTGATTGCGCTTTATTATTTGCATCAATTTCA
>Ga0310786_10004050_pt1 | contig 20629 bp, 26 predicted proteins | sample AusTroGonzalo_MG_FD_203881 | JGI IMG/M metagenome (GOLD analysis project Ga0310786, IMG submission 203881) | Bovine rumen microbial communities from tropical cattle in Woodstock, Queensland, Australia - Gonzalo_03 (v2) (version 2) | ecosystem: Host-associated > Mammals > Digestive system >... | reverse complement strand
ACTTATTTGATCTTTTGGATAGGATATTTTCACAGGGTATTTTTCCAGTGCAGCATATACTTCTTTCATCGTCATCATTTTTTTACCTTTTTGTTTGAACCCGATACCAACAAGATAGCACACCACACCCGATTTTCAATAAAAAAATCCTATAATTCTTATACCTATGGCGGGGTGGAATAATTTGATTTTTTTTACATCAATCTATGCTATAATACAAACATACATCGCAAAGGAAATAACAATGACAGATAAATTGTATCATGGGTCTCCTAAGAATTTAAAAAAACATTTGAAACCCAAAGGATACTCTCGGCATATCGCAGAAGAAGGTCTTTATTTAACTGATTCTATTGAAATGGCCGCCAGTTATGCGATGAATTATCGGTGGAACAAATTTGCTTCTATAAATATTTACAATTTTGAAAAACAATCTTGGGATTTCTTTTATGTATTAAGATCCAGAAAAACGCGTATAGGTTATATTTATGAAACATATAGTTCTGATGCCGTGTTGGTTGATTGTTTTGATACAGAATTGTGCAATAACGTTCCAATAGAAAAACACAAATTACCTAATGTTGTGGGGGCATTTGTATCTAAAAAAGATTGTGAAATTTCCGGTAAACATGTTGTAAATTATGATTTCTTGAAAAACAATCTTGTTCATATAAAGGTATTCGCCTTGAAAAAGGGAAAACATTTCGAAAAAGCGATAAAAAAAATAGAACAAATGGCTATGCAAACACAAACCAAAGATAAAAAAGAATTTGATAAAAAAATGAAGGCATTAAATAAATTGCTCGATAAATACACGGAAAAACAATAATATAAGAAAACTATTCCCCTTTCTTGTAATTGGTCTGCCCCCGTCTGCGGGTCGAACAGCTTTTTCGCCAGTTCGAATCCGAGACATTCTGTCTCGGTTAAATTTAAAAAACCATCTTGCGATGGTTTTTTGAATTTAATGGGGCGGGCGACCAGATTCGAACTGGCGACATTCGGTACCACAAACCGACGCTCTAACCAACTGAGCTACGCCCGCCAAACTTTGTGCACAACCTTTGTGCTTTTTTGTCCGCCTTTGCTGATTTTCAAATTCGGGCGTTTACCCCAGAATTTGTTGTGCTACGGCGCGACACTCGATTTTCAGTCCTCACTTTGCTTCGGTGAAAATCGGTGGTGGAGCTGATCAGACTCGAACTGACGACCCCTTGCATGCCATGCAAGTGCTCTACCAACTGAGCTACAACCCCATGCTGCGAAAAACATTTTATATTTCTTCTTGCAAAAAGTCAAATATTTTTGCTAATCTTCAACTTAAGGTATACCGAAGGAGTATTTATTATGGATTATAATAGCCTTAAATCAGAAGTGGAAATCAAAACATCTCAAACCTTAGAAGTATTACAAAACGAATTCGCCGGATTGCGCACTGGGCGTGCATCTGTGCATTTGTTAGATGGTGTCAAAGTGCCTGTGTATGGTGCCGAAATGCCATTGAATCAGGTTGCAACTGTGGCGACACCAGATACACAAACATTGTCCGTGACTGTGTGGGACGTGAATAATGCTGGCGCGGTTGAAAAAGCGATTCGTGATTCTGGATTGGGTTTGAATCCGATGACTGCAGGTGGTGTTATCCGCTTGAATTTGCCACCTTTGACCGAAGAACGTCGTCGTGAATTGACCAAAGTGGCTGGTAACTACGCCGAAGAAGCAAAAATTTCTATGCGTAATATTCGTCAGGACGCGATGGGAAAAATTAAACGCGCAGTGACAGACAAAGAAATTTCTGAAGACGATCAACGCAAATACGAAGAAGATTTACAGAAAGTGTTCGATGGTCGCGCATCCGAAGTTGACGCAATGGCAAAACAAAAAGAAGCCGACATTATGTCTGTATAAACAATATATCCAGGGGATAAACAATGTTTAATTTTTTGAAAAAGAAAGAAGATAAAATCGCCGCTACAAAAATTCCGCAACATATTGCGTTTATTTGTGACGGTAATCGTCGCTGGGCTGAAAATCGCGGTCTGCCGCCATTGATGGGACACCGCGCAGGTATTTCTAATTTTGAAAAATTGGTCGATTGGTTTATTGCGCGTGGCGTTTCAACAATAACTTTCTTTATATTTTCTACGGAAAATTGGAATCGTTCTGATGAAGAAGTCAATTTTTTAATGGATTTGTTTTATGAAGAACTTAGCAAGAATATGAAACACGCAGTTGAAAAAAATCTGCGCTATCGTGTTGTTGGATCACGCGACAGATTGCCGAAAAAATTGGCAAAATTATGCGATGAATTGGAAAAAGTATCTGCGGAAAATACAAATGGAACGGTCGTGTTTGCACTAAATTACGGTGGCCAAGATGAAATCGTTCGGGCGGTAAATGATGCGATTGAAAATGGCGAACCAGTAACCAAAGAAACATTTGAAACGTTTATGGACACGGGGGATTTGTTGCCGGTCGATTTGATGGTTCGCACCAGTAATGAAAACAGGATTTCTAATTTCTTGCTTTGGAAATTGGCATATGCAGAATTATTGTTTGTGCCCGAACATTGGCCTGATTTGGTGAAATCTGAAAAATTATGGCAACATGTTTTGGACGAATATACTAAACGCGACCGTCGTTTTGGTGGCGGAAAAAAGAAAAATTATTCAGGAAAACAAAAATGAAATTATCTGAAACACCTTTGCGGTTTATATCTGGTGCCATAATGTTGGCAATATTGGTTTTGGTTGTTTGCATTGAAAAATATGCACCATCAATCCACGCAGTTCGTTGGTTGTCGATTGCAATAGTTATCGGTGCAATTGTCGAAACTATCAAATGTTTTACGCAAACATCGTTAAAAAACTTCCAAAAAAGTGCCGTGGTTTTTGTTTTGTTTACGTTGTGGCTGGTTATGTTGATTGGCGCTGCATATGTTGTTGGCGCACGTCCTTGGATTATGTTGTGGATGTTGATGATTATTGTCGGTGCTGATGTCGGCGGATGGTTTTTCGGCATGGTTTTCGGCGGCGATAAAATGTGGGAAAGAATATCTGCAAAAAAAACATGGTCGGGTCAAATTGGCGGAATTATTTGCGGGACATTGATGTCAATATTATACGGATTATTGGTAAAACACGTGTTTATGCCTAATTTGTTGTGGGTCGGAATAAGTGTTTCGTTGCTGTCACAATATGGCGATTTAACAACCAGTTTTATCAAAAGACGTTTGAACATCAAAGATTTTAGTAATCTGATTCCGGGCCACGGTGGCATATTGGACAGATTTGACGGCTGGATTTATGTATTGCCGATTATATGGTTTATGTTGGGATAAGGGGGAAGCAAAATCATGCATACCGTTTTAACAATTGTTGCATTATTAATAGTTTTAGGTGTTGTCATATTTGTTCACGAATTTGGACATTTTATGGCGGCGCGTTGGGCGGGTGTTCGTGTTGACGCTTTTTCAATTGGTTTTGGATCGCCGTTGTTAAAATGGACAGATAAACACGGTACGGTATGGAAACTGGGGTGGTTGCCGTTGGGTGGATATGTTTCTATTTATGGTCAAGAAGACATGTTTAACCGTAAAAAATATCAAAATTTGCCGAAACAGAAAAAGATTGGGCATTATTTATCGGTTCCTGCATGGAAACAGTTTATAATTATCGCCGCCGGTGTGTTTATGAATTTTATGTTGGCGTGGGCAATTTATTCTGCAGATTTTATGTTCCGACCACGCACGGTTCAATTGCCTGTTGTTGGCCAGGTTGTCCGTGACAGTGTCGCATTCAACGCAGGTGTCAAACCAGGTGATATAATCATCAAAATTGATAAATCCAGCATAAATAATTGGGGTGAATTAATTATTGCCAAAGAAATCGCATCTGAACATGATGCCGATGTTTTGTTGGCACGCCGTGATAAATTGGTTCGTGTTTCATTGGCACCGGCAGAACGTTGGGGATTGATTGCCGACGGCAGCAAAACTGAATTTCACAAACGTGGATTTTTTGGGTCGCTGTATTCTGGATTGCGCGAAACATATCATCAATCTAAAAATCTGTTGGTCGTGTTAAAACAAATTATTATCGGTGAACGTTCATCAAAACAACTGGGGTCATTTATCACTATTGCCCAGGTATCAGGCAATGCACTGGAAGCGGGATTTTTCGTGTTTTTATCAATAATCGCGTTAATTTCTGTGAATTTAGCGGTCATCAATTTGTTGCCGTTGCCTGTGTTGGACGGTGGTTATTTATTGATTTTGATTATCGAAGCCATAATCCACAAAAAATTAGGCGGCAAAGCAATGGAAATAACTATTTTATGTGGCTGGATTTTAATCGGATTGCTGTTTTTATTCACAATGTGGAATGATATTTCACGGGTATTCGGATTAAATTAAAAAAGGAGTGCAATATGAAAAAAGAATACATTTCAATACAATATGATTATTCAGAAATTCAAGCTGCTATGGGGGAAGCTGTTATTAAAATTGGGAAATATAAAAAACCTGTATTTCTGAAAATTGGTGACATTTTCATGTATATTGAACCAAATATGACTATTAAAGAAATATGGGATTCTTATAAACAAAGACTTAAAATGCAAAATATTGTTTTGAATCAAAAAATAAATAAACACGAAAAATAAAATTGAAAAAATGCGTCATGCAGTAGAAAAATAAAAAATGAAAAAGACTATTGTATTTTTGGCATGTTTATTGGGTGTATCTGGCGGTGCCGATGCGGTTATATTATCGCGCATTGATGTCACGGGTAATCAACGCATGGACGATGAATCTGTGCGTATTTTGTCCGGTATTCGTGTTGGTGATGATGTCAGTTTGGAACGCGTAAACAATATCGCAAAAAAATTACAATCCAGTGGTTATTTTTCATCTGTGGATGTGAAATTAGATAACAACGTATTAAAAATCAAATTGGTTGAATCACCGATTGTAAATATGGTGACTGTCGAAGGAAACGACGAAATCGACACCGATGATTTAAAGAAAGAAATCCGAACAAAAGAACGCTCGTCGTATAATACGGCTGTGATTGGGGGCGATGTGCAACGCATGCTGACGCTTTACCAGCGCAAGGGCTTTTTCGGAACAAAAATAAGTCCTAAAAAAATTGATTTAGATAACAACCGCGTCAATATCGTCTATGAAATTTCAGAGGGTCACCCAACATATATTCGTAATATTGATTTTGAAAATAATAAAAAATTCCGAGACAGCCAATTACGCCAAGAAATTTTGTCGCGTGAACACGCATGGTGGCGGTTTATGACGCAATTTGATGTTTATGACGAAGACCGTATTCAATACGACCAACAAATGTTGCAACAATTTTATATGCGTAACGGATTTTTGGATTTCAAAGTCACAGATGTTAAGGGTGAATTTACATCGGATCGCGAATATTATTCTGTAAAATTCACTGTGGACGAAGGAAACCAATATAAAATCGGTGAAGTCACCATTGACAACCCGTTCCATGATGTTCCTGATTCTGATTTACGTGATGTGTTGACCGTATCAAAACGCGACGTTTATAACATTGATGAAATTGATGCAACTATGAATGCCCTGCGTGGCACGGTCGCAGATCACGGATATGCGTTTATATCTGTTGACCCTATTCCAAACAAACATGATGATACGCGCACTGTTGATATAAATTTCAAAATCAGAAAAACAAACCGTATATATATTAATTCTATCAATTTATTGGGGAACGTGCGCACGTTTGATGAAGTTATCGAACACCACATGCCCATGCGCGAAGGCGACCCGTTTTCGCTGCAAACAATTGAAACCGCACGTCAAAATTTAATGCGAACCCGTTATTTCAAAGAAGTTCAAATGGTTCCAACCCGTCTGGCAGAAGCAAACATGATGAATTTGGATGTAAAAATCGAAGAACAGCCGACTGGGGAATTATCGGGGGGATTTGGCTGGTCATCTATTAATGGGTTTATGATTGATGCCGGGATAACCGAAAATAATTTTATGGGACGTGGACAAATTGTCCAACTGCGTGGGTCAATTGCACAATATCAGCGCCAGGCGATGTTCAGTTTCACAGAACCGTTTTTATTCAATCGGGAATTATCGGGTGGATTTGATATTTCGTATACGCAATACAAATATTCACAATTGGGTGGTTATGGATATGATCGTGATTCCTTTTTGGTATCGGGACGTTTGGGTTGGCGTTTAACAGATCATTGGACACAAACGATGCGGTTATCGGCGGCATTTGATCAAAACTATGATTTGACTTTGGGTGGATGGCAAAAATCCAATCTGTATACGTTGGGAACAACCTGGCGGTATTATAATTTGACATCAAATTTCCAACAAAATACACATACTGGGATTGTGGGTGATGTTGGTGTCGCATATACTGGATTCGGTGGCACAAACACATTTATGCGATATAATGCAGACATTGTTGCGATGGTAAAATTCTTGGATGATCGTTGGCAATTGCGGACTTCGTGGGATTTAGGATTATTACAATCGTTGGATGGCGACAATTATATTCCACGTGTTTATCGTTATTTCTTGGGCGGGGAAACATTACGCGGATTTGATATCGCGGGTGTTGGTTCACGTAATTGGTATTATCGCACTTATTCTCTTGGTGGATTATGGAAAGCAAACGGTTCGACCCAGTTGAATTTTCCTATATTTATCCCAGATGAATACCAAGTCAAAGGTTTCATATTCGCAGACTATGGTATTTTGGGACGTCCGCCAAAACGCGAATACATTTGGCCAAATCCGCCTACGCTTGACACACGAGATAATTTAATTGACCAAGATTGGCGCACATCTATTGGTTTTGGTATTTATTGGAACACGCCGATGGGTCCGATGAATTTTTCATGGGGTTGGCCAATGAAAATAAACGAATACGACCAAGAAAGACGGTTTCTTTTGTCATTTGAAACGCAATTTTAATTGTTTTATCTTGACGGGGGGGATGGATTTTTCTTATACTTTTTATAGAAAGGAGAAACATATGAAAAAACTTCTGATGATTTGTGCATTTGTTGTTATCGGATTGTCAATTGCGGGCTGCGGTCAAATTTATGATCGTGAACCGGTATCGATTGGATACGATAATAATGAATTGAAACTTAGTCCGTGCGCCTGCATTTTGGTATACCAGGCATAAGAATTTATGGGGGAATGATTGAATTACCCAAATGATTTTGATACACCGGCATTTCCTGCGGGAAAAAGCATTGCTTGGGCCCGCGTGGCTTCTATAAAAATTTTAATATTTTTCTTTTTGATTATTTGTGCCTGTGGGGTATTGTTATTTTTTGTAAAGGCAAAACAAAATTATCCATTTTTGATATCTGTTGACCCCTTGACCGATGAATGGTCTGTCGTCACATATCCCGGCAAAGACAAAGAAAGAAAAATCGAACAATACCAAATTATCCAAGAAAAAATCGTTAGTGATTTTGTCACAAATTGGTTTACTATTTCGGCAAATCAGTTTGAAAATGCAATGCGGTGGAAAAAATGCACTATGGATGAATGTGGCGATCCACAACAATATAATCCACAAAATGTCAATTGCACTTTGTTTTGTGCATCGAACGAAAAATTATTTGAACAATTTGCAGCCAAAGTTGCCCCGGAATATAGCGCCCGCATTGCCCAGGCATCAGAAACATGGACAATAAAAAAACGTGATATTGTACCCTATGTTGTTGATGTATCGGCCAGCGCATGGCAGGTATATATCAAAATCCATTCCAGTATCAGCGGCGATTTCGACGTTTTATCTTTCGTCAAAGTGGCCCGCGATCCGGAAACACATCCAGCAACATTGGGATATTACATAGAAGATTTTAACGCATATCGGATGCAACCATGAGAAAGATACGATCATTTTTTATCGGGATTTTGTTAATCGCAATTATGTTTGCGATGGTTATTGGTGTCGCGTTGTTATATCGTGCAAACGACCAATTATCAATAAAATCTTATTTCTTTCAAATTGATAATTATTCTGCAAATCGCGTCGGTGCATTACAGAATTTGAACGATATGTCTGCGATTGAATTGCGTAATAAATTGATAAAAAAATATGTTTCTGAATATTTCACGGTGATTCCTGGGGAAACAAATGTTGGAAATCGCAGTGTGTTAAAAAATTTATCTGATGCGAATGCATACAACCAATGGCAATCAAGCGAAGCGCAAAGAATATCAAAAATGTCCGCGGAAAAAATGTTTCGTCGCGTATATGTATCTGATGCAGATATTGCCGCCGTTGATCTTCCCGAAGGATATGATTATTACAGCGTCACAACTGCAGAATATATTTTATATTCGGTTCATTACACAACCCAAACGTGGGCTGAATCGAACGCAATGTGGGTTGAACCAACGTATGAAACTGGCAATATTTACATAGAAGCACGTTTCAAACCAGGTATAAAAGAAAATATTGATATCAAAAAATATTTGGAATCTGGTGAAAATCCATCTGGATTATTTATGTTCGAAGTGACAAACGTAAACAGTGGGGAAAACGAATGATAAAAAGATTATTGTTTTTTGTATGTTTTGGATTATGCGTGTTTTCTGCATCTGCGGGTTTTGCGTATGACGAATACGATGATGATTTTGATTTTAATGAATTTGCCATTGTCGATGATAGTCAAACAGATATCAATCTGGACCAGGTTTCTTTGAATTCTGGGGCGGGTGTGGTTGATGTGAATCAATTTGATATTGCCGGGGCAATGTTGGGTATGACATATGATGAAATAAATGATTTGTTTTTTGAAAATTCTTCGTTATATGCACCACGTCAACGCAATAGTGTTATATATAAAATAAACAAAGATTGGGAATACAACCTGGATTATGAATGTCGTCAAAATGGGCTTTTCGTCCCAGAACAATTAAAACATTGTATTCAATCGCTGGCACGTAATCGCGGATTGTTATATGTATCCGAAGTGCACTTGGAGCGAACATATACTGGCGAAACAATAGATATTTATTTTACAAGCAATGCGTCTAATAACGTTGTGTGGAAAATTGTATATAAAAATGACGCAAATGATATGGATGGTATTGATGGGGATAATTCTCAAAATTTTGCAAATCAACGGGAAAAGAAAATATTGGCTTTCTGGCAGGGAATACTTGAAAAATATGGTGTTCCAAATTCTGATGAAGACAAATGGATTTCGTCTGAAAATGCCTATGATCCAATGATGCGCGCATATTACGGCCAATTGGAATTGGTTGATAACGGATTAAACGTATCAGATATGGCGACAAATATTCAATCTGCACGCGAAAAGTTCCAGGCAAAACCGTATGCGTTCTAAATACACATCTTATCAGATTGGTTTGTTTTCTGAATTTTTGGCACGTTGGTTTTTGCGCTTTCACGGATATCGTATTTTGAAAAATCGTTATGTGACCGGAAAAAAGACAGGTCGTGCAGAGATAGACATTATCGCCAAGAAAGGCAACACTATCGTTTTTGTAGAGGTCAAATCCAGACAAAATATTCCTGCGGCGTGGGACGCAATAACCCCGACACAATCAATTCGATTACGTCGCGCCGCAGAAACTTTCTTGGTCAACAGACATTGGATGGGCAATGCCAGATTTGATGTGATTATTGTATGCGGTCATAAAATATATTGGGCAAAAAATGCAATTTAATTTTTTATAACTGCGCTTTTGATTAATGTGACATCTTCTTTGATTCCGTCTATTTTTAATTGTAATTGCCCGATACCTGATTCCAATATAGTCGTTCGATTTTCCAATGCGGTTATACGATGGTTTTGCCGGTCTAATTCATTTAACGAAGAATCCTGGCGCGCAACCCAATAAATCACCGCGAAAAAGAACGCTAATAAAAACCAACTATCGCGCAAAACATCGATGATGTTCATTATATTGGTTTGTTTTTTCATAATGTTATAAATAATTTACCATAAAAATTATGTTGGATTATTTCCTTTCTTGATTAAAGATTCAATTTGATGAACCAGCGCACATTGTGCCGCCCACCAGCGTAAATTTTCGTTTGAAACATTTGATCCAAAAACACGATATATTGTCATAGATTGCAAATGTGCCAAAACCTGTTGCCCATCAAAAGACGAAAATACGCGGGCATATTGTTTTTCAATATCTGCCATTGTTGCCCCCTATGTGTTAAATGGACAATTCTTCGCTGGCCATTTGTGCGATTGGCGCCATGTATTTTAATTCTGCGTCACTGTGCAGAGAAATTGGTTCTATTAATCCACGACGTGACAATATTTGCAGTCCACGTTCACATAACGGTTTAATAAATTCATGCAATAAACGACCGTATGTTGCACCCAATATTCGAACCATATCGGCATTGCGTGCTAATATTTCCGTTGCAGTCATTTCTTTATCAGACAATAACCCCAAACGGTCTGCCAACAATGTGTGACGAATTCTGTCACGCAAATCACGCAAAACAATTTGAGACACATCAAAATCTGCACCACTGGACAACGGGGTTAACCCTGAACTGCCCACTGCTTTTGGTATAATCGCGCCTGGCGTCAGATTTATATTTGATAAATTGATAACACCATCATCATCTGCCTGCCAAATACCGCTGACCGCGATAGTCGCATTTTTCAAGACCAATTCGACAACTTTGTTTGCCGTTTTTATATCTGGCAATGCGCGCAATACTGGACTGCGGCCATATATTTCACCACTGACCAACGACCAACGGAAAATTATATATGGATTTGTTTCAAATGTTCCACGTGCAACGATATTGTTTTCCAAATCACCACCTACATCTATCCATGCTGTAAAATCAGTCCCTATTAAAGATTGCACCAATCTTATCGGTGTTTGTGGATTGTTTTTGATTGTGTCTTTAAGATGTTTTGGAAACGTGACATTTGGATATTTTTCCATGATATCACACGCCGGTAATGATGTAGTATGAAATATCGCACCTGGTAATAATGCAATATCTGACATGGGTATTGACGTGAACGAAAATGCAGAATCTGAACCGATTGGATTTTCAGACATAAACAAACACGCTGTCCCCAAGACTACTAAATCAATATAGCATTGGTGAATAGTGGTATAAAAATTTGAATCGTTCAAATGCGCGCGCAACACGGCGGTCGCGATTTCTGGATTTGGTGACAAATCACTTTCGCGAACCAGATTTATCCACAAAGATTCTGGGGGCGTCAATAACGAATACATTGATGCCGCCAAATTATCCACTGCATCAGATGCGGTTGCATCAAACAAAGTTGCCGCATCTGCATCATCAGTCGGGATGGTATAACGCATCGCTGTTTTCCAACGATTTAACCAGATTTCTCGTTCGTCCAGTGCACGTTTATATAATTGCATAAGATTTTTTTGCATTTATTATTCCTTTTGGTTTTTGTTATATTTTGAATTCTGTGTTTGCTTTGATTAAACCGATATTGGTTGACACCGGATGCAAAGGAATCGGTGTCATAGCCAAAGCCCCCGCAACCGCATCCAATCCGTCATCATGTTCTGTTGAACCAATTGGTGTCCATGCCAACATTTCGGCCAACAACATCGTTTGTTTGACGCGTTCATGCATAAACAGACGACCTGTATTTAACATGGGTTCCACAGTATTCAAAATTCTTGTTTCTTTTTTTGTATGATTTGAAATTTGGATAATATGCAACGGCATATTACGGCTGTCTGAAACACGCCTGATGATTTCAGGCAACGCGTTTCCGATACCGTTAATTTCTATACCTATGCGGTTGATTTTGTGCGTTTGTAAAAAATTCAATATTTTTTCGCATTGAGTGGCCAATGGATGAATATCATCGTCTGCAACTGTTATATACAATACGTCATGCACAAATGCGGTTGTGTTTTTATCATCGCGATATATTAAAACACATACACTGCCATCAGACGTATTATGCCCAGATGATGGATCCCAATATACACTGGCACCCGTGATTAAATGTTCACCGATTCGCGCCATGCGACTATCAAAATCATTGGCATAAAAATGTATTGCCCCAGGATCCAGATGAATCCGCTCTTCGGCGACATATTCCAACATCATTTGTGCAGAAAAATGTCGTGGCCCGACAATACGTTCTAATTCTTGAATTTTTTCAATCGGAAAAACTTCGGGCCATGCTGGATTTCCGGCATCATCTACAATCGGAATCTTTAATTGTTTATATCCGCTTAAAAAAGGTATTGAATTATTAAAATTTTCGTTTAATCTAATGGACATGGACTTTACTCCGAAAACTTTACCAACGAATTTAGAGGCTGAACAGGCTGTTCTGGCTGCGGTTTTGATGAACAATCGCGCCTTGGAATCGGTATCTGATTTCTTGTTGCCTGAACATTTTTCACACCCTGCCCACCAAGAAATTTATAAATTGGCATTGCGTCAGTTTTCTGTTGGTGTCCCATTTGATATTATTACGGCAAAAACATATCTGGAACAACAGGGCGCACTGGAATCCGTTGGTGGTGTCGATTATTTGACTAAATTGGCATCTGCGGGCGCAACCGTTGTAAATGTTGAACATTATGGTCGTATTGTTTTTGACAATGCCCGTCGGCGTGATTTAATCGGTCTGGGCCAGGGTATTATTGATGACGCATATACCGAAGACATGGATAAAACCGTCGATTTCCAAATTGAAAATGCAGAACAAAAACTGTTTAATTTGGCATCCACGGGGCAAAGCGAACAAAACATGGTTTCGTTGGCCGACGCATTAAAAGGTGCACTGCAAGAGGCGGAAATCGCATACAAGGCCGATGGTAAACTGTCTGGTTTAACCACGGGGTTGGATGATTTGGATAAATCAATCAGTGGTCTGCATCATTCTGATTTAATCATCATCGCTGGACGTCCAGGTATGGGTAAAACAACATTGGCAATGAACATCGCTTTCAATGCCGCAAATGCTATATATAATGGACGCGCAAACGAACAATACAAAGGTGCGGTTGTATTTTTCAGCCTTGAAATGTCGAATCAACAACTGGCCGCACGTGTTTTATCATCACAATCAAAAATTCCGGCTGCCCACATGCGCGAAGGTAATTTAACAGACGAAGATTTTATGAAAATGTCTGAATATTCAAACGCGCTGGCTAAATTGCCGTTGGTTATTGACGATACGGCCGATATGTCGGTTCCAATGATAAAAACGCGCGCACGTCGAATTGCACGCAAATATGGCGGTATCGCACTGATTGTTATCGACTATTTACAATTGATGAAATTGCCAGGGGGCAAAAACAACGACAACCGTGTCCAAGAATTATCCACAATAACACGCGGATTGAAAATCTTGGCCAAAGAACTAGATGTTCCTGTTGTCACACTATCCCAATTATCGCGCAGTGTTGAACAACGCGACGATAAACGTCCAATATTGTCTGATTTGCGTGATTCGGGTTCTATTGAACAAGATGCCGATATCGTTATGTTCACATATCGTGACGAATATTATCTTAGCAATCGTTCACCTGAAAACCGCTTATCAGGAAATGCATCTGAAAACGCAACACAAAGTTGGCAAAACCGGCTTGATAAATCCCGTAACAAAGCGGAAGTCATCATCGCCAAGAATCGTCATGGGAAACCAGAAACAATACATTTAAGTTTTGTCGGTGAATATTATCTGTTTGATAATTTGAATCAATTTGGACCACAACCTTTTGGTGGAAACACTGGGTTTGAACCGCAAAATGATAACACCATGGATTCAAATGTTCAAACCGTATCAAATATCAATGATATTCCTGATGATTTCATGTAATTCTTTTTACTTGCCAAAGTAATAAATTTTTACTATTATTTTGTCAACATATATACCAAGAGGTTTCATCATGGCACAAGAAGAAATCATTTTTCCAAATAATATTCGCAATATTCGTGCGGCTAAGGGCATGAAAATGACCGATTTGGCGCGCCGTTCGAATTTATCTCTGTCTGCTGTGTCAAAAATTGAAAAAGGCGTTCGTCGTCTGAATCAAAAGCAATTGTTGAACGTTTGCACTATATTGGGTTGCAAATTGTCTGATATTTTTATTCACGAATCAGATTCTATGGCCAACCAATGGCAAAATGAAATTAAACGCCGTTTGAACGACAACGAAGATAGCGGATTAAAAATCTTTGGTTCTGGGCTTCGTAAAATACGTCAGCGCGCTGAAAAAACCATCGCTGAGACTGCAAAAATGGCGGGCATGACATTGTCTGTATATCATAAAATCGAAGTTGGCCAACGCGAAGTTTACGAAAACGAAATCGATGTTTTGGCGAAAACTTTTGGTTATACTGCGAAACAATTGTTTGATGAAATCGCAAAATTATATAATTCTGGCGAATTAACCAAACAAATTAACAAGGTCAAAGAACGCGTAAAATCTGTGTTGGAACCGGGAAATCCGGAATCTGGGTTGGATATCCATGGCGGATTATACGGCGCACAATTATATGATAATGCACGTAAAAAATTGGTTCCTGTGTTCGGCAAACCAGATGGCAAATCAATCAAATTGAAAAAATCTGATGAACATATGATTGTTGCCCCGATTGAATTAGAAGGCAAAAACGGTGTTTATGCGGTTATTCCTAATTCAAAACGTTTGGGTGGTTTTATACCTGAAAACGCATATGTTTTTGCGGATACCAATGAAAAGCCTGTGGCTGGTGATTTGGCCGTTTGCATTGATGCTGATTTTGCAAAAATGGGTTCTGATGATACTGTCAACGCGCAAATTGCCACCATTCGCCAAGATTCACGCGGAAAAATTTACGGACATATATCTAATCCAGAAGAGAAGATTAACGTTCAAACCATGCACAAAATCATCATGATTGTGATGAAATAACGTTTATATAACACCAAGGGGGGGGATTATAATATGCAACAACACGCACACGTTATCGCACAACGTTTATTGAACCTGTATCGCCAGGCACACGTTATAAATGGTGGCTGGGCTGCCGTGAACAAGGTATTAATTGCAGAATCAGATAATCCCCAGGTCATAGAAGCACTTGAAAAATTACCCACTGGCAAACGTTTGGCAACACATATTGCAAATTTGCGTAGTGGTAAAACACCGATGGATACAATTCGTCCTGAATTATTGCCATATGGCGGCATGTTAACCAGCCAAAATTCAAACGTCACATTGACTGAATCAGAAATGACCGAATTGAAATCTGCACTGGCAGCTTTCGAAGCGACCCCCGAAGGTATGAAAAAAATCAAAGATTTGGCATGTGTTCGCAAATTCGGCAACGATTGGCCCGACAAAGTCAAAGCTGCGTTATCTGCCGAAGACCCAAAGGAATTACCTGCATGGGAAAATGTTGTTCGGACGGCCCGTGCGTATCAATTATGGGATTCTGCAAAACAGTTGGTATCGGAAAATTTGACCGACCGCGATCGCGCTAGAATACAAGCGGATATGCCTGAATTTGAAACATACCTGCCGATGTTCGGTGACGAAGGCGAAGAATTATTGGCAAAATTACGCACGTTCATGTCATCTATGCCGCAATAATTTATATGGCGTATATGGTATCTTTGGTGTGCGGTGTTCCAATATAAATCATCGTTCCATTTGGTGACAATATAAAATCTAATTCGCGCAATCGTTCACGCAAATTGTTCCTTTTTTGTTGTGTATTGCAGGTATTTGGCACCTCTACGTCGTCACATATTATCAAATCAGAACGCATCCCGGTAATATTTCCAGAAATGCCTTGGCATATCACAGACGGTTCACGTATACCGATTGGGCGTTTGATTGTAATTTTATGTGCGCCCCACTCTTTTTTTACATCTGGCAAAACATCCGAACAAAACGGATGATTTTCCAAAATATTTTTTATATGAGATACCATCCGTGATGCCAAACTTGATTCAGCAGATAAAATCAATATTCTGGTTTCCGGTATATGATACAAAACACAGGCAGCAAAAATCCCCACAACCGTAGATTTACCCGAATGACGAAACGCATTTAACAATCCACGGTGCGGTTCATCGTTTAATATCCCTATTAAAAATTGCATGATTTGTTTGTGATGGCGCGGTGTTTGAAACCCCAGTAATTTATTCCATTCATCCAAGAAATCAAAGGCTGCCGTAATCGTCATTGTTTTCATTGTCTGCTTCTTCTGTGACAGAACCATAATCATTTATCAAATTTGGCAACGCACTATCCAGAACATTTAATAAATTATAATACAGACCTAACACTGAACCACCTGATAATTTATCAGATATCACATCCAGCGTATAATCTATTTTATTCAACACGGTATCGTGGATATTTGCCCATTCTGAAACATTGATATCTATATCATGCAAATCTTGAAATGCCGCCAACAAAAAATTAAAATCAGAATTCAAATCTTCCGGGTCTATCTTTTCTGTTGGTTGATAATCTATGGTGCGATTCAAAGAAATTTGACGAAAAATATCTATATTTTTCCCAGATTCAGGCGCCGTATTAAAAACGACAGTGCCACCATTAAATCCAGCGTTCGCAATCACACTATATTGGTCGCTGTTCAACAGTGCATCATTTACCGCGACTTTGATATCTGCGTTTTGAAAGAACGGAAAAGAAAACACAAATTCCGTATCTACACCATTGCCAGTATATGATATTTTATACATTGATTGCCCCCTATCCTGCTATTTTATCGATTTTGGATAACCACGTTCTTACTAAATTTGGTTTTTTAACGGTTGTTTTTTGAATTTTTTCTAGATTATTTTTATATTTAGTATCATATGGTTCGGCCGTTTCATCACGCAAACGTTTCAACACAGCACGTTCAGAAAAACTGTTACCACTGTTTCCACTGGCGCCATATTTTGCACGTTGGGTTGATAAAACTTTTTTAATCAGATTTGTTTTTGTTAATTCATCTTGGGCCATTTGCGCCAAGATTTGTTGACGTTGGTTTTCTGCATCCCGCTTAGATTCTTTATAATCTAAAACTTTCGTCACATCGGATACTAATTGTCCCATAAAAACTCCTTTTGGTTAAAATTATATTGAATATGTGCCGTCAACCGTCACGGATAATATTGTTGCAGGCAATTGTTCGCTGCTGGAAATCGTCCACAATGGTTCCGTTGTATTTGTTTGGGTTCCCAACAAATTGATAGATAAATCGCCACAATATCCCGCACAATCATCCGCATAGGCGTAATTTGGTATTTCCATACGATAACCATTAACAAATACTGTCTTGGTATCTATTACGCGCATTGATATTTTACGTGCACGTAATTTTTTCGGGTTATGCCCGTTTATAATCATTGGGAACGCCGAAATTTTATAATCGAAACCATATTCGCCTGCATCATCCAGACATGTTGCGTCAAATTTTTCTAATGAATTTGTGGTGCCGCGTTTGACTATTACATACGTGACATCCCCCATCACCGCAACATATTTGAAATTACCATCTGTTTTATATGTCGCCCACGCAGAAATATTTTGCGCGGCGTGTTTGTTCAACACGGCCATCCCCCCATCATCCATTACAACAAATAATTGATGACTGTTTGGGTTATATGCCATACTGACTGGATTATTTATCAAATGTTTGGCAAACGCACACAAATCAGACGCATGATAATTTTCTGATAACGCATCCAGGTCTAATTCACGAATACCAGTGCCAGATGCAGAAACAAATACAGTATTTGATTCTATCTTTTGTGGTGGCAGATATTTTTGTGAAAATGCACCGATATTGGTATGTTGTTTAATATCAACGTTCGCCGGTGTTAATGGCGAATTAGAAATCGCCCATTCACCGATTGACGTCAAAATTTGCAATTTATCCGCACTGACCAAAGTGCAAATTTGATGATGTTGCGCCGATAATAACGTTATATAAATGGCTTCATCATCCAAACCTGTTCCTGCATCAAAATTAGAATAATCGCCCACTTTGGACATCCAAATACAATTAGGCAATGATGTTGTTCCACCAAAAATTAATCTGTTTTGATGGAAAGAAATACATTTTGGCCACCCGCGTCTATCGTTAAACACAGATTCATACCAATCGTAAATAGCGTACCCAGGCAACGAAAATCCACCATTAGTGTAAACCGTGGCCACGGTGTCACTTTGAACAGAAAACACAACCCATTGTTTTTCGTTTACATATAATCTTTCGCCAATTGATGATTGATTCCAAAACGCAGAACTGGTTGTGAACGTTGCATAACTGTTGCCCTGATTCGATGCCGTAATAGAAATAGATATTCCATCGGTATCTTCAAATTTTGCAAATGGTATATTGACACTGGCATCTGAATTTACTTTGAACGAATACGCCGTAATAACAAAACCTGTATCTGTCTTGCTTAAAATGCGCGGTGGATAATCAGGATGCACAAAAAACAGTTTATCAAAACGTTGGGCATATTGTAATTTTGATAAATCTGCGGTTCGCCACGGCGCGTTAACGGCCGCTATTTTTGTATCATTGCTGTAAACATCGACATTTTGATCCGATATGACCAGCAAATATTTTTCTGAATCCGATATTGGAAACGGAACAATTATCGCCCCGTTATATGTATTCGCAATTTTTTTAAGGCCCGATCTACGTTTCAATCCACCAGAATCCAAAACATCTACATTTTCCAGTTTTGATAAACCGCCCGTGTTATTTGTCGCATAAAATTCTGATGACATTTCACCATAATCAAAAGAATTTTGTGTTTTAAGAAAATTTCCCATGATAATCTCCTTAACCTATTAAAATCTTGAATCTATCAACGAAAAACTATCAATATTTGATTGGCCTGAATTTGTGCTGTCTATGAATTTTGCAGATTGATATTCTGATTCGTATAATGCAGTCATCATTCTGAATACATTTGCATCACCAATCAATGGTATACAAAATTCCATTGCTAACTTAGTCGCAACCAACGTCGCAAAATAACTTGGAAAACTTTCTGGGGAAACGCGCACTATTGCAGAAACATCCAACGTATCTGATTGAGCAATTATTTTATTACCAACAATTTGCCCCATCGATGTAATGATTCGTAACACATTTGATGGAATAATAAAATCGCCATCTGAATTTTTGTTCAATGTGATATTTTGCATTGCGAATCGCCATGGAAACATAGATAACAGCGTATCAACAATCGGGTCAAACAAAGTTCTGGCCAATTGCGCAGCGGCTGAATCTTCGCGCAAAGATTGAATCGGTTTTTCACCTAATTTCAATAACGCCATCGAACATAAATCTATTTTTGTAAACATTTTTACACCTATTTGTTATAAAAAGCCAAAGGCCGCACAATCGCGACCTTTGACCATGTTATGAAACATTTTGAATTATTATTTAAGATAATGCACCAACAGTGATTGCATCAGCGGTCACGCTTAATACTTTCATTGTTGTTCCATTTGATCCGTTAATCAGAATAATATCGCCTGTGTTCATCAAAGATTTCACGCTGGCAAAATAACCAGATGCGGTTATTGTCGCCAATGTTGCGTTTTCTTTGTAATGCCACAAAGTGAAACCGTTTGCATACGCAATCACAGATAAATTTTTATTTTGAAAAGCCATCTGATTTTCCTTTTGGTTGTTTTATGAATTTGGTTTTTGGTTATGCGGCATCGTCGTCACATTTAACGCGAACAATTCCATCAGCGTCGATTAAAACCGCGCCCTGGGACATGCTGTTGCTGATAAAGTGAGCAGCGCGTTCGCCGTGCCATGTGATGTCTGTTTTGACTTCTTGACCACATGCGTGACCAATGCTGGATGCATGATAGATAAAGCAATCACGATCATCGCTGTTTGCCAAAGGCAACGAATTGCACAAAATCCAATTGATACCCAACCATTTTCTGGATTCGCAACCATCGACTAATGGTGTTGCGCCGCCGACATAATCCGCAGATACAAATTCATTCATCGACATCAATTCGTTCCATTGATGCACACCAACAACGGCGAATCTGCGGCCATCATCTGGCACATCATTTTCGTTCAATTTTTCAACAGCAGCCATAACCAACGCTTTGGTCAAACCGGTTGAATAATCGCCGACGTATTGTGTTGCATTGTTCATTGCAGCGATAATCAATTCGTCTGTTTTGCGACCCAAAGCATACGCTCCAGCCGACGCAACAACGCGACGTTCATCGACATTAGTTTTCAATTCATCCAATGCATCAACCCAATCACCCGCATAGTAATCTTGTAATGTGCATTCTACAGGTGTGTGATTCAAATTCATCACTGGCACAATACCATGACGCGATTTAGTGCTGGCGATACCTTTGCCGACTTTTTGGAAAGTTGTAGACGTTCCGATAACACCAGATTTGCTGCGAATCGTTGAACGTAATTTTGTGCCCATTTGTTGATATGCCAAATGAACATCTGCTTCAAATTGTTTTATAAACACTTGATCTACAGAAAGAGACATAAATAAATCCTTTTTGTTTTTGATTAAAAATTAACGCCATAATCGGCACCACATTTTGAAA
>Ga0310786_10004048_pt1 | contig 20632 bp, 13 predicted proteins | sample AusTroGonzalo_MG_FD_203881 | JGI IMG/M metagenome (GOLD analysis project Ga0310786, IMG submission 203881) | Bovine rumen microbial communities from tropical cattle in Woodstock, Queensland, Australia - Gonzalo_03 (v2) (version 2) | ecosystem: Host-associated > Mammals > Digestive system >... | reverse complement strand
TAATTAGGCCGAAGTTCACGCCTGCTAAGAGGGTAAAGCCTGCGATGGTATAATGGATGGCAGGATTGGTGTAATAGGCGATACTGAGGTTCTTGGTGGAGAAACCGCCGGTAGCGACGGTTGAGAAAGAGTGACATACGCTGTCAAACATCGGCATACCCTCCAGCCACAGCAGCCCGACTTCAATCACAGTCAGCAGGATATATGTTATCCACAGATGTTTGGCGGTATCGGCAATACGGGGACTCAGTTTCTCGTAACTCAGGCCGTTCATTTCTGCGGCGTATAGCTGCATGCCGCCCAGTCCGAACATTGGCAGCAAAGCGATAGAGAGCACGATAATACCCATACCTCCGAGCCACTGTGTCATGGCGCGCCAGAAGAGTGCGCCGTGCGTCAGACACTCGATATCATCGAGTATGGTGGCGCCGGTGGTGGTAAAGCCGGACATCGTCTCAAACCAAGCGTTGGTGACGTCCGGGATTTGTCCGCTCAGGTAATAGGGCAGAAAACCGAAGGCAGAGAACACCACCCAGACTAATGCCACAATGACATAGCCTTCGCGTTCTCCGACGCGACTGTCGGCTTTTCTGCCGAAGTACAAGCCCCACAAGCCGGCTAATAACGTGAGTAGTGTTGATATAAGAAATGCGCCGTCGTCCGGATCGTCATAGAAGAACGATACCGCTGTGGCTATAGACATGAACGCCGCCTCAATGAGCAGCAGCGCGCCCATCGTTTTTACAACCAACCGTGTATTAAACGCTCTTGTCATCTGTGCTTATTCTTTGAAGAACCGCTCTAATTTTCTGATTACGTGGCTTTTGCAGAACACCACCACTTTGTCTCCGGGCAACACTTGTGTGTCGCCGTTGACAAGTACGCCTTCACCAGCGCGAACAATACCTGCGATGGTACTGTCCTTGGGCAAGCCCATCCGTTTGATTTCGCAGCGGGTAATGCGTGAACCTTCCTCGGCGCTGAATTCCACAATCTGGGCATCTGCGCTGGTCAGGTTGCGGACATTGAGCACACTGGCGTTAAGCAGGAGCTGGTAGATGTAAGAGGCGGCGATGGTTTTCTTGTTCAGTACGGCACCGACATCCAGTCCTTCGGCAATCTGGATATAGTCGATATTCTCCACTTCGGCAATCGTCTTCCGTACACCGAACCGCTTGGCAGCAAGGCAGGCAAAGATGTTCGCCTCACTATTGTCCGTTACTGCCACAAACGCATCTGCGTCCTGTATGCCTTCTTCCTTCAGCGTCTCCATGTCGGAGCCATCTGCATTGATTATCAGGGCGTTATCCACTTTCTGACTGAGGTGATAGCAGAGTTCTTTGTTGGCTTCAAGGATTTTGATGTTCATCTCATGAGGCAGACTTTGTGCCGCTTTTTGGGCGATACGACTTCCGCCGAAGAAGATGACATTCTTAATCTCACGCTCCGTTTTGCCCATCTGGTCGCGCATGAACTCCACATTGTCGGGCGTACAAACCACATAGACCGTGTCGTTCAGTTGTATCTCATCGTTTCCTGTCGGGATGATTGTGTCATTGCCCCGCTTGATGGCTACAACGCGGTATTTGCCATGTCCGAAATACCCCGAACTGAAGGCTTGACCGATGGCTTCACACTTCTCGCGAATCTTTATAACACACAATTCCAAAGCGCCTTCACAAAGCGCGATGTGATACCTCATCCAGTTGATTTTCAGCGACTCCACAATCTCATGCGCCGCCAGCACTTCCGGATAGATGAGGTGGTTTAAACCCATTTTCTCGAAGAACTTCTTGTTCTCGGGGAGCAGATACTCGTAGTTGTCGATTCGGGCGAGGGTCTTTTTGGCACCGAGTTGGTTTGCCATGAGGCAGGCAGTCATGTTTTCCGTCTCGTGCGGTGTAACCGATATGAACAGGTCGCAGCCGTTGACGCCAATATCTTTCAGGTCATGAATGGATGTCGGACTGCCCACTTTGGTCAGCAGGTCGTATTCGGCATCGAGGTCGCCGAGTTTCTCGGCTTTTTCGTCCATCAGACTGATTTCCATGTTTTCGCGAGACAGCAACTTTGCCAAGTGTCTGCCTACTTCTCCAGCTCCTGTGATAATGATTCGCATATACTATCTTTATCTAAATGCAGCATTTCAAATAACTCCTTCGTGCTGCCGTGTTCTACAAATTGGTCATTTACGCCGAGACGCGTGACGTGTGCTGTATAGCCTTTGTCGGCAAAGTATTCGAGTACGGCACTTCCGAGTCCGCCGCTGATAACGCCGTCTTCTACGGTCACCACTTTCTTGAAATGGGTTCCTACATAGTCTAATGTCTCCGTGTCTAAGGGCTTCAGCCACCTCATGTCGTAGTGTGCGAAGCCTTTCGGCAGCGCTTCGGCGACAGTGTTTCCGATGGCGCCGATAGAGAGGACGGCGAGGTCTTTTCCTTCCTTGAGGCAGACCGCTTTGCCTATTTCGACCTTCGTTGTTTCGGATGCAGCTACTCTGCCACGAGGATAGCGGATAGCAATTGGTCCTTTGAAGTCAACGGCTAATCGCATCATCGCCTTGAGGTCTTCGCCCGTCATGGGTGCGCCAATCGTCAGGTTCGGGATGGGGCGCAAATATGCCAAATCAAATAATCCGTGGTGGGTGGCACCGTCGTTTCCGACTATGCCGGCTCGGTCGATACAGAATATCACATGTTGTTTGGGCAAAGCCACGTCGTGGATAATATTGTCGTAAGCGCGTTGCAGGAAGGAGGAATAGATATTGCAGAACGGGATAGCACCTGTGCTTGCCAGTCCTGCGGAGAAGGTCACGGCGTGTCCTTCTGCGATGCCTACGTCATAGACGCGTTCCGGCAGCTCCTTCTGCATGATGGTCATACTGCAGCCGCTGGGCATAGCAGGTGTGATGCCGACAATCTTGTCGTTCTCTTTCGCCAGTTCCAGCAGGGTTTCGCCGAATATATCCTGCCAGAGTTTGCGTTCGCCGCTTGCGGATAAGCGTTCGCCGGTTTCTACCTCAAACTCTCCCGGTGCGTGCCATGTTGTCTGGTCGTTTTCGGCGGGTGCGTAGCCTTTGCCCTTCTTTGTAATCAGGTGCAGAACTTTCGGACCCTTGTGGGTCTTTATCTCGTTGAGAATACGCACCAAGTCAATCACATTGTGCCCGTCAGCGGGACCGAAGTACCGCAGGTTCATGCCCTGGAAGATATTGTTTGGCTGGCGGGTGAGAATGGTCTTGAGGTTGGTGTTGAAACGACGCATGCGGTTGGTCTTGTGTTCGTCCATGAGGTGCCACTTCATCATCAGCTGGTATAAGTCCCAGCGCCATTTGTTATAGCGTTTGCTGGTGGTTATATCAACCAGATACTGCGTGATACCGCCCTTTATCGGGTCAATCGCCATGTTGTTGTCGTTGAGGATAATCAGCAGGTCGTTCTTGGTCATGGAGGCGTTGTTCAGTCCCTCAAATGCCAGTCCGCCTGTCATAGCGCCGTCGCCGATGATGGCAACCACTTTCTGATTGTTCTCTTTGCAGCCTAAATCAATGCCTAAAGCGGCTGAGATGGAGTTGCTGGCGTGTCCTGCGATGAAGGCATCATATTCGCTCTCGACAGGAGTGGGGAAGGGGGCTAAGCCCTTGAACTGGCGGTTCGTATGGAACCGCTCCCGTCTGCCGGTCAGAATCTTATGTGCATAAGCCTGATGTCCCACGTCCCAAACCACCTTGTCGGTCGGTGTGTCGAACACATAATGAACGGCTACGGCTATTTCAACCGCACCGAGCGATGAACCTAAATGCCCAGGGTTGTGACTGAGTTCATGGATAATGAAATCCCGGAGTTCGGCACACACCACAGGCAGCGCCGTCACCGGTAGTTTCTTCAGATCCGCAGGGGAGTTTATATCGTTCAAGTACGTGTAATCCATGTATCTTTGTTTGCGCCTACGCGCACATTATTCCAAATTAACGCGCAAAGGTACAGCTTTTTTTGTGAACCTGCAAATTTATTTCACTTTTTTAATGGAAAAGAGTTGTTTTTTAGTGTTATTTGAATGAGAAGAGGTGGGTGGTTCTCTTCTTTTTTTATTGTTGTGTCGGCTTAATCACCCACTAATCACCCACTAATCACCCAGTAATCACCCACTAATCACCCACTCATGGCAGTATAAAATGAGGAAGAATTATAAAAGAAAAAAGCGACTTTTCAGTCGCTTGTGGTACCTCTTGGAGTTGAACCAAGGACACATGGATTTTCAGTCCATTGCTCTACCACCTGAGCTAAGGTACCTTGTGCTTTTTCCATCAAAAATCCGTACCTCGCAAGGTTATTCGGGCGAAAAAGCGTGCAAAAGTACTGCTTTTTTTTGATATACCAAAATATTTTTGCATTTTTTTGCATTTTTCTACATTTTCAACAAAAAAATCGGGAAAAATTTGCAGAATACAAATATAAGTTGTATCTTTGCGCATAATTTCGAATTTAATAGAAACACAAAGGAAATGAAAAATGTTGTGATAGTGACATTATTATCGTTTATGATGGTAGCTTGCCGTTTTAATACCTTGCAAGAATCGCGGAATTTATTGGCTGCTGCGGATTCGTTACGTACAACAGCTGAGTATGTTCCGAATTGTCAACAGGTGGAGATGGCGGTTCGGGCGTACAGTCCTTGGAAACACGTGTTCCCCATGGATTATGCGAGGGCAAATTACTATTATGGACGTGCGCTGCGTAAGAATGAATGTTATGCTGAGGCGATGTCATGTTTCATAAATGCTATTCGGTATAGTTCAAAAGATGCTGTTCTGTCGGGTCGTATCTATACCAATATGGCGGATTTGTGTCATCTTGAGGGCAGTTATGATTTGTCGTATGATTTGTTTGGTCGTGCAGCAATATCTTTTTATTCGGCTCATGATACAACGGCCTATTGTTATGCCCTTTGTGATATGGCGGTTGAAGCGGTGCAGAAAGGTGCTACCTCAATTGCGGATTCTTTGTTGCTGGTTGCGGACGGTTTAACTGAAGATGAATTTGTGCGTTCTCATATCATGCTGACAAAGGCAATGATGTATAGGCAGGCAAAGCAATATGATTCTGCAATTGTGTGTATCAATGGTTTGCAACATCCCTGTTTCCCTCCTGCCGGATATGTGATAAAAGCCCAAGCGTTCTCTTTCCTCGGGCGGAAGGATTCGGCAGTGTACTATGCACAAATCGCCATAGAGAAGTCGCAGTCGCTGTTTGATTTGAATAACATGTATTATATTCTCTCCAATGACGGTGACCAAGATGTGGAAACAATACGGCAACTTAGTGCACAACGCTCGGATATTCAAAAACGCATAGAAACCCGTCAAGGGGAATTGTCTAGGGCAGTGGGGATTCTAACACAGTATCTGAACAAACCATATGACTGGAGATGGGTGTTCCTACTTGCCGGAATTGTGGTGTTGGCGGGCGCTTGCCTGATTATGCTCAGGAATAGGAAGCGTCAGGAAAATATCCGGCAGGACATCGTTGAGCAGCAAAATTTGCGAAAGCAATTGTCGGAAGAACAGCGGTTGCGGAAAGAATCGTCTTTGGTTGATTTTGAACGGAATTGTGAGGTGCTGCGTGCCTCATCCGATTTGTTCAGCGAACTGTGCTGGAACGATTACGGCAAGATGTGTGAAATCGTAAACAGACAGTTTGGGCTTCTGGCGGGAAAACTAAAGCAGACGGGGGTGTTGAATGAGAAAGAGGTGCGTCTGTGTGTCTTGGTGGCTATCGGCGTTACGTATAAGCAGATGGCGGAAATGCTGCCTTACGCGTTGAGCGGGTTGAGTAAATTCAAATATACAACAGCGAAAAAACTGGATGTGTCCGTAAAAGATTTACGTAAAAAACTGATTGATTTGGCGGTAGAGAGCTGTATTTAGAATGGGAAAAAGCAAAATTCCCAAGTGCAAAAATAACTAAAGTGCTGAATTTCAGCAAGTTAGTGATTGTTAAATTCCCAAGTTTTTATTTGGTGGGTTGAGAAAAAAGCAGTAATTTTGCAGCGTGAAATCAATAAAAATTTGTGATGTTATGAAAAACACAAAATTTTATCTTCTTTTTTGCTTGCTGTGGATGTCTTCGGCAACATTGTTCGCAGGCGCTACGGCAACTGAGATTCCGCTGCGTGTAGTGACCGGTAACGGGATGTTCAAACCGATGGATGGACCAGACCAGTCTTCGGATGACCCGCCAAGACCTAATCAGTTCCATGCCTTTATTCAAGGGCAGGTTTTGAGTTTCCGGATTGCGAATGCCAATTCCAACCACGTGATGGTGCATAATCCTTCCGGAGTGAAGATATTGGATGTACAGTTTGTTGGAGATGCGGCTTTCCGCTTGCCTACCTATGGACTGCATATTGTTGAGATTCAGAACGGAAACCTTAGATTGCAGGGCGAGTTTACTCGTTCGGTAGAAAAGAATCGTTCTTCGAACCCCACTCAGCCGGTGGATCCCGATGAGCCCCCTTCTATGCCCATCTATTCTATTCGAATTAATGATACAACGGATTGTTATGTTATAGATGTGGAGTTTCCACAATTTGAAATTGAAGAAGTTGTATTTCCCAACGAGTTGGCTTCTACAGCACAGATTTTTAACCGGGTAATATATCAAAATGCCTATAGATATTTTGATTATGGCATGGTAAACGGGCAACCCGAAATGCCTTTCTTGTCGTTAAACCTTCAAATACCAGGAGGAGCAGTGATTGATACGGCGATTGAAATGATTGAATATTACAACGACATTGAGTTGACGTATCCGTATGCTCCAGCGCAAATTGTGTCGGAGAACGATGATAATCCTATTTTGCAGTATGATGATGATTATTACGATGGAATAACCTTTAACGAATGGGGGGTGCCGGTATTATTTTCTCAACCTTATTCGATGACAGGTACAAAAGGCGTAAATGTGCAATTTAGGCCGGCATTGTTTTTTCCTGATGGAAATATTTTGCGCCCTATCTCAAGAATAAGGTTTACGATATGCGTGTCAGAAGGAGAGGCGTTGTCGCATATGTATGCCACAACACTTGCAACACCAAGTTTGAATGATATGGTGAATTTTTACGACACATATAGGGCGATTGATACAATAGTTCATCCTGACTACAAGGGAAATTTCCTAATTTTAGTTACAGAAGATTATTTGGATGAGGCTGAATCATATGCAGACCATAAAAATGATTTGGGTTTCAATGCATGGGTAGAACCGCTTGCAAGTAATATGTTAGATTCGGCATTTATTCGTCATTTGATTAAAACGTGGTACGATTATGAAGAGTGCCGTCCGAAATTTGTGCTGCTGATAGGAAGTGACATCCCGTATTCTTATGGCGTAATGAATGATAGTACTAATCCTCCTACTGATATGTATTATGCATGTTTGGATTATTTTAGCAATGATAGTATCGTGCAGAATAAAGAGGATATTACTCCGGATGTATATGTAGGTCGATGGCCAGTACATAATGGGGGAGAATTGGATTTCATAATGGAAAAATCTCGGGAATATGATTGGATTACACCTAACAAACGTATGGTTTTGGCATCTGGAATAGATACTAGAGATGAAGCTCACGAGGATGTTTTTGTAAATGTGATAGATTCAATACAAGCGTTAGTAAGAGATTTTGTTCCGAGTATGACTGTTATTAATTACACAGGACGTAACGGCTTTGATAGTCAATACCTGAATGATGAATTTGAACATCACGATAACTTGATATTCGTTTATCGTGGGCATGGGGGAGAAAATAGTTTAGGTGCTCCGTTTGATGACATTACCAGTTCTACGCTTCCTAATAATTTACCGTATTTCAGTTTTGCTTTTGGATGTAAGATGAATTATCCAGAAGGTCTTGGTAATGCGTGGGTGAACACGGGTGATAGGAGTTGTACATTTTATGGGGCAACAGTTACTACATATTCGACTCTGAATACTAATTTGCAATTGAATATGTTTAGAGGTCTGAAAGGAAATAGAAATATCTCTATTGGCGAGTTTGTCTATAATGGGGTAAGACGGGCATCCAAGAGCATGTCAGGGTGGTGGTATTTGCTCAATTATAAAAGAGCGAGTGTATGCGCCTATGTGCTCAATGGAGACCCCTCTTTGTATATTTTTGGTACAAGACTATTTAATAATGCTTTACAACATTCTCCGTCCAATGCCGAGGACTTACAAAATGTGGAACATGAGATGGATATATTAAGCTATGCGCTATATACCATTTCCGGCATATTAGTATATTCACAGGTCGGTAATGTGGATAACCTGACTGCCAATATTGATGCACTTGATTTGCAGGATGGAATATATATACTGTCCACCCAAACGAGGGATAATGTTATTTCTTCACAAAAGATAATTGTTCAACATTAAATAATGTGCATATGAAACGTTTGTTATTCTGCCTGTTTGTGCTGATAAGTGCGGCGGCAATCTCCAATGTGGAGGCTTGTACGATGAATAAAAAAAGCCCGTCAACAACTAGTAAAACATACATAGGAACGTTTACTGAGGATGTGATTTGTGAATGCCGCGATGAGAAAGGCGATTATTGCCCGGAATGCGCATCTTCGACTGACTGGTGCGTTGAGTGTTATACACCTGCGTTTATTATTGATGGGGTTGTGTATTTTGTCAGCAGTAATCAATGGGAAAATGTGCGCTCTGAATACGGTTTGAAATTAGGCGAGCAAATAGAACTTTCAGGCATATTGTTTAGCGAGTACTGTGTGGATTATATAGAGGTAGTATCCATCAAGAAACAGAAACTGGCTATTGGTGATGCAAAGGCGGCACCTGCCTCACTTGACTTGCAACAGCCGATGTACAATATGCTTGGTGTGCCGGTGGACGAGAATTATAAGGGGGTGGTTATCCAAAATGGAACAAAGTATGTAATTTATTAAAAATCAATAGCATATGAAACGTTTGATATTCTGCCTGTTTGTGCTGATAAGTGCGGCGGCAATCTCAAATTTGATGGCATGTGGCATCGCGAATAAAAAAGCTCCGTCAGTAGATGCCCAAACCTACACCGGACCCTATACTGAAGATTCGTGGGGATATTGTTGGGACGAGTATGGAAACTATTGTCCGGAATGCCCGAAAGAATTATGGTGGTATCCGGAATGTGGGACTTCGCCTGCTATATTGATTGATGGCACAAAATATAGCTTTAATGGTGTCTCTGAGAAGGAAATTGCAGAGATGAAACTTAAGGAAGGTGAAGTAATTACGATTTCCGGTATCTTGTTTAGTGAGGATTGTGTGAACTATATAGATGTAGTATCCATCAAGAAACAGAAACTGGCTATTGGCGATGCACAGGCGGCACCTGCCTCATTGGACTTGCAACAGCCGATGTACAATATGCTTGGTGTGCCGGTGGACGAGACTTATAAAGGGGTGGTTATCCAAAACGGAATAAAGTGTGTAATTTATTAAAAATCAATAGCATATGAAACGTTTGTTATTCTGCCTGTTTGTGCTGATAAGTGCGGCGGCGAATGTAATGGCTTGTCCGATTAAGAAGGCTGTAAAAGAAGGTGATGTGGTGACGTTTATAGGAACGATTGGTTGGGCAGGCGAACCTTGTTATGAGCCGTATGATATGTGTGCCGAATGTGCTGTGCCGGTGATTGTATATAAAGGCGTGACGTACTTTGTTAATGAGGGTAAAACAGATTGGGAAACCTATTTGGTCGAGCAGGGTTATCGCGGTGGTGAAGAAGTGACTGTGACCGGCGTGTTTTCCGAAGATTGCTGTTATCATTTCATTGATTTGGTGTCTGTTCACAAGAGTGGTATGGGCATAGAGGAAAGCGCGTTTGTGCCTGTAGGCTTGGATATTCATCAGCCGATGTACAATATGCTTGGTGTGCTTGTGGACGAGAATTATCGAGGTGTGGTTATCCAAAACGGCACAAAATACATACGATGAGAAATTGTGAAAATATCGAGCTTCATCCGATAGCTCATATTGAAAACGGCTTTGTTGATAAGTTCGGAATCCCGCGTCAATCGCGGGATTCTTCCGTTATAGAATCCCGAATCGTGTTTGAGCCAGAATATCGCAATCCCGATGCTATACGTGGTATTGAAGGCTATAGCCATTTATGGCTGATTTGGCAGTTTGAAGAGGCATTAGAGAATCTGACGGTTCGTCCGCCGCGATTGGGCGGAAATGTGAGAATGGGTGTTTTTGCGACGCGCAGTCCTTTTCGTCCGAATCCGTTGGGTTTGACATCTGTGCGCCTTTTGCGCGTGGAAGAAGGACCGGTTTTGGTGGTATCGGGTGCCGATTTGCTGAATGGCACTCCTATTTTTGATATCAAGCCTTACTTGTCCTATTCGGACAGCCACCCCGATGCCGTCAACGGCTTTGCGGAGGAAACGAAGGATTATCGGCTGGAAGTGGTATTCCCTGAAAATGCGGAAACGGGCAAATGTGAAAATGAGAAAATGTTGAATGAAATCCGCGAGATTCTGTCGCAAGATCCCCGTCCCGCCTACCAAGACGACCCCGAGCGGATTTATAAGCTTGATTATGCGGATTACAAGGTGTCATTTAAGGTTAATAAAGGTAAAATTTATGTCCTAAATATCACTAAAAGTGATAGAAAATGAAAAAAAGTGTTTGAAATTCTTGCGTGTTCGAAAAAAAAGTTGTAATTTTGTCGGTCGTTTGCGAAAAACGGCCGCTTAGTTTGTAAAAATAATTATTAACCTTATAAATGTTTAATAGATGAAAAAGTTTTCGATTTTGTTTCTGTTAGTATGTTTTGCGCTGGTGACTTATGCGCAATCGTACGGTATCATGATTAATGGTACGGACTATCACGCCGGTACATTAAATCCGACTCCGCTGGATCCCACGTTTACCGAGTATCAGGTGTTGGGTGTTGAGGTAGCAGCCAATGCGACCTTGCAGTTGTGGGACAAGGATAATGCTGCCGGTTGGGCGGTTGACCTTGACGCTGCAAGCGTTAAAGCTATTACCAAGAGTGGTGACCACTATGTATGCGCTACAGCCGGTTGCTATGATTTTTACATTAAATTGAAATATGGCGCTGACCAGCTCTATATTGGTGCTTGTGCCGGCGGCGGTGGCGGCGAAGGTGACTGCAAGGACGGCCCTTACGGTATCACCGTGAATGGTAAGACCGTAGATGCGCCGTTATATGGAGAGCCTGACGCACAAGGTCGTATTCAGTACAAGGCTTCATGCGTGGAATTGGCAAAAGGCGACGAGATTAAGCTTATTAACCAAAGTTGCGATGCTACATGGATGGTAGATATCGACCCCTATGGCGAATATCAGAAGTTCACAGGCGGTAAAGAGGCTGGAAAAATCACCTGCACCACAGCGGGGAAATATGATTTCTATATCAAACTGAGTGCAACGGAGGGTGATGTGCTCTATATCGGCGAATGCGGCGGTGGCGGAGGCGGAGATGACCCGGCATCGGACCGTCCGAGTTATGCCACATCCGTTCCCTCACAGGCGCCGGATGTGATTCTGCAGGCGTTCTACTATGATTCATACGCAGTAGGCAAGGGTGCAGGAACCAATCTGTATGGCGACACCAAGTGGACTACCCTGCTGCCGCAGGCCAGTGAGATTAGTGCATACTTTGATATCGTATGGCTTCCGCCTTCGGCAATGTCGGAAGGTGGAACCGGTTATCACCCGAGACAATACAGCAACCAGTCCAGTGACTGGGGAAGCCGTAGCGATTTGGACAAACTCGTAGCAGCTTTCCATAACGGCGGCTCGAAGGTGGTAGGTGATATCGTAGCCAACCATGCCGGCTGCAAGAGTTCGTGGTGCGATTATTTCGAAATGGACTTTGGCGCATACGGCAAGTTCCAGCCGGATGCATCATGGATTACCAACGATGACGAGGTGTGGTCTTCTACCGACCCGGGAGCCAAAGAATGTACGAAAGGCTCAAGCGCCAAGGCGGATGACGGTTATGGCAGCGAGGCGAAATACGGTGCAGCCCGTGACTGGGACCACCAGCAAGAACAAGTGCGTGCGATGTTCCGCGCTTACCTCAAATGGATGAAGAACGTGATGATGTTTGACGGCTGGCGCTATGACTACTGCAAAGGCTTCCATATGTCGCACGTGAATGACTACAATGCTGCGGCGAAGAACTATATCTCCATTCTCGAGTTCTGGTCCAGCAAGGAGGATATTATGGACCGTATCAAGGACGCCGGCATGAACACCATGGCGTTCGACTTCCCGACCAAATACCAGGCCTTCAACGACGGTATTGCTAAAGGCAACTACGCCAACTGCAAAATGACTGGTCTGCTCGGTATGGGTAATGCCAAGTACGCGGTAACGTTTGTGGATAACCACGACACATTCCTGCGTGATGACAATGAGGTGTATGGTAACGGCAACTCGATGAGCCACAAGAACGAGATGCTGCAATGTAACGCGTTTATTCTGGCAATGCCGGGTATCCCCTGTGTGATTTATCCGCATTGGAAGAGCTGGAAGGCTGAAATCAAACCGATGATTGAGGCACGTCATAAAGCAGGTATTCACTCGGAGAGTGCGGTTTCAGAAGAATCGGCTGAATCGGGTGGTTACACCTGCAAAGTGACCGGTAAGAACGGCTGGTTAGTGCTCCAGTTGGGTAATAAAGTGACGAGTTCTTACTCAGGCGCAACGAAAGCGGCTTCCGGAAACGGCTACGCCATCTGGGTGCACACGAACGGCGATGTAGCTCCGCAGGTGATTGTTACTCCGGGCGACACGAAGTTCAAAGATGCAGCTGCCGGTATCACCGTAAGTCTTGAGGCGGTAGGCGGTACGGGCGACGGCGTTATCTACTACACCACCGATGGCACAGACCCGACCACCACTTCCAAATCCATCAGCAAGAAAGGAACGCTGAACTTCAAGGAGACGACCACCCTCAAGGTGATGGGTGTGTGCGGTTCTGCCAAATCAGCAATCCAAACCTATAAATATACATATGTGGATTTAAGCGATGGTATCACCGTTCGTTTCTTGAAACCCGAAGATTGGACCAGCGTTTACTTCTTCGCTTGGAAAGGCGAGACCCAAATCCTCGGCGGTTGGCCGGGTAAGGCGATGTCTCAAGGTGCAGACGGATGGTATTCCTATACCTTCGACCCGAAATATACCGAGATCAACTTCATTATCAACCAAGGCAAAAACGGCATGCAATCGGGCGACCTGCTCCTCGAAAGCGATATGTGCTACACATGGGAAGGCCAGAACGAGAAAGAGATTGACTGCGATGCCCCGATTGTAGTGGACTTTGGATTGTCTGTATCGCCAGCTTCACAAATCTTCCGTGACAACACGAACGGTATCAAGGTGACGCTGACCGTTGTTGCCGGTTCGGATGCTGCGAAGATTTACTACACCACCGATGGCTCGGAACCGACCACATCGTCGCAGTCCTTTACCAAAGCCGGTGAACTGACCTTCAAGCAAACAACCACCCTCAAGGCGTTTGCAGCGGATGGCAGCAAGAAGACGGATGTGGTGACCAGAACCTATACCTACAAGGAGCCGCAATCCGGCCCGATTACGGTGTCGTTCAAGTCGCCGGGTTGGAGCAAGGTGAACCTCTATGCATGGACCAACGATGCCAGCCAGACACCGGTACTTGGTAAATGGCCCGGCACGCAGATGACGCAACAAGACCAATACGGTGCATACTACTATACCTTCGATGCACAATACAAGGCTATCAATATCATCTGGAACAACGGTTCAGACCAAACCAGCGATATTCTTGTAGAGGAGAATTCCTGCTTCGTTTGGAATACGGAGGCTAAAGATGCCGATTTGGTGGATTGCGATGCCATGGGCGTAGAGAACATCGCGAAAGATACTCCGAGACTCGACTTCAAAGCGCCGATGTACAATATTCTCGGTCAGCAAGTGGATGCTACGTACCACGGAATTATTATCCAAAACGGACATAAGTTCCTGATTCAATAATAGGGTTTGCCCCCATCCCAACGGGTGGGGGAGCCCTTTATCCCGATATCTCTTGATACCGAGATACCGAAAAAACATGACCATGAAAAAAATCACTCTAATAGTAGGTGCGTTATTTGTCGCAATAACCATGTCTGCTACCAGTTATGGTATCATGATTAATGGCAGCGATTACCATGCCGGCACAGAGAACCCAACGCCCGGAGATCCTTCCTTTAAGGAGTATATGGTTTTGGGTGTGTCTGTTCCTGCCAACGCGAGCTTGCAGCTGTGGGACCAAGATAACAATGCTGGTTGGGCGGTGGATTTGGATAATGCCTCTGTTGCCGGAATATCGCGAAGCGGAGACCATTATGTGTGCTCAACGGCCGGTTGTTATGATTTCTACATCAAGTTGAAGTATAACGCAGACCAACTCTATATCGGTGCATGTTCCGGTAGCGGAGGAGATGAAGGTGGCGGTGGAGGCGATTCGGGACCTGTCACTCCCGGTCAGGATTTTGCTACGGCTGTGCCCTCACAATGTACCGATGTGATGCTTCAGACTTTCTACTGGGGCTCCAATTCGAATAATACCTACGGCACATCCAAGTGGACCGCACTTCTGTCACAAGCATCTGAGATTTCGCAGTATTTCCAACTTGTTTGGTTGCCGCCTTCGTGCGTGGCGGAGGACGCCATGGGATACTTGCCGAAGCAGTACCATAACCAATCAAGTAAGATGGGAAACCAATCCGAGTTGCAATCGCTTATCAGTGCGTTGCATAATGGCGGAACTCGCGTTATTGCCGATGTGGTGATTAACCATGCATCCAATAAAAGCAGCTGGGTGGATTTCTGGGAGCAGGATTTTGGTTCCTATGGCAAGTTCCAACCGCAAAGCACATGGATTACCAGCGATGATGAAGCGAAAGGCAAGGGCACATTAAGCACTAATGCGGATGACGGGCAAGAGTCCAATCGCAATTACGGTGCGGCTCGGGACTGGGATCATAAATCGGCTGATGTTCAGAATATGTGCAAAGCGTATCTCAAGTACTTGAAAGGTACTGTGAAGTATGACGGTTATCGTTTTGATTACTGCGTGGGTTTCCATGTGTCGCATATAAATGACTATGTGTCAGCTGCCAAGCCCTATATCTCCGTGATGGAATATTGGAACGGCAATGCCGGCACGTTGAAGACGCGTATTGACCAAGCCGGTAAGAATACTATGACTTTTGACTTTGCATTATTCCATAACTCGATTCAGCAAGGTATTGCCAGCAGTTCATATTCCAAGTTGGCTAATGGTGGCCTTCGTGGGCAGGGCTATCAGAAATATGCCGTCACTTTTGTGGATAATCACGACACGTTCAATCGTTCTGATAACGCTGACTGCGGCAATAAGAAGGACGGAAGTTCCATTAACGACAAAGAGTTGATTATGCAAAGCAATGCCTATATACTTTCTATGCCGGGAATACCTTGTGTGTTCTATCCGCATTGGTATAAGTATAAATCGGATATCAAGGCAATGATTGCTGCTCGTCGGAATGCGGGTATTCACTCCGAGAGTGCCGTTTCCGAAACATCAGGTAACGGTTATTACGAGGCTACAGTAACCGGCAAATACGGTGCTGTGATTCTGTATCTCGGTTCTTCGGCTTCTAAGTCCGCTCCTTCCGGCTACAAGCAGGCTGTTAAGGGAACAAAGTACGCGATGTACTATACCGGCGAGAAACCGCAGGAACCCGAGGCAATTGAAAATGCGGAGGTGTTGCAGGTTTCGGCTCTTGATACCCGACACCCTATATATAATATAATAGGTCAGCAAGTTGATGCCTCCTATCGTGGTATCGTCATCCAAAACGGACATAAATATTTTATACCTTAAATAAACAACAATAATTAACAAACTTTTAAATTTAATGCTTATGAGAAAATTTCTCTTCTTTGCGGCAGCCGCACTGTGTTCCCTGTCGCTGAGTGCCGCCTCTTACGGCATTATGATTAACGGAACGGATTATCACGCAGGAACGGAAAACCCGAATCCGCTGGATAAATCTTTTAAAGAGTATTATGTTTTGGGTGTTGAAGTTGCCAAGGATGCAACGGTTCAACTTTATGATCAGGACAATTCTGCCGGTTGGGCAGTTGATCTCGATGCAGCAAGCACAAAGGCTTTTGCTAAAGATGGTGACCACTATGTATGCTCTGAGGCTGGCTGCTATGATTTCTACATCAAATTGAAATATCAAGCTGACCAACTCTATATCGAAGCCTGCAAGGGCGGCGGTGAAGGTGGCGAAGGCGGCCAAGGTGGTGGCGAAGGTGGCGGCGAAACCGCTTCCTATGGTATCATGATTAATGGTACTGAATATCACGCTGGAACACTTAATCCGAATCCACTGGACGCTTCTTTCAAAGAATATGCTGTTACAGGAGTCTCTGTGGCAGAAGGTGCTACGCTCCAACTCTATGATCAGGCTAACAATGCTGGTTGGGCAGTACCTCTGGATAATGCCAGCGTAGCAGGTATCGCACAGGATGGAGACCATTATGTTTGCTCTGTTGCAGGTTGCTATGATTTCTATATCAAGCTTAAGATGAATGCAGACCAACTCTACATCGGCGCTTGCGGTGGTGGCGAAGGCGGCGAAGGTGGTGGTGGCGGAACCGACGATCACACTGTTGATGGCCTTTACCTTATCGGAGAATGGAACGGTAAATCCTTTGGTGATGGTAATGATTATGCAAATTTCATCGACGAAAATATGTTTGTGGATTGCAAAATCTCTAAGACCTTCGAAGATTCCGATCCTGAACGCTCGGCTTGCTGGATTCGCGCCAAAGCGAAAATAGATGGCGGTACCGCTTGGATGTTCTTCTCAACCGATGGCTGGCAAGGTGACGGCAAACAAACTGTTACGCTCTACAGCGCTAAGTATCTGTACGAAATCGGTCATGATGGCAATTCCGAACGCTGGTCTGTTCCTACCAACAAGAAACTGAACATTACCGTTAAAGTCGTTAGCGACCATGAACTCCAACTCTCACTTGTGGATGATGCTGCATACGCTACTTGGACCTGCGGAAAACTCCCGTGGGAAGGCGGTGAAGGCGGCGAAGGTGGAGAAGGCGGCGAAGGCGGCGGCGAAGAGCAGCAAGCTATCGACAATGTTTCTGCCCAACTCGACCTCAATGCCCCGATGTACAATGTACTCGGCATTGAAGTGGATGCTACATTCAAAGGAATTGTAATCCAAAACGGTCAAAAATTCATTCGTTAAAACTCCGAAGGATGACAGAAGGATCACCGAAGCGTCATCCTTGCAAAAAAATAACAATCAATACATTAAAAACACAACATTATGAAAAAAGTATTTTCAATCATTAGTGCACTTGTGCTTTGTGCTGCAATGTGGACATCTGCTAATGCAGAGACAAAGACATTGTATTGCAAAATGACACAGTCATGGTGGACGACTGATGGTGCTGCCATTGGCGTGTATGCCTATAACTCCGATGAGGATAAGAATGCCGTTTGGCCCGGCGTCCGTATGACTCCAGTATCAGGAGAGACCGGTCTCTGGTCTGCGGATGTGGACACCAAGTATGCACATCTTATCTTTGTTCGTGTCAACCCAACCGGTGATATCGCTGACTGGGGGGCAAAGACGGGCGACTTGGCTTTCCCGACAGGGGAGAATAACCTATATACCATCACTTCTGAAACAGCAGTTTGGGGTGACCCGGGTTGCACAGGCGTATGGTCCAAATTGGGCGGCCCGACTCCGAAATACTATATTACGGGCGACAGCGCCTTGATGGTTGATTTGAAATTGGATAAGGCGCTGGCTTGGAATCCCGCTGCAATTCCTGTTACAGAGGCAGATGCTTACAAACTGAGCGGTTTGAAAGTAGGTCAGACCTATTGCGTGAAAGTCACTGTGAATGGCACGTGGGACGAAGGCATGGTAAAAGGTTATGCTGCCCTTACAGACCCGAAACCCGCAGGTGTTAAAACAGATGGCAATGGCAATATCGTCTTCCAGCTGTCCGAAGCCGGTGATGTAACTATTACCTACACGGCTACCGCTTTTTCGATTGATGGTAAATTCTATGTGGCTCCCGCAGCCAAATACTTCATCACCGGTGATAGTGCACTTGTTGTTGATGCCGGTCTGACTGCTGATAAGAAATGGGATCCTGCCGCTATCGCCGTGACGGAAGAAGATGCCTATGTAATCAAGAACCTCAAGGCAAATCAGGAATACAAACTGAAAGTTACCTTGGACGGTACTTGGGATCACGTCAAGGGTTATTCCGACCTAACAGACCCGAAACCCGCAGGTGTTAAACCCGATGCCGATGGCAACCTTGTCTTCAAAATGGCTGAAGCAGGTGATGTAACTGTTACCTACACGGCTACAGCATTTACCATTGCCGGTAAGTTCGAAACCCTTCCCACAGCCAAATACTTCATCACCGGTGACAGCGCACTCATTGTTGATGCCGGTCTGACAGCTGATAAGAAATGGAATCCTGCTGCTATCCCAGTAATGGACGCGGATGCTTATGTAATCAAGAACCTCAAGGCTAATCAGCAATATGTCCTGAAAGTTACGCTTGATGGTACTTGGGCAGATGGTATGGTAAAAGGCTTCGAGGCTCTGACTACCAAACCTGCCGGCGTTTCTACCGACAAGGATGACAACATTGTCTTCACCCTTGATGAGGCAGGTGATGTAACTGTTACCTATACCGCTACTGCGTTCACTATCGATGGTAAGTTCCACGCACTTCCTGCTGCCAAATACTATATTACCGGTGATAGCGCATTGGTTGTAGACGCCGGCCTAACTGCTGACAAGAAGTGGAATCCTGCTGCTATCCCAGTAATGGACGCTGATGCCTATGTAATCAAGAACCTCAAGGCTAATCAGCAATATGTCCTGAAAGTTACGCTTGATGGTACTTGGGCAGATGGTATGGTAAAAGGCTATGGTGAGTTGACCACCAGACCTGAAGGCATTTCTACCGACAAGGATGACAATATTGTCTTCAAATTGTCTGAGGCAGGTGACGTTACGGTTACATACAACGCAACTGTATTCACCGTTGAAGGTAAGTTCGTGGCTCCAGAACCCGTTGAGAAAGACTGGTTCATCAAGCTGCCCGTAGCTGAAAACGACTGGACTTGGCGTGCAATGGATAAACAGATTGACGGCACATGGACCCACACAACCGTTTGGGTAGGCGGTGGCGCTAATATCCATACAGAGCCTGCTGACGAAGGGGCGAAGTATATCAAGGATGAGGAAATGGACTTCGGTGCTAATCTTGTTGCACCCGAGGCTGGCACACAGTGCACCTTCATCTGGAATCCCGCAACCGAGAAACTGGCTGTTGATTATCAGTTGCAAGCTATTGAAAATGTAGAACTCAACATCAATGCGCCGATGTATAATATCTTTGGCGTTGAGGTAGATGCTACATTCAAAGGAGTTGTAATCCAAAACGGACACAAATATATCCGCTAATTAATTAACCTTATTATTAACCAAAAACACAAAACATTTATGAAAAAGTTTTTTTCGTTAGCAATGGTTGTTCTGCTGAGCATTTCAAGTGCTTTTGCTACAACAGTCTATTGCAAAATGACTCAATCATGGTGGACGGCTGACGGTGCTGCTGTTGGTGTTCACTATTGGGGAGGAGCTTCTTCGACAACATGGCCGGGTGTTCGCATGACCGAAGTGAAAGGCGAAACAGGAATGTGGTCGTATGATGTACCTTCAGATGCTACCGGAATTATCTTCACACGCGTGAACGGTAGTGGCGATATCGCTGACTGGGGTGCAAAAACTGGCGATTTGACCCTTCCGACTGATGGTAAAAATCTTTATACCATCACTTCGGCATCTGCCGTTTGGGGAGATCCCGGATGTACCGGTGAATGGTCAAAGTATGTTGTTCCAACAGTGACCTATACGGTTACAAGCACTAAAGCTGTAAGTACAACAGGAACTGCTCCTGAAGGAAGTGCAGCTGTGTATTCTTCAACCTACGGAACCAAATGTCAGTTGACAAAGGACAACTCTATGACTTTGACCCTCTCGGGTTATGAAGGCAACAAGATTACCGGTATTACTTTATCCATGAAATCTAATAAGGCAGGTGGTGCCGGAAAATTGGTAGTTAAAGCGGGTAAAGATACACTCGTTTACATAGCTGATGCTGCTTTCAACACTAAGTCATGGAATGGTGCGTATACTACCGAATATGTGAATATTACACCCACAATGGTAAAGGATGACTACGCTATTCAAAAGGATGAAGATGTGGTAATTACTATTGAAGCTACTGCAAATTCACTTTATTGCCAATCCTTTGCGCTTGTTTATGAAAAAGCTGGTTCGACTCCCGAACCTCCAACTCCGGAGGCTAAGTACTATCTGACCGGTGATAGTGCTTTTGTCGTAGATGCCGGTCTGACAAAAGACAAAGCGTGGGATCCTGCAGCAATTGCAGTTGATGCTGATGTATACAAACTGAACTTGAAAGCAGATGTTGCTTACAAGCTGAA
>Ga0310786_10004047_pt1 | contig 20637 bp, 23 predicted proteins | sample AusTroGonzalo_MG_FD_203881 | JGI IMG/M metagenome (GOLD analysis project Ga0310786, IMG submission 203881) | Bovine rumen microbial communities from tropical cattle in Woodstock, Queensland, Australia - Gonzalo_03 (v2) (version 2) | ecosystem: Host-associated > Mammals > Digestive system >... | reverse complement strand
AAACAAAAAGTCCGCCAAAAATGGCGGATTTTTTTTGACTTTTGTGTCTGATAGTATTAGAATACCAAGCATGATTTATAAATTGTTTATCTTCACTACCACTACCACAACCCCTTTGGGGGTCTAAGGTTTTCATTTGCGCAAAAATATAGCGCGTATTATAATAAGCAAATAATTAAACAAAAAAATCGAAAAACAAAGAAGGTAAATTATGTCTTATCCAATAGAAACGATTCGTCATTCATTGGCTCATGTAATGGCGGCAGCAGTACAAAAATTATATCCAGATGTTAAATTTGCTGGGGGTCCGGCTATCGAAAATGGTTTTTACTATGATTTCGATACCCAGCACAGATTCAGCGAAGAAGATTTTGCATCTATCGAAAAAGAAATGAAATCTCTGATTAAATCAGACGGTAGATTTGACAGACGCGAAGTATCGTTAGACGAAGCAAAAGAAATATTCAAGGATCAACCATATAAAATGGAATGGTTGAATGAATACGATGCAAATGGTGAAGTATTGTCAATTTATACTTTCCGTGATTTTACAGATTTGTGTCGTGGACCACATGTTGCGTCCAGTAAAGATTTGCCAAAAGACAGTTTCAAAATCAGAACTGTTGCAGGTGCATACTGGAAGGGTGATTCCAAAAATAAAATGTTGCAACGTATTTATGTTGACGCATTTGAAAATGCTGATGCATTGAACGAATTCTTGAAAATGCAAGAAGAAGCTGCGGCACGCGATAACCGTAAACTTGGTAAAGATATGGATTTGTTCCATTTTGAACCTGAATACGCACCTGGTGCTGTGTTCTGGCACGATAAAGGATATAAAATCTATCGCAAATTGATTGAATATATTCGTGCACGTCAAGAAAGGGCGGGGTATCAAGAAATTTCTACGCCGTCTGTTATGGACAGATGTTTGTGGGAACGTTCTGGACACTGGGCGAAATATGGTGCGCACAATTATTCTGGTACAACACAAGATGGTAAAGTTTTCTGTGTGAAACCTATGTCTTGTCCTGGCGGAATGTTGGTATTCGGTAACGGCATGAAATCTTATAAAGATTTGCCATTATATTTGGCTGAATTTGGAAAAGTAAATCGTTATGAAGCCGCTGGTGCTTTGGCGGGTCTTATGCGTGTTCGTGAATTTACACAAGACGATGCGCATATATTCTGCACAGAAGAACAGTTGGAAAGTGAAGTTGTTAAAATCTTGCGCTTTATCAAAGATATTTACGGCAAATTTGGATTTGAAAAAATCACAATGAAATTGGCTACGCGTCCATTGTCTGAATTCCGTATTGGTTCCGATGAAGTTTGGGACAAAGCAGAAGGCGCATTAAAGCATGCTTTGGATGCAAACGGAATTGAATATGAAATCGCAGAAAACGATGCAGCGTTCTATGGACCAAAGATTGATAATTATTTAAAGGATTCTATGGGTCGTGTATGGCAATGTGGTACGGTTCAATTGGATATGAATTTGCCAGAAAGATTCGATTTGTCTTATGTTGGCGAAGATGGTGAAAAACATCGTCCAATTATGTTGCATCGTGCAATGTTGGGTTCAATTGAAAGGTTTATGGGAATATTGCTGGAATCCACAGGTGGTGTTTTGCCGTTGTGGTTATCACCAGAACCTGTTGTGGTTGTTCCTGTATCTGAAAAATATAAAGACTATGCAAACGAAGTCGTCGAATCTTTGCGTGACAACGGCATAATTGCACGTGCTGATTTACGTGATGAAAAAGTTAACTATAAAGTTCGTGAATTATCATTGATTAAAACGCCAATTATCGCGGTTGTCGGTGAAAAAGAAACGAATGATAAAACTGTGACATTGCGTTATTTTGGTAAAGATGGCCAAGAAGTAAAATCTTTGTCTGACTTTATCGAATATATGGTAAATGCAGTTAAAATGCCGATGTAAAATTGATGGGGCGAATTTTCGCCCCATATATATAAAAGGAAGAAAGTCATGAAAAAAATTGCAATATTGTTGGCACTTTGTTCGTTGGTTGGTTTTGTTGCAGGATGCTGTAAATGTGAAAACGAACCAATTATAGAAGAAAACCATAAATTGATAGTTCCGCCTAATTTTGGAAATATGCCAAAATAATTTGGGTTTGTTCGTTTTTTATGATATAATATCCACGTGAGACAAAAATAGGGGGATATTATGGACCAAGAACAAGATTTAGATTTATTAGATTTGGAAGATGAAACTTCCAGCGTTGATGCGTTGCCAGAAGCGGCACCGTTTACATCGCCACGTCCTAAAAAGCCATGGCTTTTGATGGGGTTGGGGGTTGCTATTATCGTTTTGGCCACGTGGATAATTATTGCACGTGTAGGTGGCGATTCGGGAACGTCTGTTAATATTGACTTAAATGAACCTGTACAAAATGTTGATAATGTTCCAGCACCGGTTGCTGATTTGAATGTTCCGGCAAAGCCTGTAGAGGTTGCACAAGAACCAAAACCTGTGCAGAAGCCAGAGGTTAAACCACAGCCTGCACCTGTTGATGTGAAACCAGTAGAAGAAAATGGTACACCTGTTCGTGTTATTACAGACAGAAAGGAAGTGACTTTCAATCCTGATAAGCCAGCAGCAAAACCAGCAATCAAACCCGCGGCAAAAGCAGCAGCAAAACCAGCGGCAAAGCCTGCATCTAAACCGGTCGCAACCGCTTCCAAGGGCAGTATATATGTTCAATTTGGTTCTTACGGAACACGTGCAGCTGCTCAAAGTGCAGAACAAAAATTGCGTGCGTCACACAGTAACTTGTTTGGTGGCAAACAATTTGTTATATTGGCGGCCCAAGTTAACGGAAAGACAACCTATAGATTGCGTATCGCATTCCAAAATGCGACAGATGCAAACGGTTTTTGCAGAAATGCAAAATCAGACGGCTTAGATTGTTACGTAACTAAATAAAACAAAAGGGGATAATCATGCGTGGTGGCATTTGGGAAATAATTATAATAGTTATTTTGGTTTTGATTTTGTTTGGTTCTGCTAAGATTCCAGCAATGATGAAGAATATTGCAACAGGAATAAAGACTTTCAAGAAAGAAGTCAAAGAAGAACCAAAGCCAACACCAAAAAAAGCGCCGGCAAAAAAGAAAGTCGTTGCCAAAAAGAAGGCTAAATAACAAATAAAAAACCGCCATATCGGCGGTTTTTTTTAATGCTTTTTTTGTTCGTATTCTTCTTGCTCTTCAACGGTCATTGTTGCCAATGGACGGGCCAGCAATCTTTGTAATCCGATTTCTTCGCCGGATATTACGCTGTATCCATATTTCCCATTTTCAATGCGTTCAAGCGCAGCATTTATTTTTTGTAATAAATTCGTTGTGCGTTCAGACATACGCAAATTCATAGTGAGTTCTTGTTCGTTTGCAGCCTGATCCTGTTCGTCACCAACGCCAGCACTTTCATTTTTTTCGGCCATACGAACATCGTTCAAAACAGATTCACGGTCATGCATAATTTCATCACGTTGTGCATTTAATACTTGATAGAAATATGCCAATTGTTCAGGACACATATAAGGTTCTGTTTTTTTCGGTGTGTATTTTGGGTCAAGAGTTATGGTTTTATAATTCTTTTTTACCATTTTTTTAGCCTTTTAATTCTTCTATCCATTGGATAAGGGTTTCTTCGTCCATTAATCCTGTGCGGGCTTCTATGATTTCGCCGTTTTGGAACGCCAGAACGCTTGGGATGCTGCGGATGCCAAATTTAGCGGGTGTGCGTCGATTCGTTTCATCTATCTCAAACTTTACAAAATTAACATCCGGTTTCATTTCAGATACACTTTCAAATATCGGTCCAAACATTTGACATGGACCACACCACGAAGCCCAAAAATCTACTAATGTTAAACCGCTTGCAACCATTGAATCAAATGTTTCATCGTTTGCGTGTTTAAGTGCCATCTTTTTCTCCTTATGTTATTGATATTTCGATTTAGTCTATTATAATCATAACAAAAAGCAAGAGAAAAACGACATGAAAAAATTCGTTTATATGGACGCCGCTGCCAGTTGGTTGAAACCACAATCTGTGATTGAATCACAGGGGGATTTTCTGCGTAATTCTTATGCAAATGCCGGACGTGGCATCTGTGCGCGGGCGGGTCGTGTTGATGCCTTGATTGATGATGCGCGTCAAAAGGTTGCCGGTTTTATTGGTGCAGATAAAGAAAATATAGTTTTTACTTCTGGGGCAACCGACGGAATGAACCGTATAGTTAATATTTTAACATCTCAACCAGCATATGCAGAATTGTCTACATTTGCTGTTTCTGATTTGGATCATCACAGTGCGCGTTTGCCATGGGAAAATTTGTTTCATTCTGGTAAAGTTCGTAAAGAATTTATTTGTGATTTAGACGAAAATTTTAATATAAAACTTGATTCAATACCAAAAACTGATTTTTTAATTATAACTGCGATGTCTAATGTGATGGGCGTTGCTCAAGATGTGGCGGGTATTATTCACGCAGCGCGTTTGAAAAATCCGAAGGTTATAACGATTGTTGATGCGGCACAATATGTCGCACACGAAAAAATAGATGTAAAAAAATGGGATTGTGATTTTTGTGTGTTTTCTGGACATAAAATAGGTGGTGACACTGGTGTCGGTGTTTTGTATATTCGTGATACTAATTTATTTCCGGATAAATTTGGTGGTGGCATGGTTAATCGCGTTGATGGTGAAGATATCATATTAAATAAATCACCTGAAAAGTTCGAAGCAGGAACTTTGCCGATAACACAGATTGTTGGTTTGCCGAACGCGATAGATTATTGTACAAATTGGGATGGTGGACGCGACATTATAAACTATATATATGATGAATTATCCCGTACAGAACGAATAAAAATATTTACACAGCGTGATTCATGCATAATAAGTTTTGCTGTCGATGGTATGCATGTAATTGATTTTGGTGCGTTGCTTGGTGCGCATGATATTTGTGTTCGTGTTGGTAATATGTGTGCAAGTTGGATACACAAAAAATTGAATATAGATGGCAGTGTTCGTATTTCTGTTGGCCCATGGAATACAATGGAAGATGCGAAGTACGTTGTTGATGTAATTAATGGATTGGTGGCATAAATGTCTGAATTGCGTGAAGACATTATTAACGAAATTAAAAAGGTCTATGACCCAGAAGTTCCTGTGAATATTTGGGATTTAGGCCTTATATACAATATTACGATAAATGAAGATAGTGTTGTTATTGAAATGACTTTTACGTCACCGACTTGCCCGATGATGGAAGATATTTTAAGTCAGGTTAAATCAAATGTTGAAAGTGTGGTTAATGGAAAAACCGTTGATGTAAACTTGGTTTGGGAACCTGCGTGGGATATATCGCGGATGAGTGAAGAAGCGCGAATCGAATTGGACCTGACAGAGCAGGGGTGGTAATCATGAAATATGTTGATATAAAAAAATCTGTCGCTTTGATTTCTGATCCGGTGGAAAAACTGGAAATGGTTATAGAATTGGGAAAAACTTTGGAACCTGTTCCAGAAGATGCCAAGTGTAATGAGATTTTTGGTTGTGCTTCGTTCGTGCAAATATGTGAAAAAGACGGGCGTTTTTACGGTCGTGCCGATTCGTTAATGGTGCGTGGAATCGTCGCTATAATTTTAGCGATTGTTGATGGAAAAAGCATAAGCGAAATCAAAAATATTGATTTGTTGGGCGAATTTAATTCACTAAATCTGAACTTTGGTGCAGGGCGATTAAACGGTATTCAATCTATGGTTAGTTTTTTCAAGAATTTATGATACAATACTTAAAGATAAAGGAAGGGTATTCATGCGCGATGATGAAAAAATGTTTAATATTGGCACTATTATGTTAATGGGGGTCGTGTTTTTAATCGTTTTTTTACAGGTTTGTTATCGTGTGCAAAACTCTAATTTGCGGGATGTTCGTCGCGAAATGGAAAACACCAGCCATGAATATGATATTGCCAAGACGCGTTTTTCTGCGTTGTCTTCTGCTGATTCGTTGCGTGGTTCTGTTGTGGGTGTGAATCCACGTGCTGAAACTGTATCTTTTAGCAAGACTGTACATATAGATAGTATACCAATGGTAGGTGAATAATGCGTTTTAATATCGGCAAAGACATTTTACCACACGAATATAAGGGCGCCATATTTAATCATGAAAGCGCGGAAAGATTGCAATGGGTAAAGTGGTTTTTTTCTGCTTTGTTTGTAGTGTTTGTTGCACGTACATTGCAATTAGGATTGCAGAGTAATGATTACAGAAAACATAATGCTTTTGATGTACAGATAGAAAGTCGTGCCGATATCATAGACAGAAATGGTGTGGTCTTGGCAAAAAGTGTAAAGTCTGGAAATATCAAACTGTTCCCACCGCGTGTTAAAGAAAAAGATATAAATGCGGTGGCCGAGGTTATCCATGAAATTGCACCTATGGATTACAGTGTTGAAGATGCACTTGCTTTAATCAGAACAGGTAGACGTGGCGTGTATATAAAGAAAAACGCTAACGAAGACCAAATGAAAAAAATAAAACTGGCACATAAAAAATACGACTGTTTCGAAATAGAACAATTTACACAAAGACGTTATCCACAAAGAAATGTGTTTGCCCATGTGATTGGTTTTTCTGGTAAAGATGAAGGTTTGGAAGGTGTTGAATTAACATATGATAAATATTTGCGTGAAAACAAAGCACCATTGCGTTTGTCTATTGATTCACGTGTACAAAATATCTTTCATGAACAATTAACCATTGCTATGAACAAGTATAACGCTAAAGGTGCAATGGGTATGTTAATGAATTCAAGCACTGGCGAAATGATAGCGATGGTGCAGTTGCCTGACTTTAATCCGAATAACATTAATTCGATACCTGTCAATGTACGTCGTTTCAAGTTGATGCGTGATAATTTCGAAATGGGTTCTATATTTAAGATATTTAATACTGCGCTGGCTTATGAAAACGGTTTGCAGAATAAAGATTACAAGATAGACGAACCGTTGATGATTTACGATAAATACGGAAGACGCGCTATGCGGAAACCAATTGATGATGTGGCTTCGTTTAAGCGTGATGTTGTAAAAAAAGGTGGACACAGAACCCTGAAGGCACCAGAAATTATGTTGCATTCTTGCAATGTGGGCAGTGCGAGAATCGCACTTGATTTGCCAGAAGGCGCACAAAAAGAATTCTTTGAACGACTTAATTTCAACAAGGCTTTGCAATTAGAATTTGGGAAAACAGAACGTGCAATAACATATAAAACTTGGGGGCCAACAGAACGCGCTACGGCGGCTTTTGGACACGGTATTGCAGTTACACCAATGCATTTGTTGTTGGGGGTAAACGCCATGACAAATGGTGGTATATATATTTATCCTACGATACTGAAAAGAAACATAGGGGCTGTGCGTGGTGAACGTGTTTTGAGTTCAGAGATTTCTGCTAAGTTAAGAAATATCATGTTCCATATCGCCGAAGAAACAACGGCCAAGAAAGCAAGAGTTAAAGGAATAGAAGTTGGTGGAAAAACAGGAACTGCAGAAAAACGTGGTGCCGACAGGCATGTAGATAAAAACAGAAATATGACCGTGTTTACAGGAATATTCCCTGTTTCTGCCCCGCAGTATATTATTTTGATAATGTTAGACGAACCGCAAGGGACAAAAGAATCAGGTGGGTGGAAAACGGCAGCTTGGAATGCGGTGCCAACAGCTGGGGCGATACTTGATGGAATCATGCCGTTGCTATTTGAATAATTTTATATTATAATAATTCCGACAATAAGAAAAAAAGAGTGATAGAGTGCGAAAAATAGTGGAAAAGTCCATGCTTGGAAAGGTGTGGACTGTGTCGGATGATTATAATCTGGGATCAGATTTAAACGATACAAAAAATTTAGTCAAAAACATTTTGGCATCGCGTGGTATAGTTGGCGAAGATGCCGTTGACAGGTTTTTACATCCTTCAATTAAAGAGTATATGCCAGATCCGTCTGTGTTGAAAGACATGGATAAGGCCACCAATATCATTGCAAATGCAATATGCAGCGGTAAAAAGATTGCAATATACGGCGATTACGATGTTGATGGAATAACCTCTACAGCGATTTTTGTAAAATATTTACGCGGGTTGGGCGTTGATGTTTCTTGGCATTTGCCGACCAGAGAAGGCGAAGGTTATGGTTTGAATGTCGCAGCTGTCGAACAAATTGCGCAAAGCGGCGTTGGTTTGATGATAACTGTTGATTGCGGAATAAGTGGTAATGCAGAAGTTAAAAGAGCTAAAGAATTAGGTGTTGATGTTGTTGTGACCGATCACCATTCGCCTGATGCTGTTTTGCCAGATGCAGATGCTGTTGTTAATCCTAAACGCGTTGATGATGAATCAGGTTTGTCTTTTTTGGCTGGGGTAGGGGTTGCTTTTCTGACATTGGTTTCTTTGAATCGAGAATTGAAAAACAGAAACTTCTTTAATGAAACAAAACCGACAATCAATTTGTTAAATTATATGGATTTTGTCGCACTTGGGACCATTTGTGATACGATGCCTTTGATTGGTTTGAATCGTGCTTTTGTTTCAACAGGATTGAAAGTTATGGGTTTGCGTCAAAATCTGGGTTTGCGTACATTGATGGATTTGGCTGGTATAAAAACGCCGTCTGTGTATGCGGTCGGTTTTGCTTTGGGGCCGCGTCTTAATGCCGCGGGTCGTCTTGATTCTGCATCACCGTCTTTGGAATTGTTGTTAACAGACAATCCGTTGATTGCCAGTGATTTAGCAAACAAATTGCACCATATGAATCAAGAGAGAATTGATATTCAAAACGCTATCATGATAGATGCCGCGAATATCGCAGACAAATATTGTAGAGATGGCAAATGCAGTCTGTTCGTTTGTGGGGATAATTGGCATGGTGGTGTTATGGGAATTATCGCTGGGCGATTGAAAGATAAATATAATTTACCAACATGTGTTGCAACGCGTTGTGATGGAATTATCAATGGTTCTGGGCGGTCAATACCTGAAATAGATTTGGGAAGAATTATTCACGAAGCTTTGTCTTTGGGTATTTTGTCAGAAGGTGGCGGACATGCTGCAGCGGCAGGTTTTACATTAAATACAGAACGTGAGCAAGATTTTTGTGATTTCCTTGAAAAGTCTGTTAACGAACAACTGGGCGGGAAACAACCAAGTCCAGAAGTTCTGGTTGATGCACAAATAGATGCTGGCAGTGCTGATATGAAATTGGTTGAAAAGTTATCTGATTTGGCACCATTTGGACAGTGTAATCCGGAACCAACATTAATCTTAAAAGGGGCTGTGTTAAAGTATGCAACTGTTATGGGAAATGGTGCGCATTTGCGTGGTGCTGTGCGGTGCAGTAACGGCAATCATTTGTCTTTTGTTGGCTTTAATCTGGTTGGAACGCCAGTTGGTGATTTTTTACTGGACGATGCAAATACAAATACTACAATAATGATGTTGGGTAAATTAAAAGAAAATGAATATAATGGTCGTGTAAGTGCACAATTTACATTGGAAGATATTGCATTATGATGGAAAAAATAAAAGTTTTTATAGAAAAAGTAAAAGAGGCAAAATCAATTGCTATTTCTGGGCATAAGAATCTTGATGGAGATGCTCTTTGTTCTGCACTGGCATTGATGAAAATTATCGAATTAAATTTCGGCAAAAAAGCCACTGTTATATATGATGGCAATGTGCCGCGTGATCTTGATAATGTGCCTTTGCGTGAAGAAATAGTCTTTCATAAAAATGTACCAGAAAACACAAAATATGATTTATATATTTTGGTTGATTATGGGACCAGAAAACATCTGGGTGAAGTTGAAAAGTATGTTAACGAAGCAGATTTTGTAATTGAATTCGATCATCATTTTAACGACGATGTCGTAGGCGATTTATGTTTTGATGACGAAGAAAAGGCCGCCACATCTCTGGTGATTTACGATATGGTAAAGTGTGTTAATTTCAATATTGATCAAGACGTTATAGATCTTTTGACTTTGGCTATAATTACAGACACCGGTCGGTTTAAGTTCGTAAGATCCAGTGATGTGTTTAAGGATGCTGCAAAGTTAGTGGATGCTGGGGCTGATATTACACAATTGATGAACACATTGAATAACAAAGCAAGAAAGACAGTATTAGTTGAAGCAAAAGCTGTTTCTTTGGCAGAGTTTTTTATGAAAGGGCGTTTGGCGATTGCTACAATTACCAATGAAGATTATAAAAAGTTGGATGGTCGTGGTGAAACTGTTTTGTCTTTGCTGGGACAGATACACGGGGTTCAATATGTTGTTTTACTAAAAGAACAAAAAGAAAATCGAATAGGCATTTCGATCCGTTCACGCCAAACACCAATTAATCAAATTGCTGAATCTTTTGGTGGTGGTGGTCATTTATGTGCCGCTGGTGCTGTTGTCGAAGACTGTTTGGAAAATGTTCGTACTAAAATTATAAATGCGTTCAAGGGGATGTAGGGATGAAAAAAATAGCATCTTTGTTGTTGGGGTTGTTTATGTGTTTTAATGCAAATGCTGCCGTTGACAAGAGTTTAGTGACAAGTGCTGAAAAATATCTGAATGCCATAACTGGTTTGCAAGGTGGTTTTACACAGATATCAAACGGGAAAAAACAAACAGGTGTTTTTTCAATGTTGCGTCCTGGACGGGTTAGACTTGATTATAAAAACGCCCCGATTCAATTGATTTCAGATGGTAAAGATTTGTATTTTTATGATAAATCTTTAGATCAAATTACCACTGTACCGCTGACCAGTACACCAGCTGGTATTTTAGTGCGTAAGAAAATAGATTTACAAAATGCAGATATTAATGTTTTTGAGACAACTTCTAATAAAGATACTTTCACGTTGAAAATGAATTTGCGTGATCAAGAAGGACTTGGGCATATGGATGTGGTGTTTGACAAAAGTCCTGTAAAATTGAAATCTTGGTCAGTGGTTGATGCGACTTCGACAAAAACAGACGTTGTGTTTAATGATCTGAAAACAAAAACAGATTTTGGGAAAAATTATTTTCAATTATCACGTCATAAAACTGTATCAACAAACAGTGGCGATGATTTCTATGATTAAGGTATAATATGCTGGGCATCAGTTGGACTGAATTTTTAGTAATTTTGTTAGTAGCAATTTGTGTTGTGCCCGCAAAATATTGGCCTGATGTAGCAAAGTTTTTTGCGCGTGTATTTAAGTATATTCGCAATATTGTTTGGAAAATAACTGACTTTTCAGAAAATTTACAACAAAGAATAGAACTTGAAAAACCAATAGATGATTTGTTGGAAAATGCAACAAAAGATATGTTTGGTGAACCAATAAAGAAAACAACTAAAAAGAAACGGGCGCATAAAAAATGAAGATGACATTAATGCAACATTTTTCAGAATTGCGTCGCAGAATATTATGGACTGCGTTTGTGTTTTTAATGGCGTTTGCTTTTGGTTGGATTATATCAGACAGGATTGAATTGTTTTTAAGCTCTCCGTTAATGTCGGTGTGGGATAACGCTGCATTGCTCTACACGGAAATAACAGACGGGTTGATGATACAATTTTCGTTGGCTACATTGGTTGCATTAATCATAAGTGTTCCTGTTTTGTTGTGGAATATTTGGGCATATATCGCCCCAGGTTTACATAAAAACGAAAAGCAATTTTTAATACCCATATTTGTATGTTCGCCGTTGTTGTTTTTAGCAGGGGCAGCATTTGCATTTTATATTTTGTTTCCTTTTGTGTTCAAATTCTTTTTGGAAATAAACGAATCTGCGGCTGTACCAACAGTTTTGTTGCCGTCTATCAAGGGGTATTTAGCGTTTTCAATTGGTTTGTTGAAAGTGTTTGGTTTGGCCTTTCAATTGCCGTTGGTTTTGGTTGGGTTAAACAGAATAGGGGTGTTGTCAAAACAAACTGCTGTAAAAAGTCGTAGATATGTTATCATAGGTGTTTTTGTATTGGCGGCCATGTTAACGCCACCAGATGTTTTATCCCAAATTTTATTAGCATTGCCGATGTTATTGTTATTTGAAATCAGCTTGTTATTTATGCGTGATTGATTCGTATAACTATTTTATTTTACATTAATTTTGTGATATAATTCAGATCGTGAAGTTGTATGAAACTTTTTTAAAAGTGTCTGTTTTTTTTGCACTTGTTTTGTGCGCCTGTGATTTGCAGCCAAAAATTGCTTCTATTCCAGATAATATCGGCATGTTCATTGAAGATAGATATCCGGCGCTGTTGGCAGATCCTAATACACAACCAGATATTTATAATTCAGCTGTGACAGATTATGGGGTTTATGCTTCGCCTGAGTTGTATGGTTCATCAAGTATGGAAGATTATGTTTTGTATGCTAGTGTGGATGACTATGTTTTGGTTCCAGAAACTCCAGAAGAGGCTTCAGAGCCCATCGCTGAACAAGAAAAAACCGAAACCGAAACAGATTATTTGATTGTGCCGCTATATGGCGGAAATACCGTATTGGATGAAGAAAAAACATCTGAACCAAAGAAAGAGTCTTCTGATATTATCATTGTCGCAAAGGGTGATACGGTTTATTCTTTGGCGCGTAAAAATAATATGAGTATATCAGACTTTGCAAAAATTAATGACTTGCATGAACCGTATACTTTGTCAATCGGTCAAAAGTTAACAACCAAGAGAAGTGCTGATACAACTGATAAAAAAGATGTGCCAAATATTGTTGCTGTTGAAAAGGCAAAAACAGAAAAAGTTGCGGTTAAGGAACCTGTAAAAACAACTACAAAACGTGTTGATCTGCAAGAAATAACAGTACAAAAGGGCGATACGCTTTATTCTTTGTCGCGCAAATACGAAATCCCTGTTAATGATTTGGCTGTTATGAATAAAATATCCAGTCCGTTTGATTTAGCAGTCGGGCAAAAAATAAAAGTGCCAAAATTGGATAATGTTAAAACTGCATCTGTATCAGAGATAAAAACGGTCACATCTGGTTCCACAAAAGTAGCAAAGATTACCCCGGCAAAGAAAACTATGAGAGTGGCAACGACAAAAGGTACAGAATCGACAACTGTTGTAAAAAAGGCGAACGACACCAAGACCGCAACAAAAGCTGTTGCCAAGGCTCAACAGAAGATATCTTCTAATCCGAAAAAGCAGTTGCCAAAGGTGGTTGCGCGTTCAAGTTCTAAGTTCTCGTGGCCAATTCGGGGAAAGATTTTATCTGCGTATGGGGCAAAAAATAATGGACTGTTTAACGATGGTATAAATATCGCTGCTTCGCTTGGTGCGGCAGTCAAGGCTGCTGAAAATGGTGTTGTTGCATATGCAGGAAATGAAGTAAAGGGTATGGGTAATCTGATTATTATTCAACATAGTGATGGTTGGATGACAGTTTATGCACATCTTGATTCAATGTCTGTTAAACGTGGGGCGCGTGTCAATGTTGGTACACAAATCGGACGAGTTGGCAAGACGGGCAAAGTTGATCAACCACAACTTCATTTTGAGATTCGTAAAGGAACCAAAGCGTACAATCCAACAAAGTATTTGAAATAATAAAAAACAAGGTGCCAAGATGGCACCTTGTTTTTTGTTTTATTGGTTTAATGTTCCCCAAGCAGCTTTATACCCGCCGTCGCGTGTCAATTTCAATTTTGCTTTGTTTAATTGAGCCGCGGTCAAGCCACGTACAATATATGATTGTTGCAAGCGTTTCCCGTCATTACTTTTTATTTGCGGTAAATCAACGGCCATTGCTTCTGTATCGCAACAGATACTGTCGTTGCAAACGCCGCATTGGTATACTTGGGCTGTGTATATTTTACCAGGGCGTAAGTCAATTAAATCTACATTCATTTTCAGCCCGTCTTCTGTTTCCTTGAAACTGATGTAACCCATTTCTGTTTCTCCGTTATTGACAGAACGTGTGAACATTTTGGCGCGAACATTATGAATGTCGTCCCCTGTATAGTTTTGTTGAAACACGACTGGTTTTTGGTGATCTTGGTGTTTTTCATGTTTTTTATGCATGTTTTGTTCGTGGTGTTTTCCGTGAGGCTCTGTAGGGCAACTTGTTGTACATCCTGCGGTTAAAAGCGTGATACTGCAAACTGATGCCATCAGAAATAAAGATTTGTTCTTCATAAATATCTCCTTTTGTTTATTTGTGGTTGCATAAGCATTTTACAATAAAGGTTATTATATATCGTCAGGTTTGATTGCCTAAAAATAAGCGTATTGCGTGATTTTTGTCATAAAAACTTGCATTTGGTAAAAAAAGCATATAAAATCTACACCACTGGATGCATAGCTCAGTTGGTAGAGCAACTGACTCTTAATCAGTGGGTCCAGGGTTCGAGTCCCTGTGCGTCCACCAAAATAAAAAGACCGCAAAAGCGGTCATTTTTATTTTGTCGCACAGCAGGACGAGAATCCCTTTGCAACGCAGTTGCAGGTTCGACAATGAGTAAGCGAGAACGAGCAAAGCGAAGTTCGAGTGCTAACGAATGCGGCGCAGGGCACAGCCCGAGCCAGTCCCTGTGCGTCCACCAAAATAAAACCGCCCGCATGGGCGGGTTTTTTCTTGCTTAGTTGAAGGTATACAGGTAAAATAATCTTATGGATATACAACCAAGGAGAAAAAACATGAAAAGATATTTCCTTTTGACTTCGGTTTTAGTATTGGCTGCCTGTGGCGGAGGTTCTGGCAGTGGTAATGTAGGTGATGCTGTTAATGGCAGAACACCAGGAAGTCCTACAGAACACCTGCAGGCTTCAAGTTTAATAGGAAATACGGATAATAATGAAATAACCAATATGGCATCGGCAGTAGTGGTTAAGAATGGTACTTCTTGGAGCAGTGTTGCACGTGCCGCAAAAGCCCCAGATACAACGTCTCACGCTGGATATACAATTTATAAGTTAGATAATGTTGATTTTAAATTAGCAGGTGAAGATGATGCGACTTTCAATTTTGAAATCAATGACGAAGGTCGTATTGTAAAAGCTATTGGAAATGGTCAAGAGGTAGCCCGAGACGCAACGGATACAACTATCTTCAAAGGAAAAATCTTTCAGTTTGTAAAAGATGGTGATGACAGGGAAGTAATCACAGTTTTTGATAATGATCCTGCTCATCCTGTCACTCAGGCTACTCTGAATGACGCTGTAGCGGCTGCTGTAGCAGCTGAAAAGTTAACACCAACCGAAGCAAGTACAGGTCATTGGAATTATTTGGAACAAAATTGGAAATTTGATACCAGCGGAAAAGATAAAGGTTTAACTTATTCTGATTTTGGATATTTTACATCTACAAATCTAAAGAAAATGAAGAATGTATATTTTGAAAATGGACAGCTTAAAGGTACAGATAAAGATACTGATCACGAATCTGTGATGGTGTTTTATGGTGGATATGACATTTTACCAACAGCGACCAGACCAGAAAAAGGTGCAAAATTTACAGGAACTGCTGTTGGTGTTATAACGGCGTCAATTGATGGAACAAATCAGGCTGCTGCCAAGGAGTTTTACGGTCATAATTGGGGTGATACAGGACATACTTTTTATAACCAATCTGAAACAGCAAAATTGTCAACAAAGAAAGCAGAATTAGAAATAGATTCAAATGGAAAAACAGTTATATGGATGCCTTTCGGCAGTGATGGTACGGCCACAGATACAAAGTTGACAGGTGATACAGCAAATGTTCAATGGTATGATGTCAGAATAAATGATGGAGTTTTCACTTTTGAAACACCAACAGGAAAGACCATAACAAAACGTTTTTCACACGATGATGACACTGGCGATAATCCAACGCATAAGGTTAACGATGGATATTATGGTGTGAATTCGCCAGTTGAAGCAACAGGAACAGTTGTGTACGAACAAGAACACGACTTGGGCAACAGCACCACACGTGAATTTAGTTTCCAAGCTGCGTATGGTATGGCAAAACAACCGGACAACAATTAAAATAATTTGTTTTTAATATTTCAGCCCATAAAATCATGGGCTGAATTTTTTGTGAATTTTATCTTTAATATGATTTGTTTATTCATTACAATAAAGACAGATGTTACGTAAAATATTGACTTTTTGTTTAATAGCAATAATGCCAATGTTGGCATTTGCTGAATCTGATAAAAACAAAACAGTAACAATGTCTGCGCTGGATGCGGTTAAGTTAGCGGGCGGAATGGTCCATGTTGGCAATTATGATCAAGCCCAAGCAATTTTAATCAATATGCCCAAGACAAACAATTTGCCTGTGGAAATTGAACGTTGGTATTTGTTGGCTCAAATAGAACAAAAGAAAGGCAATATTGATGAAGCCATACGAATCTATAGAAAGATTTTGGACGACCAACCTGATTTGGTAAAGATTCGTTATGAATTAGCGATTTGTTATATGATAAAGGGTCAATGGTATCGTGCTGATTATAATTTGCGTCTTGCCATGGCAGGTAAAGATATTCCCGATGAAATCAAACAGCGAATGATGTATTTGCGCTATGTCGCACGTAAAAATAAAAACTGGAATGTGTGGTTTAATTTTGGTGCTGCCCCAGATAATAATGTTAATCAGGCCACCGGTGGCAGAGAGTGTATAACAAACGAATGGGGAACATTTTGTCGTAATTTACCAGAACCAGAAAAAGCGATTGGTACGAATTTAATGCTTGGTGGAAATTACGAATTTAAATTGTCTGATAATTGGCGTTGGAAAAGTGATGCAACGATTTACACTAATATTTATGATAAACACAAGTATGATGATTTGTATTTGTCTTCATCAACTGGACCGCGTTATGTTTGGGAAAAAGGGGATGTTTGGTTGGCTGCCATTGTGAACCGTCGTTGGTATGGTTGGGACAGATACAATTGGGCGTATGGTGGAAAACTGGATACGAATTATGACTGGTCGCGTAAGTTGTCGTCTGGGTTAACTTTACGCGTTATGGATAATTTATATGATGAATATGGCGATTGGATGGACGGGCAGACTTATACGGCATCACCACATATTACATATTCGTTGGACGCTACAAAATATCTGATTCTGCGGGGTAATGTTGAACGCGAAACTGCCGTGGTGGATGCTTATGCAAATCGTAAATACGGGGGCAGTGTTGGTTTTGGTGCTGAATTACCATATGGCTTCCGTGTGTATCTTGAACCTTATTTTTCATGGATAAATTATGACGGTCCACGTTGGGTTGTTAAAGATAATAAGTATCAGCCTGTGATAGAGAAAGACTTCTTGCAAAGGTATTCTGTATCATTATCTAATAACAAATTGGAAGTTAAGGGGTTTGTTCCGACGATAACGGTTAGTTATACAAAGAAAGATTCTAATATATCTGCGCGAGAATATGACAAGTGGACAACTGAATTCAGCTTTCAGCAACGATTTTAATCGGTCTTGAAAATTGAGTTATTTGTGCTTTAATGAATATCGTGAAGATGATAGATGCACACAGCCATATTGATTATATTACACATAATTTCCAAAGAGGTGTTGTTGGAACTGTTTGTTGTGCAACAAAAGAAACAGATTGGCCTGTCTTGATTGAAATGATGAACAAGGATAAAAATATTTATGGGGCTTTTGGGATACATCCGTGGTTTATTGATTCTGTAAAAAAAGATTTTGATAAACGACTGGAAGATTTATTAGAAAGAAATCGTGCTTATATGCTTGGTGAAATAGGTTTGGATAAATATAAACCTGATATGGAAAAACAACAGGATGTTTTCCAAAAACAATTTGATATAGCGATTCGTTTATCGCGCCCCGTGTTTTTACATTGTGTTGGCGCATGGGATAAAATATTACATATATTAAAGCGATATAAACAATCTGATTTGCCAATAATAGTTGTACATGATTTTAATGCGAATACAGATATCCTGACAAAATTATTAAAATATAAAAATGTATTTTTTTCGCTGGGTAAAAATGTTGTATACGACAGATTCTGCCGTATAGACGAAATACCATTAAACAGGATTTTGGTTGAAACAGATGGTGATAAAAATATAATATTGAAAAATATAATTGATAAAATATCGAAAAACGAATCGGATATTTATAATAATACTCTAAAGGTGATAAACAATGGATAGATTGCACAGAATAACTTTGTTGTTGGGTAAAGATGCTGTATACAAATTGCAAAAATCGACAGTAATGCTCGTTGGTTGTGGGGCGGTCGGTTCTTTTGCAACGGAAGCATTGGCACGAAGTGGAATCGGACATGTTGTCATAATAGATTTTGATAAAGTTGAAGAATCAAATATCAATCGTCAATTGTTTGCTTTGGATTCAACTGTTGGGCAGCCAAAAGTTGAAGTTGCCAAAAACAGGATTCTTGATATTAACCCTGATATCAAAGTTGAAGCATTAGATATGTTTTTTGATGACAAAACGGATTTAGATATGAAACCAGATTTTGTCATAGATGCAATTGATAGTGTTCAATCTAAGATAGCTCTTTATAAATGGTGCCAAAAGAATAATGTCCCTTTTATTTCAAGTATGGGGGCGGCACGCAAAACAGACGTGTCTAAAATAAAAATTGATAAAATATCAAAAACCACAGTGTGCCCACTGGCATCAAAAATAAGACACATTGTACGTGAAGAAAAATTGAAAGACTTTCCTGTTGTTTATTCGACAGAAACAGCCAGCCCCCAAAAAAATGGTGGCCGTGAATTTGGATCCGTGATAACTGTTACTGGAACATTTGGGCTGATGTTAGCAGATTTTGTTATAAAAAAATTGGTGGCTTAAATCTTTTCTATACGGCTGATTCTGTGGCTTATGACAAATGTCCTAAGCAATCATCCCTATATAAATATCCTGTGTTGTCTGATAGAATACAAGGTGTTGAGATTAATCAGCAACAAAAGGAGATGATTATGAAAAAACTTATTGCCACATCGATGGCAGTATTAATAGCTGCGCCAGCTTTTGCAGGTGGGCGATCATATGAACAACAAACTACAAACTTTATGGGTTGGGAAATATTGCCTTATGTGGCAGTTCGTGGTGGCGCAACATATGGTAACTTGAATTACAGTTATAATGATACGAAAGAAAGCGTGTCTCAAAACTTGTATCAAGTCCGTACAGCAATGGGTTTGTCCATATATGACAAAACACGTGTTGAAATAGAAGGCTCTTTCTTTACAAAAGGAAATAAAAATAAATCTTTTGGGGATGCTACTAACATAGGTGTTTCGTCAAAAAATATTGAATTGATGGCCAATACTTATATGGATTTAGGAAAATTCCACTATATACAACCTTTCGCTGGTTTGGGCGCAGGGCTTGCATTTATAAACACCAAAGCGGCAGAAACAAGCAAGGACAGTACAAACTTCTCTGCAATGGGAACTTTGGGATTATCAATGCCTTTTGGTTGTTTCAATGTTGAAGTGGCCGCACGTTATAACTATATTGATGTCGAAGCCGGAATGCATAATTTCAGTGGGGATATCGGTATTCGTTATATGTTCTAAAGACTTTCCTCGTTTCGCTTTGGAATCCCGTTTAATAGCGGGATTTTTTTGTTGGCCTGAATTTTGTTTGTATGCTAACATTCGGGTGTTATGAATAAATACCTAATATCTTTTTTATTAGTATTTGTCGGCACGAATGTTTACGGTGGATATTTCAACCGTTACTATTCGACTTCTGGTTCCGTTTTGGAGATATCTAATTTTGATTATATTGATTTTGATGATATAAGAAGTACCTCAGATGACGAATATCGTATCTCAAAATCTTCAATTTATATCCAAAATTTTTCAGACTGGCAGAATTGGGAGGCAAATATCACTCTGGAAACAGAGGTTTCACTGTATATAAATAATATCGACATATCGTATAATGGTGAAAAAATAGCCAATATATCAGATGTAGATGGTGTTGATATAATTGTTAAGGATCCGATGTATAGGGCGGACCGTCAAAATTCTGAAGATGTGTTTCTAAAGTTAGTTCGTGAAACTGATTATACAAAAATATTTAGAGATTCCCGTGGCACATTTCTTGAAAATATAAGACTTAATCATCCTGATGATAAAACGCTGCTCGCGATGGATAATGCTGATAATATGTATGCTATAAATTCAATAATGAATTCTTCATATCATTTTAATCCTTTGGTCTTGATGAATCCGATAAAGACCATAAATCGTGCCGTATTGATAGATTTTTTGTCAGAAACAAATAGCGGGGTTGGTGCAGATATTGATTATGTTTTATCTGATAAAATGGACGATTATGCTGGGCATATTTATATTGCAGATAAATATGAAGATTTATATTTCAAGATAGGTGTTAATCTTAATCGTTTTTCATACAGTGATAATTTTAATGAATTTGATGGTTTTTCCTATGGACTGGATGTTCTGGCACGTCAATATTTTAATGATTTTTGGTTAGATGGATTGGTTGGTGTAAACCGTACCAATTTTAATGCTGATTATATATACATTGATTCTGACAATATAAATAACCCAAAGGGAATATCTGAATA
>Ga0310786_10004046_pt1 | contig 20638 bp, 19 predicted proteins | sample AusTroGonzalo_MG_FD_203881 | JGI IMG/M metagenome (GOLD analysis project Ga0310786, IMG submission 203881) | Bovine rumen microbial communities from tropical cattle in Woodstock, Queensland, Australia - Gonzalo_03 (v2) (version 2) | ecosystem: Host-associated > Mammals > Digestive system >... | reverse complement strand
CAGCAAGCATATCGGGTGTCTCCCACGCGGACAGCGGGTGGGTTGCCAATCCACCTGCTTTCCGCATCATACTCCGGCACGGAACAGACTTGCAGACCCCGTTTGTTGAAATCATGCAAACCGCATTGCCAACAAAAAATGCGGAATTTTGCCAAAGGTTGGCAAATTTTGCGCCGGGCCTTTGCCAAGCGTTGGCAAATTCAAGATTCAAGGAAAACGTGCAAAAACAGCCCCATCTTTCCCAATCTTGCACTGCGGAAATGGCGGAAGTGGCGGGGCGGCGGGAGGGCAATTTTCGGCTTTTTCCGGGCGGACGCCATGGTACTTTTCTCCCGTCATGCCGCTGTCCGCCATCGTTTGCCTCCTTGCCGCCGTTTTCCTGCTCGGCGCCGGAGCCGCTTTTTTCTTCCGCCGGCACGCGCCGGGGGAGCGGCCCCGCCGCATGGCGCTTTCCGCCGACGACACTTCCTGCGACGCGCCGGTGCTGCACCCCGGCGACTGGCTCGGGTGTTCCGGCGAGACGCTCACGCCCCTCCGTCCGTGCGGCATCGCCGCGTTCGGGCGGCGGCGCCACGATGTCCGATCCGCCGACGGGCGCTGGGTCGATGCCGGCCGCCCCGTCCGCGTGTCCCACGTCCGCAACCGCAAACTCATGGTGATTCCCGATGAACCGGATTCCTGACAACCGCCGCGTTTTCCCGGCCGTTTTCCTGCTCGCCACCCTGCTCCTCGCGGTCGGCGCCCCGCAGGCCGCCGCGAAACCCCACCTGCACCTCGCCGGGGACACCAACGTTCTCGCCATGGCCGAGGACGAGCTGCTTTCCGGCGAATCCGCCTGGGTGTCCCTTTCCGGCGTCGACCTCGCCGGGACGCTGCTTTCGGGCGACGCCTGGGTGGCGGCCGGCGGCCAGCGGCCGTTCACGTTCGCTTCCAGCGCCCGGGTGGCCCAGGACCTCCGCTTCGCCGTGCCGTCCGCCATCCTCGAGGGCACGGTCGACGGCAACGCCTGCGGGTTTTCCGCGTTGGCCTTCCGCCTCGCGCCGCAGGCGAAAATCGGCGGCGACCTGCTGGTGAGCGGCGACGACGTCCTGTGCGAAGGGGCCGTCCACGGCGAAACGGTCGTGTTCGGGCGGAACGTGACGCTTTCGGGGAGCTACGGCGGGCGCGTCCGTGTGCAGGCCACGAAGGAACTGCGCATCGCGCCCGGCACGGTGTTCGGCGGGGACCTGGACTACGTCGCGCCCCGGCCGCTGGTGCTCGACAAGAGCGTCCGCATCGACGGGGCCTGCACCCGCCGCCGCGTGCTGTTTCCCCTCTTCGAGCGCGGCCCCGACACCTTCCGGCAGCGCCTCCAGTCCGCCGGACGCGCCTTTTTCGGGTCCATTTTCGCCACGTTGCTCGTGCTCTGGCTGTTCCCCGGCTATCTCGGCCTCGCCACGTGGCACATCCGCGCCACTCCCTGGCGCACGCTCTGGACGGGATTCGCCGCGTTGGTCGCCATTCCGCTGATGGCCGGCGTCGCGCTGCTGCTGACGGGGGGGGTGTCCCTCGCCCTGCTGCTCGGCGGCGCGTATTTCGCCCTGATGTACCTGTCCCGCATCGTGTTTTCCATTTGGCTCGGCGGCACCCTCCTGCTGTTCCTCCGGAAAAAGGTCCGCGCTTTCGCCGCCGCCGCCATCGGGTTGTTTGCCTGGCACCTCGGCACGGCGGTCCCGCTGCTTTCGGGCTTCCTCCACAGCGCGACCCTGCTGCTGGGCATGGGGTCCATGGTGCTCGCCCTCTTTTCGCGCGGTCCCTTCCCGCCGCCTCCGCCGCGTCCGTCCCCGCCTCCCGGCGCTTGACGGCGTTCCATCCCCGCCGCCGGGCGGGGATTCCGGCGGAATGCGGCCCGGGGCCGGCGGCGGGGCTTGCGCGCTCGCCATGCGGGGCGGGGGGTGGTAGGATGCCATAAACACGGGATTCCATGCAGGACTATTTCAGCAGCCATCTTTATTCGGTCATCGCCGGCATCTCGCTGGCCATCCACCTGATCGTCAACTGGAAGCAGTTGTTCGACTGGCGGGACGTCGGTTCGCGCCCGGGCTCGCTCGAAATCCGGCACTTCCTCGCCTGCCTGACGGTGTTTTTCGCCGCGGACGTCCTGTGGGGCGTGTTCGCGGAATTGAAATGGCGCGCCTTCCTCTACGCGGACACGGTGGCCTTCTTCCTGATGATGGCGCTGAGCATCTTCGCCTGGATGCACTTCATCGCCGCCTACCTGGAAATGGAAGGCGCTCCGCGCGCGCGCCTTCTTTGGACGGGACGGGCGCTCGTGGCGTTTTTCACCGCGGCCCTCCTTTTGAATTTCTTCGCAGGCGGATTCTTCAGCGTGGACGGGGACTGCGTGTACGCGGCCGGTCCGGTGCGCGGGATGGCGCTCTGCCTCCTGGCCGCAATCAACGTCTACGGCTCCGTGGCGACGTTCTTCCAGCTGCTGCGGACGCACGGCGCGATCCGCCGGCGCAACGCGATGCTCTTCGCCATCGGCGCCACGATGGCGGTGGCGATCTTGTTCCAGCTCGGCAATCCCTTCATCCCGGCATACGGCCTCGGCTGCCTGTTCGGCGTCTGCCTGCTGCACGTCTTCGTCGTCGAAGACGAGCGCGACGCGATGCACCGCAATGAAATGCTGGCGCGCGAAGTCTCCGTGCAGCTCGAAGCCGAACGCGAGGCGAACCGGGCCAAGAGCCTTTTCTTCTCGACCGTGTCGCACGACATCCGCACGCCGCTCAACGCCATCGTCGGGTTTTCGGAGCTGCTTTCGCAGGGGGTGGGCGACGGGGAGGAGCGGAACCGCTGCCTCGCCTCCATCCGCTCGAGCGCCAAGGTCCTCGCGCGTCTCGTCGACGACGTGCTCGACCTCTCCAAGATGGAGAGCGGGAAGCTCGAAATCATCGAGGAGCCGACCGACGTCCCGGCGCTCGTCCGCGAGGTCATCGCCGCCTGCGAAATCGCCCGGGCGCGCACGTCGCTGGTCCTCAGGACCGAAATCGGGGAAATGCCGTGGCTGAGAGTGGACCCGCAGCGCATCCGCCAGCTCCTCTTCAACCTGCTGACGAACGCCTACAAATACACGGCCTGCGGCACGATTTCGGTCCGCGTCCGCTGGGAGGACGGCACGCTGGAAATCGCGGTCGAGGATACGGGCAAGGGTATTTCCGGAGAGGACATCTCCCGCATCCTCCAGCCGTTCGTCCAGCTCGCCGACCGGTACCACCGCGACGGCACGGGCCTGGGGCTGCCCATCTGCCAGAGGCTTGCCCGGCTCATGGGCGGGGAACTGGCGATTGCCTCCGAGGTGGGCGTCGGCTCGACCTTCACGATCACGCTGCGCAACGTCAGGACCGCCGAGCCGCCGGCCGACCGGGCGGGGGGCGCCGGGAAACGGCCGGGGAAGGTTCCTTCCCGCGTCCTCGTCGTCGACGATTCGCCGGTCAACCGCGCGGTGCTCAAGGCGATGCTGGCGAAATGCGGCGTGCCCGCCGTCGCGATGGCGGAGAACGGGCGCACGGCGCTGGCGATGCTGAAGGCCGATCCGCGTTTCGACCTGGTGCTGACGGACCTCTGGATGCCGGAGATGGACGGCACCGGCCTGGTGAAAGCCATCCGCGCCGACGCGGAATTCGCGCGCCTGCCGGTCCATCTCGTCACCGCCGACGTGGAGGCGCGCAAACAGGCCCTCGCCGACGGCTTCACCGGCATCCTCCTCAAGCCGATCACGCTCGACCGGCTCCAGGCGCTGTTCGCGTAGGGGCGGGGCGGCGGCCCGCCCGGGATTTGCCAAGGCTTGGCAAAAAACGGCAAATTTTGCCAAACATTGGCAAATTTTCCGGCGGGCCGTTTTTGGATTTTGCCAAGGTTTGGCAAAAAAGGGGCATTTTTGCCAAGGCTTGGCAAAACGGATCCTCGCCGCAAAAACCGCCGGGGGGGGACGGAGCGGGGCGCTTGCGGCGTCTTGCACGGGGACGGGGAGGAGGGTAGGATGGGAGATGCAACTCCCATCGAACAGGCCGACGCTTATGCCCTCTTTCGACAACAACCGGTACATTTCCCTGCAGAGCGAACGCATCCGCGAGCGGGCGCGCCGCTTCGGCGACAAGCTCTACCTCGAAATCGGCGGGAAACTCGTCGAGGATTTCCACGCGGCGCGGATCCTTCCCGGCTTCGAGCCGGACGTGAAGCTGAAGATGCTGTCCGCGCTGGGGGAGAGCATCGAATTCATCATCTGCGCCTACGCGGGGGACATCGAGCGCCGCCGCGTGCGGGCGGACTTCGGTATTTCCTACGACGCGGAAGTGCGGCGCCTGATCGACGAGCTGCGTTCCCGCGGGCTGGCCGTCCGCGCGGTCGTCCTCACCCGGTCGTCGCCGGACTTCCACGCGGCGACGGCTTTCGCGGAGATGCTGCGGCGCGACGGCATCGACGTGTACGAGCACGCGGCGATTCCGGGGTATCCGGACAACGTGGATTTGATTCTTTCCGACGAGGGCTTCGGGCGCAACCCGTTCGTCAAGACCACCGCGCCGGTGGTGGGGGTCATCGCGCCGGGGCCGTCTTCCGGGAAGCTCGCGACGTGCCTTTCGCAGATCTGGCACGAGAACCGCCGGGGGGGAAAAGCGGGGTACGCGAAGTTCGAGACGTTCCCGGTGTGGAACCTGCCGCTGCCGCATCCGGTCAACGTCGCCTACGAGGCGGCGACCGCCGACATCGGCGACGCGAACCAGCTCGACCCCTACCATTTTTCAGCGTACGGGAAGACGGCCGTCAACTACAACCGCGACGTGGCGGCGTTCCCGATCCTGCGCGAGCTGCTTTCGCGGCTGCTGCCGGCGGACCAGGTGTACCGCTCGCCGACGGACATGGGCGTCAACATGGTCGGCGCCGCCATCGACGACGACGCGGCCGTGCAGGCGGCTTCGCGGCAGGAGATCATCCGGCGCTACCTCAAGGCGCTCGCGGACGCGGCGCGGGGGAAAGCGACGCCGGAAACGGTCAAGCGCCTGCAGTCGATCATGGTGGCGAGCGGGCTGAAGGCGGCGGACCGGCCGGTGGTGGCGCCCGCGCGCGCGGCGGCGGAAAAGGGGCAGGCGGCGGGGAAGGGAATCGGCGGAATCTGTTGCGCGGCGGCGCTGGAACTGCACGACGGAACCATCCTCACGGGGCGGAATTCCCAGCTGCTCCGGTCCTCCTCCGCGGCAATCCTGAACGCGCTCAAGCGCCTCGCGAAACTGCCCGACGAGCTGGAACTGCTGCCGGAGACGACGGTGCGGAGCGTCATCGACATGAAGGAGCGGCTGCTTTCGAAGCGGTCGAGCTCGAACCTGAACGTGGAAGAGCTCCTGATCGCCCTGGCGCTCAACGCGCCGATGAACCCGGCGACGCGCCTCGCGGAAGAAAAGCTGCCGCTACTGCGCGATTGTGAAATGCACCTGACGCACCTGACCAATTCCGCCGACGAGGCGGGCCTGCGGAGAATCGGCATCCGCGTGACCGCCGACCCGCTCTATCCGAGCCAGTCCCTCCTGTCACACATCTGATTACCGCGGCGGGGAGCCGTTTTTCCGTGCGCGGCGGGGGGATTCGGGGATTGACAGGGGAGGGGGGGGCGGGTATGGTGCGCGCCGTTTCCGTGCGGTGGGCTTCGGCCCGGCGCGTCGTTCTTTCTCGCGGCCAGGCGGTGACGCGTGGCCGAAAGTGTCCATCGTATGGTGTGGAAAATGCCCGATGGTGTAATGGCAGCACACGGCCCTTTGGAGGCCAGAGTCAAGGTTCGAGTCCTTGTCGGGCAACCATTGCACCGGAAGGCGGACGGCGCGCGAGCAAGGCACGGAAACGACATTCACGACCATGAAGGCACACGAACTCAAGATTTTTTCGGGCAACGCCCACCGGGAACTGGCGGCCGGCATCGCCGCGCGCGCCGGCGTTCCCCTTTCGGATGCGACCGTCATCCGTTTCCCGGACGGCGAAATCTCCGTCCGTTTCGAGGAAACCGTCCGCGGGCGGGACGTCTTCATCGTGCAGCCGACGGCGCAGCAGCCGAACGAATACCTGATGGAGCTGCTGGTGATGGCGGATGCCGCGAAGCGCGCGAGCGCCGCGCGGGTGACGGCGGTGATGCCGTACTTCGCCTATGCGCGCCAGGACCGCAAGGACCGTTCGCGCGTGCCGATTTCCGCCAAGCTGGTGGCCAACCTGCTGGCGGCGGCCGGGCTCGACCGGGTGCTGACGATGGACCTGCACGCGCCGCAGATCCAGGGCTTTTTCGACATTCCGCTGGACCACCTCTACGCGGCGCCGGTGCTGGTGCGCTACCTGAAGGCCCGCCACGACAAGGACGTGGTGGTGGTGGCGCCGGACCCCGGCAGCCTGAAGATGGCCTACGGCTACGCGAAGCGCATGGGCGCCGGCATCGCGCTGGTCGCCAAGCAGCGCAAGAGCGCGACCGAGGTCGAGGCGATGGACCTCGTCGGCGACGTGGCGGGCCGCCACTGCGTGATCGTCGACGACATGACCGCGACGGCCGGCACGCTCTGCGCCGCGGCGCAGATCATCATGGCGCGCGGGGCCGCTTCGGTCTGCGCCGCCGTCAGCCACTGCCCCATCACGCCGATCGGGCTGGAGCGGCTGGAGAATTCGCCGATCGAGGAGCTGGTCACCACCGACAGCATCCCGCCGCCGCCGGTCAAGGCCGGCAGCCGCCTGAAAGTCCTTTCGATCGCGCCGTTGCTGGGCGACGCCATCCTGCGCATCCACGGCGACGAGTCGGTTTCCAACCTATTTGAAATCCAAGGAGAATAGAGAACCATGAAGCAGATACAGGTACATGCACAGAGTCGCACGGCCAAAGGGAAAGCGGCGTCCGGCCGCCTCCGCCGTTCCGGGTTCTTCCCCGCCGTCCTTTACAGCGAAGGCAAGCCCGGCCGCGACATCCAGCTCAACGAGCACGATTTCGTCCTCCTTTTCCGCGGCCACCACGCCGAAAACCTCCTGATGGATCTGGCGGTCGATTCCGAAAAGCCCGTCAAGGCCCTGCTCAAGGCCATGCAGCACCACCCGCTGAACGGTCGCGTGCTCCATGCGGACTTCTACGCGATTTCCATGGACAAGAAGCTCGAACTCGAAATTCCCGTCACCCTCGTCGGCGAAGCCAAGGGCGTGGCGCAGGAAGGCGGCATCCTGGAGCACGTGCTCCGTTCCGTCATGGTCGAGTGCCTCCCGGACGACCTGCCCGAGGAGTTGCAGCTGGACGTGTCCGACCTGGCCATGGGCCACACCCTCAAGGTGAAGGACATCCCGCTGGACACCGCGAAGTACCGGATCCTGACGGACGGCGACATCGTCGTCGCCGCCATCGCCGCCCCGCGCACCGCGGAAGAAGAAGCGCCCGCCGCCGCCGAAGAGGGCGGAGCTGCCGAGCCGGAAGTCATCACGGCCAAGAAGGCCGAAGAGGAAGAGGACGGCAAGGCCGACAAGAAGGAGAAGAAATAACCTTCCTTCCGGGCATGCGCCGTTGAACGGAACGACGATGGAGCAGGGCGATGAAAATCGTGGTGGGCTTGGGCAATCCCGGCCGAGCGTACGCGGAAACGCGGCACAACGCAGGCTGGATGGTGCTCGACGCGCTCGCCGGGAAGCTCGGCGTCTCCTTCCGTTCCAGCTGGCGGAAACCGCTGATGCTGGCGAAAACCTCCATGGAGGGGGTCGGGACCCTGTGGCTCGTCAAGCCGACGACCTACATGAACTGCTCCGGGGATCCGCTCCCGGCGCTCATGCGGCCGGCCGGGGCGACGCCCGCGGACCTGCTCGTGGTGGTGGACGACGTGAACCTGCCCCTCGGCAAGCTGCGCATCCGGGCCTCCGGCGGCAGCGGCGGGCACAACGGCCTCAAATCCATCATCGAGCGCCTCGGGACGGAGAATTTCGCCCGGATGCGGATCGGGATCGGGGCCAAGCAGGAGGGCCAGGACCTCGCGGACCACGTGCTCGGCAGGATGGACCGCGCGGAGCGCGGCGCGATCGCCGAAGCCTGCGGCCGGGCCGCCGATGCCATCGAATGCGTTTTGAAGGACGGCGTGGACCGCGCCATGAACCAATTCAACTGAGGAGAACCCACAAGTGAAAAAGTACGAAGCAACCATCATCTTCCGCGAATCCCTCCAGGATGCGGATTGGGACGGCGCCGTGGATTCCGTCCGCGCCGAAATCGAACGCCAGGGCGGCACGCTCAAGAGCTGCACCCGCCTCGGCCGCCGCGAATTCGCCCGCCCCATGAAGAAGCAGACCGCCGGCCACTACGGCCTGCTCGCTTTCGAAATGGACGGCGGCAAGGTCGCCTCCCTCCTGGCCCGCCTCAAACTCAACGACCAGGTCTTCCGCGTCCAGGTCGTCAACGCCACGCTGGATGCGCCTCCGCCCGCTCCCGCCCCCGCCGCGGACGCCGCCGCCGACCAGGACGACTGACCATGGCCAGCCTGAACAAAGTCCTGCTGATCGGGAACCTGACCCGCGATCCCGAAATCCGGCGCCTCCCCACCGGAACCGCCGTCGCGACGCTGCGCCTGGCCATCAGCGAGAGTTTCACCCGCCGGGACGGCGGCCGTGAAGAACGCACCCTGTTCCTGGACGCGGACGTCTGGGACCGGCAGGCCGAAATCTGCCAGCAGTACCTCGTCAAGGGCTCGTCCGTCTTCGTCGAAGGACGCATCCAGATGGACGAATGGCAGGACAAGAACAGCGGCGAGAAGAAGGTCCGCATGAAAATCCGCGTCGAGCGCGTCCAGTTCCTGGACCGCCGCCGGAACGACGGCGGTGCCCAGCAGGGCGGTGCGCCCCAGCAGCAGGGCGGCGCTCCCTACGCCCCCCGGCAGAACGCCGCGCCGGCCGCGCCCGCGCCCCAGCCCCGCCCCTACCAGGACCCGCTTGCAACCAACGAAGAAGAGGAAATCCCCTTTTAACCAGGAGTACTGACCCATGATGAAGAAAAAACAGTCCAAACGCCCCCGCCGCGACCCCGCCGACCTTTCCCAGGACCGCAAACGCGCGCCCCTCCTGAAGGCCGACCAGCAGGTGGATTACCGCGACTACGAATTCCTCCGCAAGTTCATGACCGAATGCGGCAAGATCCTCCCCGCGCGCAACACCGGCATCAACGCCAGCCAGCAGCGCCAGGTCAAGCGCGCCATCCGCCGCGCGCGCGTCATGGGGCTGCTTCCCTGACGTCCCGACCCTTTCCCTCCACCCCAACCCCCAACACAGGAGCCATCCCATGGGCAAATCCATCGAAGTCATTCTGCTCGAAGACGTGAAGTATCTCGGCCGCTCCGGCGACACCTGCAAGGTCCGCGCCGGCTATGCCCGGAATTTCCTTTTCCCCAAGAAACAGGCCATCACCCTCACCCCCGGCACCCGCCGCCTGGTCGAACGCAAGAAGGCGGAAGCCCTCGAACGCCTCGCCCGCGAAAAGGCGGAAGCCGAAGTGCTCCTCAAGAAGCTCGAAGCCATGACCGTCAAGATGACCGTCCGCGCCAACGCCGACGGCCGCCTCTTCGGTTCCGTCGACGCCGCGGCCCTCGCCGCCCGCCTCGCGGAAAGCGACATCGCCCTCGACCGCCACGCCATCGCCATGGACGAGCCCATCAAGACCGTCGGCGACCACGTCGTGGCCCTCCACCTCCACCCCGAGGTCCGCGGCCACCTGAAGGTCAAGATCGTCGCGGAAAAGGAAAAAGCCGAAGACTCCGCCAAGGCTTGACCGCCATCGGGGGTGTTTCGGCCGTGCCGGCGCTTCCGCCGGCGTCCCCTCCGGGAGAAGCGGCATGAAAGACACGGAAAACGCCAGAAACGACGGATCTTCCGGGGCGCGCATCGGCACCGCAGGCAATGCGGTGCCGAATGCCGTTTTCGGCGGACGCATCCCCCCCCACAGCCAGGAAGCCGAACGCGCCCTCCTCGGCAGCATCCTCCAGGACCCGAAAAACGCCCTGCCCGTCGCCGAATTGCGCGGCATCGTCCCCTCGTCCTTCTTCGTCACCGCGCACGAGCTGATCTACCAGGCCATCGCCGACCTGGCCGCCAGCGTCGACACGCCCATCGACATCATCACCGTCGCCGACCGCCTCCGCCAGACCGGCCAGCTCGACGCCGTCGGCGGCGAAGACGAGCTGATGCGCATCGTCGATTCCACCCCCACCGCCGCCCACGCGGAGTACTACGCCGAACGCGTCGCGGATTCCCACCTGCGCCGCCGCGTCATCTCCGCCGCCGCGGAAGCCACCAAGCAGGCCTTCGACACCGACACCGACGCCGAGGGCGTCCTCTCCCGCGTCGAACAGGATTTCCTTTCCCTCCGCACCCGCCCCCGCAACGAAATCCCATGGGCCGAAGCCATAGACCGGGAAATGAAGGAAATCGCCCGCATCGTCGACGAAAAGAAGGGCGTGACCGGCCTTTCGACCGGCTTCGTCGGCCTCGACCTCAAGCTCCAGGGCCTCCACAACGGCGACATGATCGTCCTCGCCGCCCGCCCCTCCATGGGCAAGACCTCCCTCGCGATGAACATCGCGGAAAACGTCGCCCTCGGCGCCCGCAACATGCCGCCCGTGCCCGTCTGCATCTTTTCCCTCGAAATGAACACGGCCTCGCTCGTCCGCCGCATGCTTTGCGGCCGCGCCCGCGTCCCTTCCCACAACCTCGCCTTCGGCGCCGTGGGCAAGGAAGGCATGCAGAACCTGGACAAGGCCCGCCACGAACTCGCCCGCGCCCCCATCTACGTCGACGACACCTCCGGCATCGAAGCCCCCGCCATGCTCTCCGCCGCCCGCCGCATCAAGAGCAAGCACGGCATCGGCCTCTTCGTCATCGACTACCTCCAGCTCATGAACTACAACCGTTTCGCCCGCGAAGGCCGCCAGCGCGAAACCGCCGCCATCTCCCAGGCCGTCAAGGGCATGGCCAAGGAACTCGACGTCCCCGTCATCGTCCTCAGCCAGCTCTCCCGCAACCCCGAAAGCCGCGACCGCAACGCCGTCCCCCGCCTTTCCGACCTCCGCGATTCCGGCGCCATCGAGCAGGACGCCGACGTCGTCCTCCTCCTCCGCCGTCCCTGCGTCTACGACAAGAGCATCGACGACAAGCGCCTCGCCATCGTCGACGTCGCCAAGCACCGCAACGGCCAGATCGGCGAAGTCAAGATGGACTTCGACAACTCCCTCACCCGCTTCTCCGACCGCGCCGAAGGCGAGGACGACATCCCCGCCGACGACCCCGCCGGTTGACCCCGTCCGCCGTTTTCCCCCCCGGAGGCCCCCCATGAACGAAAACATCTACCGCCGCAACGAACTCCTCGCCCAAAAAGTCCTCAAGGGCCTCGCCTCCCGCAACATGGAAGGCTTCTATGCCCCCACGAAGGAAGCCGCCCTCGCCCAGGCCCTCGCCCTCGTCCCCGAAGGCGGCACCGTCACCATGGGCGGATGCACGAGCGCGCGCGAAATCGGCCTCGTCGACGCCCTCCGCAGCGGCCCCTTCCGCTTCATCGACCGCGACGCCTTCGAAGACCCGCGCGCCGCCATGCTCGCCGCCTACGACGCCGACGTTTTCCTTTCCAGCGCCAACGCCATGACCGAAGACGGCGTCATCGTCAACATCGACGGCAACTCCAACCGCGTCTCCGCCATCGCCCAGGGTCCCCGCAAGGTCCTCTTCATCGTCGGCATGAACAAAATCTGCCCCGACCTGGATTCCGCCTTGAAGCGCGCCCGCAACGTCGCCGCCCCGGTCAACGCCCAGCGCTTCGGCCTCTCCACCCCCTGCGCCAAAACCGGCGCCTGCGCCGACTGCAAATCCCCCGACACCATCTGTTGCCAGTTCCTCGTCACCCGCTTCTCCCGCCATCCTGGCCGCATCCAGGTCGTCCTCGTCAACGACGCCCTCGGCTTCTGACCCGTCGCACCGTTTCCCGGTTTTGCCAATGCTCGGGTGGTTCCGGGGCGGCTTTCGAAAACATGCAACAAATGGGAGGGCCCGGCTCCGTCCGGGCCGCGGTTTGCCACTTCCACCCGGTTTTCTTTCCCCCCGGCCGCGACGGAGCGCGGCCCTCCCCTAGGAAATGGCCCCGCTCCCGCCAAAACCGGTTTTCCCCGGAGGCGGGAGAAAAAATCCGGATTTTTTGTCAAATTCCGGAATCGGAAGAAGGCGGCAGGAGGAAGGTGTCGAAGTTTCCGGGGGTGACGGTGGCGAAGGTGGCGCCGGGATAGGCGGAAAGGAATGCTTTTGGTGGGCGCACGGCTTTTTTCGGATTCCATTTGAATTCGAAAGCACGGAGGCCGTCCGCGGATTCTTCGACGAGGTCGATTTCCTTCTGGTCTGCGGTGCGCCAGAAGAAAGCGCGGGTGTCGGGTTCGCGGGCAAGACGCCATTTGAGACGTTCGGCCATGAGATGGTTTTCCCAGAGGACGCCGGCATCCGTGCGCAGGGGCATGGGGCGGAAATCGCCGAGGATGGCGTTGCGCACGCCGTTGTCGAAGAAGTAGATTTTGCGGCTTTTTCTCAGTTCGTTGCGGAGATTCCGCGCATAAGAGGGGAGGCGGAAGACGACGAAGCAGCGTTCGAGGAGGTCGAGATAGCGGACGACGGTCTTGTCGTCGGTGCCGATCGTCCGGGCCACTTCGCAGAAGGAAACTTCTGAACCGCACTGGAGGGCGATTGCGCGGAGGAGACGCTCCAGCAACTCGGTGTGGCGGATGCCGCGGATGCGGAAGACGTCCTTGAAAAGATAGCTCGACACGAGCACCCGCAACCGGTCGGTTTCGTCGCCGGGATGGGTCGCGATGTCGGGATAAGATCCGAAAACGAGCCTCCGTTCGAGAAGGCGCCGTTCTTCGAGCGGGGAGCTGCGCGCGGCGAGTTCGGCGAAGGAAAACGGGAGGAGAACCCATTCGAACTTGCGGCCGGTGAGGGGTTCGGCGGTCCGGTCGGCAAGGTCGAGGGAAGAGGAGCCGGAAACGATGATTTGCAGGTCGGAGGAAGAATCGGCGAGGCGCTTGAGGACGAGGCCGGAAGAGGGAATGCGCTGGGCCTCGTCGAGGAAGAGGATGTTTTTGCGGCCGAGGAGCATGCGGATGCGGTCGGGAGAAGCGTCCGAGAGGAGGGCGGCCGTGTCGGTATCGTCGCCGTTGAGCGAAAGAACGCGGTCCGCCCATTCGGGGCGGGAAAGAAAGTGGGCAATCAAGGTCGTCTTGCCGGTTTGCCGGGGGCCGGTGACAACGAGGATTTTGCCTTGGAACATCCTCGCGGCGAGGGAGGAGGTCAGGTCGCGTTCGAAATAGGGGTTCGGATTGGTCATGCGAAAAGAATATTTCAAGAATTTCGGAATGCAAACCGGAATTATTGAAATTTTTTCGGTTCAAAAGCCGGATTTTTCCAAAACAACACTCCACTTCCATGCGGGAGAGCCGAACTCCGTACCCATCGCAGCAACGAGTTTTCGACAGGATTCACGGGATTTCCGGAATTGGAAGCTGCAAGGGAACTCACGGGAAAACGGGGAAGGCGTTCCTGAACAAGCGGCTGGCGATTCGCGTTTTCAAAGTTGGTTTCTTGCGAATGGGACAGTAGGTTGTGGTCTGGGGCCTCATCCGCCGCGTTCCCGCCCTGCGTTTCGTCATTCCGGCCGCGACGGAGCGCGGCCCTCCCCTGGAAAATAGCCACGGCCCGGCCAAAACCGCTCTTGTGGAAACGCCCAGTACCCCAATTCGCTTTCCCGTTGAGCCGGCGGCACGCGGACTTTTCCTGTTGCGGGGGAGCGGGGGAATGAGGCAAGATGGGGATGTCGAAAGCGCAATTCCGCGCCGTGTGTCCACCCTTCGGAGAACCGTCCAAACCCCGAATCCCACGTAAACAACCGATTTTAGCGAACTGCTAAACGACGCCCGACCGAAAACCTAGGAAATTTTCAGGAGTCGTTTTCAACAAGGTCCCCAACGCCTTGTGTTGAACCGATAGCAGACACGCCCCAACCGGGCGCGTTCTCCCATGTGTTCAACACAGGCCATCCTAGGGCCTTCGGTCGGGGCATGGATTCGGGAACGCGCTTTTTCGTTTCCATGCAGCCGCGAAGCGGACGCACCGCGAGCCATGGAAGCCACCCCAACAACAGCAAAACGACAATCAAACTCCCGCCGACAGGGGCGGAATGGACACGGGGCGGAAGAAAAAATTTCAAAAAATCTGTCAGATTCTGGATTCGGCGGCAAGTATCTAATAGGAGGAACAGGCCTCCGACTTGCAAAAGGCCACCGCATGAACCCAACGAAAAGTTGCATCGCTTTCCCGCGCCCCTGCGTGTTTCCGCCGGGGGGCACCGGATATCGCATGTGCACGCACGGGGGGCGCTTTCCCAGTCTCGGAACGCTTGCCAAAGGAAGAACCATTTCCGGGTCCGACCGATTCCATCCCATGCAAACAGTCGCCTTGGCGACTCCGAATCCAACGCAAGCGGCGATTGCGCCGGATTCGTGCGCGCGTCGTCCACAATCCCTCCTCCAAGCAGGAATCCCCATCCCATGAGCCGTCCTTGTCGCAACGTCGAAGACATCGTTTCCGAAGTCCGCCGGATCATCGAAGAAGCGAAGGCCAAGAATCCGGGTGATACCGGTGCGGAATTCTTTTTCCGGGGCGAGAAGCAAAACTACGAGACCCGCGACAATTCCGAAATCGGGACGCATTTCCCGTGCAACCTGTATCAACCCGCCAACAAGAATGCGTGGAAATACGAGCGGAAGCTGTACGAAGAGGCGCTCCGGCGGAATGTCGTCGATTTCCACCAGGACCGGACGATGACCGAGCGGTTGGCCCGCATGCAGCACTACCAGCTGCCGACCCGGTTCACCGATCTTTCGGAAAACGCCCTGCAGGCGGCCTACTTCGCGACAGGCGCCGGTTCTTTCCGGAAGGACGGCGGAGAGGAACTGGACGGGTGGCTCCGCATCGTCCAGGTGGCCGGGCACAAGATGAAGTCGTTCACGAGCGACATCATCGTCGCGATTTCGCATCTGCCGCTTGTCGAGCCGACCCGCTTCCATTTGGACGGTCCACTTGCGGCAACGCCCGAAGACGATGGCGGACTCAACGTCCTCCGGTACGAAATCATGAAAGAGCGCCCTGCGTTCGGTTTCGAACACGAGCGCCCGAAGGTCGCGATGGACTTGCGCCGCGACATCCAGCAGGTATGGGCGTTCAAGCCGATGCTCAATTCGCCGCGGATCAAGAAACAGGACGGCATCTTCCTTGCCGTCGGTTGCGGCGACGGCAAGAGACCCATCCACCCGACCTATTCCGAAGAGGACTACGGGAATCCCGGCGCCCCGTCCTACGGCATCAAGCAAATCGGCGCCGTCCGCATTGCCGCCGAGGCGAAGAAGCCCCTGCTCGAAGAACTCCGCCATTTCGGCATCCGTGCCGAGAATACCTATCCCGAACTCCCGGATGTCTGCCGGGAAATCGAAGAGCGGCTTCGCGGGGAATACGGGGAGAAAGGATAGGAGAACCCGCTCCCGGAGATTCACTGCGAATGGGCAACAACCCTTTGGAGACACAACCAACCCCGACAGGAAACAACATGGCAAAATACCACACCGAAGGCATCGTCAAATCCATCGAACTCGATGGGCGCAACCCGAAAATCAAAATCGAGCCGGGTTCACCCTACAAGTTTTCCGAAAAGAAGAATGACGGGGAACAGGTTCGTGTTTTGTTCGTGGCGGACAAATCCGGCGCACCCCAATCGGCATTTCTCGCCGAGTCCGGGAATGCCTATTCCGTCGAGGAGGGCAAAGTCGATTTTGCCGCTTTGCTCGTCTTGAAACAGAACCGTACGAAAGTCCGGTTCTCAGCCGATTTCGATGAAGCAACGGGAGCGGCGCCGGAGACAATCGCCATCGTCGAAATCTGTGAATGAAATGAATTTTGAAGAAAACAACAACACAACACGGAGGCAATCCATGAACAACTCGAACAAAGAAAAAGCGGCGGCAATCGGCTTGTGGGCGGCGTGCAAGGAGAAAACCGCCGCGTTCCGGGAAAACTGCCGCAAAGGAACGGCGGTTTGCATCGGCATCGCCGTGGCGTTTTGCGGCCTGACGTGGGCGGCGACGGCGAAAGGGGAAACGGCGTTGGGGCACCGGTACGAGATTGTTTCATGGCCTCAGGGGACGTGGGAGGAGGCCAAGGCTGATGCTGAAGCGAAGGGCGGGCATTTGGCGACCTTCACGAGCGAAGCGGAGTGGAATGCGGTTTTCGGTCTTTTCGGGAATGAAATGCTTGGTTGCTGGTTGGGAGGAACGGATGCAGGGCATGAAGGGGTTTGGGAATGGGTGACGGGGGAAAAATGGGCATACAGCAGATGGTATCCAGGGGAACCCAGTAATGCCACTAGTGTGGGGGCCATACCCCAACACTACTTATGGCTTCATTACAATTATGGAGGAGAGTGGGATGATGGCCTTGGTGTAGCAGGAGGCGACATCGTAAAGTATCTCTTGGAATTCGGCGTTTTCAATACGGACATCAGCATTGCGCCGACCGCGCGGACGTTCCCGAAGGACGGCGGGGCCGCGTCGATCGTGACGGAGGGGAGCGGGGTGTGGAGCGCTTGGACGGACGAGGATTGGATCACGCTCCTCCAAGCGAGCGGGTCGGCAGGGAGCGCGTGCATTTTCCAAGTGAAGGTGAATCTCACCGGGGCGACGCGGACGGGGTGGATTTATGTCGAGGACCAGGCATTTTTGGCCACGCAGACGGCGGAGGAGATGCCGGTGCCCACGAGTCGCTATGAAATCATTGCGTGGACGAATGGGTGGACGGCGGCAAAGGCGGACGCGGAGGCAAGGGGCGGACATTTGGCGACCATCACGAGCGAGGCAGAGTGGGTGGCGGTTTCCAATTTGTTCGGAGCAAATTTGGACAAATGTTGGATTGGTGGAACGGACGAGGAGCAAGAGGGAGTCTGGAAATGGGTGACAGGTGAAAAATGGGAGTATGCAATGTGGTCGGGTGGTCAACCTGATAATGGGGGTGAAGTGGAAGATTATCTTATGATAAACGGCTATATTCTGTGGAATGATTTGAGTACCACAAACAGCGAAGCGACCAAATATCTTCTCGAGAACGAGAACGTCCACAACACGAACATTACAATAACGGCAATCGGGCGTACGTTCGACAAGGCGGGCGGGGCGGCATCGGTCATCACGGGCGGCAGCGGGGAATGGTCGGCATGGACGGATTCGGCGTGGATCACGTTGAGCCGCGCGAACGGGGAGGCGGGCGTTTCCTGCATTTACGCGGTGGGGGCGAATTTTTCGGCGGACATGCGGATGGGGCGGATTTACATCGAGGACAAAGTGTTCACGGTGACGCAGACGGGGTACGAGGGGGCGATTTCGCCGGCATCGGCGGAGTGGGATTGCGTGGGCGGGAGCGGGGAAATCGCGGTGGCGGTGGACGCGGGGGTGGCGTGGACGGCCGTGGCGAACGTGGACTGGATCGTGGTGGAGCCGCGGTCGGGGCGGAGCAGCGGAACGGTGGCGTACCGCGTGGTGGCGTATGACGAAACACCGACGCGGAGCGGGTCTGTGACGGTGGCGGGGCAGACGTTCACGGTGACGCAGACGGGGGTGGACGTAACGCTTTCGCCGATGGAAAAGACCCTGGACTGGCGGGCGAACGCCTTCGAGGTAATCGTGGGGGCGCTGGCAACCACGCAATGGACGCCGATTCCCGAGGTGTCGTGGCTTTCGGTGGTGGATTCGGGCTACGGGTACGGGAATTCGGCCATCCTGGTGGCGGTCGGGGAGAATCCGAGCGCCCTGGAACGGGTGGGAACGGTCGCGGTCGGGTCGAAACGGGTGACGGTGACGCAGTTGGGGACGACGTCGCTGACGCTGGAGTTGACGCCGACGGAAGCGACGGCTTCGGCGGTGGGGGCGTACGGGAACATCGCGGTGTACGGAACGCCCGAGGCGGCGTGGACGGCGGAGCCGACGGTGGAGTGGATCACGATTTCGTCCGGGGCGAGCGGGGCGGGGAACGGCAACATCAAGTACATCGTGATGGCGAACCCGCTTTTGGAAGAGCGGACGGGGAGAATCAAGGTGACGATGACCCCGGGCGCGGCAGGAGGACCGGTGCTGGAAGCGGTGCACACGGTGCGGCAGGGGGTCATCGAGCCTATGGTGGCGCCCTCCGAGGTGTCCTTCCGGGCGTCGGGAGGCAGCACGAACGTGCAGTTGACGGTTGCCGAGAACACGCAATGGACGGCGACAAGCAACGACTCGTGGCTCAAGCTCACGAGCGCTTCGAGCAGCGCGGGGTCGGCGAAAATCTCGTTCGACGCGGCGGCGAATCCTTCGACGGAAGCGCGCAGCGGGTCGCTGACGATTGCGGGGAAGACGGTGAACGTGACGCAGGCGGGACTGTGGTCGCGGCTGAATTACGACGGGAAGGTGTTCGGGACGGGCAGCGATTCCGGGTTCATCGACGTGCAAGTGGAAGGGGACGGGACTTGGACGGCGAGTTCGGATGCGTCGTGGTTGACGCTGATGGACACGAACGGGCACGGAAGCGCGTCCATCATGTTCGTGGTGGACGATTACAACACGGCGGTGGCGTCGCGGACGGCGACGGTCACGATTGCCGGAAAAACCGTCGAAATCACGCAACGCGGGTACGAGCTTTCCATCGACCCGGCGGTGGCGGATCTGACCAGCAACGCGGGCGCGGGGGAAATCGGCATCACGGCCCCCATCGACGCGGTGTGGGAGGCCATCGTCACGGTGGACTGGATCCGGCTGGTCGGCGAGACGACGGGCCTCGGGAACGGGACGTTGCGGTACACCGTGACGGACAACATGACGGGCGAGCTCAGAACCGGGAAAATCATCATTTCCGGGCAGGAATACACGGTGACGCAACACGCGAATCTCACCTTGACGGCGCTGGTGGAGGGGGCCGGGTCGGTGGAAGGCGCGGGCGACTACGAGACGAACGAGCGGGTGACGCTCGCGGCAACGCCGGCCGAAGGTTTCGCCTTCACGCACTGGAGCGGGGACGCGGTGGGCGTCGAGCCGGAAGTCTCCATCGTCATGGACATGCCCAAGACGGTGACGGCGCATTTCATCCCCGAGGATGCCGCGCAACGGCTGGCCGAAGAAAAGGCCGCGCAGGGCGGCTTCTACACGCGCGAGCAGATGAAGGCGCTGGCGATGGGCGATACCGTTCTCGAAGTGGAACAGGGCAACATCGATCTCGCCATCCAGTTGCAGGAAAGCGCCGACCTCTCCGGCGGCGATTGGGAAGGCGTGGACGCCGGAGAGGGAACGGTCAGCGTGGACGGCGAAGGCCGCGTCCACATCAAGATGGCGCCCAAGGGCAACACGGCGTTCTACCGCGTCATCAAGGCCTCCGGGGATTAGCGGATGCCGCGCAAGCAGAGCTTGAATGCACGGCGGCGGGCCGGTTGGCCCGCCGCCCTGCTGCTGGCCGTTGGGCTTGCCTGGGCAAGCGGATGCGGGAAAGACGTCGCGGATTCAGTGCCCGTTGGTGGCGAGTCCCCTCCGATGGAGGGTGCCGCACGGCCAACCGTGCGCAAGGAATTCGTCATCTTGCAGGAACTGGTGAAACAACACGGGTTGCAACGGGAAGCGGGCAACGAAGTGCGGGTGGAGACAATCAAGCGGCATCTGCGGGAATGGTTGGAAAAGATTCCCGACAATGGGACGAACGAAGCGGAACGGGGAATCTTGGAGCAAGCGCGGGCGTTGGCGGAGTAAAGCCGAGGCACGGGCAGCCGCGGCAATCGGAATTGGGGAAAAGCGGACCGCCCGGCGGTCGGTCCCTGCCAGAGGCGCGGACATTCCGTTTCGGTTGTTCCGGGAGCGGCAGGCGAAAGGAGGGGGGAGGGAGGAGTGGGGCGGGCATTCTGACCCCGGGCGTCCGGCTAGAGCAATTTTCGAAAACATGTGGCCGCAAGGATGGGAGGTGCGACATCCTTATCGCGCCAAAATTGATTGGCGCGGCTGAAAGCCGCACCCCCGGGCCAGGACCCGAATCCACCCAAACCCCGACGGGGTGGCGGAACCTTCCGCCACCGCTTCGCGGTTTGGGTTTACAACCTGATTTGACGGGGGTTCCGCTTCGCTCCACCCCCGGCTGCATTCTTCCGCCCCTCCGGGGCGGTTGCGGACCTGCATCGGTTTTCAAAAAAGCAGGCGAAACAAATGGGAGGGTCGGCTCCGTCCGGGCCGCGGTTCGCCACTGCCGCCCGTTTTTCTCCCCCGGCCGCGACAGAGCGCAGCCTTCCTCTGGAAAATGGCCACAGAATTTGGAAAACCGATTCACTGCCATCCCATAGGATGATGTGGGACGGGCGCAAAAAAATGGTTGTTGTATGGGGAACGTCCGCGGTACGCGGACGGCATGAAAACACCAACAACAACCAAATCGTTGCGCCGCAGTCTCGCCGTCTTCGCCCAAATTGTCCATCTCATTCCTCCCGGTCTCGTCGACCGCCTCGCCGAGGGGGCCAAAATCAAGGCCCGCGTCT
>Ga0310786_10004045_pt1 | contig 20642 bp, 14 predicted proteins | sample AusTroGonzalo_MG_FD_203881 | JGI IMG/M metagenome (GOLD analysis project Ga0310786, IMG submission 203881) | Bovine rumen microbial communities from tropical cattle in Woodstock, Queensland, Australia - Gonzalo_03 (v2) (version 2) | ecosystem: Host-associated > Mammals > Digestive system >... | reverse complement strand
GAGTTGGTGGCCGCACGGTAATCGAGACTGCTGCATGGCGATGGGGCTTTATGGATGGCAACGCCATCAAACTTTTCGCTGCGACGCCGCAAGCAGGGTCGTTGAAGTTGCCAGACTTGTCTCTTGCTCTCGGTTTCGAGCATCGGCTTGGACTCGACGGCGGCAAGGCAACGGCGGGAAAGCTCGTCCAGACCGCGCAGATAACGCCGTTACGCGATTCGGTGGACACGATGCGCTTCTGCAAGGAAGTGAAGATCGCGGCAAAGAGGGTTTCTGCGCCGCGTCGCGGAACCGAGGGGGATCGCGTTGCATACTCGGCAGATACGGTGCGAATAATGCGCGACGAGGGGAAATACTACCTTCTTGCAATTCCGAAATACGCGCGATACAAGTATGGGCGAGACTTGCTTTTTGTGCCTGGGTCTGAATCGGTCGCCGTCTGCGCCTATCGTTGCGTTACAGAAGAAGGAACGCGAGCGAGAAACCATAATCGCATGGAAGAGGAACGGCTGGACTTCAACAAGATAACCGGCCTTGCGCGTGACGGACGCGTGTATCTTTATTCCCTCGATGTCGAGGGCGATAAATGGCTTTTCGACGCGGCTTATTCGACTGAAAACAAGAGCCCGTGCCGCATTGTTCCGACGATTCCGCAGTTGTTCCAGCAGGGGGCGACTGCGAAGACATGCCAATCACGGAAGCAGAACGGCATGAACATCATTACCGATGTTCCGGTCGATGCCGAAACTGCCGTGGCGAAGATAATGTTTGTGTTCAATCCGACTGTGCCGCGAGACGGAAGAAAGCGTGAAGGGCGTTCGTGGAAGGCCTACTGTGACGCGCACCATGGCGATGCAGGGAGAGAGACGGTGGTTTGGCCTACAGGCGAGGCGACGGAGAAGACGCTAAAGGATGCGGTGCTACGCGTCGTTAAGGCAGACGGCGTTCTTTTGACGGACGAGAGCCATCTTGACGCGGCGCTTGATGGAATGGGATATGTAGTCACGCAGACGGACGATCCGCATGGGATAGGCGGGGTCTATCGCGGCTATATGCTTTCAGATCGTGTCTTTAAGTCATCTGATGGCCGCACCGAGTGGCGGGCTGCGACAAAGGGCGACACGAAGCCATATGGCAAGGCACAAGATAAGCGGCTTGAAATGTCTGGAAAGCCGCTTTGTGAAGTGCTGTCGCCAAAGGTCGTGGCCGAGGCCGAGAAAGAGTTTTCCAAATTGATTGAGGCAGAACTCCTTTCAGACAAGAAGACGGCAAAGTTCTTCACCCTTGAAGCGCCCATCGTCATTGGCAAAAAGTTCAAGGCGATGGTGGCGAGGGAATTCAGGCGTGTTGTTTACACCGGCACGATGGGCTGGCGGCAGCAACTTGTCAGGCCGTCTCATGAAGTCGCACTCGGTATTTGGCTTGCGCGACTCTAAAATAAGCGGACGTTAGCCCGCTACGCAGGGTAGTTTGATTTGATTCCGAGCTTCCATAGGGTCAGACCCCTGTGATACAGTAGGAGTGACACAGTAGAAGGTAGTACAAATGGCGATGCCACAGAGAGACGAGACGATCCTCCTTCGCTCTTACGAGCTATGGAGGACAAGTTGAGGAAATCAAGCGGCTGGATGCGTTGCTTGAATACGCCGTCATGCATGGTGACGAAGCCGAGGCCGCGCGCCTCCGCGCAGAGTTGGCGAAATTGGTGGAGAAGGTGTAACTTCTGCGGAAGGGCCTGACGGTTCTAAGGTCGAAGATTTCGACCTTAGAACATGCGGCATCAGTTAGTGCCTGTTGGGTTGGCTTGAAGGGGTTTAACATGTAATGAGGAAGCGGGGAGAGTGACCGAGCGCTGAGCGGAGTGACACGCGGGGATGCGGTTCGCGGATTGCGCCGACAGGCGCGAGTGAGGCAAGGAGCCGGTATTCCGGCGACGCGGCATCGCGACGCGAATGGCGAGCGAAAGACGCGGGAGCATCGCCGTGTGGAACGGTAGCGAAGCCGAGGGCACTCTTCACGCGACGAACTCGACCAGAGGTGCCAAGCGCGGTCACGGTCGGGGCCGCAGCGGGGCGGAGCCCTCGAAAACGAGACGAGTCGCGCAGGACTGCGACCCGAAGACATATATGTATATGTCGAGCGGTCGCAAGGACGCGCTAATCGGCCGTTTCTCGAGGGTGAGCACCGTTGCCCCGACCGTGACCGCACACTGGAAGGCAAACCAGCACAGGACAGCCACGGTCACCATCGCAGCGCGCTCAGCCATGCCATGCGACAATATGGTATAATACGCGGCATGAAAAAAGCGCAAAACGTTGTTGAGAAAGTCCTTTCTGCACACCTCGTCGAAGGTGATCCCGCGAAGGATCCCGAGCTCGGCATCCGCATCGACCAGACGCTGACGCAGGACGCGACTGGCACAATGGCCTACCTCCAGTTCGAGTCGATGGACGTGCCGCGCGTCAAGACCGACCTCTCCGTAAGCTACGTCGACCACAACACCGTCCAGATCGGCTTCGAGAACGCCGACGACCACGACTTCCTCCAGTCGATCGCCAAGAAATACGGCATCGTCTACTCCAAGTGCGGCAACGGCATTTGCCACCAGCTCCACCTCGAGCGCTTCGGGAAGCCCGGAACGACGCTCCTTGGCAGCGACTCCCACACCCCGACAGGCGGCGGCATCGGCCAGATTGCGATCGGCGCTGGCGGAATCGATATCGCAGTCGCAATGGCTGGCGGCGCGTTCCATATCCCGACCCCCAAGGTGCGAGCAATCGTCCTCAAGGGCAAGCTTAAGAAGGGCGTCTCCGCCAAGGACGTGATCCTCAAGGTGCTCGAGAAGTACGGCACCAAAGGCAATGTCGGCTGGATCTTCGAGTACACAGGCCCGGGCGTCGCGACTTTGGACGTCCCCTCGCGCGCGACGATTACCAACATGGGCGCTGAGCTCGGCGTCACGACAAGCGTCTTCCCATCCGACGCGGTGACGAAGCAGTTCCTCGCCGCGCAGGGCCGCGCGAAGGATTTCGTCAAGATTGTCGCCGACAAGGGCGCGAAGTACGACGACACGTTCGTCGTCGATCTCGCGAAGGTCGAGCCGATGATGGCGGCTCCCCACAGCCCCGGCAACATCGTGACCGTGAAGTCGATGAAGGGCACAAAGGTCAACCAGATAATGATTGGCTCGTGCACCAACTCGTCCTATCGCGACATCAGGACCGTTGCATTGTATCTCAAGGGCAAGCACGTCGCGGACGACGTTGAGGTCGGCATCGCGTGCGGCTCTCGCCAGGTCATCAACATGCTCGCCAAGGACGGCTCGCTTGCGATTCTCCACTCCGCCGGCTGCCGTATGCTCGAGAACGCGTGCGGGTTCTGCATCGGCGCGCACATGAGTCCGAGGACTGGCGCGGTGTCGCTTAGGACGAACAACCGCAACTTCGAGGGCCGCTCGGGCACAAAGTCCGCGCAGGTCTATCTCGTCTCGCCCGAGACTGCGGCTGCGTCTGCGCTTACTGGCAAAGTCGAGCTGCCGACAAAGAAGCCGGTCGCTGCCGTGCCGAGCCCGAAGAAATTCCCTATTGATGATTCGATGTTCCTCTACCGCGCGACCGCCGGAAAGGGTGTGAAGGGCGCGGAGATCGTGCGCGGGCCGAACATCGCGCAAGTTCCGAAGGGCGTGCCGCTCGCGAAGGATATCTCGGCCGTCGCCGCGATCAAGGTCGGCGACAAGATCACGACCGACCACATCATGCCGGCGGGCGCGCGCCTCAAGTTCCGCTCGAATATCCCCGAGTACGCGAAGTTCGTCTTCGAGCCGTGCGACCCCAAGTTCCACGACAAGTGCCTTGCCAACAAGGAGAAGGGCCTCGCGAACGTCATCGTCGCTGGCGAGAGCTACGGCCAGGGCTCGAGCCGCGAGCACGCGGCGCTCTGCCCCATGTATCTCGGAGTCAAGGCCGTAATCGCGAAGTCCATAGAGCGCATCCACCGTGCGAACCTCGTCAACTTCGGCATTGTGCCGTTTCTCTTCGAGAATCCGAAGGACTACGACAAGCTTGCGGCGGGCGACCGTCTCGAGCTAAAAGGCATCCGCGCTGCGGTCGAGGGCGATGGAGTCCTTGACGTGAAGGGCCCGAAGGGGACTTTCCGCGTCAAGACGGCGCTTTCGGACCGGGAGAAGCATCTTCTTCTCTGCGGTGGTCTTCTTGCTAGTCTGTAAAAAATATTGTATAATTACCGCCATGAGAAACATTATCCTTGCGTTTGCCGTCGCGTGTGTGGCGGCCGGGTGTGCCACGAAGCAGGTCGAGCGGACCAGCTTCCGCTTCATGCACTGGAGCGTCAGCCACTTCAGCGAAGGCGGCTACTCCGTCGCCTCCATTCCCGAATCCGAGGGGAAGGCGATGGCGGAGAAGTACGTGAAGTTCCTCGATTCCGTCGATGCCGACGTGGTTGGCATTTCGGGATACAACGAGGACTTCACAACCAACGGCTCGATGAAGGCGTCCACAGCGCTGTTCGGCGGGTATGAGAAGGCGATTGGCCCCGCGAAGGGCGATATCTGCAACGCCATCTTCTTCAAATCTGGCAAGGCGACGAAGATCGAGGAGAAGACCGTGTTCTTCGAGCGCCATTTCGAGGATACGTACTACAAGGCGGTCAAGCTGAACGTCTCGGGGGTGCCGATCTGGTTCGTGCAGACCCATCTTGACAGCAACACCTACCTGTCTGGCCATGGCAAGGACCGCGAGGAGCAGATGAAAAAGATCATCTCCGATTTCCGCGACGAGCCCTATGTCGTCATCGCCGGCGATTTCCGCGTGGGCGTGCGCATCCCCGGCAAGCGGTGCTTCCCCGCTCCCGAGGAATACAAGGTGTTTGAAAAGGCCGGCTACGAGCTCGCCAACCTGTTCGGCACCGGAACTTATCCCCTTGAAAGCCCGCTCCAGCCGATCGACAACATTATCATGAAGGGCTTGGAGATTTCTGAGGTGAGGTTCCTCGAGGGGGGTCGGCTTAGCGACCATCTCGCGATTTCCTGCAAACTGACCGTCTACGGCCAGAAATGAGAAGCAAGATTGCCATACTTCTTGCAGCGGTCGCGTCCTGCCTGTGCTTTGACGCGGTTGCCGAGCGCCAGCCGATCGACAGGTACCAGTCGATCATAGACCGCCAGATGTTCGGGCAGCCGCCCCCCAACTTCGATCCTACGAAACCGCCGTCCCAGGTGCAAAAGGGCTCTGGCGACGAAAAGGAGCTTACGCGCGAGCAGGAGGCGATAAAGAGCGCGATTCACTTCAGTGCGATAAACGTCACTCCTGCCGGTGACGTCGCCGTCGGGTTTACCGACAATTCCGATTCGAAGATGCCCGTCCACTACTATCTAAAGGTTGGAGAGGAGCGGAACGGATGGAAGGTTCTTGAAGCCGATCCTGTAAAGGCGACGATGAAGGTCGCCAAGGGCGACATCGAGGTCGCCCTTGATCTCGGCGCGAATTCCGCCAAGGGCGGCGGCTCTACCGCCCGTGCTGGCGTAAATGCCGCGCCTGCCTTTGCTACAGCCAACCGTCGTACAGGACTTCTCGGCGGCAGGCGTTCTTCCGCGGATGGCGAGCAGCCAAGACCGGGCATGATAGGCGCGTCTCTCAGGGAACGCCGCGCGGCGAGGGAGCTGGCGCGTCAGGAGGAGGAGGCGAAGGAAAAAGAACTTGAGGCCAAGCGTCAGGCCGAGGCCGCCGAGAAAGAGAAGGAGCGCGAAGCTCAGCGCCAGGCCGAGAAGGAAGAGCAGCGTCGTGAACTCCAGCTTCTCAAGGACGAACTGAGGGCCCAGCGCGAAGCCGTCGAGCGCGCGCGTGCCGAGCGCGAAGCCGCGCGCAGCAACGAAAATGCAGAAGACGAAAATTGAGCAGTTTTACGCCGAGCTCCGCTCGACGGGATCGTATTCCACTCCTCCCGAGCGGCGCCGTGCGAAGCGTGTTCGTCCGTCCGCTTGGAATACCTTCCGCTATACTCTTGGTGTCACGAAGGTATTTCCCTACTGCGCGGTGACCGAGCCGTTTGGCCTCCTCACTACGGAGAAATGGGCTGGGGCGTGCTTCTCTTCCGTCACGACTGCCGAGAAGCTCGGGCTTAGCGTGATCATAGAGGGCTTCAGCGCCCGCCAGAAGCACGACGGTCCAGTCGTCTATCTCTGCAACCACATGTCGACGACAGAGACGATTCTCCTTATGCCGGTGCTTCTCGCGTTCGGGCCGTTCAGCTATGTTGCGAAGGCGTCGCTTGCGCATCTGCCGTTTCTCGAGAAGGCGGCCGAGCACATGCGAATGGTCCCCGTAGGGCGCAAGTCGCCGCGGGAGGACCTGATGACCGTTCTCAACGTTGGCACTGAGCGCATCAGGGGCGGCGATAGTTTCCTCATCTTCCCGCAAGGGACGCGCCAGGAGGTTTTCAGTCGCAAGGTGTACTCGTCGATTGGCGCGAAACTTGCCGAGAAGGCCGGCTGCCCCGTCGTCCCGATCGTCGTCGACACTCGCTGCCAGTTGACGCGCGAGAAGGGGATTTTCCGCAAGATCTTCAAGGATTTTGGGCCCCTTGACCCGACGCGCGACATTCGCGTCGCCTGCGGCCCTGTCATTCCCAACGCGAAGTCGCGCGTCATGCACGAGGCCGCGTTTGACTGGATGGCGTCTAAGCTCGACGAATGGGGCCTCCCGACCGAGCGCTGACGTGCATTGATTTTCATGGCCGAATTTGGGATAATTGTCGCCATGGGCTTGTTCATTGTGAATCGTCTAATGAGGGAGAAAAATGTCGATGATGGAAGAGGCGCTTGCGAGCGCGACTGACACGAAGGTGTGCGTGGTGGGTCCCGGCTCGGCGGACGGTTCGGCGGCGATGTTCCGCGACCTGTTTCCGACGGCGGGGAAAGTGCTCGTGGTCGAAGACCCGCGCACGAAGTCCGTAGCCGGCGACAATGTCGTTTCACGTCTCAAGGCATCTGGCGTCGAGGTTTCCGAATACGTGATGAATCCCGACGGGTCGGACTTCCATGCCACATACGCGAAGGTCGAGGAAGTGCGCGAGGCGATAAGAGGGGAACGGGTGGTTGTCCCAGTGGCCGTCGGGTCGGGGACGATCAACGATCTCGTCAAGCGTGCGAGCGATGAGCTTGGTCTGCGGTACATGGTCGTCGGTACGGCTGCGTCGATGGATGGCTACACGTCCTATGGCGCGGCAATCACCAAGGACGGCATGAAGCAGACGCTTTCGTGCAGGGCGCCGCTCGGCTGCATTGTCGATAGCGCAGTCGCCGCGTCCGCGCCACGAGAGATGACGGCGAGCGGATACGCCGACCTCATCGCCAAGATTCCGGCGGGAGCGGACTGGATGCTTGCCGACGCGATAGGGTCCGAGGCGATTCACCCGCTCGCATGGCGGCTCGTGCAGGAACCGCTAAGGGCGGCGATTTCCAATCCGTCAGGGTGCGCGTCGGGCGACGAGCGCGAAGTCAGGAAGCTCTGCGAAGGCCTTGTCATGAGTGGCTTCGCGATGCAGGCGATGGGGTCTTCGCGGCCGGCGAGCGGCACGGAACACCAGGTCTCGCATTATTGGGACATGGAAGACCTTTCCTTCGGCGGGCGGCCCGTCTCGCACGGCTTCAAGGTGGGAATCGGCACGCTCTTCTCCACGAAGACGCTGGAGTTCCTTCTTCGCCATGATCTTTCTACGCTCGACGTGGATAAGGCGGTCGCGTCGTGGCCGACGACGTTTGACGCGCTGAAGGCGACATTCCCTGCCGTCTACGGCGACCGCCCGGCTCACATCCGCCGCGCCGAGGACGAGATGGCGAAGAAGTATACGACGCCTGACAAAATTCGTGAAGAGCTATCGACGTTCAAGCGTGTCTGGCCGGAACTTTCGGAACGCATCCGGGCGCAGATCATGCCGTTTGACGAGGTGAGGGAGAATCTGCGTCTTGCGGGCGCTCCCTACGAACCGGAACAGATCGGCGTGACGCGGGCGAGATTCCGCGACACGAGCCGTGGCATTCCCTATATGCGAAACCGCTATTTCGGACTCGACCTCGTGACGCGGCTCGGTCTTCTGGACGAACTGCTGGATGATCTTTTTGGCCCTGGAGGGATTTGGTTCCCGATGCCGCCGGAATCGGCGTTGACATCGTCGCCATCGCAAACATGTAAGTAAAACCGAGATAAGGATAACGAAAGCTATGAAACACATCCTATTATGCACCTTGCTTGCGGTAGTTGCCGCCGCGACGATGGAATGTCCTGGAGCGGTTCCAGAGGACGCGTCAGGCAAGTTCTGGACGCAGGACAACGGCGGTGGAGACCTCGGTCCGCTTGTCCAGGCCCACCGCGGCAGTCGCGGCGAGTATCAGGACAACGCCGCCGGCGGCTTCTCCTGGTGCCTCAGGAAAGGCATCCGCGGCTTTGAGGTGGACATTCGATTCACCCGAGACCACCGGCTCGTCATAATGCACGACACGCGCATGGAGCGCACCACCGACGGGACGGGCGTCGTCGAGCAGCTTTCCTTCGCCGAGTTCCGCGCCGCATGCCTCAGGGCGTGCCCTGAGCCGCCGCCGACCCTGGAGGAGATCCTTGCCCCGCTTGCCGGCCGGGACGACGTCTTCATCGAACTTGAGATGAAGGCGTATCCAAGCGAGTTCTACACCGACGCCGTCCTGCGCGAGTACTGCCGCAAGCTGAACGACGTGACGAAGGCGATGATGAAGAAGGGCACATACGCATTCACCTGCTTCAACAAGAAGACGCTCGAGACCATGCGCGACGTGGACGCTGATGCTCCGCTCGGGCTTATCATGGGGAAAGCCTCCGAAGACGACTTTGCCTTTACCGAGAGAATTGGCTGCATCAGCATCGCGCCAATGCTCAAGTCTACGAGCGCCGAGGATGTGCGCCGAGCTCACAAGGCGGGGATTACGGTCTGCCTCTGGATGGTGCAGAACGCCGCGGACTACGCCAAGGCGAAGGCGCTTGGCGCCAATCGCGTGACGAGCGACTACCCCCATCTTCTTGCCGAGATGCTTGCGGGCAGGCGCAAGAAGGTCGTCGCAATGGATCTCGACGGCACCCTGAGCCAGCACAAGACCCCCGTCCCCTGGCGCAACCTGAAGGCGGTAGAGGCGCTTCGCAAGGCCGGCTACGAGCTGGTGATGGTCGGCGGCGGCAACACCGAGCGCATCTACCGTCAGATGTGCGAGTTCCCGATCGAGATTCTCGGCAACTACGGCATGGAGCATTCCGTCGTAACCAACGGCCAGTTCAGGATCGTCGAGGCCACCACCAACGAGGTGGACCGCGCGCGGTTCCTTGCAGAGACCGGGAAGCTGCGCGAGAAGTACGGCTACACGAAGTACGTCGGCGACCCGCTCCAGTTCCACGCCTCGGGAATGGTGACGTTCGGCCTTCTTGGCACGAAGCCGTCGGCGGAGGAGAAGCTCGCATTCGACCCGGACAAGCGCAGACGCCGCGCGATGTTCGCGGATGTCGTGGCGGCGTTTCCCGACTGTGCGGTATTCATTGGCGGCACGACGTCGTTCGACCTCGCCGCGAAGAAGTTCAACAAGTACGACGCCACCGTGAAGTGGGCGAGGGAGCGCGGGTGCGGCCCCGAGGACATTGTCTTCATCGGCGACGACTTCAACGACGGCGGCAACGACAGCCACGCGCGAATTGGCGGGCTCGACCGCATCGTCATCGCCGACTACCGCAATTTCGCAGACGCTGTCGGCGTTCTCGTCGAGAAGTGGAAGTGAGCGTAAATGGCATTTGACGTCAGAAAGAAGAAGGCGTTCGTCTGCGACCTGGACGGGACGCTCTTCATGGGGCCGAACCCGATCGTTCCGGCTGTCGATTTCGTGATACGCAATACGAATTCAGGACGGTTCAAGTTCTTCTACCTCACCAACAACACCTCCAAGTGTCCCGAGGAATACATGAAGAAGATCGCCGGTGCTGAGATACCGGTCGTGGAGAGCCAGATACTGACGCCGCTTATCACGCTTGAGGCGTACATCCGCGAGAAGGGCTACAGGTCCGTCTATCTAATTGCGAGCGAAAAGGTCAAGGCGCACATGGCGGAACGACTTTCGGACGTGGGCGTGTCGCTTGACTACGACCCCGAGCGCAACGAGCTGATTGCGCTTACATACGACAAGGAACTGACCTACGACAAGCTCGCCAAGGCGACGGGGCTATGGAACATGCGGAACTGCCCGCCGTCGCCGATGTGCCCGATTCGGACGGAGAACCAGACGCCCGTCGATTTCGTGGCGACCCACCCCGACAACTGCTGTCCGTCGGAGAGGGGCCCTATCCCCGACATCGGCGGCATGATGAAGTTCCTCGAGATTACGAACGGCATGAAGCCGAGCCACGTGTTTGGGAAGCCCTCGCCCACGCTCCTTGCGCCTGTCCTGGCCGAGTTCGCGAAGGAGGAGGTGGCAGTCGTCGGGGACAGGCTTTATACGGACAAGGCGATTGCGGACAACGCGGGAGTGGATTTCGTCTGCGTCCTTTCCGGCGAGACGACGATGGACGATCTCGCCAAGTACGGGGGGACTCCACCCGCCATTGTGGTGGAGACGTTTGACCAAGTTGATAGATGATAGAGGATGGTCGTTTGAAAAAAGAGAGGAGTGAAAGCGATGACAGTCGAGGAATCTAAGGCATTCAAGAAGGCGCAGTGGCGGTTCATTGTCTGCAGCATGGTGGCCTATGCGTTCTTTTACATCACGCGCAAGAACCTTTCCATGGCGCAGCCGCTGATGATCGAAGAGGGCGTGATCACCAAGATGGCGCTCGGCACAATCATGACCGTTCACGGCGTTCTCTACGGACTGAGCAGGTTTGTCAACGGCTTTTGGGCCGACCGGCTGAACGGCCGCGTCTTCATGGCGGTCGGACTGGCGCTCTCGGCGCTGATGAACTTTCTTTTCGGCTGCACAAGCCTGTCGATTTTGTTTGCTGTGTTCTGGATTGCGAACGGCTGGACGCAGGGCATGGGTTTCCCGCCGTGTGCGAAGATGCTGACGCACTGGATACATCCCCGGGAACTTGCGACGAAGATGTCCATCTGGAATACTTCGCATTCCATCGGCGCGTTTGTCGCGCTCGGCATCTGCTCGCTCCTGTTTGCACTGGGGTTCGGCTGGCGGTGGTGCTTCTACGTCCCCGCCGCGCTGGCCGGCTTCGCCGCCGTGTTCTGCTTCTTCTGCGTGAAGGACGGCCCGCACGAGGACGGGCTGCCAGACTTGGAGATCGAGGCGACGGAGCGGAAGCCGTCGTCGGAGATCACGACCGCCGACCGCCGCCGTCTCGTGTTCGGCAACAGGGTGATCTGGCTTGTCGCCATTGCGAACTTCTTCGTATACGTCGTCCGCTTCGGCTTTCTCGACTGGGGGCCGACCTTCCTTAAGCAGATGAAAGGCGTCCCGGTCGCCAAGGGCGGGCTGATGATCATCGCCTTTGAGCTGGCGGCGGTCGTCGGGACAATATTCGCGGGATGGGTGACTGATCGGGTGTTCAAGGGCCGTGGCGTCAGGACTTGCGTGTTTTGCATGCTCTTCGCGGCGGCGTTCGCGTTTGGGTTCTGGCTGCTTCCGAATGGAGCCCCTGCGTGGCAGGCGACGCTTCTCCTGGTGGGGGCGGGGTTCTTCATCTACGGGCCGCAGGCGTTGATCGGAATCGTGGCGGCCAACCAGGCGACGAAGGAGGCGGCCGCCATGGCGAACGGCTTCACCGGGATCATGGGTTATGCCTCGACGACCGTCTCGGGCATAGGCATCGCGTTCATCGCCGAGCGCTTTGGCTGGAGCGCGGCGCTTTGTGCGATCGCCTTATTCGCGCTTGTGGGCATGGCGCTCTTCCTGTGCGCGTGGTCCGCCAAGGCCGACGGCTACGCGCGCAAGTCGTAGGACAAGATAGCGCGCGGCAGATGACCGGCGGATGATAATTTGGTATAATAATCAATATGAAGAAAGTTGTTTTTCTGGTCTTGGCGGCCATCGCGGCGTCTGCGTTTGCGGATAGGCCCAAGTACGTGTTCCTTTTCATCGGCGACGGGATGTCCGTTCCCCAGCGGATGACGGCCGATGAATTCTCGCGCAAGAGCGGCGGCGGCCCTCTTGCAATGAACGCAATGCCTTTCAGCGCGATGACGCGCACCTGCTCTTCAGATTCGCTTGTCACGGACTCGGCTGCTGCGGCGACCGCTATGGCCTGCGGCGTCAAGACAAAGAATCACTACGCCGGCGTCGATCCCGAGGGTAAGCCGCTGGTCTCTTCCGCAGCTGCCGCCAAGAAGGCGGGAGTCAAGGTCGGCATATTGACGACCGTCACGATCACTCACGCGACGCCGGCCGGCTTCTACGCCCACCGCAAAAACCGCGGCGACACCTACGGCATCACCCTCGATCTCGCCGATTCCGACTTTGACTTCTTCGCTGGCGGCGGGCTCGACGTAAATCCCAAGAACTCGCAGAAGCACAAGCAGTACGAGGCGTGCGGCGATGCCTGCGAGTATGTCCGCTCCAAGGGGTACAAGATCGTCGAGACGAAGGACCAGTTCCTTGCGCTCAAGCCCGGCGACGGCAAGGTGCTTGCCATGTTTGCGAACGGCTCCCTTGACGCTGCCATCGATGCCGACGGCTCGCAGCCGACGCTCGCCGAGATGGTATCAAAGGCCATCGAGATGCTTGACGGGGACAACGGCTTCTTCATCATGGCCGAGGGCGGCAAGATCGACTGGTCCGGCCACGGCAACGACTCCGCGACGAACCTGCGCGACATCCTTGCGCTCGACGAGGCCGTCAAGACGGCGATTGCGTTTCAGGAGAAGCATCCCGACGACACGCTTATAGTCGTCACCGGCGACCACGAGACCGGCGGCATGTCGATGGGCTTTGCGGGGACTGGCTACGCGCTCTACCTTGAACTCCTTTCTAACCAGACGATGTCCGTCTCCAAGTTCGGCGACAAGGTCACTGCCGCGTTTAAGGCCAATCCCAATCTCTCGTTCGACGATGTCAAGCCGATCATTTCCGAGGCGTTTGGCTTCAAGTTCGAGGGCGACGCGAAGAAGGACAAGATGGTCCTTTCCGCTGAGGATATCAAGGGCTTGGTCAAGGCGTTCGAGCACGATATCGAGTTCTATAGGGCGAAGATCGAGGAGAACTCGAAGTACGACGGCGTAAAGCGCTATCTCCTCGGCGGCGAGTGCCGTCTCGTGATGTCGCACAAGTGCGGCATTGGCTGGAGCTGCGGCTCGCATACCGCGATGCCAGTTCTCTCGACCTCAAAGGGCCGCTGCGCAGAGAAGTTCTCCGGGTCCCTCGATAACACCGACATCGCCAAGGCGATGAAGGCGTTTTACGAATGAAAAAATTCGTTCCCGTCGTCGTTCTCGCGGTCTGCTGCGCCGCGCTCTTCTTCGTGCCGGGGCCGCAGCGCCTTGCGGACGACGGGGTTCGGACCGTCCGCGCCGAGGTGGTCGAGACCGACGATTCGGGATTGCAGCTCCACGGGCTCGTCGAGTTCGGCACCCAGCGGCTTAGAGTGCGGCTTCCCGACGGGCGGCTCTTCGCGGCCGCGAACGAGCTTCGCGCGCAGATGGAGCTCGACAAGAAGTTCTCGACGGGCGATACGGCGCTTGTCGTCCTTCCCCCCAATGCGGCGGAAAACGACGTGCTTGTCGCGCGCGACCACTGGCGCATGGGCTGGGGCTTCGCGTTCTTCGCCGGGTTCTGCATCCTCCTTTGCGTGTTTGGCGGCTGGACCGGGGCAAAGGCGCTCTTCAGCTTCGTCTTCAGCTGTCTTGTCGTCTGGAAGCTCCTTATCCCGCTCGTCCTCGCCGGATGGCATGCCTCTACGGTCGTGTTTCTTTCCGTCGCGGTGCTTACCGGCGTCATCATGTATCTTGTCGCCGGGTGGAACAAGAAGGGCTTTTCCGCCTTCGCGGGCTCGTTGCTCGGAGTCGTCGCCTCGCTTGCGCTCGCCCACTTCTTCGGACGCGTCATGAACGTCAACGGCGCGACGATGCCTTTTGCCCAGCAGCTGCTCTATTCCGGCTTTTCGTGGATGAATTTGCAGGACGTCTTCATGGGCGCGATCGTGCTCGCGTCCTCCGGAGCCGTCATGGACCTCGGCATGGATATCGCGGCGGGCGTTGAGGAAGTGCATCGGCACAGCCCAGCCCTTGGTTTCCGCGAGCTTGCGGCGTCGGGCTTCCGGATAGGGAGGGCCGTGGTGGGGACGATGACGACCACGCTCCTTCTCGCATATTCGGGCGGATACATCACGTTGCTCATGGTATTCGCGGCCCAGGGCACGTCTCCCGTAGATTTCCTCAACTCCACCCTCGTCTCCGCCGAGCTGGTCAAGACGCTAGTCGGGAGCTTCGGCCTAGTTCTCGTCGCTCCGGCGACCGCCGTGGTCTCCGCGACAATCTTCTCGCGTGGCGGCAGGGGTGCAATTTGATATAATGTCCCCATGGCGAAGACCGAGGGCACATTCACTCTCAAGTCCAAGTTCAAGCCGACTGGCGACCAGCCGGAGGCGATCGCCGCGCTCTACGAGGGGCTGAAGCGCGGCGAGAGTCGGCTTGTCCTCCAGGGCGTAACGGGCTCGGGGAAGACCTTCACGATGGCGAACCTCATCGCGAAGTGGGGCCGGCCGACGCTAATTCTCTCGCACAACAAGACGCTCGCCGCCCAGCTTTTCGCAGAGCTCAAGGAGTTCTTTCCCGAGAATGCGGTAGAGTACTTCATTTCGTACTACGACTACTACCAGCCCGAGGCGTACATCCCGCAGACCGACACGTACATTGAGAAGGACGCGTCAATAAACGAGGAGATCGAACGCTACCGCCTCGCAGCGACGAATGCGCTCATAGCGCGGCGCGATGTCATCGTCGTCTCGTCCGTGAGCTGCATCTACGGCTTAGGAGAGTCGGACGAATACCGCGATCTCGCCGTCGGCTTCAAGGTTGGCGAGGCGCTGTCGCGCGAGCGTCTTCTCGCGCGGCTAATCGAGGCGCAGTATGTCAGGAACGACTACGATTTCGCGCCCGGTGCGTTTCGCGTGCGCGGCGACGTGGTGGACATCTTCCCCGCCTACGAGACGAAGGCGATCAGGGTCGAGTTCTTCGGCGACGAGATCGACTCGATCCGCGAGCTTGACCCGCTTACAGGTAAATGCGGCGTCTCGATGCCGGCCGCCGTTGTGACGCCCGCCAAGCAGTTCGTGATGGGCAAGGACAAGTTCGAGGCGGCGTTCGCGAGGATTGAGGCCGAGCTTGACGACCGGCTTAAGTTTTTTGCCTCCAAGGGTAAGCTTCTCGAGGCGCAGCGGCTAAAGGAGCGGACGGAATACGACATCGAGATGATGCGCGAGCTTGGCTACTGCAACGGCATCGAGAACTACTCCCGCCCGCTTTCCGGGCGCGCGCCCGGTTCGCCGCCGGAGTGCCTTCTTGACTACTTCCCCGATGATTTCCTCACGATCATCGACGAGAGCCATGTCTCGGTGCCGCAGATACGCGCGATGTACAACGGCGACCAGGCAAGAAAGCAAAAACTCGTCGACTTCGGTTTTCGCCTTCCGAGCGCAAAGGACAACAGGCCCTTGAAGTTCGACGAGTTCAACGCGAAGGTACACCAGATAGTCTACTGCTCGGCGACTCCCGGCGACTATGAATACGGCGAGTCGACGACTGTAGCGGAGCAGGTGATACGCCCGACGGGGCTTCTCGATCCCGTAATCGAGCTGCGCCCGCTCGCGAACCAGATAGACGACCTAGTGGAGGAGATCAAGCGCGTCGTCGCCGGAGGAGACCGCGTTTTCGTCACGACGCTCACCAAGAGGTCTTCCGAAGACCTGACGCAGTATCTCCACGGCACCGGCATCCGCGTAGAGTACCTTCATAGCGACATCGACGCGATCGAGCGCGTCTCGATACTCCATCGTCTCAGGAAGGGCGAGTTTGACGTCCTCGTAGGGATCAACCTCCTGCGCGAAGGCCTCGACCTTCCAGAAGTCGCGCTTGTCGCGATTCTCGACGCCGACAAGGAGGGATTCCTTAGGTCGACGACCTCGCTCGTGCAGACGGCTGGTCGGACCGCCCGCCACGAGAAGGGGCGAGTCATCCTCTACGCCGACAAAAAGACGGATGCGATCAAGGACTTGCTGCGCATCACGAAGGCGCACAGGAAAAAGCAGATCGCCTACAACGAGAAGCACGGCGTCGTGCCAAAGTCGGTGAAGCGCGCAATAAACGAGTCGGCATACGTCTTTGCGGCCGGCTCCGCGGCGTCTGCGGTTCCCAGCGCGCGCGACGAGATACCCGTCGCGGACATCTTGGCGGAGCTCGAGCGCGACATGCTCGAAGCGGCGGACAATCTCGAATTCGAACGCGCGGCGTATCTGCGCGACCAGATAAGGGAAATAAAGCGGAAGAGAGGCAAAAGATGAAGAAGAGTGCCCATGAACAGTACGAGGAGCTGAGCTCGCAGAGTGCGGTGAAGCGTGCGCTGCATTCGATCCGCACGCGGTATTCGCTTGCCACCGCTTTCCTGATCCTGCTTTGCCTTGCCGTGTTCTATATCGGCGGGCGCATCGTGCTTGTCCACATGATGCGCGAGGCGGAGCGCCAGGTCGAGGAGATAGGGTACGACATGTCGCGTCTCGCGTACAGCCACGCGGACATGGTGGTGAAGGAGAACAGGAAGAGCGCCGGAGAAATCGCTCTCTTGGTCGCAAAGGGAGAGGATGTGTCGACTGTCCTTTCGAGACCGGAATTCGCGAGAATCTCCCTTATTCTCGCGTTCTCGGGTTCAGGCAAGTTTGCCTCAGGCGCGGCAAGAGGGGCTGATGGCGTTTTGGCCGTGTCTTCTGCCGAGCTCGCACCATACGTCGAGCGATTCTCCGAATGGCTTGACCCTGAAAGCGACAGGCACACTCCTTCGGTCGGGCTCGTACAGCTGTGCGGAAGGGCCCACTACGTCTTCGTCGTGCCGTCCGAAAAGGACGCCATCTCGCGCGTAGTGGTTGGGGCCCCGTTCGATTCTGCAGTGTTCACGTCGAGCGTCAACGACGGCTTCTCCGGCCTCGATGTGCGCGTTGTCAACCGCAAGGTGGCAGTCACGGTGTCGTTGTCGTCGTCCGCAAAGGCCGCACAGCGCGCCAGCGAGAACGCGACGGGATTTGGCATTGTGCCGATGCTTTCCGAGGCGATAAGCTTCTACTCCGGTGGGTTCTGGAACCTTGGGTCCAATCCCTACGAGGCAGTGTTCGCGCTACGCGATATCGCAGGGAATGCAGTGTCCATGATTTCCGTGTCGCTTCCAACGTCTTTCTCCACCGTGACGCGCTCGGCGCTTGGGCGCTTTACCTTTTTCATTGCAATGGTCGGAATCGTCCTTGTCCTTCCGATATTCTGGTTCCAGGGGAGGGTGCTTCTCAATCCGCTTACCAAGATGACCGAGGCGATACGCGATCTCGGCGAGCATCACAAGGACATCGACTGCCCGTACCTCGAATGGGAGGGGAGGGACGAATTTGCAATGCTGGCGATGTCGGTGAACAGGATGCTTGAGACGATAACGGCTAGGACGGTGAAGATTGCGCAGGTCGAGGCCAGGCACAGGGCTCTCATCGATGGCGTTCCCGACGCGCTTGCCGTCTTTGACAGGCGCGGTCGGCTCGTCGCGATAAACAAGCAGCCGGAGGGGGCGCCTCCTCTTCCCGGAATGACGGCAGGCGAGCCGCCAAGCCCCGTGACATTTGGCGAGGACGGCGCGGCGGCGTTCTCAAAGGCGATTGGTGCCGTGTTCGATTCTTCGCCAGTTGAGGCCGTGCATCTCGAGGTGCGCGGCGCCGAACCGCGCCACTTCGAGTTGCGCGTCACGCGTATGGACGAGGTCTTCGTGCTTGCCATCATACGCGACGTCACACGCGAGGTCGAGGAGCACAAGCTCCGCATAGCGGCCGAGGAGCATGCGCTTGATACGCAGAAGCGCGAGTCCTTGACATTGCTTGCGGCAGGCATAGCCCACGACGTCAACAACGTCCTGTCGGTCGTGCTTAACGCCGTCGAGTCTGCTGCGTCAGGCGACGAAGAGAAGCTTGACGTGGACGCGATACGCAACGCCGTGAAGCGCGGCTCGAGCATGACCAAGGAACTGATGGCCTTTGCCGGCGACAACAAGGTTTCGCTCTTCAGGGCGTCTCCAGACTTCTTCGTAAAGGACGTACAGGCGCTTGTGTCGCATATAGTCGAAGACAATGTGGCGATATCCTACGACTTGGCCGAGGGCCTGCCTGACGTGGACGCCGATCCGAACCAGCTATGGAAGGTCTTCTTCAACATAATGAAGAACGCTGGCGAAGCACTTGACGGCCGTCCAGGGCACATTGTGCTTTCGACCGAGGCGTTCGAGATGACGGCGGCGGCCGCTACGACTTTCATGTCGGGTAGACCGCTTCTCCCGGGCCCTGGCGTCATCTTCAAGATCGCCGACGACGGCCCCGGCATTCCTAGAGACCTCCTTCCACGTCTCTTCGATCCGTATGTGACTTCAAAGTCGCTTGGACGCGGTCTCGGGCTTGCCACCGTGCGCACTATCGTTGAGGCCCACGGCGGCGGGATAAAGGTCGAGAGCGTTGTCGATCATGGCACCACGTTCTACATATTCCTGCCCAAGACGAAGCAACCTGAAGGATCCGCGGGACCTTTGGATGTCCGGAAGACGGAACCAGGAAAGCTCCCGAACGAAGTGCTTGTCGTCGACGACGACGAGGCGATATTAAAGACGCTTTCCATGCTGCTCAAGTCGCTTGGCATATCCGCGTATATTGCGCGCGACCGCGTGTCGGCGCTTGCCGTCGTAAGGCGCTATACGAACCGGCTTGGGGCTGTTCTTCTTGATGCGCACTTGGGCGGCGTTGACGTCGTGCGGCTCTTCGACGCGTTTCGCATCGCGTCGCCGGACATTCCGGTTGTCGTCGTTTCCGGGTCTTCGGAGGAGGACATCCGCAAGATGTTCGGGGAGCGGGTCTACAGCGGGTTCCTCGGGAAACCTTTCACTCTCGCCGAGATCAAGCAGACGCTCCTGAAAGTCTGCAGGTAGCAGACGCAGGGGCTACGGCTTCAGGGTTCGGGTGCCGGCCTTGCGGATGGCGTGCTGCTGCGCGGCGCCGGCCTTGCGGGCGGTCTTTGCGTTCTGCGCGGCGGCTTTGCTCGCCGCGTGCTGCGGACTATTGCTTATGTGTGGACCATGTGCCGGGTTGTGGCCAGAGGAAATGTGGGGATTATTACCGTGAGGGCGGGGGCCGCTGCCATGCTTGCCGTGTAGCGGGATGCGCCCGACGCTATGGTGCCTGTAGCCGCCGTCGACATAGATGGGCTCGGCGACGTATGTCGTGGTGCTGTAGGTAACGGGCGCCACATAAGTCGGCTCCGTGACGTATGTCGTTGTCGCTGGCGTGACATAGGTCGGTGTGCGGTGGTAGACCGGCGTTTCGTATGCGACGCATCCCGAGCAATAGATGCAAAGCACCGTTACCGGAAGAAACATTTTTGTCATGTTGTTCATGTTGCACCTGCCTTTCTGTTTACACGATGTGAGGGAATCTCGCTCCCGATTTCTGACAGAAAAATTTCAGCTACATTATACCAAAACGCAGGGATTATGTCAGTATTGCCTTTTTTGGCTGAAAATGAGATAATTTTCCGCATGCGGATAGCGATAATAGGCAAAGGGCTGATCGGCGGCTCGTTCGAGAAGGCGGCGAAGCGCGCTGGGCACGAGCCAGTAGTCTTTGACAAAGGCGAGGATTTTCGCGTCGAGGACGCGGAAGTCGTCTTTGTCGCCGTACCGCCGTCGGCCGTCGTATCGGTCGTAGACTCGATTGCACCGCGTCTAAGGGAAGGGGCCGTGGTGGTCGATGCGACAGGCGTCAAGACCCCTGTCTGCGAGGCGCTTCGCAAATATGCTTTCGAGACGCGCTGGTTTTTCGTCGGCGGGCATCCAATGGCCGGCAAGGAGAAGAATGGCTATGAAAACTCCGACGCCGCTCTTTTCGACGGCGCTTCGATGATCTTGACGCCTTTCCCGACGTACGGACGCGCGCCTCTCGACAAGCTCGAGAAGCTTTTGAAGGAACTCGGTTTCGCGCGGATTGTCTACACCGATCCCAAGCACCACGACGAGATGATCGCGTTCACAAGCCAGCTTTGCCACTTGATCTCATCGGCCTACGTCCGCGAGCCGCTTGCTAAGGATCACGTCGGCTATTCGGCGGGGAGCTTCCGCGACATGGCGCGCGTCGGTGCGCCTGATCCCGACACGTGGACGGAGCTTTTCTTCGCCAACCGCGACGCTCTTCTCCCGATACTCGAGCGCTACATCAACCGCCTCGACGATTTCCGCGGCGCACTTGCCGCGGACGACCGTGCGCGACTCCATGCCGCGCTTGAAGACGGCGTCGCAGCAAAGGCACAGTTTGGAAAGGGACTAAAATGAAAAAAACGATGATTGCATCTCTGGCCGCGCTTTTTGCGTTGGCCGTCTACGCGAAGACTTCTACGCCCGA